>Ga0247760_1000233_pt1 | contig 63008 bp, 49 predicted proteins | sample UWRJL171409R4_FD_179936 | JGI IMG/M metagenome (GOLD analysis project Ga0247760, IMG submission 179936) | Plant litter microbial communities from Arlington Agricultural Research Station in Wisconsin, United States - UWRJ-L171-409R-4 | ecosystem: Environmental > Terrestrial > Plant litter >... | reverse complement strand
ACTTTCTTGAACGCGCGCCGTGAGCTGATCGATCTCAACGACGACAGCGAGACTCCGGCCCCGCCGCTCGAGTCCGCGCCGACACCGGCTTCCGAAGCGCCGCCCGCGCCACCCGCCGATCGCAGCGCGCCGTCCACGCCACCCGCAGCGCCGCCCACGCCCACGGGAGCGTTTCCCGCGGCGCCTGAAGCAGCGCCCGCGGGTCGCCCAGCTCCGCCGCCCAAAGTCGCGCCTCCGAAAAAATAAGCACGGCACTCAGGCTCGCCGCGCTGCCGAAATAAGCGCGGCGCTCGGGCTCGCCGCGCTGCCGAAATAAGCGCGGCGCTCGGGCTCGTCGCGCCTCCGAAAAAATAAGCGCGGCGTTCGGGCTCGCCGCACGGTCTGACTGCTCGCTACTCAGGGCGCGTACGGTTGAAATTCCAGGCCGAAGGTGCGGGCGACGGCTTCATCCGTCACGGTGCGTTGGTGGATATTGATCGCGCTGGGTAGGCTCGGGTCTTCGTGGCAGGCGCGGGCCAGGCCGAGGCTGGCGATGCGCACGGCGTACGGGCCGGTCACGTTGCACAGGGCGTAGGTGCTGGTGCGGCCGACCGCGCCGGGCATGTTGGCCACGCAGTAGTGCACCACTTCGTCGACGATGAAGGTGGGCTCTTCGTGCGTAGTGGGGCGCGTGGTTTCGACGCAGCCGCCTTGGTCGACCGCGACGTCGACGATCACGGCGCCGGATTTCATCGTCTTGAGATCGGCGCGTTCGACTAGGCGAGGGGCGCGGGCGCCGCGCACCAGCACTGCGCCGATCACCAGATCAGCCTGCACGAGTTGATCGCGGATGGTGTGGCGATCGCTGAACAGCGTGGTCACGTTGGGCATGATGTCGTCGAGGTAGCGCAGGCGATCGACGTTGTTGTCCAGGATGGTCACGTTGGCGCCGAAGCCGGCGGCGACTTTGGCGGCGTTGGTGCCCACGATGCCGCCGCCCAGAATCAGCACGTGCGCGGGTTCCACGCCCGGCACGCCGCCGAGCAGAATGCCGCGGCCTTGCTGCGGGCGCTCCAGGAATTTCGCGCCCTCTTGGATGCTCATGCGTCCGGCCACTTCACTCATCGGGGTGAGTAGCGGCAGGCGTCCTTGGCGGTCTTGCAGGGTTTCGTAGGCGACTGCGCTGGCGCCGGATTCGAGGATGCGGCGAGTGAGCTGTTCGTCGGCGGCGAAGTGGAAGTACGTGAACAGGATTTGGTTCTCGCGGATCAGCGGGAACTCGGCCGGTTGCGGTTCTTTCACCTTGATGATCATGTCCGCGCGCGCCCAAATCTCTGCGCGGTCGGCGATGATGGTGGCGCCTGCTTTTTCGTAGTCTTCGTCGGGGATGCCGCTACCGAGGCCTGCGCCGCGCTCGATCAGGACTTTGTTGCCCGTGCGTCGCAGTTCGTCTGCACCCACGGGCAGGAGCGCCACGCGATACTCGTGCGATTTGATTTCTTTCGGTACGCCAACGATCATCTCTGTAGTCTAGCAAACGCACGTAATACCGCGAGGTTACTGGCCAATTGTCGGCAAATGAGGCGCGGCCGGTATCGCCCTACATCAGCGCTCGTACTCGTATGCGTCGGCCATTCGGCGATCCAACTGCGCGCGCGCGATCCAGTCTTTGACGAACGGTTGGTTGTGCACGGCCTCTGTGTAGGCTCTGAGGGGAGGGGAGAGCTCGGCGTCATAGCTGGCGAAGCGCATCACGACCGGCGCGAAAAAGGCGTCTGCGAGGCTGAACGCTCCGAACAGGAACGGCCCATTGCCGCCGAAGCGATCCAAGCAGGTGTGCCACATCGCGCTGATACGCGTGATGTCATTGCGCACGGCCAAGGTCTTGAGAAAGCCGGGGTAGCGCTTGCGAATGTTCATCGGCAATGCGCTGCGTAGGTTGCCGAAGCCTGCGTGCATTTCGGCGACCATCGAGCGGGCGTGAGCGCGCGCGTTGTCGGAGCCGGGCCAGAGGCCCGCGTGCGGGAACTGCTCGTGCAAATATTCGCCGATCGCGAGCGAGTCCCAGATCCATTCCGTGCCGTGCTTGAGCAACGGGAAGCGGCCGGTGGGGGAGAGCGCCTTGAGCGCGGTGGTATCTTCACCTTCGCCGTGCACGCTCACTTCATGGAAGGGCGCGCCGGTTTGGCGTAGCGCGAGCCCCGCGCGCATGGACCAGGACGAATAATTGTAGTCCCAGACATAGAGTAATAGTTCTGATGACATGGGACCCTGCTACTCCACGAGAACGACGCCCACAAGGCGGGGCCCGGGCCGGCTCGCTGCGTCGGCAAAAACTGGCCAGGTTCGCCGCGCGCGCGAGCGAGGCGCGCCTCGCTTGGCTGCTTGCCGCGTCCCACATCAGCGCCTGCCGAGCTCCGATCGCGTTCTGAAACACCGGTGACATTCGCGAGTCATGCTGCGTCCGCTATCGCCGAAGCATCCAGATGAACCACTTCGTCTCAACCATGCCCACCGCTTATGGACGTCTCTACGGCGCTAGCGAGGTGGCCGAGCACGCAGCGATCGTGTCTCGACGCGGGGATCGGTTGGTCCACGCCGAGCTCTGGCAGTCGGCAAACGGGCCGCTATTGTGCGTGGTCGCCGAGGATCGACCCGGCTTGCTCGCGCTCGTCACCGACGCGCTCCTAGCGCAGGGCATGGCGATTCAGAGCGCGCGCGCCTTCTGCCGCGACGTGGGCAAGGATCGGGTCGAGGCCGTCGACTTTCTGGAGTTGCGCGCGCCCGGCGGTCCCGACGAGGTCGCGGTTCAGCTCGACAGCGACGGGCTGCGTGCGTTTGCGCATTCCCTGGGCGAGCTGATCGCGGACGACCTGGCTCGGAGCTCCGCTCCGAACAGCGCCAGCGCGCTAGGTGCCGAGAGCGAACCGACCACGCGCCTCTACTTCGAACGCCAATCCCTAGCAGACGACCGCTACCTGTTGGTGGTCGATGCGCCCGATTCCGTCGGCTTGCTGCACGCCGTCAGCAGCGCGCTGCACGCGAAAGGCATGCGCATCATGGCTTGCGAGATCCGCACCGTCGGGGGCTTCGCGCGCGACCGCTTCGAAATCGAGCCCATTTCTCCGCGCATCATCGGTGACCGCGAACTCTGCGACGTGCAGCTCGCGGTGCTCGACGCGCTGCCATCGCGGCGATGTGCGGGGTAGTTCCGTCGCAGCGAGCTCGATACTGCACTCAGCGACGACACTTCAGTGTCTGGAGCGCTCGTCAGCGCTTGGGCTTGCCGAGCGGCATCAGGCACCAGAGCTGCGCTTGATGCATGGCGATGAAGGCTTTTTGCAGGCGTAGCAATGGGTAGCTGGCGGGCTCGGCGGCGTAGGTTTGGTATGCGCTGACGATGCGGTCGCTGTGCTGAGTGACGCCTGCAGAGATGCACTGCTCGGCGGCTTCGACGTTTGCGCGAGCGCGGATTTGCTGCTGTTGAGTGAGCAAGGCCAGGTTTTGTTTGAGCAGCTTGTCGGATTCGGGGCTGGCCCCGTATTGCGAGAGCTCGCTCTCTAGGCAGCCGAGGCTGGGAGCGCTGCAATCGGCTTCGGCGCGTCTCAGCGCTGCGTACAGGGCGAGCGCGCGCTTTTCGTCGTAGGAGGCGGGGGCTTTGCCGAGCTCGGCTTCGAAGTCGGCGCTCGGTGCGTCGAGTCGTTTCTCGCACTCTTCGGGCGTAGCGGGCGGGCACGCGGCTTGGCCATTGGGCGGCAAGATCGCGCGCATGAAGTCGAGCTTCTCTTTGGCGAACTCCGGGGCGCGATCGGCGATGGCTGATTCGGCGGCGGCCTCGACTTGCGCGCGGCGCTCGTGAGTGCGCTGGCGGATGGCCATTTGTTCGGCGCTGTTCACGAACGCGCTCATGCATTCGAGCAATTTACGCGAGCACCAGTTTTCGGTTTCGTAGAACGCGGTCAGATCTGCGCGCTCGCCGCGTTGCTCGAGCTCGTGCGCGATGCATGGGCTCTGCTTGAGAGGATCGGGGTCGCGGCAGGCGTTGAGGTAGTGTTTGCCGACCAGCGCCTCGCGCCGCTCGGCGACCGAGATCAGGCAATCGCCGCCGGTGGTTCGGCAATGAACGAGGATATCGTGTGGCGCTCGGGTGAGCTCCGTTGCGAGTTCGGCGCGTGCTTGCGTGGCCCGCTCGAGCTTCGCGCCCGTGTCTGCTGCGGGCGCTTTCGGCTCGGGCTGCGACGGCGCGCTGCACGCGGCGACCAGCAGCGCCAAGAGCGGTCCGAGTAGCGACGGGTGACACGGCGGTTCGAGCACGAGAACCGCTTACTTTACATGATCCTCGAGAGCCGCGGGCCGAGCTGCGGGCCGAACTGGAGGTCGCACCTTTACCTCTACTTGGCTATAGCCGAGGCCGCGCACCAGGCCTTCGACGGCGCGGCGTGCGTTGTCGCTGGCACGGCTCAGCAGGCCCGCCTCTAGTGCTGCTTCAATCAGGGAGTGTTCGGCTTCTTGGCGGGCGCGCGTTTCCAAGTTTTCTTTGCGGGTAGCGAGCGCGCCCGTGTGCCGCGTGTGCACGTACGTTTTCGCGTTGTCGAGCTCGGCGTGGAACACTTCGGGGGCAGGCAGCGTGATCGTCACGCGCTTTTGCACCGCGTCCGCGTCGATGTCGTCGGCTTTGAGCTGTTGCAAATCGACCCCTGCGCTCACGTCCGCGACGGCCACGAGTAAGATGGCGTCTTCGCTGCGGACGAGGCCGAACAGCAGCGATTGCTTGTCGCTCAGGTCGATCACGCGCTCCATGTGAAAGGAGGCGCTTTCCAAGCGCGCCAGGTCTTTCACCGCCACCAGCACGTTGGGCGTGGGACGGACGATCGTGATGCTCGAGCTGAGCGGCGGAATCACCGGCAGCGCTGGCGCAGCGCACGTTTTGGCTAGCACGAACGCGAGCAGGCCTGCGCCGAGCGTGCCCACGAGGGCAAGCAGCGGCGCAGTTGAGACGCGCGCTTTCACGTGCCTTGCGGGAAAATCTTCAGCACAATTTCCGCGACCTTCTTCACCGTGTCGGGCTTCATGCCGGTAGCGGGATGCGGCCACGCAAAGCTGCGTGACACGATCTGATTGCACTGGAAGGAGATCAGCAGATCGTTCGGCGCCGCGCCGGTGTTGGAAGTGAAGCTCAGGCCCATGTCGGCATAAAATACGTTCGGTGCACAGCGCGCCTGCGCGTTGTCGAAGCTGTCCTTGTCACCCAAGAGCTTGCCCAGGGATTCCTTCAGCTCGGGATCGAGCACTTGGGTCTGGCTCAAGATACGGAAATTGTGAAAGCGCGGCGTCGTGTCGACGGCCCCGGGCAGCGCGGCGGCTGCGCCCGGCAAGAGCCCCGGCAGAGCAGCGGACAGGCCGGCGGCGCCTTGTTGGATCCAAGCGTTCATCTCGGGTGGCAAACCAGGGATGGTCAACGTGGGTGCGGCTCCCGGTGTCGCGGGGGCACCGGGTGCTGCGGCTGTGGCCTCGGCATTCTGAAGACGGTACGCCGTCAGGTTGGCGGTCTTGAGCTGGTCGAAGGGAGCTGCCGGAGTGCCAGCGCAACCCGAAACGGTGGCAACGGTGAGCGCGGCAGTGAGGGCGAACGTCGAAGTTTTCAGCATGAAACCCTCGTAGATCCGATTGGAGCGGGTGCCAAGTCGCCCGGAACCGGCGCCCAGCGCAAATTCGGAGTAAATACGAGGATATGGCTCGCGTTCTCGTAGCTGGCGGCAGTGGTTTCATTGGCCGGGCGCTGGTAGCAGCCCTGATTGCGCGAGGGGATCGGGTGACCGTGCTGACCCGCGGCGAGGCTCGGATCCAAGAGGACGGCGTGTCGCGCCAGCATTGGCAGCCGGGCCCCGGGACGAGCGCGGTGTTCACTGAAGTGTACGACGCGGTGTTGAACTTGTCCGGCGAGCAAGCCGTGGGCGTGCGCTACAGCGAGAGCGTGAAGGCGCGCATCTTGAACAGCCGCGTCGACACGACTCATTGGTTGGTCCGAGCGATCGCGCAGGCCGAAGAGAAGCCCAAGGTGTTCGTGTGTGCGTCGGGCACTGGCTTCTATGGCTCGACCCTGTCGACCCAGCGTCTCGACGAGAGCGCGCCCGCCGGGAATGATTTTTTGGCTCTGGTGTGCGTAGCCTGGGAGGCGGCGGCGAGGGCCGCCGAAGAGTTCGGAGTGCGCGTGGTGCACGCGCGCATCTCGCCCGTGTTGAGCGAGAAAGGCGGCGCGCTCGAAGTGATGCTTCGGCCTTTCAAGTTGTTCGTGGGCGGGCCGATCGGTACTGGCAAGCAAGGCTTTTCGTGGATTCATCTCGACGATCAAATCGCCGCGTTGCTGCGCGCGTGTGACGACGGCGCGCTCATCGGCCCGGTGAATTTTTGCGCGCCCGAGCCGCTCTCGAACGGAGCGCTGAGCGCCATCATCGGTGAGCTCTTGCGGCGGCCCGCGTTCTTCAAAGCTCCGAGCTTCGCGTTGAAGACGCTGTTCGGCGAAGGCGCCGAGCCGCTGCTCGGTGGCCATTTTGCCGTGCCGCGCGCGCTCGAGCGCGTGGGCTTCGAGTTTCGGTATGCGGACGTGCGCTCGGCGCTGACCGCGATCTTGCGCGCTCAGAGCTGAGCGCTGCGCTGCTGCGCCCCCTCAGCTGGGGCCGAATTCGTCTTCGTTGCCTTCGGGCCGCTCAGCCGTCGGAATGCGGTACGAGTCACTGAGCCAATTGCCCAGGTCGACGAGCTTGCAGCGCGCGGAGCAAAAGGGACGCGGTTCGTGGTCATCCGGTGCGTTTTCCAGCACGGTTTTGCAGATTGGACAGGTGATGCGCACGGCCTGCAGCATAGCCTAAAAGCGCGCTTTTTCGAGCACACGATCTAGGGTAAGTTCCGCGCCCGCTCATGACCGAGGATCTGTTACTAGAGATTGGCGTCGAAGAACTTCCGGCTACTTTCGTGGCGCAAGCCGTGGAGGCGCTGCCCGGTCTGCTGGAGTCGCGCCTGCGCGAGCTACGCCTCAGTCACGGCACGGTGCGCGCGCTGGGCACGCCCCGGCGCTTGGCGCTGATCGCCTCTGGCGTGGCCTCCGCGCAGCCGGATCTCGATGAAGAGGCGCTCGGACCGCCCGCGCGGGTCGCCTTCGACGCTGACGGCAAGCCGACCAAGGCCGCCCAAAGCTTCGCCGCGAAGATCGGCGTGCCCTTGGAAGCGCTGTTCAAGAAGGCCACCGACAAAGGCGAGTACGTCGCGGGTCGCCGCGTCGAGCAGGGGGCGCCCGCGGCCACGCTTCTCCCTGCCGTGCTCGCCGAGGTGTGCGGCAAGATCCCGTTTCGCAAATCGATGCGCTGGTCGGACGGCGATACCGCGTTCGGTCGGCCCGTGCGCTGGCTGATCGCGCTCTTGGGCGACGCGGAGCTTCAGTTCGAGTTCGCGGGCGTGCGCTCGGGGCGCGTCTCGTACGGGCATCGCTTCCTGTCGCCGGCCGCGATCGAAATCGCAAATGCCGCGGCTTACGTGGCCGCGCTGCGCGCGGCGCACGTGCTCGTCGATCCGGCCGAGCGCAAACAAGTGATGGTCGATCGCTTGGCCGCCGCCGCCAAGAGCATCGACGGCGTCTTGATCGAAGATGACTTCTTGGTCGAAGAGAACGCCTCGCTGGTGGAAGAACCGCAGGTCGTGGTCGGCAACTTCGAAGCCAAATTCCTGGCCTTGCCCGAGCGCGTCATTCTGGATGTTGCCAAGGGCCACCAACGCTACTTCGGTGTGCGCGACAAGCAGGGCGGCCTCTTGCCCAAGTACCTCGCGGTCGTCGGCACCGCGCTCAAGCCCGAGAACATCCAGCTCGGCAACGATCGCGTGATGCGCGCCCGCTTGGCCGACGCCAAGTTCTTCTACGACGAAGATCTGAAAGTGCCGCTCGCCAAGCGCGTCGTCGAACTGGACGGCATCATGTTTCACAAGCGCCTCGGCAGCGTGGGCGACAAGGTGCGGCGCATGGTGGCGCTCGTGCCGCTCTTGGGCGAAAAGCTCGGACTCAGCCCCGCCGTGATCGATGTCGCGCGCGAAGGCGCGAAGCTCGCCAAGTGCGACCTCGTGTCGCTCATGGTCCGCGAATTGCCCGAATTGCAGGGCGAAATGGGCGCCGCTTACGGCTTGGCCCAAGGCCTGAAGCCGGAGGTCGCCGCCGTGATCGCCGAACACTACCTGCCGCGCGGTGCGGACGACCCGACCGCGCCCGACGATGCAGGCGCCCTCGTCGCCCTGGTCGATCGCCTCGATACCCTGGTTGGCTGCTTCGCCATTGGGCTCTTGCCCACGGGCGCGGCCGATCCGCTCGCTCTGCGCCGCGCCGCGATCGGCCTCTTGCGCACGCTGCTCGCCAAGCAATGGCGCCTCGGTCTCAGCGACGCGATCCACGCGGCGTACGCCGGCTTCCTCGGTGTCAAACTCGACCTAGGCGCGCAAGCCACTAGCGACAAACTGGGCGGCTTCCTGCGCCAGCGCCTGCGCGGTGTGTTGTCCGAACCGGGTGACGTCGTAGACGCGTGCGTGGCGGCCTCCGCCGATGACCCGTACGACGTCCAACTCCGCGCGGCCGCCCTGGGTAAGATCGAAGAGAGCGTGCGCACCTCCGCCGGTGAAGTCTTCAAACGCGCCGCCAACATCGCCAAAGAGGCCACGCCGGGTGAGCTGGTTCCGCCAGGGACGGTCCAGGCCGAAGTCCACCCCAGCGAGCAGCGCGTCTTCGACGCCTACCAGACCCTCAAACAAGCCGTCAGCGGCGGCACCACCGCAGCCGACTACGAGCGCGCCCTCACCGCAATTGCCGCCTTCGCGCCCATCCTGGCCCAGTTCTTCGAGGACATCTTCGTCATGGTCGAAGAGCTACCGCTCCGAAACAACCGCTTGCGCCTGATGCGCGAGACGCACGTGGCGTGTTCGCGCTTCGCCAATTTCAACTTGCTGGTGAAGGCGTAGCCAAGTCCGCCGGAAACCGACGGACTAACGCGCTAGTCGCAGGGTGGGTGACCCGCGCCGTCACGGCTGCGGGACAGCCATGCGTGAATCCGCCGTTGGCACCGTTTCCGGCTGGGCTTGGATTTTCTAGCCTGGTCGCGTGCGGCGTTCTCTGCAACGGGGGCTGAAGAGGCGAAGTGCTCTTTCCAAACCTGGAGTGCGCGGGAACGTTCCCGAATGTTCGTGAATCGGGAATCCGACATGCTAAAACCGCGGCATGTTGTCGAGTGCTCGCCGGTACGCGGGTTGGTTGGGAATGTGTATGTGCGCCGCGACTCTGTCGTTGGCCAATCCTGCGCACGCGCAGGTCACGCAGACGGACGCGCTGAGGACGCCGCTGCCGCAACCGGTGCCGATGGCGGAAGCCGAGCTCGTCAACAATTCCTGGGCCTGGAACGCCAACACCATGGTGAACCGCGATCCCATGGGCGTGAACCTGAACCCGGCCGTGCGCTACGGCGACTTCTACGCTCCGCCCACTTATCCGCAGTTCGTGACTGGCGATGCGATCAACCTCAGCGGCCTGTTCAAATGGCGCAAGGAGACCATCGACCCATCGAAGGATGCGAAGACTGGGCCGGGTTACTTCTCGGCGAAGTGCGGCTTCACGGGTGAGCTGCTGCTCATGGGCGGCAACTGCCAAGCTCAGTTCGGCTGGTACAACGTCACCGATCCCAACAGCAAGACTCCGCCGCTGGCGACCGAGGTCTACCCGTTCATCACTGGAAAGCCCTCCGAGCAGCTCAAGTGCGTCGAAGAGAATGGCATGCCCAAGACGGATGGCTTCTGTCCGCTGGCCTGGGACAACCGTCATCCCTACGACCTATCGAAGATTCGCTGGACGCCGAAGTCGTTCCCCTCGGGCGACATCTCCAAAGATCCTCGTTACAAAGGCGGCTATGTCGCCTTTGCGGTGATCGGCGACCCCGCCAAGTGCCCGCAGAACAAGTTCTCGATGTACGAGCACAACCAGCGCAACGCGAGCAACGTGCCCTGGGTGACCACCTTGATCTACCAATCAACGGTCGATCCGGGCGGCTTTTACATGGCCTTCGAAGACTTGCCGATGTCGGCCGCTGATTGGAAAAAGGGTACTGACGGCAAGCCCGGCGCCGATGGCGATTTCAACGACTTCGTCTTCTACGTCTCTGGCCTGACCTGCGCGGGCGGCAATCTGCCGTGCGACACCGGGCAACTCGGCGCGTGCTCCGTCGGTAAGACGGACTGCGCGGGCGAAGGGGAGACCGCGGTCTGCCGTCCGGTGATCCAAAAGGGCCCCGAAGTTTGCGACAACGTCGACAATGACTGCGACGGCGTGATCGACCAAGGGGACGGGCTGTGCACGGGCGATAAGCCGATCTGCTTTCAGGGGACGTGCGTGGGTACCTGCGCCAATGGTGAGTTCCCCTGCCCGATCGGCTTGACCTGTGATGCGTCAGGGCACTGCGCGGATCCGGCGTGCGCCTCGGTCACCTGCACGGCCGGCACGGCTTGCCGGAATGGTACCTGCGTCGATCCCTGCACCGGCGTGACCTGCCCCTATCCTCAGAGTTGCCAGCTCGGTCAGTGCATCGATCCCTGTGGCGGCGTGACCTGCCCCGCGGATCGCGTGTGTGAGAAGGGCCTGTGCCTGTCCAAGTGCGATTGCCGCGGTTGCGACACCGGTTTGACTTGCTCGGCAGATGGTCGCTGTGTCGACTCGGCCTGCGCCAACAAGATGTGCGCCGCCGGAACGGTGTGCAAAGGCGGCGAGTGCATCGACCCGTGCGTCGGAGTGAACTGCCCGAACGGCGGCAAATGCAGCCAGGGTACGTGCTCCGCTGCCATGCCCGATCCGGGCAGCGCCGGCAGCGGAACCATGGGCCCGATCGATTTTGGGAACGGCGGCGCGTCGGTCGGCTCCGGAGCTGGTCCGAACGGCAGCGGCAATTCAGCCAACGCTGGCGCTGTCGTGGGGCGTAACGCGCCGGACGCCTCGGCCAAGGGCTGCGGTTGCCGCGTGGGCGGTGATACCGACCCCTCGTCGACCAAGCTCGCCTGGGTGAGCGCGCTGCTCGGTCTCGGCCTGGCGCTGCAGCGCCGTCGCGCTGCCCGCATCGCTCGCGTCTGAGAGGATCTGAAGAGCTCGTCGCTCGACGAGCTTCGTACAAAACGACGCAGGCCTCAGTCGTCTTCGACGACCGAGGCCTGCTGCTTGCCATTTCTCGACTCAGACGGCTGGCGGCGGGATCGACGGGATCTCTTCGCCGTGGTGATGATCGACGGCGATCGCGCGGCCCTTGGGCTGATGGATGTCCTTGAGCATCTCGTCGAACCAGGGCTGGTTGACGTTGAACACCTTGCCGCCAGCGATGCGCGGGAACTCGATGGCGCGCAGGCGGCCACCCTGGTCTTCGTCGTGCCCGATCACGCCGGACTCGCCGCGCAGAGCGCACTCGACGGCGTGGTCCACCATGCTCTGAATCAAGCGCACGTCGTCCGAGTTGGCCGCGGCCGCGCGCGCGAAGTAGCCGGACTTTTGCACGAGCGTCTTTTCCGCGCCGAGCAGCTTGCCGAACTGCTTACTGAACCACTGTCCGACGTTCACCGCGTCGAGCTTGTAGTGGCCGAAGGCGTCCCGCGGCACTTCCTCGCCCTTGGCGGTCATCTCTTTGACGATCTCGTTCACGCAGGCACCTTCGGAGACGAACAAGTTCACGCAGTCTTGCTCATCCATCACCTTGCTCAGGCGCTTGGCCTCGCCTTCGAGGTCGAAATCGAGCTCCGGGACGTACACCGCGTCGATGTCTTTGTGCGCGCGAGCCAGGTTGAAGCTCGGCAAGAAATCCGGATGATTCAGGCGCTCGCGGTAGACTTTGGCGGTGTAGGCGGTGAGCCAACCGCAGTTCCGACCCATCACCTCGTGTACGATCAGCATGCGCGGGTTGGCGGAGTGCTCGTTGACGATGTTCTCGAAGTAGATCGCGCCCTGCTCGGCCGCCGTCCACGCGCCCAGCGATTGCCGGATCGGAAACACGTCGTTGTCGATGGTCTTGGGCAGGCCGACCACGGTCAGGTCATAGTCGTGCGTCTTCAAGAAGGCAGCCAAGTCCGCGGCGGTGGTGTTGGTGTCGTCGCCGCCGACGGTGTGCAGGATGGTTACGCCGTCTTTGGTGAGCTGCTTGGCCGCTACCTCGAGCGGGTCTTCGCCTTCTTTGACCAGGCCGCGCTTGACGCAATCCTTGCGATTGGTCAGCTTGACGCGGCTGTTGCCGAGCGGGCTGCCGCCGTGTTTGTGAAGGACGTTGGCGCCGGCTCGCACTTCGGCCGTGACCGGCACGCTCGAGCCGAGCAAGAGGCCCTTGTATCCACCCAAGTAACCGATGATCTCGAGCTCGGGCGCGAGCTCGGAGTAGCGTTGGATCAAGCTGCCCACGGCAGACGAGAGGCACGGCGCAAGGCCACCAGCAGTCAAGATCGCGACTTTTTGTTTCTTCTGGCTCACAGGGACTCCTCGGAAAGTACCGGCGGACAGCTACGAGATCCCGCGCGAAACGCAAACAAAAATCCGCCTTTCACCCAAAAGGTGTACGACGCGCCGCGTAAGGTGCGTCGCACAGGCCAAAATCGTGGGCTGCGCGACCGTCGCAGCTTCGCGCTCGAACGCGGGGCCAGCGATGAGACCATCGCGGCCAGTTTCGGTTAGCGCTTACTCAGCCAACGCGCCGAGCGCGGCTTCCACGGTTTGGTCGATGTCTTGCTCGGTGTGCGCCAGGGAGATGAACGCGGCTTCGAACTGGGAGGGCGGCCAATAGACGCCGCGAGTGACGAGTCCGCGGTGCCAGGTGCCGAAGCGCTTGGTGTCCGAGGAGGCGGCGTCGAGCCAAGAGCGCACGGGCCCGCGATGGAAGAAGAGCGTGAGCATGGAGCCGACGCGCTGAACTACGCCGGGCGTGTCTGTTTCGCGCAGCGCGCGCTCGAGGCCGGTTTGCAAACGCGAGCCGAGCTCTTCGAGTCGCTGGTAAGAGTTGTTGTCGAGCTCTGCCAGCGTGGAAAGGCCGGCGTTCACGGCTAGGGGGTTACCGCTCAGCGTGCCGGCTTGGTACACGGGGCCGAGCGGCGCGATGCGCTGCATGATGTCCGCGCGGCCGCCGTAGACGGCTAAGGGCAGGCCGCCGCCGACGATTTTGCCGAGGCAGGTGAGGTCTGGGGTCATGCCGAACAGGCCTTGCGCGCCGCCGCGAGCGACGCGACAGCCGGTCATCACCTCGTCGAAGATGGATAGCGCGCCGTGCCGTGCGCAAAGCTCCAAGATCGTCTCTAGGAATTGGGGTTGGGGGGGCACGAGGCCCATGTTGCCCGCCACGGGTTCGACGATCACCGCCGCGATTCGCCCGCCATCACGCGCGAACAAGTCGTTCAAGGCGGCGTTGTCGTTGTAGGCGAGGGTCGCGGTATTTTGGACGATCGACGCCGGGACACCGGCAGAATCGGGGTTGCCGAAGGTGGCGGCGCCGCTGCCCGCTTTCACCAAAAGTGAGTCCGAGTGGCCGTGGTAGGCGCCGTCGAACTTCACGATCACGTCGCGGCCGGTAAAGCCGCGCGCCACGCGCAGCGCGCTCATCGTGGCTTCGGTGCCACTCGATACGCAGCGCAGCATTTGGATGCTCGGATAGCGTTCCATCACCACTTCCGCGAAGCGCACCTCAGCCTCGGTCGGCGCGCCGAATGACAGGCCTTTGGCCGCCGTTTCCGTGACGCTCTGCACGACCTTGGGGTGGGCATGGCCGAGGATCGCCGGCCCCCACGAGCCGATGTAATCGAGGTACGCGTTGTCGTCGGCGTCGAACACGCGTGAGCCGAGCGCGCGCGCGATGAACAGCGGATGCCCGCCGACCGCGCGGAAGGCGCGTACGGGGCTATTCACGCCGCCGGGCATCAAGCGCTCGGCGCGCTCCATCAGTTTGTCCGATGCGCTATGCCTGTTGGTTCCGATGGGCGACATGCCCCCGTTCTAACATTCCTAGGCCAGATGCACTCCCCGCAATCGGCATCGCGACCGATGTGAGGGCTGCGCGCACCTCTACAAAGCAGCAACGGTTACGCTACGCTTTAGTTTTTTCGACGGAGTCGGTCGTTGAGGACCGTGCGCCAGGCGTCGATGCGGTCTAGGGCGTTGGCGGACCACGGGAAGCGGCCGAGGCGGCTGAGCAGGTGCGGGGTGTGGTCGCCGGCGCGGGTGCGTTGGCCGAAGACTTCGGCTGCGGCTTCGATGGATTCGAGCGCGGCGTCGCTGTCGCCTTCGACGACCTCGAGCCAGGCGCGGGTGAGCAGGAAGTGCTGACGGGCTTCGGCCTCTTCGACCACCATCCGGCTCGATTCTTCGAGCAGCGTGCGGGCTTTGCCCCCTTGATGGCGGACGAGCGCGATTTGCGCGAGAAGTAGCTTGGTTTCGATCACGCCCCAGGGGTCGCTCATGCGCGCGAAGAGCTGTGAGGCGCGGTCGGTGTGCAGCTCGGCCATGTCCAGATCGTCCGTGTCCAGGCCGATCATGGCGAGCAGGCGATCGCAGGCGGCCTGGCCGCGCGGGGTGCGCAAGGTTTCGAACGTAGAAAGCGCGTCGAGCGCGCCGATTTCAGCGCTGTGAAAGTTCATCAGCCGATGTTCGACGTGGGCGATCGAGACGTCGGCCTGCGCCGTGCCTAGGCGATAACCGGCGCGTTCGAACTCGGAGCGGGCCTCTTGGGCCAAGCGCCGGGAGCGCTCGGTGGCGCCCTCCGAATGCTCGATCCAAGACAGGAGCAATAGGCATTGGCCGCGGCCGAGCGCTTGCCCGAGCGTCGCGAAATTGCGCTCGCCGCGCTGGATCGTGCCGCGCGCTTCTTCATAACTGCCGAGCAAGTACTGTATTTCGCCCGCGACCGCTTCGCATTGGGCTTGGCCGAGCGCGTTGTTTTGCTCGACGAACATCTGGTGCGCGCGCTGGGTGAGCTCGAGCCCTTCGGCCGAGCTGCCCTGGTCGCTCGCCAGGTGGCCTTGCAGGCGCAAGCTGTGGGCGATGTTCTCGGGATCGCCGAGCTCTTCGAAGCGCGAGCGGGCGAGCTCGGCGAAGGTCATGGCTTCGGCGATGCGCCCGGCGTGACGCAGGGCTTCGGCTTGCCAGCGGTTCTTCAGGGCCAGGGTGCGCCCGGTGAGCTTGCCCTTCAGCAACTCCAAATCGGCCAGCGTGGCCACCGGCTCGCGCGCGCCGTTCCAGCTTTGTTGCAAGAAGTCGAACAAGAGCAGCGCTGCGGTGTCGGCGTCATCCGCTTGCAGCAGATTGACCACGCGCTGCCGGATGACGCGCCGGCTGTTGGCCAGCGGGTGTTGCGTGAGCGCGGTCGCAGACGCGCGGTAGAAGCGCTCTTTGTCGCTGCGCTCGTTCAGGGTCAAGAGCAGGTGCTCTTGCAAGAGCTCGTGCGGCCAGGCGTAGCGGCCGGGGCCGCGCGGCACTAAAATTTCAGCCGATTGTAGGCTCAAAATGGCCGCTTCCGAGGGCAGCGCCAAGGCATTGAGCAAGGCCTGGAGCACGTTCTTGCGGATGTCACCGCCCAGCGTGGCGGCGGCGTACGAGGCCACGCGGTGCGATTCGGGCATGGCCGCCACGCGGCTGTCCCAGAGCTCGGCCGTGGTCTGCGGCCGCATCGCCAGCACTTCCGGCGGCACGCGATACACGCCATTCTGAAACTCCATGTTGCCGGCCAGGGCCCAGGCATGGAGCTGCTGTAGCGCGAACAGCGGATTGCCGCGGCTGCGGCGCGCCGCTTCTTTCACCGCGGCGTCATCGAGCGGCAAGGATTCACGCAGCAGCGTCGCTGTCGTGTCGGCCGGGAGCGGCTCGATGTCGATCAGCTTGCCGTTCATGATGTCGCGCAGCTCGCGCAAGCGCGTGGCCGTCGCGGTGCCCATCACCACGTCTTCCAGTCGGACCGTAGCCACCATCACGATTCGTTGATCCGGCTCGTCGGTGTGGATCTTGAGCAGACCTTCGATGGTCGCGGGGCTGGCGTTGTGAATGTCGTCCAGCCAAAACAAAAGCGGCCGGCCATTGGCGATTTTGCGCAGCGTGTAGCGCGTGACCATGCGCCGCGTTTCCAGCGTATCGAGCGTAAAACGCACGCCGCTCGGCCCGACCGGCGCTTCCGCGCCCATCGGCCGCAGCCACTCACCGGCGCCGGCCACCCAAGCGCGCCCGTTCTTGTCGTCGCGCCGCACCTTCCAGCGCTCGAGCAGCGAGCGCTCGATCAAATCGCGCTCGACGCGCTCGAAGTTGTAATGGTGCAGGGCCGCGCCGAGCATGCCGTCGAGCGAGCCACGGATCTTTCGGTAACGCGCGCGGAGCGGCACCATCGTGCCCTCTTCGTGCACGACTTCGCTCAGCCACTCGGCGATGCGGCTCTTGCCGCAGCCGGCGGGGCCGACCAACATCACCAAACGGTGCGGCGCGCCCACGCCGTCGATCACGTCGTCGCAGACTTCACGCAAGGTGTTGCGGACGTCTTCACGACCGACCAGGGGGCTCGGGCGAATGCTGAGTAGCCCGGGCGCGCGTTCCGGCGCTGGCGAAAGATCGGGGTTTGGCCCGCGCGCGCCGGTGCGGCGGGTGGGCGCTGCGGTCTTGGCGGTGGAAGAGCGCAGATCGAGCGGCAACCGGTACTCAGAGGGTTCCGCCTTGGGGCGCCATTTGCCCCACTCGGCGCGGCACTCGGCCGCAAATTCCCAGCGATCCCAGGGGCGCTTGGCCAAGAGCCGGGTGACGAACGCGATCGAGCCTTCCGGGACGTCGATCACGGCCTTCAGCGCGGGCGGCTGCTCGAACGCGTGCACGCGCAAGAGCTCCTTCGATTCGCCCGAAAACGGCGCGCGGCCCGCGAACAGCCGATACAAAATACAACCGAGCGAATACAGATCGGTCGCACCGCACACGTGGTGCATTTCGTGCTGGATCTGCTCGGGGGCCATGTAGCCCGGGGTGCCCGCGCCGGCATGCGGCGCAAATTCCATCGGTTTGTTGCCGTCCAGGCGCTGGTCGAGCGCGTCTTGGCGCAGCCAGGCCAAGCCAAAATCGAGCACGTGAATTTGCGGCGGCTGGTCGTCGATGGCCTCGACCAGCACGTTGGAAGGCTTGAGATCGCCGTGGATGATGCCGCGCGCATGGGCGTGCGCCAAAGCAGACAAGATCTGGTCGACGATCGTCCAGATCAGCGGGAAATTGAGGCGTGTGTGGACCAGCTCGTGCAGCGAAACGCCGGACACGAGCTCCATCGCCAAGAACGGCGAGCCATCTCGCAACTGTCCGAAGTCGCGCGCTTGCACGATGTTCGGATGGGCCAAGGCGGCGAGCGCACGCGCCTCCTTGTAGAACCACATCACGTACTCGCCCTGCAGGTTGCCGGAGGGCGGGATCACGCGCTTGATGGCTACGAACTGGCCGTTGGATTGGTCGCGGCAGCGATACACGATGCCCATGCCGCCCTCGCCCAAGATGCCGAGCACCTCGTAACGGTTGGCGATGACATGGCCCGGCAGCACCGGGATCGAGCCCTGCGGCTTGGGCGCTTCCTCCGCGGTAACGTGGGCAGCGGATGGAATGCTAGGCGGAGCACTGTCCGACTCGGCCGGCGCGGCTGCGGCAGGAATGATCTCGTGATCGCGCACGAGATCAGGATCGGTTTTTGGAGCGGCTGGTGGCACGGGGTCGGCGGGGCGGTCGGAGCTCAACTCGCTGAAAACATCGGCGGCGGAGACCGGTTCGAATTCCGGGCGAGCAGCTCCGGGCATACTCGCGCTACGGCGCTCCGAGGCCTCCGACCCATCGGGATCGGTCGGGGTTTTCGCTTGGCTCGGCTTTGCCATCGCACGGCGCGCAGTTTAACCAGTCGTACGTGAGCGTCGAGTGATTGCGGCGTGACTTCTTGCAGTCTATGTGGAAACTGAAAAATTCTAGCAATTACATGGGATTGCAAGGCTGTGGCGCGGGCCGAAACGGGGCGGTAGGCTCCGCCGCATGCCGAACTCTGCAACGCCCCGTGATCCTTCTTTAGCTGAACGTGACCCTGAGATCGCTCGACTGATTCGCGAAGAAGAGGTTCGGGAAACGGTCAAGCTGCGGCTGATCCCGAGTGAGAACTACGTCTCGCGCGCCGTGCTCGAAGCCACGGGCTCGATTCTGACCAACAAGTACAGTGAAGGCTACGCGGGCAAGCGCTACTACGAAGGCCAGCAGATTATCGATCAGGTCGAGAACCTGGCCGTGTCGCGCTTGAAGGCGCTGTTCGGCGTCGACCACGTGAACGTGCAGCCGTACAGCGGCAGCCCGGCAAATCTCGCCGTGTACCTCGCGTTTTGCCAGCCGCACGACACGATCATGGGTCTCGGTCTGCCGTCGGGTGGCCACCTGACGCACGGCTCGGCCGTCAGCATCACGGGCAAGTACTTCAAGAGCGTTGGCTACAATGTGAGCGAGAGCGATCAGCGCATCGACTTCGCCGAAGTGCGCAAGCTCGCGCTCGAGCACAAGCCGAAGATCATTTGGTGTGGCACCACTGCCTACCCGCGCACGCTCGACTTCGCAAAATTCCGCGAAATTGCCGACGAAGTCGGGGCAAAATTGTGCGCCGACATCGCCCACATCGCGGGCTTGGTCGTGGGCGGCGCGCATCCGTCACCCGTTGGTTTCGCTGACGTCATCACCAGCACCACGCACAAAACGTTACGCGGTCCGCGCGGCGGCGTCGTGATGTGCAAGCAAGAGTTCGCGAAGGACATCGACCGCGCCGTGTTCCCGGGCTTGCAGGGCGGACCGCACAATCATACCACCGCTGGCATCGCCGTTGCCGCGAAGGAAGCCGCCACGCCCGAATTCAAGACCTACGCGCACGCGGTCGTCGCGAACGCCAAGGTGCTCGCTGAAGGTTTGCTCAGCAAAGGCTTCTCGCTCGTCACGGGCGGCACGGACAACCATCTGATCTTGATCGATCTGCGCAGCAAGAACGTGACCGGCAAGGTCGCAGCCCAAGCCCTCGACCGCGCGGGCATCGTCGGCAACTACAACTCGATCCCGTTCGACCCGCGCAAGCCCTTCGATCCCTCCGGCTTCCGCATCGGCACGCCGAGCATCACCTCGCGCGGCATGGGCAAGGACGAAATGCTCAAATTGGCCGATTTCATGAGCCAAGTGGTGAGCGCTCCAGACGACGCCAAGCTGATCGAGAGCGTCGCCGCCCAGGTCAAAGAGCTGTGCCTCGGCTTTCCCCCGCCCGGCATCGCAGTTTGATTTTGCGTTGACTCGTCACGTCGATGCTCACCAGCTGAGCATCGACGTCACACCCTCCAACGACGGAAGCATGCGGAACAACCATACAGCTTGGGTCTAAAGCTTGCGGCGCGCAGCTTGGTCTAAAGCTTGCGGCGCGCAGCTTGGTCTAAAGCTTGCGGCGCGCAGCTTGGTCTAAAGCTTGCGACGCGCAGCTTGGGTCTAAAGCTTGCGGCGCGCAGCTTGGGTCTAAAGCTTGCGGCGCACAGCTCAGGTCAAAGCTTCGTCACATTTTGCCGTGTGACGACCGTAGGGATCACGCTCGTTCGATGAGCGGGTAGCCCTCAGGGCACCGAAAGATACTGTGCAAACACAGCGCTATTCCCTCGGGGCACCGAAGATACTGTGAAACACAGCGCTATTTCGTCGATGAGCGGGTAGCCCTCGGGGCACCAAAGATACTGTGCAAACACAGCGCTATTTCGTCGATGACGGGTAGCCCTCGGGGTACCGAAAGATACTGTGCAAACACAGCGCTATTTCGTCGATGAGGGGTAGCCCTCGGGGCACCGAAGATATTGTGTAAAACACAGCGCCATTTCGTCGATGAGCGGGTAGCCCTCGGGGTACCGAAAGATATTGTGTAAAACACAGCGCTATTTCATCGACGAGCGGGGTGGGTGGGCTCGGGGCACCGAAGATACTGTGTAAACACAGCGCTATTTCGTCGATGAGGGGTAGCCCTCGGTGCACCGAAAGATACTGTGCAAACACAGCGCTATTTCATCGACGAGCGGGGTGGGCCTCGGGGCACCGAAGATACTGTGAAACACAGCGCCATTTCGTCGATGAGCGGGTAGCCCTCGGGTACCGAAAGATGCTATGCAAACACAGCGCTATTTCGTCGATGAGGGGTAGCCCTCGGTGCACCGAAAGATACTGTGTAAACACAGCGCTATTTCGTCGATGAGGGGTAGCCCTTGGGGTACCGAAAGATACTGTGCAAACACAGCGCTATTTCGTCGATGAGGGGTAGCCCTTGAGTACGCTGTGCTCTCGGCGTACTGCTGGGCACGGATGCGAGGATACTAGTCGCGGATGTGACGAATCGTGAGCGTGCGCGAACTATTGCGGGTTGAGAACGTAGAGCATGCCGCGTTTGTCGCTCTGGCTGCCGCGAGACGAGAGGTGCTGGTGCATGCGAGCTGTCGTGACGTTGGCCAAATGCGCACGAGTAGCTGCGCTGGCGGCAGTGGCGCCGCATGACGCCGCAACTGTTTAGGGAGCCCAAGTAGGAATCAAGGAGGGGACGTGTCGGTGTGTTCGAAACCGCTGCATGTGCGTACGGGGAGGGGCGGATATTTGGCGAAGTGGGGGTCGCTCTTGTTGCGTTCGCACAGCCAAAATTCGCTGCCTTTTGCAGAGCGAATTACGCGCGCGTGGCGGCACGCGCTGCACAGCCCGATTCGGGCGAGGAGTTCGCGGTCCGAATCAGCCACGCGCCTTTGCTCAGCTCGGCGTGTTGGACGGATTGGGCAGCGGCCAAATGCGGCGGAAGCCGACGCCCATGACGGTCTCGTCGTCACGGCGTACGACCGCGCCGTAGCGGCATTTTTCGATCAGCGTGCCTTGAGCGACGCCGGAGAGATCTTGGAAGCGCACGCGGTGGCCTTCTTCGAGCGCCGCGAATACGCGCACGTCGTTGGCGACGGTGCGTAGATCGGCTGCGGGGTCATCCACGTGGGTGAGGGCGTCCGTCGTGGTGCGGCGAACCCAGCCCGCGTTGGAGAACACGTGTACTTCATCGCCCTGGCCGTAGAGCACGACGCCGGTTGCGCCCGTGTCCAAGAAGCAGACGACGCGGCCCGCCTGCGGATCCGTGCGCGCGCGCCCGCCGAGCCGCGCTCGCACGGCTTCAATCGTAGACCTCGGGCGTGCGCGGGGATCGTTCACTGGTAGCGAGACACGGCGCGACACGCGCTTAAACTAGCACCACCCAGGCACATGGAAGCGAACCGCGAGCTCAAAGCTCGCGGTAACACGGGTGAGAGGGCGATCTCGACGCGCTGAGCGCGGAAGCCTCGCCCCCAATTTTTCGTCCCGCGGGCTGCGGGACGCGACCATCAGCCGAAGCTGGCAGTGGGCATGGGGAAGCGGAGGCGGTTCAACATTTTTCGGAACCAGCGCATGGGGTCCTCTTTCTGGGCTGCAAGAGCCCGTGTGAGGCGACTCCCTACACCCGTTCGGGTTGCGTGCGCAAGCTTCCCGGGTCCGCCCGAAGTGCGGTCAGGAAGGGGTAACCGACCAGAATGACAGTACAAACGGGCAAAATCGAGAAAGATCGGCGGATCGCTCGATTGTTCGGCTGCACGGTTATAGAAGCGCGCCATGGCTTTTGAAGCGGTGACTTCGCCGGGCGCGCGTTCGGCCTTGGCCGTTGCTCTGCGCATGCTGCTTTTGGCGCTGAGCGTAACCTGGGCAGGCTGTAAGCGGCCGGCCGAACCTTTGCCGAACCTCGGCCAAGTGGGCGCCTTCTCGCTGCTCGATCAGCGCGCGCGCGCGGTGAGCGCCGAGACGCTGCGCGGAAAAGTCTGGGTGGCGTCCTTCTTTTTCACCCGCTGCCCCTCGATTTGCCCGCGCATCACCCGCAGGATGCGCCTCTTGCAAGTCGCTGCTGCGGCGAAGGCGCCCGCGCTGGACCTGGTCAGCTTCAGCGTCGACCCGGAGAACGACACGCCGCCCGTGCTCCTCGCCTATGCCCAACGCTTCGAGGCTGACTCGAAGAATTGGGCATTTTTGACCGGTGATCTCGACGTCGTCAAGCGCACCGTCGTGGACGGCTTCAAGCTCGCGCTCGACGGCAAAGCCGACCCCGCCGCGGAGAACGGCGGCATCATTCACGGCTCACACTTGGTGCTGGTCGACCGCACGCTGGCGATCCGCGGCTACTACCGCACGGACGACGACGAAGACATGGCGAAGATTTTGGAGGACGCTGCGCGCCTCTGACGTCAGTCCGCGTCGCGCACGCCGGGGATCGCTTCCAGCGCGGCCACGCGCGCCGCGAGCGCGGCTTCGCTGTTCGCGCGCACGGTGATGTGGCCCACTTTGCGGCCGGGCCGCGGGGATTTGCCGTATAAATGCAGGTGTGCGTCTAGGATCGCGAGCACCGCTTCGCTCTTGGGCAGCGCGCCGACGAGGTTCAGCATACAGCTGTGGGAAAGGGCAGAAGTGTCGCCCAGCGGTAGACCGAGGATCGCGCGCAGGTGATTTTCGAACTGGCTCGTGTGTGAGCCTTCGATCGAATAGTGCCCGGAGTTGTGGACGCGCGGCGCGATTTCATTGACCACGAGCGCGCCGCCGGCTTCGAACAACTCGACCGCGAGTACGCCCACGTAGCTCAGGTGCTCGAGGATGCGCATCGCGTAGGCTTCCGCGGCGGCTTGCAGATCGACGGTCAGCGTGGGCGCTGGGGCGATGGTTTTTCGGAGGATGCCTCGCTGGTGATGATTTTCGACCAGCGGGTAGAACGCGGTTTCGCCGTCGCGACCGCGTACGGCGATCAGGCTCAGCTCGCGCTCGAAGCGCACGAAGCCTTCCAAGATCGACGGCGCTTGGCCGACCGCGGCCCAGGCGGCGGCGATGTCTCCGGCGCTCTTGAGCACGAACTGCCCTTTGCCGTCGTAGCCCAGGCGACGCGTCTTGAGCACCGCGGGCAGGCCGAGACTCTCGACCGCGCGCGTCAGATCTTCCAAGCTGTCGACGGCCTCGAACGGCGCCGTGGGGATCCCGAGCGCGCGAAAGCTGCTCTTCTCTGCGAAGCGATCCTGGGCTACCTGCAGCGCAAACGGCGGCGGAAAGACCGGTACTCGCTGCGCGAGCGCTTCCGCGGCTTCGACCGGCACGCTCTCGAATTCGTACGTGACCACTTGGCACGCGGCCAGCGCGTCTTGGCCCAGCGGATCGCCGTATCCGCACGCAATTTGCTCGCCAACGGCGCTCGCGGGCGAGTTCGGGCTCGGATCGACGAACACGAAGCGGTAGCCGAGCGGGATGCCGGCGAGCGCGAGCATTCGGCCTAGTTGGCCTGCGCCCAGCACGCCGATGCGCAGCGTCGCGTCAGCGTCGGGGGTCGGGGTTGTCGAGGACACTTTGCGTGTGCGCGGCGCGAAAGCGCTTCACGGCGTCGCGGATCGCCGGGTGATGGGCACCGAGGATCGACGCCGCCAAGATCGCGGCGTTGATCGCGCCGGCTTTGCCGATGGCGAGTGTGGCGACCGGGATCCCGGCCGGCATTTGCACGATCGAGAGCAGCGAATCCAAGCCGTTCAGCGTCTTGCTTTGTACCGGCACGCCCAGCACCGGCAGCACGGTCTTCGCCGCGACCATGCCCGGCAGGTGCGCGGCTCCGCCGGCGCCGGCGATGATCACCTCGAGCCCGCGGCTCTCGGCGCTGCTCGCGTACTCGAACATCAAGTCCGGCGTGCGGTGCGCCGAAACGACGCGCGCCTCGAACGGGACGCCCAACTCGGTCAGGGTCTCTGCGGCGTGCGACAGGGTTTCCCAATCGCTCTGCGAACCCATGATTAGCCCAACCAGGGGGGCGCGCTCGAGATTTTGCTTTGAATCGGCCAAAAGGAGGGCGGAACCCTAGTCATGTCGCGGCGGGTGAGCAAGCGCGCAGACGCGCGCTTGCCAGGCTGCCGCGCTGCGTTGCAAAAAATCCCGCAAATGGCTGAAAATTCAGACAGAAATTACCGGCAAATGACGGAAGCATGACTCCCAAACCGGGCTTCTCGGGCTAACTTCCCCGACACTCGCCATGTACATCCTGATCGCGTTTTTCGTCCTGCACTGGCAGCTGTCGGTTTTTTGCCAGACTTTCTTTTTGCATCGCTTCGGCGCCCACCGGCAATTCACGATGTCCAAGGGCTGGGAGCGCTTCTTCCACCTGCTCACGTACCTGACGCAGGGGTCGAGCTTCCTGTCCCCGCGCGGCTACGGGATTTTGCATCGCATGCACCACGCATACAGCGATACGGAGAAGGATCCGCACTCGCCGCTGTTCTACAGCAACGTGTTCACGATGATGCTGGCGACCAAGCATCGCTATGACGCCTTCGCGTACCGCCGCGAAGATCCGGAGCCGCGCTTCGACGGAGGCCTGCCGGATTGGCCGACGCTCGATCGCCTGGGGCAGTCGTGGATCATGCGCGTGCTGTGGGGCGCCGCTTACACCTCGGTGTACGTCGCGTTCGCGCCCTCGCTCTGGTGGTACCTGCTCTTGCCGGCGCACTTCATCATGGGCCCGATCCACGGCGCGATCGTCAACTGGGCCGGGCACAAGTACGGCTATCGCAACTTCAAGAGCGCGGACGTCTCGCGCAACACGCTGCCCTGGGATTTCGTGACCCTGGGTGAGCTGTTCCAAAACAACCACCACGAGTTCTCGATGAGCCCGCGCTTCGCCGCGCGCTGGTTCGAAATCGATCCGACCTACTACGTGATTGTCGCGCTCGACGCGGTAGGCGTGATCAAGATCGCGACCGAGCAGCGCGCGCGTTACCCGCTCGAGCGCAAAGCCCCCGCGCTGGCCGCCTCCGACGCGGAGTGAGCGACGCGCGGCTCCGAGTAGCGCCCCTGGCGCTACTCGGAGAGCGACCGCACGGGCCGTGAGCCGCGCTCGAACGACCAGCACTCGGCGGTCGTGACGTCGTGCCCGCGGATATCGAAGATTTGCACTTCGCCCTGGTCGAAGTCGGCGATCGCGCACACCGGACGGTGCTTCGGGTGCAAGGTGCCCGCGTTCAAAATCGTGAGCCCGTCGATCGTGCGTAGCATCGGACGGTGAGAGTGGCCGTTGATGACGAAGCGGGCGCGGCGCGATTCGAGCAATTGGACGAGCGCAGCGTTTTCGCGCAGCGCCTCGCAATCGTCGTCTGGCCGCACGCTGGCCATGTCGTCTTCACCGAGGCCGTGACAGAGTAAGACGCTGCCGCGCGCACTCTCGAGCAGGCGCGTCTTGGGTAGCGCCGAGAGGTACTGACGCGCCTCGGGCGTCACCGTCTCAGTCCGCGTTGCGTCGGGCAGATCGCGCATTTCACCGGCGAGCAGCCAGCGGTCGTGATTGCCGGCTACGACCAGCGCGCCTGCCGCTTGCAAGATCGAGCACGCTTCGGTCACGTCACCCGGGCCGTCGGCGATGTCGCCGACCGCGAGCACGGCGTCCAGCCCAGCGCCGCGGAAGTGCTCGATGACTCGTTTCAAGCGCACGACCTCGCAATGGATATCGCCGATGATTCCCGCGCGCCTGAGCATGTCCCAAAAGTGTAGCTGAACGACGCCCGCTCGTCTTCTACGCTCAGCCCGCTCGTCTTCTACGCTCGGAGCGACGATGATTGCGCTAGCAGCCCGAGGGCACTACCTTCCCGGTCGATGCGATTGCCCGTGCTTTTAGTGGCGTTTTTGATCAGCTGCGCGGGCTCGAAGCCCGCTCCGTCCATCGATCGTGAGCCCGCGAGGCGCGCGACCGAAGCATTGCCGGCTGAAGCGACACACAAGGCGGAAACCGCACCGAAGCGCGAAACTCCGCCGACATCCGACGCGCCGACGGACAAGCGCGCGCCGAAAGATGCCGCGAAAGATTCGCTCACGGTCACGGAAGCGAAGAAGGAGCCGGCGAAAGACGCGAGCGAAGGCACGTGCCCAGCGGGCATGAAGCTCGTCGACGGCGACTACTGCACCGACGTGGATTACGAGTGCAAAAAGAGCTGGTACGACAAATCCAACAAGAAGACCGTGTGTGAAGAGTTCGAGCCCAAATCGACCTGCAAGGGCGAGAAGGTGCACAAACGCTACTGCATGGATACCTACACCTGGCCGAACGAGAAGGGCGCGCGCCCCGAGGTGATGAACCGCTTTCATCAAGCCGAGGTCAAGTGCGCGGCAGCCGGCAAGCGCCTATGCACCGAGACCGAATGGACGCTGGCCTGTGAAGGGCCGAAGATGCTGCCCTTCCCCTATGGCTACGTGCGCGACACGAACAAGTGCTTGGGCGACGTCGAATGGGACGGCCCGGACATGAAGAAGGTCGCCGCGCGCGATCCCGCCGAGCTCGCGCGCTTGTGGAAGGGCGTGCGCAACGGCAGCCAGCCCGAGTGCATCAGCGCCTACGGCGTCGCAGACTTGCCCGGCAACACCGACGAAGTCGTCTCCAGCGAGACGTATACCAGCGATTTTCGCGGCAAATACGACAGCGTGCACTCCGGCGGCCCCTGGTACAAAGGCGTGCGCAACCAGTGCCGCCCCAAGATCTACACCCACGACGAAGGCTTCTATTACTACTTCCTCAGCTTCCGTTGTTGCGCCGAGCCCGATCAAAAACCGACCGATCCGCGCACGCCCAAGCAAATCAAGGGTAACTGGGGCTTCGAACGCGTCGAACGCATCGCAGGCTTCACCAAAGCGCAGATGGTCGAAAAGTTGAAGCTCAAGGAACAAGGCAAGTGCGCCTGCAGCGAGAAAGACACCCGCTGCAAAACCATGTGCGGCACCTTGCTCGGACCCGAAGCGAAGGACTACAGGTAACCCATGTCGATCGTTCTTCGAGAATCAGTGGCGCTCGCGGCTGGGCTGATCGCTCTTGGCTTGTCGAGCGCCGGGTGCTCGTCCGTCAGCAGCTGCAACCGCGATGAAGACAAGATCGACGTCTACGGCTACGTAAACGCCGACCGAACGGTCTTCACTTCGGTCGAGCCATTCCGGCTGGAGGCCGCGGACGGCGGCACGCTACCGAGCACCGAGCAAGGGGCGGGCCCGTCCTTCGCACATTTTCCAGCGAATCGCATCATCACGTTCCACCTGGGGCTGGTCGGCTTTCCAACGGATATCAATGTCTACCTGTCGTTCTCGCCCGACGGCGACGCCACCGTTGCGCCATGCGCCGGCAACCAATGCCTAATCCGCAAGCGCAGCAAAGACCAGATCGTGCTCCGAAACGACACCTGCAGTGAGTTCTACGTTTGGCTCACGGCCTCCACCTCAGCCACGCCGTTCCATCCCGTGACCGACGGCGGAGTGGAAGAAGGCGCGGCAGGCGCCAGCTCGACAGGCGCGGCCGGCGCCACCAGCGAGCCATAGTTCTTCAGCTGCCCACACGCGGAGAGGGCGCAGACGGCCCGCGTCCTCGCGCTCCGCGCTGCGGGCGCGGGGGGGCCCAAGCGTCGGCCTGCGGCCGCCCCGGACCCCCGACGAGGATAGCACTAGTGTGTGGTTTCAACCGCGATGCTGATGGGATGAGGGCTGCGCGCTCCATGACGCGGACTCTGACGCTGAGGGGGTGAGGGCTGAGCGTTTCACGACGGGGACGCTGGGGGAATGAGGGCTGAGCGTTCCATGACGCGGATGCTGATGGGGTGAGGGCTGAGCGTTCCACGACGCGGACACTGACGGGATGAGGACCAGGCGGTTCCCATGGAGGGAGTGGAGTAGCGGGGGGCGGCGCGGCGCGTGGTGCGTGCGATCTCGTGATTCGGGACTAAGTGCGACGGGGAGACGGCGTGAGGTGGGCGGGGGCGCGGGTCGGTCGTTCAACGGTGCTGTGCGGGAGTGGTTCAGGTGCACGCGCTGAGGGAGTGTTGGGGTGACGGGTTGGGTTTGGGCAGCGCGGCGCGTTGTGGGTGCGATTTCGTTATATTTCGTTATTTGGGGACTGAGTGCGACGGGCAGACGGTGTGAAGTGAGCGCGGGCGCGCAGGTCGGTCGTTCAGCGGCGCTGTGCGGGAATCGTTCTGGTGAACGCATTGAAGGGAGTGTTGGGGTGACGGGTTGGGCTTGGGCAGCGCGGCGCGTTGTGGGTGCGATTTCGTTATTTGGGGACTGAGAGCGACGGGCAGACGGTGTGAAGTGAGCGCGGGCGCACGGGTCGGTCGTTCAACGGTGCTGTGCGGGAGTGGTTCAGGTGCACGCGCTGAGGGAGTGTTGGGGTGACGGGTTGGGTTTGGGCAGCGCGTTGTGCGTACGATTTCGTGATTCCGCGGACTGAGTGCGACGGGGAGACGGCGTGCAGTGGGCGGGGCGGCATCACGAAATCGTGCGCGGTTTGGGGGGCTTGCGAGGTTGGGAAAGTTGTTTATTTGTTTGACAAGAAATTGGATGTGGTGAATTTAGTGAATGGGGATCGTTCGAAATCGTGCGTGCAGTCGCGCGAGGATTCGATTGCTGAGGCGAGCGTGCTGTTTCTTGGTTTCAAAGCTATTTCTGCGCTGAAAACGCGCGTGGCGGCGGTTGTGGAGTATGGAAAACTGCGTGGTATGGAGGAGGTATGAGCGATCGATATCGATTGATTGCACTGGGGAATGATGCGCTCGTTGCTGCGCTGTCGAAGTTGGTGCGGTGCGAGAACGATCTGCTTTCGGACTTGCTCGCACATTTGGCTGAGCTCGATGAGCGACGGCTGTATCTCGATCTCGGGTTCACATCGATGTTCGCGTACTGCACGGAGGCGCTCGGGCTGTGTCGGTCTTCGGCGTATCGGCGGATTGCTGCGGCGCGCGTGTGCCGCCGATATCCGGAAGTGTTCGCTCGAGTCGCGGCCGGCGAGCTGCAGACGTCGGTGCTCGCAGCGTTGTCTCGGCATTTAACCCACGAGAATTCGGCGGAGTTGTTTGCGGTCTGTAGTCGCAAGAGTTGCGAGCAGGTCGAAGAGCTTTTGGCCATTCGCTTTCCAAAGCCTGACGTGGCCGATTCGATCCGACGGTTACGGCCCGCTAGTTCCTCCATGGGGATTCGGAACGCTTCGGTTTCCAGCGGCCCGTCGTTGGGTGTAGTCACTGCTGTGCCAGGCGTACTACGAGCAGAGCAAGTGACGGTGGGCGCGCCGTTGCAGGTCGCGAGCAAGGCTGGGCCCGCGGCACGGCGGGCAGACCAAGTGTTGGTGGGCGCGCCTTCGCAGGGGGAAGTCGTCGCTGACCGATCACCACTGCCGATAGACCAGGTGATTGCGGGCACGCCTTCGCAGGGAGCGGCCGACGCTGGGCCGGCGGCACTGCGAGCAGACCAAATGGCGGTGGGCGCGCCTTCGCAGGGGGAAGTCGTCGCTGACCGATCACCACTGCGGATGGACCAGGTGATTGCGGGCACGCCGTCCCACAGTGCGGGCAACGCTAACCGAGTCGCGGTGCCGGACACGAGGACGGCGCGGGTTCCGTGTAGGCTGGAGCCGCTGTCGAAGGATCGCTTTGGTGTCCACTTCACGGCGAACGGCGAGTTCAAGCGCTTGCTCGAAGAGGTTCGAGCACTCTCGAGTCATCGGCAACCGACTGGTGACCTGGCGAGCGTGATAACGCGGGCGCTGGAGGCGTATCGGGAGCAGTTGCTGAAGACGCGGTACGGGGTGGGGAGGAAGGCGCGGCATAGCAAGCGGCTGAGTGCGAGTCCGGCCGAGATCGGGTCGGGTTTGGTGAAGCGATCTCGGCACGTGCCGGTTGCGATCGCGCGGGAGGTTTATCTGCGTGATGGCGGGGGCTGCACATTTTGTGCGGCGAACGGACAGCGTTGCGGAGCGAGGCGGTTCTTGGAACTCGATCACGTCACGCCTTGGGCGGAGCTCGGCGAAGCGACGGTCGCGAATTTGCGGCTGCGTTGCCGAGCGCACAATCAGCACGCGGCGCGAGCACATTTCGGAGCCGAGTACGTGTGGGCACGGGTGGCGGTTCGCAAGCAGCGCAAGGAAAGCGACCACTCTTATGCGCGCGACGCGACGCCGAAGGCTGGGACGGACGCGCGCTGATGCGCGACCATCAAAAACAGATTTTCGGTGCTTCGCAAGCACGTGCGCATCACGCGCCATCCAGCCGCGACGCGTCCCTGCTTGGTTTTGAGCTGATGTGCCCGATCCTCAAAAACAGATTTTCGGTGCTCGCAAGCACGTGCGCATCACGCGCCATCCAGCCGCGGCGCGTCCCTGCTTGGTTCTGAGCTGATGTGCCCGATCATCAAAAACAGATTTTTCGGTGCGTCGCAGGCCCGTGTGCCTCCCGCGCTGCCTGGCCGGGCGCGTCCCTGATTTGGTTTTGAGCTGATGTGCCCGATCCTCAAAAACCAGATTTCGGCGGTCGCAGGCCCGTGCGCATCCCGCGCCGCCAGCCGGGGCGCGTCCCTGCTTGGTGTTGAGCTGATGCGCGCGATCATCAAAAACCAGATTTCAGTTGTCGCAGGCGCCGTGCGCATCCTGCGCCACCAGCCGCGGCGCGTCCCTGCTTGGTGTTGAGCTGATGCGCGCGATCATCAAAAACCAGATTTCAGTTGTCGCAGGCGCCGTGCGCATCCCGCGCCGCCAGCCGGGGCGCGTCCCTGCTTGGTTTTGAGCTGATGCGCGGACGATCAAAAACCAGATTTCGGTGGTCGCAGGCCCGTGCGCATCCCGCGACGTGACCCATTGGCCAAGCCGGGATGCGTAGCGCGAGCAATCGTGCTGCAGGCTATCGGAACGCTTTCTTTGAAGGCCGCGGGGGTCAGCGCTTGGAGCGGAAGGTCGAAGAAATTGCGATGGGTACCGAGTCGTTCGAAGGCCCAGACGAAATACGCCTGGACGGGCACGCGCAGTGGACATGCAGGTAGCGATGGATGCCGAGCAGGACGCTGGCGCGGTGGGCACCTTCTGTGCTGCCTGCAAAGAACATGTTGAGGTGGAGCTTGGCGACGTTCTGGAATTCGCGCTCGGTGGGCGACTTGTCGATGGGCACGAGCGGATCGTCGACGAAGCGAAAGAGCGCGGTGCCGTGATTGTTGTAGTAGGCAATCGCCGCCGCCAGCGGTTTGAACGGGAGGAGTGTGGGTTTGACTACGCCGAGACAGCGTTCGAAATCTCGGACGATGGGACGGATGTATTGCTGTCGATGGTCACGGAGCGCATCCCCACGCAGGCCGAGTTTTTGTGCTTTTTCCTCTTCGCCGTAGATGGCCCCGATGAACGCGCCGCCTTCTGCGGCGAGCACGGGCTGCGTAGCCTCAGCGTCGCGAAAAAGCCAAGTGCGCATCCCGCGCCGTCAGCCGGGGCGCGTCTCTGCTTCGTTCCGAGCTGATGCGCGCGATCATCAAAACAACAGATTTTCTGTACGTCGTAGCCAAGTGCGCATCCCGCGCCGCCAGCCGCGGCGCGTCCCTGCTTCGCTTTGCTGATGCGCGCGATCATCAAAACAACAGATTTTCTGTACGTCGTAGCCAAGTGCGCATCCCGCGCCGCCAGCCGGGCGCGTCCCTGCTTGGTTCGAGCTGATGCGCGAGCATCAAAAACTCATGTGCACGATCTCGTCGTAGCGGTGCGCCCGGTTCGCGCTTGGTTCCGAGCTGATGCGCGAGTATCGAGAATCAGATGCTCGTCATTGCGGTTTGCCAATCGATCGTACGAACTGGCGTCGCAGCTAACCTTAGCTGGCGGTATCCGCCAGCTTTGTGTGGGGCGCGCTGAATTCCAATCTCATTTTAAGTCTAGTCCGCACTTTCATACAATACATGGTGGTGGCTGCTCCTTTAGAACAACCGGCCATGGGAGTATCGACGTCGAAAGGGGCGAAAGGCCGTGGCAACGCGCGTGGGATTGCCGTCGAGGTATTGCGCGAGTTCGCCCCAGCTTGTGATTTCGCGAGCGGTGGGCTCGCTGCGACGCTGGGCATCTCTCCGCGGCAGCTGCAGCGATGGTTTACTGTGCACATGCGCTGTTCTCCAAGGGAGTGGCTGCGTGAGGAGCGGCTGCAGCGCGCCTTCGAGCTGCTCCCTTCCGCGCGGCACGTGAAGTCGGTGACGTATGCGCTCGGCTTCAGGCGGCCCTCGCAGTTTGCTCGGGACTTCAGGGCACGCTTTGGAGTCACGCCTTCTTCGCTGCTGCGCACCAAGAGCGACCCGCCGCCGACCACCCCCGTGGCGCCAGCGATGACCAGCGTCGCTCGCCTCTCAACGGGCGTGGGAGGACAGTGAGCGCACTTCTTCAGCCATGCAGGAGCAGCGCTCTGGCTAGAAGACGACCGCCGAGCGCACACGAACTCGCTCCTCGGGCTCGAGGTCGTCACCACGGACGGAGTCAACGAGCAGTCGTCGACGCGAATCAGCGTCAAGTGATTTGGCTGTCCAACGAGCGACATCGCGGCGAATCATGTGCAGACTCGAATTATTTATTTCAACGATGTGTCTCGGTAACATCTTGTCATTGACAGCCCGCTTAGGCCCGTTGTATCTAGTGCTGGTCGCGTCTTAATGTGTCGGCGCTGAGCGGCTTCTAGCTCTGCGCGCCAGCGAGTGTGTCTTGAGCGCGGGTCACGCCCGGCGCTTCAGCCTAAATTGTGTCGGTTCCTGGGTATGCGCCCTCGTTGCAGTGGCGTGGACACGGTCGGGCGCGTTGGCCGGATCGTGCGGTGTTGGAGGCGTGTCGTTCAGAACCGTTTTCATGGTGAACCAATAATCACAGGTCTGCGTCGAGGCGCGGGCGGGGTTTAGAATTCAAGTCTCAGTGCCAGTCTTGATATGCGTGGCTCGTGTTCGATATCGAGCTCAGTAGAGAGAACCGTGTAGTGCGCCTTTTGCGGGGCTGCGTGCCTGCTTGGGCGGAAGTCTCTGAGATTGTCTGGCGGTCTCGCGCCGGCATCGGGCGGATTCGTGTCGTGTCAGCGTACTGCGACGGGCGCGGGCGCCGGATCTCGGGGCCATGTGGGAGTTTGTCAATTCGTGTGCGCGCGATGATCGCGAGTTCGCGAGTGGCGATGTGTGAGAACGAGGAGAAGTAAATATGAACCATGTAGGTGCTAAGTTGATCGGTCGCGGCGGGGTGCTCGCGGTGGCGGCGCTGCTGTCCGCTGCGTGCGGTTCGGCAGATGAGGGCGTCAGCGGCGGTGAGGTCGACGACATCTCGCAACCGACTCAGCTCGCGACGGGCGTCGATGGCAAGCATCACTTGAAGATGCTGATCTCGAAGAATGTGTCCGCTGAGGTGGATCGCTCGTGGATCCAGCGTCTGCGTTCCGACCCGGCTGCCGATCCGATGCTCCAAGCGCCCGCCATGAAGCGTCACGTGCACGATCTGCGAGCCGCCAAGCTCGACGAGACGGAGAATCTCGGCGACAACGCGGTCGGGGTGGTGACACCCGACGGTCTGTATCGAGGGCACATCGCGGCAGACACCGATTTGTCGTTGCTTCAAGAAGACGGCTCCTTCGCTCAGGCGGGCGGCAGCATCGAGCCGCGCGGCTTGAGCGGCGGTGTCGACAATCGCACGCGCTTGACTGGTGCCAACGTGCCCGGTGGCGTCGGTCAAGTTTCCACCTCCGCCGGCCTCGGCTCCGGCACCATGGTAGGCGTGCGCGTCATGCGGACAGCGGCCCACGTGGTCATCCGGCACACGACTGGGGGCGGTGTTCCGAGCGCGCAGAACAGCGTTCGCTTCGATTACCGACGCGACGGTGCCACCATTGGCACCCGTACCTGGTCACTCGGCTATTACTACGGTGGAAACTACATCTCGCAGGGCTGTGCGACCGCGAAGGATCTGAACGGCGATGGTGACATCTCTGACGCTGGCGAGTACGCCTGGGGATACTTTCAGAACCGCGTCGCGTGCGAGGTCGAGGACTGGGCTTTGGCCATCCTGCCGCAGAACTGGTGGGGACCCGCCGGCATGATCTGGGTTGGATATCGAATGCTGGGGTCGGGCGAGACGAACGTGCGCTTGACGAACGGCGGCTATCCCGGATGCGGCATCACCGACGCGCCGAATCCGTGTACTGCCAACAGCTACTATCGGGACGCCTCGACGGCCTGTAAGCTCGGCACCTTCGTCGACGGTGTGCGCGTTTGGAACAACGGCTGTGATCAAAGCGGCGGTATGTCGGGCGGAACGACGCAGGAGTACAGCACGGGCTACTTCCTCGGACACCCCATCTCCGGCTGCGAGGGGTGCTCGAGCACGTTCCCGAACCGCTCCATGGGCTACAACCAATGGCTCTTCGATTTCCAGACCCAGGTCCGCTTGGACAATCCGTGATAGCGTTCGGTGACTGAAGGCGTGTGTCGCGCCGTGTGATCGGCGCCCTGAGCTACCTTGGAATGCCCCGCCAGCGAGACGAGACAGGCGTCGTGAGTCGCAGACTCATCGCCTTCACTCGTCTTCGCGTGGCGGGCCTCGCGGCGAGGCATGGCCTGCTCGTGCTGAGTGGGTTGTGTCTCGCGGCCTGCTCTCAGCCGTTAGACTGCTCGAATGCGGCTCAGCAGCAGCTCATAGGAGGCACGGATGTGATCGACGCGGGCGGAGTGCTGCTTCGTGCCGTTCCGGAGCGTCCGGAGCCCATTGTGTGCACGGGCATACAGCTGAACGCCGACTGGTACGTGACCGCGGGCCATTGCGCTGACTACGCGCCGCAGGGCAGAGCGCACCCGAGTCTAGATCTCGCGCTAGCTCCTGGCTCCGTCGCCTGGTCCGGGCCAGGCCTAGCGATCTACCTTGGGGAGCTGCCCGAACGCGCGCGCATCCTCGCATACGCGACGGACCCGAGCGCGGCGGAGCCAATCGAGGTCGGGCGCGTCGTGGAAGGAAACGTGCTGCTGAACGCGTCCGGTGAAGCCTACGTGAGCGCCGAGGTGCAGGCCGAGGGCCCTTCGGCATGCGAAGGTGACTCCGGCTCGGGGCTGTTCCTGGACTCGGACAGAGGACCGCTGCTGCTGGGGGTTCTTTCGAGCTCTGCGGCCACGGCTGGCAGTCTGTGTACGCCAACGCGCGGGCAACAGTATTGGGTGCGGCTCACGGCCGCTCGAGACTGGCTCGAGCAGCACATCGGCCCCTGTGAAGAAGGGCTCTCCGACGCGGGCTCCTTCTGCGTCTTTCCGGAACGCGCGCCGGATCCGGCGTGCTTGTGAAGCGAGTCAGCGGCGCGCGACGACGAAGCTGATGGCGCCGGCGAGCAGCCCGGCCAGCACGTCATCCGCCATGATGCCGACGCCTTCGGGTTTGGCGTTTTGAACGGTGTCGATCACGCCGGGTTTCCAGATGTCGAACAGGCGGAACAGGCCGAGGGCGAGGACTTGCACGCCGAGCGAGCTGTTTCGGACCATGCCCATCGCCAGCAGCGTGCCCGCGACTTCGTCGATCACGACGCACTGCGGATCTTCGACGCCCATGGCTTTGGCCATTTCATTCGAGGACCAGACGCCGAGCGCGGTGACGCCGACGATCGCGGCCAAGTGCACCGGCAGGGGGAGTAGGCGCAGGCCAAGGTGCACGGGGATTGCCCCGAACGAGCCCATGGTTCCGGGGGCCAGCTTCGATGCGCCGCAGCCGAACCAAGTGGCAAGCGCGCGCACCGCGAGTGACGCCTTGGGCCGCGCCGGGGCTGCGGTTTCGGTCATGACGCTCAATGAAAGGCGTTCATCAACGCGCAGATCGGGCCCGAGGGGCAAGCCGCCGAGGGCTCTTCGATCACTTTGCAGCTGTCCGTCACGGCGACCATGGTCGGGACTTCGGTGCCCCAGGATTGTCCGGGTTGCCAGCGCAGCACCGGCTTCTCCATTTGGCCGGCGAAGTGCGCTTCACACTCGACGACGAAGCGCGCGAGCTTGTCACTCGGCAGGTTGCCCGGCGGCTCTTGGTGCAGGCGGTAGGCGACCGACGGGTGCGACCAGACGCCGGACACCATGATCAACTTGTTGTCGAGCCAGGTGCGGTACGGCTGAATGATGTTCACCTTGTTGTCGTCCAAAGGCGCGCCGGGCTCGCGCGGCCAAGCCTCGGTCTCGCTCTTCATCGAGCAGTGCTTGCCTTCGAAGACTTGAGTCGAGGCGCAGGTCAGCGAGGCGGCGTCGGCCGTGACCACGGTCAGGCGGATGGTGGCCTTGGCGCCGGTCTGCCAAGCAGCGACGTCCGTGGGCGGCGGCTCGGCGGGTTCGAACAAGTTTCCGAGCGCAGACATTGGGATCACGGTCAGCGCACCGATGATCAAGGCGGCAACTAGGAAGCGACCGCCAATCACTGGCGTGGGTTCGTCTTCTTCCACCACCCGGCGCTTGACCGTGGGCTTCTTGGCGGGTGCGGGCTCACTTGCCGCGCGCTTGACTTCCGGTTTGCTCGAATCGCTCGTCGCCATCGCGCGCTTCAATAGCGCAAATCGGCGACGCTCCCAAGTCTTGCCGCAGGCTTCGGCAAAGCGCCGGGAAAAAGCCGGCAAAGGCCTCATTCACAGTCGGAAAAAGCCTCCCGAAAGAGCGCCTGGCCGAGCAGCTGTTGGCCCTCTGGGCCGAAATGGATGCCGTCCTTGAACGGCGTGAAAAAGCGCTCGCACAGGCTTTCGGGGTCGCCGCAGGACAAAAGGGCGTAGGCGTCGACCACGTGGTCGACGTGGCCCAGGCTGGGTTGCTCGCGGATCCAAGCGTTCAGGGTGCGCGTGGCTTCGGCCCGCGACGGGTTGAAATAGCGCTTGAAGCCTCCCCAGGGCGCGACCGTCAGCGCGACCACCTTCACGTCGTGGGCCTTGCCCCAGGCGTACATGTGGCCGAGATCCGCTTCGATCTTGGTCGGCGTGCGAAACGCGGTCAGATCGCTGTACAGATCGTTCACGCCGCCGAAGATGACGAGGTGCGTGTAGCGTTTGGGCGAGAGCGCGACGTCAGTGTCGAAGCTGCGCCGCATCTGATTGACCATCGTCGCGCCCTTGCCAAAATTGTCGATCTCGAGCGTGGGGCAGCGGGTCTTCAGGTACTCGAGGTAGCCACCGCCGTGCGAGCGCGGGTCGGTGAGGGAGTCGCCGATGGCGGCGATTGAGTAGTGACGAGCCGAAGACGAAGGAGGGGGCACAGGCGTGGGCGGAGGCACAGGCGTGGGCGGAGGCACAGGCGTGGGCGTGGGCGTGGGCGCAGGCACGGGCGCGGGCACGTTTGCGGCGACAGACGCGGACGTGGGTGGGAGGGCAGACGCGGACGCGGGAGCGCGCGCGTGCAGGGGCGCTGAGGCGGGAGGCGGGGCTGAGGCGCGATCGGGGGAGTTGCAGGCGGAAAGCGCCGCCAGCAGGGGCAGTAGCGCAGCGATTCGAGTTTGGGGAGGGATCACGGTAGCCTGCGAGCAGATTGTTATGAGTGCGACCGAAGTTTACCGAAAGACGCGCAAAGTTCCGGATTTGTTTTGGAACGCGTACGTTTGTCGACCGATTGCGGCGGTCTTGGTCAGCGCCATCGAGGGCACGCGGATCACGCCCAACCAGATCACGTTGTCGGCGGTGTTCGTGGCGTTGGCTTCGGTCGTGCTGCTGCTGGTCTGGCCGGGACACCTGGGGTTGATCGCCGCGGTCGTGGTGTTCGAGTTGTCCTACGTGCTCGATTGCGCCGACGGCATGCTAGCGCGCTGGCGGGGGACTGCTTCGCCGGTCGGACACCTGCTCGATTTCTTGATGGATGAGCTGAAGGCGTTTTGCCTGCTCGCGGCCGTCGCGGTGCGACTGTTCCTGGAGCAGAGCGACGTGCGCTTTCTGCTGCTGGGTTTGTTCGGACTGGTGGTGCTGGCTTCCGGCATCGCGCTGACCACGTTCGTGCGCCGGCCGGAAGTGGCGGGTCCCGCGGCGCCGAGCGGCACCGCGCCAGCGGCGTCACGCTCGCTCCTGCGGCGCGTCGTGGGGCTGGTCGAGAGCGGCGCGAAGTTTCTGATCCACTATCCTTCGTACCTGCTGTACGTGGCCTTGATCGGGCGAATCGAGCTGTATTTCCTGCCCTACGTCGCGGTCAATGCGCTGTACGCGGCGCGCGCCTTTGCCGGCGTGGCCTTTCGCTTCGGTCGCAGCTAGCGGCGCTCAGGGCGTGCGGCGCGCGCGCTCCAGCTCGGCCAGGCGCGTGATTACGCCGCGCGCTACGATGTCCAGCACATGCTGCACGACCTTGGTGCGCTCACGCGGGTCACCGCCGAAGACGATCTGACTCTTGGCCGATTTGCCCTTGGGTAGGCGGCCGCGGGCCGTGCAAGTGACGTGCAGCACGCCCTGGTCTTCTCGCAAATCGAGCTGCTCGACCACGAACCGGTAGCTGATCTTGCTGCCGACCCCGGCGCCCCAGTCGGCGCGTCGAACCTCGCGCCGCAGCGTGCTGCGCAAATGCGTCTCGAAAGCCTTGGCCCCGATCAGATCGGGCGGCAAAGCGAGGCGGTCGAGCTTGACGCGCGCCCCGCTGGCCGTCGCAGGCGCGCTCTTCTGGGCTTCCGCGCGCGCAAGCAGCGGCCTGAACAGCGCGGGCGTGCCCACCGCGAGCAGGAAAAATACTAGGGCAGGGGTGCGCGGCACGCGATCGGGTTAGCCCCGAACCACGCCCTGGGCCAAGTTTTACCGCCCGGGGCGAGCCTGCCGGCGAGCCAAGAGCAGCAGCTGGCTTTACCTGCCGCGTTCCGGGCGCTATCGATGAGCCATGGCGCGCGATCTCGACATCGATCCGAGCGGCCGCGCGCTCGATTGCGACGTGATCGTGATCGGGGGCGGGGTGAACGGCGTGGGCGTGGCCCGTGACGCCTCACTGCGAGGGTTGAAGGTCGCGCTCTTCGAACGCAACGACATTGCTTTCGGTGCCAGCGGCAATTCCAGCGGCATGATCCACGGCGGCCCGCGCTACCTGTCCTACGACCCCGCGGTCACCCAGAGCTCGTGCCTGGATTCGGGGCACATCCAGCGCATCGCGCCGCATCTATTGTTTCGCATCCCGTTCTTGATGCCGATTTTCAGCAGCAGCGCGCTAAAGTCGAAGGTCACGCTCACGGCCATCGATGCGTTCTTCGATCTGTACGACGCCTACCAGCCGCTCAAGGCCGGCAAGAACCACGTGCGGCTGAGCGCCGACGAGATCAACCAGCTGGAGCCGGGGCTCGTCGGTGGCGCGGCGGGCGGCGTGACCTTCGACGAATGGGGCATCGACGGCGCGCGCTTGTGTATCGGCAACGCCGTGGACGCGCGCGAGCGCGGCGCGGAAATTCGCGTGCACTGCACCGTTACCGAGATTTTGCGGCGTGAAGACGGCAGCGTGTACGGCGTGCGCTTCCGCGACCGTGAGTCCGGCGAGACCGGCCAGCGCACTGCGCGGGTCGTGGTCAACGCCACTGGCGCGTGGGCGCCCATCACCACCTCGCTCGGCGGCCTCGCGCCGAACGCCGCGCGCCTCCGCCCGGGCAAAGGGATCCACATCTTCCTCGATCGACGCCTGACCAACTACGCGATCATCGCGCACGCCATCGACGGTCGGCAGGTCTTCCTGCTGCCTTGGCAAAATATGAGCGTGCTCGGCACGACCGACGACGACTACTACGGCGATCTGGATCACGTCGTGGCCACGAGCGACGAAGTGAACTACCTGTTCCAAGCCGTCGAGCACGTATTCCCGGCCGTGCGCAGCGCCCGCGCGATCGGTACTTGGGGCGGCGTGCGGCCCACCCTGTATGAATGGGGCCCGAACGAAGATCAGCTGTCGCGCGAGCACCAGGTCGTCGATCACAAACAACACGGCGCAGACGGCCTGTACTCGATGATCGGCGGAAAGCTGGCCAGTTACCGGCTGTTTGCCGAGGAAATGACGGACGTGATCGCGACCCGGCTGGGCAACAGCGCCGCGCGGCGTTCACACGTCGCGCCGCTGCCGGGCGGCGACGAGCAGGTCGATCCCATGCTGCTCGTGGTTCAGGGCGGCATGGAAGCGGTCACGGCGACGCGCCTCGAGTACCGTCACGGCGGCCGCAGCCTGCGCGTCCTCGAACGCATGCAGCAAAAGCCGCGTGAGGCCGCGGTCGTGTGCAGCTGTGAGCCGGTGACGGAAGCGGAGATCCGCTACGTGGTCGAAGAAGAGTTCGCGCGAGACGTGGCGGACGTGGCGCGTCGCACGCGGCTGGGTTTGGGCGCTTGTGGCGGCATGCGCTGCGCGCTGCGCTGTGGGCGCATCGTCGCGGACGCCACGGGCCGCTCGCCGGAGGCGGGCCAGCAGCTCGCGCTCGAGTTCCTGACCCAGAGTGCGCGCCGGCGCAGCGCGGCCGTGGGCGCCGCTCAAGCTCGACAAGAGGCGCTCTCGCTGAGCGCGCTACAAGCGGAAATCGGCTCCGGGAGCCGTGATCCGTGAGGGTTGCGATCATCGGCGCGGGCATCGCGGGCGCCGCCGCGGCCTTCGAAATCGCTCGTCAGGGCGGTCGGGCCACGGTCTTTCACGACCTCACTGGCTCGAGCGGCCTGTACTCGGGCGCGCTCGACCTCGAGCTCTGGGACAAGATGAATGGGGCGAGCGCGCTCAGCGGTGAGCTGATCGAGTTTGCGAAACAGCTCGGCACCTGGGAGCTCGGCCCGGCCGCGCGGCGCGTGGCCACTTTGGAGGGCAACGTACGCCCCGCGCGCGGCGCTGATTCGGCGCTGCTCGATCTGGACCGCTGCGCCGGTAAGCGCGTGGCCGTGGTCGACTTGGAGCGCGATGATTGGGACGCGCCGCTCTTGGCCAAGAGCTTTGCCGGCAGCGCGTGGGCCGTGCAAACGCAGACTCAGTTTTTCGCCGCCGGCGCCCAGATCCTGCAAAAAGGCTTCGAACGCCGCATCTCTGGCTATGATTTCGCAGCGCTGCACGACGCGCCGGAACGCGCCCAGGCGTTGCAGACGGCGCTCCGCGAGAGCGGCGTGAGCGCGGACGCTTGGCTGTTCGGGCCCTGGCTCGGCATTGAACGACCGCTCGCGCAAGAGCTGAGCGCTGCGCTCCGTGTGCCCGTGGGCGAAACCACCTCCGCCGCGGGTGGCGCCGCGGGAGCGCGCTTCGAGCAAGCGCGCGATCGCCTACTCGGGCGGCTTGCGGACGTCCAGCGTGGACGCCTCGTGAGTATCGAGCGCCACAGCAGCGGCTACTACCGCTTGCAGTTGCAGGACCGCGCGCCCCAAGAGTTCCGAGCCGTGGTGTTGGCGACGGGCGGCGTCGCAGCGGGCGGCGTCGCGCTCGAGCGTTCGTTCGAACGGCGCGGCGGCACGGGCTTTCGTTTGTCGTTCACCGCGCCGCTGGCGCTGGAGCTCGACGCGGAAGTGGTCGAAGGCGTCTCGTCCTTGGCCAACGTCGACTTCGTCGAGCGCGGCCTGGGCGCGCTGCTCAAAGTCGGGATCGCCACGCGAGCGGATGGCTCGGTGCGCGACAATCCAGGCTTGTTCGTGGCCGGGGACGCCATCGCAGGCCGTCCACGCACGGCGCTGATTGCGGCTGATTCAGGGATCGAGGCAGCGCGTTCTGCGCTCGACTACGGCAGGAGATCAGGTTGATGCGGATTACTTTCGGAGTCCTCAACGCCGTTTCGGCGTTGGTCTTACTCGTGGGGGTGTTCGCCGTCGTTCAGCCCCGTTTCTGGGCATTGGACGTGCCGGCCGCGATCATCGCGTTCGTCGAGTTGGTGAGCGCAGTGGGCTTACTCGCGCGCTTGCCTTGGGCGCTGCGCGCGCTCACCGTCTCTGCCTGGGTGTCGTTCGTGTTGGGACTGACGATCGTGAGCCTGATCGCGATCACGATCGTGTTCTTGCGCGGCATCCACGGTGACTACGGAGTCGCCGCCTTGGCTGTCTCCAGCCTGATCGTGCTCTTGCTGGTGCCGTACACGGTCGTGCTGCCCGCGCTCGAGCTCCTGTGGCTGAAGCGGCAACGCGCCGAGTCTCGCCCATGACACCGCGCACCCTGCTGCGACTGCTCGGGATTTGGCTGGCCGTGCTGAGCGCGTGCTCGCTGCTGATTTTTTGCAGCGTGCGCATCGATCGCAACCGGGCGCCGACCGGTCCGTACCTAGTCAGCGTTTGGGAGCGCGGCTCGCGCAGCGCGCGTACGGTCGTGGCCAGCGATCCGGAGCACGCCTTGCAGGTCGCAGCCGAGCGCCCCGGCGCGCAGCGCACCATCGAACGAATCGTCGATTCTGCGCCGATTTTGTGGCGCAGCTGGCTGCTCTTGGGCCACTCCGTGGTGCCCGCCCGAGATGGCCTGAGCGCGACGTACAAAGGGCGCACCGCGTACGCGACGCCGAATGATCTGCTCAAGCTCGAAGCCTACGAGCGCACCCTCGCGCTCGGGCCCCTCAGCTTGGTCTTGGGCATCGACGTGAACCAGGTGCTGGGCGCGCTCGCCCGCGAGCTCGAAACCGAACCGGCGGAGCTCCTGCGCCACGCCAGCTTCCGACGCTTCGCCGTGGTCAGTGACGCTCCTTACCCGCGCCAAGTGACCGAAGCGGACGTGACCGTCGACGCAATCAAGGCCTCCGTGCAGAGCGCGGCCCGCTACTTGGCGCGCAACCAACGCCGCGACGGCTCGTTCCGCTACGAAATCAACACAGTCACCGGCACCGAATCGGAAGAGTACAACTATCCCCGCCACGCCGGCGCCACGTTCTTCCTCGCCCGCGCCGGCAATCAATTCCACGACGCGAAGCTGCAACGCGCCGGACAACGCGCGGGCGCCTTCATGAAAGATCGCGTCACGCTGCGCTGCGGCGCGCACGACTGCATCGGCGAGGGCGACCAAGTCGACATCGGCTCGGCCGCGCTGGCGCTGCTCGCGTACGTGGAGCTGATCGCGGGCGGCAACGAAGAATTTCGCGCCCCAGCCCTAGAACTGTCGGGCTTTCTGCGCTCGCAACAACGCGCCGACGGCGAATTCCAGCACTTCTACTCGGTCAGCGAACAACACCCGATCGACATCCAAGTCGAATACTACACGGGCGAAGCCACCTTCGCGCTCTCCAGCGTCGGGCGCGTCAGCGGTAACCCGAAAGATCTGGAAGGGGCGCGCCGCGGCCTCTCCTTCCTCGTCAAACGCTCACCCTTGTTCCTCGGCGCGCGCTACTTCTGGGGCGCCGAACACTGGACCTGCCAAGCCCTCGCCGATCTCTGGCAGCGCGCCCCCGACCCCATCGCGCTCAAGTTCTGCCTCGACTGGCAAGCCGTCAACCGCAACCTCCAATTCGAATCGCCACCGCTGCCCAGCCAGTACGACGGCGGCATCAGCCGCGGCCCCTTCATGTCCCCGCGCTTGACGCCCACCGCGAGCCGCCTAGAAGCCGCCGTAGCCACGCTCGAGGTCGCGCGCGCGGCGGGCGCCCCGCAGGCACAGATTGAGCTTCTAGAGCACCAAATCAAGCGCGCGTTCGCCTTCCTGCTGCGCTACCAATTCACGCCAGGGCCGACCCACTTGATGCCCAACGCGCCGCGCGTCAATGGCGGATTTCCGGGCAGTCCGATCGATTTGCACGTGCGCATCGATTATCCGCAGCATGCGGCTGGGGCGTTGCTTCGGTATTGGGAGTTGGAGCAGAAGAACTAGGTGAGCGCTGTTCGCGCTGCCGTTGCCCTAAAATCCTTACCGGTAAGCAAATTCGGACGCGTCGCACGTTCGGCGCCTTACCGGTAAGGAAATTTCAGTGGCAATGCAGGAGGCGGACTTACCGGTAAGGATTTACGTCTCCTAAGAACTGCGTGTTGCGAGTTGCGCTGGAACTAGCGGGATCCGAGCGCAGGTGACGTCTCACCCGCATACCGGATCACCCGCGTACCGGAGCGAGCGAGCCGCACCTTCGGCAGTGCGGCTTGCCGGTTCACGACATCACTGACAAATGCCAGCCGCCGTACACGTCTTCGGCGAGCCGCAGAGCACACTGCCCGTCTGCGTGTACACCTTGTTCCACCCTGACGAAGCGACTAGTGCGGCCTTGAGTGCGTCCGGTTGGCACACGCTCAGCAGTGGGTTGGATTGCACGGTGAGCGCGCCGCCGAGTGTGCCGAGTTTGCCTGCGGGTTTGATCAAATTGAGCATCGAGGTCAGCTTGGCGTTGCTATGGATCTGCAGATAGCCCCCGACGGAGGTCAGGTTGGCGAGGCTGTCCAGGTTCGTCAGCGCGTCGTCGTTCTGGATGTTGAAGTAACCGCCTACGGTTGCCAAGCCGCTGAGCCCGGAGATGCCGCCAAGGGCGGCGTTGCTGTAGATTTGGAAGTTGCCAGCGACGCCGGTGAGGGCGGAGAGCGCATTGATGTTGGTCAATGCGGGGTTGGACTGGATGTTGACCGAGCCGGTGACGTTCTGTAGTCCGGTCAAGCCCCCGACGTTCGAGATGTTGGCGTTGTTGATGAGGGTGAAGTCAGCGCCGATCGACTTCAAATTCGTGATGCCCGAGACGGCGGACAGCGCGGTGTTGTCGATGCGCAGTGAGCCGGTCAGGTTGACTACGTTCTTCAGCCAATCCAGATCCGCCTGATTGTTCACGATGGCGTCACCCGTGAATGTCCCGGGCTGATTGGTGATTCCGCCGAGCGTCCCGCCGCAGGTTGGCGAGGCAGGGTTACATGCGATGCTGCACCCGTTGTTTGCTCCGCTCAGGTCGTTGTAGGTGGGAATGACGAGCGTCGTCTTCAGCGCGAGCACTTCGCACGCGGACAGCGCGGGGTTGCCCGCAATGTTGAAAATGTTGCCGACGCTGCCGGATTTGAGCGTCCCCGAGCGGAGGCCAGTGATGCCCGAGAGCACCGGGTTGGAGACCACGATCAAATCGAGCCCAATGCGAACCAAGCTCTTCAGGCCGTCGAACTGCGTCAGCTTGTCGCTGTCGCGCACGCTGAGCATGCCGCCGAGTTGCGCGAGCTTGGGGAAGCCGCTCACCGTCTGCAGAGCCTGATTGTTTTCGATCCTCAAGTCGCCGATCACGTCCGTCAGGTTGGGGAAGCCGCTGAGCGACGTGAGGCCGTTGTTCTTGATATTGATCGCTGCGTTCGTCGTCGCGAGCGCCGTGAAGCCGGCGATGCTGGTCAAGAGCGGGTTATTGAGGATTTCGATCTTGCTGCTGATGCCCACGAGCGCTTCGAATCCGTTCGAGGCGTCGAGCGAGGTGAGCGCTGCATTGTCGTGGATCTCCAACGCGCCGGTGATATTGGCGAGCTTGGAAAAACCTGGAATCGTGCCAAGCTTTGCATTGGTGTGGATCTCCACGCCGCCAGCGGTGGTGGCGGTGAGTGCCTCGAAGCCAGAAATGCTGGTTAGCGCCGCATTGCCGTTGATGTCGATTTTGCCCTGCACCGTGCCGAGCAACGCGAAGCCGCTGATGGTGAGCAATTTCGCGTTCTGATAGATCGTGAGGTTGCCGCCGACGGAGGTGAGGGCCCCGACCCCGCTCAGATCCCCGAGCAGTGCATTGCCGTAGATATTCAGGTAGGTGCCCACCGTCTTCAACGCGCTCAGGCCGTTGATGTTTGCCAGCTTGTCGTTGCTGTAGACCTGCAAATACCCGCCCGTTGACCTGAGCGCGGTCAAGCCTTGCACGTTGGTCAACGCAGGATTGCTTTGGAGATTGAAGTCGCCGCCGATGGTTGCGAGTGCGGTCAGGCCCCCGAGGTTGTCTAGCGTGGTGTTGCTGTAGATTTGGAAGTTGCCGCCGATCGCGGTCAAGCTGGCCAGCCCGCTCAGGTTGGTGAGGACGGCGTTGGATTGAATGTTGAAGTTACCTTCGACCGTCGTGAGCGCGATCAATCCACCCCCGCCGGGCGTGCCCAGAGTGGTGAGCGAAGGGTTGTTGACGATGCTCACGTTGCCGCTCACGCGCTTCAGGTTGTCGAGCCCGACCAAATTGCTCAGGGCAGTGTTGTTGATCGTCAGATCGCCGATGATTTCGGTGACGTTCTTGAGCGTCTTCAAATCCGAGTCGTTTTGAATCACCACGGTGCCGTTGACGCTGCCGGGCTGTTCGCCCGGGATCGGCTGGCCACTGCAAACCGAGCCCACGCAAGTTTGGCAGCCAGAATTACAACAACTGTGATCTACGCCGGACCAACCCGCGGGGTGCGACTGCAAAGTTGCGCGCAGCTGGTTGATCTCGCACACGGGCAAGACTGGATTCTGCGAAAGCGCAAAATCGTTGCCGACGCTGAGCATGTTCGAGTTGAGCAGTCCGCCGATCGTGCTGAGCACCAGGTTGCTTTGGATGCGCAGATCGGTGCCGATCACCTTCAGCTTCGAAATGCCGTCGAAGTTGGTCAGCTTGGGGTGGCGGACCACGGCCAAGTAGCCGCCGACGTTGTCGAGTGAACCAAAGCCGCCGATGGTCTGCAACGCCGCGTTGCTGCGGATATCCAGGTGCCCGATCACGGTCGAAAGGCCGGTGAAACCGGTCAGTGAAGTGAGCGCGTTGTTGTCGTGGATTTCGATGTGCCGGTTCGCATTGGCCAGCGATGAGAAACCTGGCAGCGAGGTCAACGCGCCGTTGTTGTAAATCAACACGTCGCTGCCGCTGAACTCGAGCGCGTTGAAGCCGTCGAGCGTGGGCAAGGCCGCGTTGTCGTGAATGCTGGTGGTGCCCGTGACGTTGATTAGCTTGCTGAAGCCGGAAATACTGGTCAAGGCTGCGTTGGTGTCGATCGCGATGCCGCCTGCGTCGGTCAGCTTGGCGAAGCCGGACAAGCTGGTCTCCTTGGGGTTGCCGTTGATCGCGATCGTGCCGAGCACTGTTTGCAACTCAGCAAAGCCTGCGATCGATTGCAAAGCAGCGTTTTGGGAGACCGTGAGGTTGGTGCCGACCGTCTTCAACGCGGCAAAGCCCGCGATGCTTTGCAGCAGCTGGTTGCCGTAAATGTTCACGTACGTACCGAGCGACTGCAGCGCAGCGAAGCCAGTGAGATCGATCAGCTTGTCGTTGCTGTATACCTGCACGTAACCGCCCACCTCGATCAAGGCGGGGAAGCCACCCAGGTTCAGCAGGCCGGCGTTGCTCTGAATGTTGAGATCTTTGTAGACCTTGACCAAATTGGTGAAGCCGTTGACGTTGAGCAGCGCGCCGTTGCTATAGAGCTGCAGGCTGCCTTGCACTGTCGACAGCGAGCCGAGCGCAGTGAGATCGGTGAGCGCGGCGTTGGATTGAATGTTGATCGAGCCGACAACGGTTTTGAGGCCATTCAAGCCATTCAGGTTAGTCAGCTGCGGGTTCGAGCTGATGGACACGTCGCCGCCGATCCACTGCAGCAAATTCAGGCCGTTCAGGTTGGTGAGCGTGGGTGAGGTCACGGTCAGGTTGCCAGAGATGCAAGTGGTGCCAGCGGCCGCGAACGCGTTCAGACTGGCTGTGTCCGTGATGGAGACGTTGCCCTGGGTGATGGTGCCGCTGCAGGCAATTGGCTGAGGTTGCGTGCCGCACACGCCCGCCAAGCAGGTGGCTGGGCCTTGCGTGGTGGGGCAGACCAACTTGTTTCCGCAGGTCGTGCCGCACGAGTTCACCAGGTTGAGGTTGACCTCACAACCGTTGGTGGTCGTGCCGTCGCAGTTCTTGGTGCCGGCGGGGCAAGGCGTGCAGCCTTGCGCCTTCTTGCACACTTGGGCTTCTGCCGTGCAATCAGTGGTCGCTCCCCAAAAGCCGTTGGCTGTGCAGGTGCGAGTCGCGTTGCCCACACAATCCTTCTCGTTCGGGACGCACTCGGTTCCGGTCACGGGCGCCCCCCCCGAGCCGCCATTGTTCGCACCTCCACCCGCGCCAGTGCCGCCGTTGGGTGCATTGCCGCTGCCCGCCGTGCCCGTCGAGCCCGCCACGCTCGCAGCGCCCGCGCTGCCGGTCGTGCCTCCGCCGCCGATTGGGCCGCTGCCGCCGCTGCCGCCGGGGATGAAGCCGCCTTTGCACAGGTAGCCGTCGCAAGTGGCGCCGTATTCGCAGTCGGCGTCGGACATGCATTGGTAGACGCAGTGGTTGGTGCGGCAGACTAGGGGCGGCGTGCAATCGACGCTGTAGTTGCAGAGGTTGCCCCAATCGGGGGGCGCGTTGCCGGGCGGCTCGAGGACGCAGCTGCGCTCGAGGCAGGTTTGGCCCGGCGGGCAATCGACGGTCTTGCGGCATTCATCCGCGCATTGGCCGGAGCGACAGACCAACGGCGCTTCGCAGTCGGAGTTGCGCTGGCAAGGCAGCCCACCATCACCAGCGGTGCAGCGGTTGTCGATGCAGCTGAGCCCGGTGGGGCAATCGGCCTTGCCCAAGCACTCGTAGGCGCACAGCTTGTTGCGACAGATCAGCGGCTCGCCGCACTCCGAGTTGTACACGCACGGTTGCCCGGGGTTCACGGACGCGGCGCCCGCCGCGCCCGAGTCGGGGATGGGCAGATTGCCCGCGTCGTCGAGCTCACTCTTGTCGGCGCAGTTGCCCTTCTTGCACAGCTGCCCGGTCACGCAGTCGCGGTCGCTCGCGCACTGATCGCGGCATTGGCCGTCGTAGCCGCAGACTTGGCCGTCGGGGCATTGGCTGTTGTAGGCGCAGGCTTGTTCCTGCTCGAGCTGGCAAACATGGAAGGGGCGGTCACTCGCCATGCAGCGCTGCATGGCGGGACAGTCGCGCGAGGTCTCACAAGCGTTGTGGCAACGCTGAAACGCGCACACCAACGGTGAATCACAGTCGCTGTTGATCGCGCAGCCAGCCGCGAGCTTGGCCGTCTTGGCCGTCTCGCTGTCGGAGCAGGCCGATGGGACCAAGAGGCCCATGACGATCAAGCTGAGTGTGACGAGCGAAAATAGAGACCTAAGCAAATTCCCCATCGTGCCTGAATCAGCACCTTCCTCCCGCGGGGCGTCAAGTGTTTGCGTTGGGCCGCATTTGTTCTTGGATTTTAACGGAGTTACAGTCACTATCGGAGCTTGAGACACCGTTAATGTCCGAAGGCGCGCTCGCACCTGGTACCGTACTCGCGGGAAAGTTTCGCGTAGTATCTCGTTTGGGTGAGGGCGGCATGGGCTCGGTCTACGAGATCGAGCACCAGCTCACCAAGCACCGCCGCGCGTTGAAGCTGCTCCACAAGTCGATGGCGGCGATGCCCAGCGTGGTCGAGCGCTTCTTGCGTGAGGCGTCAGCGGCGGGTCGGGTCGGCAACCCGCACATCGTGGAAACATTCGACGCGGGCGTGCTCGATACCGGCGAGCCCTACCTGGTAATGGAGATCCTGCGCGGTGAGCCGCTGTCGGCGCGCATTGCCGCGGGAAAAATGCCGATTTCGGAGGTCGTCGACCTGGTGGGCCAAGCGGCGGCGGGCGTGCACGCGGCGCACGAAGCGGGCATCGTGCATCGCGACCTGAAGCCGGACAACTTGTTCATCACCGAGGGCCCGGACGGTCGTCCCTTCGTCAAGATCTTGGATTTTGGGATCTCGAAGTTCGATCCGCAGAAGACCGGCGGGCTGCAGCTCACCCAAGAAGGCGCGGCCTTGGGCACGCCCTACTACATGCCGCCCGAGCAGATCCGAGGCGAGGGGAGTCTCGACGCGCGCGCGGACGTGTACGCCCTGGGAGTGATTTTGTACGAGTGCTTGGCGGGTGTGCGTCCGTTCGAAGCCGAAACACTCGCGCACTTGGCGATCTTGATTCACACCGGGCAGCCCGTCCCGATCGCCCAGCACCGTTCGGATTTGCCGCCTGACTTTGCCGCGCTGGTGCACGCGGCGATGGCCACTGAGCGCGGTCAACGCACGCAATCGGCGGGCGAACTCCGGAGCTTGCTCGAGCGCTACGGCCCGGTCGGCTTCCGCAGCCAGATCCGAAATAGCCCGTTGCCTCCGCCCTCGATCGTGCCGGCGCGCGCGCTGTCGACCAGCGCCGCGGGGGTCTCGCTGCGCCCCGCCGCGCCGACCCGAGCGCCCAAGTCGCTGCTGCTCGTGATCTCCGCGCTCGGGCTGGGCGCTGCGGCCGCGCTCGGTGGCGGCCTGTGGTGGCTGCAGGCGCGTTCGGCTGCGCTCGAGGTCGCCAGCGCGGCTCCCTCGCAGCAGCCCATGCCGGGCATGATCGCGCCGCCGGGCGTCGCGCGCGAGCCGGCTCCGGCGACCAGCGCGCTTATGGCGGCTCCCGGTCCGAGCGTCGCGCCCGCGCTGGCGGATTCGGCGCCGCGAGTCGCCGCTCCGAGTTCTGCCCGTGCCGCGCAATCTACGCTAGGCTCCGCGCCGCCTCGCGTCGTGCCCCCGCGCGCGGCCGGTCGCGCCGATGAGCGGGGTCTAGCCAAAGACAATCCATTCAAATGATCAGGCGGATATCCTGGCTGGCGCTGTCCAGCGCGCTCTACCTCTCCTCTTCACCCGCGCACGCTGGCGAGCCCGTGCCGGCGCCGCCCAAGACCGAGGCGGAGCTGAACAAGGCGCAGGCGGCGCAGCGCTTCGACCGCGGCCTTCAGCTGTTCAACGAAGGCGACAACGCAGGCGCGCTAGCCGAGTTCAAGCAGACGTACGCGCTGATGCCGAACCCGATCGTGCGGTTCAACATCGGCCTGGTCTACGCCGCGATGAGCCGCCCGGTCGACGCGGTAGACGCGCTCACGCCGGTGGTCGATTCAGCCACGCTCTCGCCCGAACAGCGCGAGCGCGCACAGAAAACGCTGGCTGACCAACAGCTGCGCATCGCGCGCGTCTCGGTCACCACCGTGCCCGCAGGCGCGCGCATCGACGTCGACGGCGTCGAGGTCGCCCGCACGCCGCTCACCGCCCCACTGCGCGTCGCCGCCGGCAGCCACGTGATCGGCGCGGTCGCCGAAGGCTACGCGCCCGCGCGCAAAGAAATCATCGTGGCCGGCAACGCGGACGCCTCGGTCAGCTTCGAGCTGGTGCTCAGCACCGCCAAGCGCCCGGCCAATTTGACGATTCGCTCGCGCATCACGGACGCCCAAGTGCTGCTCGACGACCAACCGATCGGCAAGACGCCGCTTGCCTCTTCGCTGGCCGTCCCTGCCGGCCAGCACACGATCGAGCTGCGCCGCCCGGGCTATCAATCCGGCACGCAACGAGTCGAAGTGGGCGAGAGCTCCACCGCCGACGTCACCCTGGATCTCGTCGTCGACAGCCAAGCCCTGGCCAAAGACGGGGCTGATTTGACGATCTCCGTGCGCGAGCCAAACCTCAACCTGAGCATCGATCAGGAGCCGCTGCGCCTCTACACCGGCACCCTGCGCCTGCCAAAGGGCGCGCACCACCTGCACCTCGAGCAAGCCGGCTACCAGCCCTTCGATCAAGACATCATGCTCGACAGCAGTAAGCCGCTCTTGCTCACGCCGTACCTGATGCCCACCCCCGAAGCGCGCAAAGCGCACAACGACAACGTGCGTTTCCACCGCACCTGGGGCTGGATCCTGACCGGCGCAGGCGCGGCAGTGGCCGGCGGCGGCGTGGCTTGGCTCGCGGTCAACAGCTCCAAAAAGAGCGACACACTCAGCACCTACAATCACTGGGTCGACCTCGCGCAGCCAGGCACCGACTCCGACACGGTGTGTGATTCCTCGTCCGCCAACGGCGACGCCGATCAGTGCAACGCCGAAGTCGCAGCCGCCAAAGACGCCTACGACGACGCCAAAGCCCGCGACATCCCCGGCTACATCGCCGTCGGCGTCGGCAGCGCCGCCCTCGCCACCGGCATCGTACTGCTGCTCACCGGCGACAGCGCCCACCGCTACGATCCGCCCGAAAAACAAGCCAAATCCAAGCCCCCCACCTGGGCCCTCAGCCCGGGCCCCGGCCGCCTAGGCCTAGCCTTAAGCGCCACCTTCTAAGCCCCCACTCCAGCGGGCAGTCGCGCCCCGCCTCGCCTTTCGCTGATTGTCGCTCTCATCCTCCGCTTTCGTCCTCGCCGTCAGACTTCTCGTCCTCGCCGTCAGACTCGTCAGAGCGCGCCCGTTTCGGAAACGTTCCGGAAAAAAAGCTCAGCGATTCGGCTAGTTGTCCAGCGAGGAGTGGGGCGTTTGGGGCTGGGAAAGTGGCGGCAAAAGGCCACATCGCCGATTGCGTGCCTGTGGCCATTGGGGTACGCCCCCAAACGAGGAATTGCATATGACCGACCGCTCCCTTGATTCTTTTGGCACGCGCTCCGAGCTGGACGTAAACGGCAAGAAATTCACGTACTTCAGCCTCCCGAAGTTCACCGCCGCCAGCGGCAAGGACGCCGCGCGGCTGCCTTACTCGCTGCGCATTCTGCTGGAGAACTTGCTCCGTTGCGAAGATGGCAAAGCGGTCGTCAAAAAGGACATCGAGGCGCTCGCCGGCTGGGACCCCAAAGCAGTTCCGGACACCGAAATCGCGTTTCACCCCGCGCGCGTCGTTTTGCAAGACTTCACGGGCGTGCCGGCCGTGGTCGATTTGGCCGCCATGCGCGACGCAATGGCGCAGATGGGAGGCGACCCATCCAAAATCAATCCGCTGTTCCCCTCTGAGCTCGTGATTGACCACTCGGTGCAGGTGGACTTCTACGGCGCCGCGGACTCGCTGCTCAAGAACACGAATCGCGAGTACGAGCGCAACGAGGAGCGTTACGTGCTGCTCCGCTGGGCGCAAACCGCGTTCAACAACTTCCAGGTCGTGCCGCCCTCGACCGGCATCGTGCACCAAGTGAACTTGGAGTACTTGGCGCGCGTCGTGTTCGACAAAGACGGCGTTGCTTACCCGGACACGATCGTCGGCACCGACAGCCACACCACGATGATCAATGGCATCGGCGTGCTCGGCTGGGGCGTGGGCGGCATCGAGGCCGAGGCGGCCATGCTCGGCCAGCCCATCAACCTGCTGATCCCGCAAGTGATCGGCTTCCGCTTGTTCGGAGCCATGCCGGAAGGCGCGACCGCGACCGATCTGGTGCTGACCATCACCCGGAAGCTGCGCGATAAGGGCGTAGTCGGGAAATTCGTGGAGTTCTTCGGCGACGGCCTGGATCACCTGCCGCTCGCGGATCGCGCCACGATCGGCAACATGGCGCCGGAGTTCGGCTCCACTTGCGGCATCTTCCCGATCGACGCCGAGACCATCAACTACGTGCGCTTGTCCGGTCGCAGTGAAGAGCGCGCCGCGCTGATTGAAGCCTACGCCAAGGCGCAAGGCTTGTTCCGCGAGAAGGGCACGCCCGATCCGGTGTTCACCGACACGCTCGAGCTCGATCTGTCGACGATCGTCCCGACCATGGCCGGTCCGCGTCGCCCGCACGACAAGGTGGCGCTGAAGGATGTGGGCGCTGGCTTCGCCAAAAACTTGGGCGAAATGGTGGCGCTGGCCAAGAACAAGGGCAAAGGCACGCCCGCTCCCGCCAAGCCCGAGGATTTGACCACGCGCGTGAAGACCTCGCTCGATGGCGCGGACTTCGAGGTCGGTCACGGCTCGGTGGTGATCGCTGCGATCACCTCGTGCACCAATACCTCGAACCCGTACGTGATGCTCGGCGCCGGGCTCTTGGCCAAGAACGCGGTCGCCAAGGGTTTGAGCGTCAAGCCTTGGGTCAAGACCAGCCTCGCGCCCGGCTCCAAGGTGGTCACGCAATACTTGAAGGCCGCGGGCGTCATGCCCAGCCTCGAGTCCCTGCATTTCAACGTCGTGGGCTACGGCTGCACGACCTGCATCGGCAACAGCGGCCCCCTGCCGGAGACGATCAGCGCCGCGATCCACGAGGGCGATCTGGTGGCGGTCAGCGTGCTCAGCGGTAACCGCAACTTCGAGGGCCGTGTCAGCCCCGACGTGCGCGCCAACTACCTGGCGAGCCCGCCGCTGGTCGTCGCCTACGCGCTCGCCGGTCGCATCGATATCGACTTCAGCACCGAGCCGCTGGGCCAATCTCCGGACGGCACGAACGTGTTCCTGAAGGACATTTGGCCCTCGACCAAGGACATCTCCGAGACCGTGCAAACGCACGTGACCTCGAAGATGTACCGCGAAGAGTACGCGGAGGTGTTCGCGGGCGACGCCGCCTGGCGCGCCTTGCCGGTGCCGGAGGGCAGCCGCTTCTCCTGGTCGGAAGACAGCACCTACGTGCGCAAGCCCACGTTCTTCGAGGACATGAGCATCGAGCCCGCGCCGGTGAAAGACATCTCGGGCGCGCGCGTGCTGGCGGTGCTCGGTGACTCGGTGACCACCGATCACATCTCGCCCGCCGGCAACATCGCCAAGAACTCGGCCGCCGCGGCCTACCTCGTCGAGCACGGCGTGAAGCCGGCGGACTTCAATCAGTACGGCGCCCGCCGCGGCAATCACGAGGTGATGATGCGCGGCACGTTCGCCAACGTGCGCCTGCGCAATCAGCTCGTGCCCGGCGTCGAAGGCAGCGTGACCCGCTACCTGCCCACGAACGAGCAGACCTCGATCTACGAGGCTTCGGTCAAGTACAAGGCGGACAACACGCCGCTCGTGATCTTGGCCGGCAAGGAGTACGGCTCCGGCTCATCGCGTGACTGGGCAGCCAAGGGCACCTTCATGCTCGGCATTCGCGCCGTCATCGCCGAGTCGTACGAGCGCATCCACCGCAGTAACCTGATTGGCATGGGGGTGCTGCCACTGCAATACTTGGACGGCCAGAACCGCGAGAGCCTGGGCCTGTCGGGCGAAGAAACTTACGCGATCGCGGGCGTCGCCTCCGGCCTGGCGCCGGGTGTCAGGCTGACCGTGACGGCCAGCGCGCCCGATGGCTTCGAGAAAAAATTCGAGGTTTTGGCGCGTATCGACACCCTGGTCGAGCTCGACTACTACAAGCACGGTGGCATCCTTCAATTCGTGCTGCGGCAGCTGCTAAAAGGCGCCGCGTAGACCCATAAGATACGGTCCCACGACAACCGCTCGCTTCAGAAATGCAGAATCAAAAAGCCCTCACGCTGTTCGACACTACCGTCGGCAAAAAAGCCGCGTTGGCCGTCAGCGGCGTGATCCTGTTTGGGTTCGTCATCGGCCACATGCTCGGCAACCTCCAGGTCCTGCTCGGCCCGGAGGTTTTCAACGCGTACGCCGAAGGCATCAAGCACAACGCGATCTTGCTCTGGGGCACGCGCGGCGTGTTGATCGCCGCGCTGATCGTGCACACCGTGATCGTGCTCGAGCTGTACGGCAAGAGCATCGCCGCGCGCCCGGTGGCGTACAAGGTCAAGAAGAACATCAGCGCCACCTACGCGGGGCTGATGATGAAGTACACCGGGCCGATCCTGCTCGCGTACATCGTCTTCCACCTCGCGCACTTCACCTTCCCGGGCACCGCGCTCGGTGATTACGACCACGTCCCCGAAGACGTGTACGCGAACTTCGTGCACGCATTTTCGATCCCTTGGGTCGTCGCGCTGTACGTGTTCGCGAACCTGATGCTCAGCATGCACCTCTATCACGGGGCTTTCAGCATGCTGCAGTCGATCGGCTTCAACCACCCACGCTACAACCAGCGCCTCAAGCTGGTCGCGCGCGGCCTGGCGTTCCTCGTGACTGCGGGCAACGTGTTCTTGCCGCTCACGGTGCTGCTGGGCCTCGTGAAGTGAGCCGAGCGGCTGTTCGCGTTCGCCGTTTGAGCTCCGGAAATTGAAAGAGACTCCCCGATGCAACTAGACGCTCGTGCACCCACAGGTCCGATTGAAGCGCGCTGGAACGAGGCTCGCTTCAAGAGCAAGTTGGTCAACCCGGCCAACCGGCGCAAGTACAAGGTGATCGTGGTCGGCTCGGGTCTGGCCGGCGGCGCTGCCGCGGCCACGCTGGGCGAGCTCGGCTACAACGTGTCTTGCTTCTGTTACCAGGACAGCCCGCGGCGGGCGCACAGCATCGCCGCGCAGGGCGGCATCAACGCCGCCAAGAACTACCAGAACGACGGCGACAGCGTGTACCGCCTGTTCTACGACACCGTGAAGGGTGGCGACTTTCGCGCGCGCGAGTCGAACGTCTATCGCTTGGCCGAGCTGAGCGTGAACATCATCGATCAGTGCGTGGCGCAAGGCGTGCCGTTCGCCCGCGAATACAGCGGCTTGCTCGGCAATCGCAGCTTCGGCGGCGCGCAGGTGGCGCGTACGTTCTACGCGCGCGGCCAGACCGGACAGCAGCTCTTGCTCGGCGCGTATCAGTCTTTGGCCAAGCAGATCGAAGCCAAGACAGTGAGGATGCATCCGCGCACCGAGATGCTGGATCTGATCACGGTCGACGGCGTGGCGCGCGGCATCGTCACGCGCGACCTGGTGAGCGGTAAGATCGAGGCGCACACGGCCGACGTGGTCGTGCTGTGCAGCGGCGGCTACGGCAACGTGTTCTACCTGTCGACCAACGCCAAGGGCTGCAACACCACGGCGACTTGGCGCTCGCATCGACGCGGCGCGTACTTCGCCAACCCGTGCTTCACGCAGATCCACCCGACCTGCATCCCGCAAAGCGGCGATTATCAATCCAAGCTCACCTTGATGAGCGAGTCGTTGCGCAACGACGGCCGCGTGTGGGTGCCGAAAGACGCCGCGGATTGCACCAAGGATCCGAAGACGATCCCGGAAGCCGATCGCGACTACTACCTCGAGCGCTTGTATCCGAGCTTCGGTAACTTGGTGCCGCGCGACATCGCCTCGCGGCGCGCCAAGGACATGTGCGACCAAGGCAAGGGCGTGGGCCCCGAAGTCGGCGGCGTCCGTCGCGGCGTGTACTTGGATTTCGGCGACGCGGTGAAGCGCCTCGGGCGTGACGCGGTGGCCGAGCGCTACGACAACTTGTTCCAGATGTACGAGCGCATCACCGGTGAAAACCCGTATGAAGTGCCGATGCGTATGTACCCCGCCATCCACTACACGATGGGCGGGCTGTGGGTGGACTACAACCTGCAGAGCACGATCACCGGCCTGTTCGTCGGCGGCGAGGCAAACTTTTCGGATCACGGCGCCAATCGCCTGGGCGCCAGCGCGCTGATGCAGGGCTTGGCCGACGGCTACTTCGTGCTGCCGGTCACCGTGCCCAACTACTTGGCGGGCGTGAAGCCGGGCGGCATCGATGACTCCCACCCGGACGTGCGCCGCACGGTCGCGGAGGTCGAGGCGCGCATCAAGCAGCTCTTGACCATCGGCGGCAAGCGCACGCCGGAGTCGTATCACCGCGAGCTCGGGACCTTGATGTGGGACCACTGCGGCATGGGCCGCACCGCGGACGGTCTGAAGTTCGCTTTGGGCAAAATCCCGGAGTTGAGAGAGCAGTTTTACAGCGACTTGAGCATCGTCGGCAGCGGTGAAGAGCTGAACGGCATGCTCGAAAAGGCCGGCCGCGTCGCGGACTTCTTCGAGCTCGCCGAGCTCACCTGCATCGACGCGCTGACCCGCGAAGAGTCCGCTGGCGGGCACTTCCGTGAAGAGCATCAAACGGAAGAAGGCGAAGCCAAGCGCAACGACGACCTGTTCTCGTACGTGGCGGCCTGGGAATTCAGCGGCGCGACCAACGCGCCCAAGCTGAACAAAGAGCCGCTCAACTTCGAATACGTGCATCCCAGCCAGAGGAGCTACAAGTAATGGCGCGCTTGATGAACTTGGTGCTCAACGTCTGGCGCCAAAAGAGCCCGAAAGAGCCGGGCGGCTTCGTGCGCTACGAGGCCAAAGCCATCAACGACCACATGTCCTTCTTGGAGATGCTGGACGTGGTGAACGAAGACCTCGCGCAGAAGGGCGAAGCGCCGATCGCGTTCGACCACGATTGCCGCGAAGGGATCTGCGGCGCGTGCGGCATGGTGATCAACGGCGTGCCGCACGGCCCGGCCAAGAGCACCACCACTTGCCAGCTGCACATGCGCTCGTTCAACGACGGCGACGAAATCACGATCGAGCCCTGGCGCGCCGCTGCCTTCCCCGTGGTGCGTGATTTGGTGGTCGACCGCAGCGCGTTCGACCGCGTGATCCAGGCCGGCGGCTACATCTCGGTGCGCGCCGGCGCAGCGCCGGAAGCCAACTCCGTGCCCGTGCCCAAGCTGGCCTCGGATGAAGCCTTCGAGGCCGCGGCCTGCATCGGCTGCGGCGCCTGCGTGGCGGCCTGCCCGAACGCCTCCGCTGCGCTGTTCACGGCCGCCAAGATCTCGCACTTGGCGCTTTTGCCACAAGGCGCGCCCGAGCGCGCGGACCGCGTGCGCAAGATGGTCGCCCAAATGGACGCGGAGGGCTTCGGGCACTGCTCGAGCCACAAAGAGTGCGAGGCGGCCTGCCCCAAGGACATCAGCATCAGCTTCATCGCCAAGATGAACCGCGAGCTGTTGAGCGCGATGGCCGCCGCGCCGAATCAGGTCAAGGGTCGAGAGAAGGGTTGATGGTCACGCGCCACGTCCGAAGGCGTCCCAGCCTTCGGCGTCGCGTTGCGGCTTGCGAGAGCCGCGCTCAGGGCTTCGGGGCCGGCGCTGCGGCGCGCGTGAACGCGCCGGTGACGATCTGATAGGCGACGCTGAGCGCAGCGTCGGGCCCGGTGCGTGGATCGACGGGCACGGTGCGCGCCACGCCGAGATCCACCTCGAGTCCGGGGGCAGGGGAGTCTTTCGAGGGCGGCGCGTCGATTGGCACTTTGAGAGAGGGAGCGACCACTTTGGGCGCTGCGCCTTCGACTGGGGGCAAGTGGTTGTCCAAGTTCTCTTCACGCACCACGCCGAAGGTTTCGGCGGGGGTGGTGCCGGGGATCAGCACGTCCGGGATCACGCCTTGCTCTTGGATCGCGCGCCCGTTGGGCGTGTAATAGCGCAGGGTGGTCAAGCGTAGACCCGCGCCGTCGGGCAAATCGATGATGGTCTGAACCGAACCTTTGCCGAACGTCTTGGCGCCGACCAAGGTCGCGCGATGATTGTCTTGGATACAGCCCGCGACCAGCTCGGCCGCGCTGGCGCTGAACTCGTTGACCAACACCGCGAGCGGGCCGCGCCGCGCCGCGCCACCGCCGTCCGCCCGCACTTCGTCGATGATCTTGGCGCGGCGGCGCGTGGTGTAGATGACGCCGCTGGTCAAAAACTCGTCGGCAATCGCGCTGGCCTCGTTGACCAAGCCGCCTGGATTGTTGCGCATATCGAGCACCACGCCGGCCAAGCTGCCGCCGTTTTCGCGGCGCAATTTGGCGTAGTGATCCAAAAACTCGGCGTGCGTGCCGGTTTGAAAGGTCTTGATGCGCAGGTAACCGACGCCGCCCTTGAGCAACTTGCTCGACAGACTCGCGACCGTGATCACCTGGCGCGTGAGCGTGAGGTAGAGCAGCTTCTCCGAACCGGAGCGGCGAATCGTGAGCAGCACGTGGCTGCCGGGCTCGCCGCGCATTTGGCGCACGAGCTCGATCGACGGCCGCGCGCGCACGCTGATGTTGTCGATCGCCAAGATGCGATCGCCGGAGCGCACGCCAGCGCGCTCGGCGGGTGAGCCTTCGATGGGCGCGATCACGGTCACGTACTCATCACCGAAATCTACCTCCACACCGACGCCGCCGAAGTGCCCTTCGGTGTCGCCCTGAAAGATCGCGTAGTCCTCGGCGGGCATGTATGAGGAGTGCGGGTCGAGCTCGGCGACCATGCCCTTGATGGATCCTTCGAGCAGGCGCTTGCGATCGACCGGATCGACATATTCGTTTTCGATCCAGACTAAGACTCGCCCCAATTGCTCGACGACGCGGTAGGGACTCTCGCGCTCGTTGCCAGCGTGCGCGAAGTGACTGAGTAGCACCCCGAAAATGGCCGCAAAAATCAGCGGCCCCAGCCGCGAAACACTAAAAAATGCGCGCGATTTTAGGGACATTCCGAGTCACGATACACGCCCCGGCCGTGCTCTGTCCGTGTTCCCCGAACCACCGCTCGTCGATTTGCTTTGAATTGCCCGTTTTCGAGCAGTTTGGAGCAATCTTCCAGGCCCTGCGCATTTCGCGATTGATTTCGCGAGCCTGTGGGTGATACTAGCTTTTTTCCTGGTGTCGGGTGACACCCCCCCACAGAGGTACACGCTTGGCCGACCACGACTCCACCAAAACTGCCGGCAGCGATAAGCGCAAACAGAGCCTTTATTTTCCCGAAGCAATGCTTCAGGAAATCAAAGACGAGGCTGCGCGCTTAGATCGCTCGCTCTCTTGGGTTGTACAGCGAGCCTGGAAGATGGCTCGACTCGAGATCAAGAAGATCCCGAGTGTGAACGACATCAGTGACGACGAGGAAGAAGTCGCTACCTGATTCCGCGGGCACCTCTGGCTCGACCGAGTCATTTGCTCGAGGTGCCGACGGAACCCGGCTCTACTTCCATCGCCAAGTCAGGCGCACTGAATCGCTCGGTGCGCCGGCTGATGCCAATTCACCAGTCCCTCCCGGGCTGACGGCATTGCTATGTGACGGGCTCGCCTGCGATGGCTTCATCTGGAAGTATTTGTGGGACGAGCTCGCTGACTCGCTGAACGTCGCTCATTCCCATTATCGTGGGCATGGCCGCAGTGGTCTGCCCATGGATACCGATCAAATCGGCGTCCACGCGTTGGCGGACGACGTGGACGCGGTGCGCCGTGAGCTCGGCGATCCGCCGGTCGTGCTGATCGGCCATTCGCTCGGCACGCAGGTCGCGCTGGAGGCTTATCGCCGTCGGCCCGAAGGCATCGCCGCACTCGTGCTGCTGTGCGGCAGCTTTGGCCGAGTGACCTACACCTTCAAGGGCAGCGAGATGCTGGCCTCGGTGCTGCCGAACCTGATCGAGTTTGCAACGACGCACCCGATCGCCGCGCGCGCCATCTGGTCGAGCGTCCCACCCAAGGTGGCGATCGCCGTCGCGCGGCTCACCGGTGACATCAACCTCGCCAACGTGCGCTTGGAAGACGTCGAGCCGTACTTTCGGCACGTGTCGATTGTGGACTTCGAATTGTTCCTGCGCATGCTGCGCGCGGCCGGCGAGCACTCCGCCGAAGACGTCTTGTCCCAGGTGCGCGTGCCGGTGCTGGTGATCGCCGGCGCCAAAGACTCTTTCACCCCCGCCGCTGTGTCCGAAGCCATGGCCCAAGCGATTCCCGGCGCCGAGCTGGAGGTGATAGCGAGCGGGACACACCTTGCCCCACTCGAGCACCATCGCGAAATTTCCGCGCGGATCACGGCATTTTTGCGGCGGTTCGGTTTGTTGCACGACTGAGTCGAGGCCCGCTCGCGCGCCTCCCAGCGAGCCTGTTTGCGACGCGGGACTTACGTCCCCCCGCACAAGTCAGTACCCTGGTGAGCTCATGGCGACAGATCGCTTGGAGTCGGAGTTGGTTGGCGGCCTGCTGGGGCTGATCGTGCACGATCTGCGAAATCCGCTGTCGGCGCTGCACAGCAACGCGAGCTTCCTGCAAACCGCGCGTGACACCACCGGGGAAGATGCGCGAGAGGCGCTCGAAGACGTGTCGGCGTCGTGCGAGGCGCTCGGCCATATCATCGACAACGTGGAGCTGCTCTCGCTCGCGCTACGCGGCGAGCGGCGCTTCGAGCAGAACTCGTTCACCGTGCGCGATTTGATCGCCGATTCGCTCTCGCGCTCGCGCTCGCTCGCGGTGAGCTACGGCGTGCGCGTGGAGTTCACGTCCAGCCCGGACGCGGACGTGAAGCTTGCCACGAGCCGCGAGATGCTCGGGCGGGCCCTCGGTAACTTGATCAAGAACGGCATCCAGCACGCCCAAGACGGCCTGCCGGTGCGCGTCTCCGCGCGCGCCGAACCGTCCCGGGTCGTGCTGCTCGTGGAAGATGGCGGCACCCGAATCGCGGGCGAATTTCAGGACAAGGCGTTCACTGCCGAGGGGCAAGTGTTCACCAAGGGTCAGGTCGGCGCGCGTTATAGCCGCGGGATTGGCCTGTATGCGGCTCGCTTGGCCGCCGAGGCCTCGGGCGCCGAGGTGCGCGCCGTGGACCCGCCCAGCGGCAGCGGCAACGCGTTCGAGTTGAGCATTGCCCTTTGAACTGTTAAACGCCGCGCATGGGTGCGCAATGGAAGCAAAAAGGCCGCGAGCAAGGCGCTGACGCGAAGGGTCGGCTTTTCACCAAGCTGGCCAAGGAAATCATGGTCGCCGCGCGCAGCGGCGGGCCGGATCCGAACAGCAACTCGCGCCTACGCTTGGCCGTGGAACAAGCCAAGCGCGCCTCGATGACGCGCGAGACGCTCGAACGCGCGATCAAGAAGGGCGCCGGCTTGCTCGACGGCCAGGCCCAACACGAGACCGTGTTCTACGAAGGCTTCGCCCCGCATCAGGTGCCGGTGATCGTCGAGTGCTTGACCGACAACAAGAATCGCACCGCGCCCAACATGCGCCTGTTGTTCAAGAAGGGGCAGCTCGGGGCCAGCGGCTCGGTCAGCTGGGACTTCAACCGCTCGGGCGCGATCGAAGCCAGCCCGCCCGCTGCCGGTGAGGACGCGGAGGAAGCAGCGATCGAAGCCGGCGCGCAAGAAGTAGAAGCGGCGGAAGACGGCCTGTACCGCTTCATCACCGAAGCCACCGACTTGGACGTCGTGGTCAAGGCGCTCACCGCGCGCGGCTGGGGCGTCACGGCCGCCAGTCAAATCTGGATCGCCAAGAACCCCGTTCAGCTCGAAGGCGAAGCGCGCGCCGAGGTCGAAGCCTTCTTGGCCGCGCTCGACGAAGACGACGACGTGCAGCACCTGTACGTCGGCCTGGCCTAGCTCAGGGCTGAAAAATCACCACGCCCTCCGGCGGCCGGAACAAGATCTTGCCGGTCTCGCCCGGGCAGCCCCAGCACGTGCTCCAGTGGAGCCGCGGCCTGATCGAATCGCTGTAGGCGAAGGCGACCGGCCCCGGCTCGTTCTTCATGAAGAAGCTGGCGGCCACCGAGTATTCGTCGTCGCCCAGCACGTGCAGCACGGCGACGAACGCGTCCGCTTCACCGGACTTACCGGCGACGAGCAGAAACTCCGCGCCGGCCATCGGTCGCCAGAGCAACGGCGCCACCGTGAACGAGAAGCCCTTCTTGTCACCTGGCCCGCGCGCCACGACCGTGTTGGCTGCGTCCGGCTCGCGGTAGAATTTCAGGCCCA
>Ga0247760_1000232_pt1 | contig 63020 bp, 69 predicted proteins | sample UWRJL171409R4_FD_179936 | JGI IMG/M metagenome (GOLD analysis project Ga0247760, IMG submission 179936) | Plant litter microbial communities from Arlington Agricultural Research Station in Wisconsin, United States - UWRJ-L171-409R-4 | ecosystem: Environmental > Terrestrial > Plant litter >... | reverse complement strand
CGACCTGCACCCGACACAGGCCTCGAGAGGACTGGCGCGGGTTAAGACAGAACGTATGGCAGGACGCCAACAGGTAAGGGGCGTTCCGAAGACGGCTTGTTAAGCTAGCACTCCTAGACGGGGGGTTTAATATCACTGTAGGTCGCTGTCACTATAATGCACAGAGGTGAGTCTGAACAGTAGGACACAAATGAACAATTAAATACTAGCGTAAGGAACCAGAGTCCCTCACGGTGGTCGTGGGCATAACCATGGCTATCTATACTAACTATCTAGAAGGTACTTCGTACCTTGCTCGTGGTGCCGCAAGTGCTCGTTATGCGAGCACTTTGCATCGTGCGAGCGTTCTGCTCGTGAGGTTTCTCCTGCTCGCGATGCGAGCACTCGGCATGCCGCAAGCAGCACCTCATTGGTCGTAGGGGCTTCGGGTCTTTGCACCCCTGGCCCAGTGCGCCTGGACGGTGTGCACCGTCTTCCCGCACTGTTCCCTCTGCGGGGGATTCGTCGGGCCGCCCCGGCCCAAGTGACGGCCTGCAGGGTCGTCACAACAACAGCAGAGCTTAGTAAGTATTACGACCTGCACCCGACACAGGCCTTAAGAGGACTGGCGCAGGTTAAGACAGAACGTATAGCAGGACGCTAAAGGCTAAGTAAGCGTTCTGAAGACGGCTTGTTAAGCTAACACTCCTAGACGGGGGTTTAATGTCACTGTAGGTTGTTGTCACTATAATGCACAGAGGTGAGTCTAAACAGTAAGACATAAATAAACAATTAAATACTAGCGTGAGGAACCAGGGGTCCCTCACTGCCATAGTGGTCACGATGATGACTATTTATACTAGCTAACTAAGAGGTACTTCGTACCTTGCTCTGTCTGCTCTCTAGCTTAGCGACAGAGCAACCAGAGCACCCTTCTAATTAGTTGTAAGGGCTTTGGGTCTTTGCACCCCTGGCCCAGTGCACGGTACCGTGTGTACCGTGCTCCTGCACTGTTATTTCTGCAGGGAATCCGTCAGTCCGTGCCAGCCCAGGTGACAGCTTGCAAGGTCGTCACAGTAAGTTGCTAAGGGAAGCGAAGCACAGACCTGTAATACAGTGCCTGTAAAGCAGTTACAATTAACTTACAGTAGGTTGTACCTCTATATAATCACTGTAAAACAACTGGGTTGCAGAGCTTAGTAAGTTGCAACTCACTGAGCTGTTATGACTGCTGAAGAGAGAATTTGCTTGCTTAACTAGAATTAGATACAGGAGAGGAGAGAGCCTGTTATAGGCTGTGGGAGGCTCTGGAAGAATTCCAAAGCCTTCTGTAAGGTGGAACTAACTAATACAATAATGGAATAGTACTGTTCTGAACCATTCTACGTAGTTCTGTTAACGTAGTGGCTAACGTAGCTATTGTGATGTTCTAGTTGATTCAGGGTGTGGAACCCCCTTGAATTCCAGAAGGTTCGGAGTGCTCCGGGGGCCCCAAGGGGCCCTGGAGTGGGTTGGAATCTTCTAGAACCCTCTTGGGTTCCAGAAGATTCGGCTGGTGGTTTATAGGATATACTAGCTATCGATGAAGTTGTTGACGACAGTGGCAACGTTACCCATCTGTGCTCTTACCGTTGAAAGGTATCACTTTCCACCACTCGGGATATATAAGCTATCTCGGCAGTTTATTGATTTATGCTAAGGGAGACGCCGGTTAATTTGTAATGTATTTTTTTATTTTAATATCAATGATATAATTATGCTCAGGTTACAAGACTATCACAACTTCTCCAATTCGCGGCCGACCGCAGGACGTTACTCCCGTGTCCTGTCCAGTTACGCCGCATCGAACTGCTCGGAGCGGCATTTTGGCTTCTCGCTGCCATCACCCATTTAACGAAGATATAGCCAAAATATGGGGCTTTGGATGCTAGCTGCATTCTCAAGCACTAAGCCTACGGTTGGGGTTTTCTTCATGGGTAAGTGTGTGGATTAAGGGGCGGGTACCCCGATGAAGAATTGGCGGTCCACCGAAAATAACTCTGCCACCGGTCCCTCCCTTTGGAATACTGAACATCATTTTGGGCTACTTCTGGGCCTTGAATCTACTTCTTGGCTAAGAAACCCACCCCCGGCCTAACGATCCTACTTTTGGGTCACCACCCCCAATTTTGGGCCACCGAACCAATTTCTGGGCTACTGATTCTGGTTCTAGAATATACCAGTACATGCATTAGGATGTACGGGATACCCTGGCTCGGAGTTTAGGATCGTACATAATAAACCAGAACACGACTATATTGGCAGACGAATATGATGATGAGGCGTCTTAGAGTAAACAAGTACATGTCCTGGGAGAGCACACAACAACTATCTACGACAAATGGCGGATACTGGAATGCTGAGACCAGCCGGAAGAGTACTCGTAGGGCCCGCCATAACCGACGGCTGTTCTCTCTTCACCGACAGAAAAGTAAACGCACGAAGAAAGATATTTAATAGGTCGCCTGCAACCGCATTCACTTTCTGAATATAATAATAAGCAGGGCATAGCGAATTTTTAACTAGATCTAGCGATACGTGCCAAATGATCGAAGGTGCTACATTTCCATCATCGTCCTCATCCTCATCATCAATGGAGCCGCTTTCAGCGCTCTTACAAAGTCGGTGCTGTCGAGGCGGCAGTGGCAGTCAATGTCATGGCAGGTGCATAGACCCCGGGCTGGGCCGTCAGATACGGTACTGGCGGGGCATTAGCATTTGCGTTGGTCCGCCCTTTCCTACACTTGTACTTCTCCCAGCATCGCTTACCGGCAGTTTCCGGCATCTGCCTCCGTGCTCTTAAGGCACTGGGTGTGATAACCACCAGCTGGTCGTTCGCGTTCGTCGTCCAGTCGTACATGATGGGGGGTGCACCGGTGCAGGTATCATACTCGTAGCAGCACCCAGGCGACATGAGGCCATTGGGGCCTTTGGCACTGGTGATAGTCTGATACTCACCCCAGCAGCACCCCACGTAGTCTGGGTCAGGGTTGTAGTTGGGCGGGCAGTAGGGCGTACGCTCAGTGTGGACGGAAAAAATACTTTCGAAGCGGGCTGCTCCGGTCGGCATTGCCGAGAGGATCAAGCAAAGGACAAGCGAGATGCTGTGGGTCGGGTGCGGTTGCATCTTGAATAGCTAAAAAGAGCTGAGTTGAACAATATTAGAAGTGGTAATGTCGTATTTGTCGATGAATCTGGACGGTTACTTGGATCGACGACTGAGCTTCTTGACCTTATAATGGAAAACGGCAGCCCCCTTTTGGAAGCACGAGACAGCTGGGGTGACGCCTCAGCGCACACTAAGCTGGAACAAGACAATGTGGAGCCCTCGTAGGTTATTGGTGTTTATAGCGACACAGACGCAAGTGTGTGCTGATGCCTCTCACCCCTTGGTGTTGATTGGTAGGGCAGCACGCCATGTTTCCCAGCTGTCGCCTTCCAGCCCAATCCATCACACCACCCGAGAGCATGCAAATCCAGAGCGTCACGGCCTCATCGCTGATTTTTTTTTTTTGGTAAGACGCTCAGCATGGGACAAAGGGAATCTGGCAACCATGATACGATTTTTGTGTTCGACTTGTTTCTCTAGTAGCGAAAGTGCGTGATGTGTTAGCAGCTGCGCGCCAAATAATCGGCAGCTGGTACGGAGCAGTAACTTGTAGCGCTGGTAAATTTTCCATGGCACAGAAGGTACCCTTGACAGACTGAGTCCATTCTTGCGCAGGCCACTTGGCCATAGTGGTACGAGGTAGAAAGAGCAATAATCGTACCACGCAAGAGCCACCACTTCTCGCTCTCTGCTTACTGAGCAGCTGGATGATCCCATAAGTCGGACCTAGACGCACTCACACCAAAGAAGACCAGATGATGTGGCAACATAGCCTGGTTGGAAGCGCTCTTGCGGAATCCAGCTCGTCTCGACGCGCCAGCAGGTACTCGGCTCTTGGAAACCCCACTCCCAGAAGCGGGCAAGTCAGCACACCACAGTGTCAGGCATTCCAACCGCCGATCTCCCACAGACCACCCAGTCTTTAGCGCGGAATTCTGCGAGAGCCTGACTTTCGGTGGCAAAGATTTGCACAGAGGGAGCGTGCACTCAAGGACTTGAACGTTTCCAAGATCCCCTTACTCTAAGCAACGATGACGTTCGTCTCTTGCGCTTTTGTAAACTCGACCAAGTACCGACTGGGAAATGGTGCTGTACAAGTGTCAGAATCTAGCACTCATGGCCAATTGTGGTGATTGTTGTGTATTGTTGTTGTTCTGTGGAAGAGAATCTCTGGCCTGCAGGGTCCCCTATTGCCAAGCCGGCTACTTCCGCGAATGGCTCCAATTGCTTATATAAGCTGACACCAACATCAGGGACCCTGATAAGCCTAGGACTGTGTGGGCGGACGCGCTATGCATCAACCAGAACGACAATGTCGAGAAGTCGGCACAAGTGGCTCTGATGGGCGACATCTATTCTCACGCCGAATAAGTCCTGGTGTTCCTCGGCCCTGGAGATGATCACACAAACACTTTGATGCAGTATCTCAGGGCTGGCTCAAAAAAGCTAGCTCCTTCCGACGACACCCGTACCCGAATGCAGCAACCCACGATGCCTAGAGCAAGCTTGATTCTTGGAATATCCCACCTTGTTCAGTCGCCGTGGTGGCGCCGCTTATGGACCGTCCAAGAATGCCTGCTCTCCAGAGGCGACCCGATGGTGTATTTGGGCCGCGAGTGTACACCTCTTTCCACATTGGCTCGAATTATGGAAGATGATGAGTTCACTATGAACTGGCACTTCCCCTCATTGCCTATGAGGAGTATGGGGTCGGGTCTGGCGCGACTTCGGCCGACTCTGGGACCACGACAAAGACAAGGACAAGGACCTCGCTTCACGAAGCCACAAGCTTTGCACGTACCGCCAACGATTTCTCATTCCAGAAGGGTGACCGATTCTCTTTCTCGAGTGCCTACCAAACCCTCCTTCTCCATCTACGTGACTGCTCGAACCCACGGGACCGAATTTATGCCCTGCTAGGATTCGTCGAGGCAAACACCGCGCGTGTTTTCAAGCCGGACTACGACATCTCTCCACAGGCGCTTTTTGCTCGCCTTTCGTTGTGGGTGTTGTCGTACGAGGACTGGGGCAAGGCCTTTCTACACTTCCCACTATTCTCCCGTTCACAGGGTCCGTCGTGGATCCTCGACTTTCAGCGCCCCTTTCACATTACCAGAGCCACGTTGGACACATACCAGTGGAAGCAGTACAGTCAAAAGACATTGAACTTGTATGTATACAAGGGTGTTGCCCACACAACAGGCATTCAGTTCGACCGAGTTATCCATACCTTTAACGCCCCTGTGGACACTGGCGACGACCATGGTAGCACATTTCGGCGTCGTTTGGAGTGGCTCTGGAAGATGGACCGCCACTCGCTCTACAATCGACCGACTCGGCGAGTGCCGGAGGAATGGGAGGCTTCAGAGCCCGTAAGCAGGGCACACCGGCACATCGACAAGACTGTTCCGTGGCATAGCGTGGTGGAATGGTGGTCACACGGCGGAGACTCTCTCCCTCATTATGAGGATGATTCGACCCTGCGGATGATGCGGTCCTTTCTCGAGGGCGAACAGCAACACCGCTTGGCGGATCTCCACCCCAGGTACATGATGTGCCTAGTACGGATCCAACAGTTGACCTGGGTGCTCGCAGCGGCGTGGTGCATCGATCTGGTCCGCGGGAATGACTATGCTGTCGGCAACGCTCTTGACACAGGCAATGATAGTGCCCAGCCGATGGCCGAGGAGCTGTTACATGGCGACCTGGACGAAACCCTGGGCGGCCATTTCACCCACATGCCCAAATGGTACAGCCACTGGATCGCCAGACCGGTATTGGCCAGCGTGTGGCAACCCGAGAATGAGACGCCAGGCTACCGGGCAAGACTGCGCATCTGGCTCGCCGCGACCTTTTCCAGCCTTGAGGGCACACCCACTCGCCTGACCGCCTTCCCCACTGCTCATATACCCCGTCTGATCAGGATCATTGTCCGGTCCATGCCGGAATCCAAAACCCTAGAACAGTCGATACCTTTGCCGGAAGAGCAGGACGATCTCCTCGGGTGCGTCTTTTACGACGCTACCAACCTGCGGGAGCAGCTACAGTCGCTGGCCTGGGCGGACCGCGTCACTGAGGACGCCGCTTTCCCATGGCACTTGCGCTACCGCCAGATCCGGGCCGAGATGCTCGACTGCAGCGATGAGACTGAGTTTCTGCGCTGCCGGGCCTGGATGCTGGGTCTTATCGATGGGTTGAGCGCCATTTGTTCCCCCAATTCAGGCCACACCCGTGACAAGGATATAGTTGACATTACCCGAAACCTCGTGGCGCATCCGGATACGTCGGCTGACATAGATAGTCTGTCACGGCTGCTAGAGTCGACCGGCCTTCAAGCTGCTGAGGAGCGGACAAGAATCGCCTTCCGTGGCCAGAGCGGTGTACTAGACACGGCGAGACAGGGGATGCAGGCCGGGCAGTTCCTAAGCCGGCATATGGAGTCACTGTCGTCCCAGGCTGTTAGTCTCGGGCGACCGCCAGATGAAAATCCAGATGCGGAGCAACTAGTGGAATACTTGAGTAAATGTACCTTTATAGCAACCAACTACGGGCTTCAGGGCTTGTGCCTGGAGGGACGGGGAGATGTGCAAAGAGGGGATTTGGTGGTAATGTTGGAGGGCATAGGTTTTCCCATGATTATGAGGCCAGAGAAGCCCGATGGGACGAAAGCGGAGGATTTGGACTGTCTGCAGGGGAGGTTAATCGGACCGGCCGTTGTAAGAGGGATCATGAATGAGGAGGCGCGGCAGTATATCGACGACGGGTCATTCGTGACACAGGAGGTTCACATTTACTAGGGTAAGTGGGAAAAGGGGGACAAATCTACCGCCATTTCTCCGTGTATACGCCGGCATGCGACAACGACAGACATGGCCGTCGTAGGCCGTGGCGAATTTGCTTGCTCGCTCTGCACGGTCTTTCGATCACGTGTGCTCATGTTCTTGAGAACGCTTTTACATCATGATACAGCCTGGTTATCTGAGACGAATCTGGGCACACGAAATTTCCTTTTTCGTTCGCAATCCTGAGCTGGGGTGAGCTGGGGTGAGCTGGGGTGAGCTGTGGCTGATTTGTCCTGAGCTCTCCCTGATTCTTCCCTGAGCTGGGGTGATCCCGTACACCGCCGCCGCACAGCCTCAGAGGCCGCTTTTCAGTCCCCCCGGCTAAACTTTCCTATCGATGGAAAGCAGTTTCTATCTGACATATACTTCTGTCTACGAAGTCAGCTACACTGCCTACTCACCCAGATGTCCTTAACGAGAGTCCCAGGATTTGACGGCCGGTATGGCCGGGTACGTGAATTTGGATATGAATACCATCCTCCTACTAAGATCGGTTACCCGAGCCGTACCGCTGGGCACCTGACATACCTCAACCCGCGCTGGTCCTTTTACCACCACTCGGCTGACCGTTACGCAATAAATAGCCAGTTGAGCCTATCAGCCCGATCTGGCCATGGGGCTTTGGGCAGCGGCTCCCCCTAATACCCGGTTGTTTGGTCTAGGACGCGGCCGCCGAGCCGCCCGTTCCTGATCGCCGCAAGCACCCGTTTCATCCCAAATTTGCGGCTGCCTGCCTGGGCTATCTGTTTCCCCTCGGTTGCGCAACCCCCCTGGGCACTGACGGCTCCCGTACATCCGTACATAGTAAGCTTATATTGCTTGGGCTTACCTGCCATCCTGCTGCCGGTACAGCATAGAGTTGCACCCCACCCACTCGGGGGCGCCGGGGCATGATTAGCGGAGCCTCTTGTCCCGTCTGATTGGAGCAAATCGCGTGCTCCAAGCCCTGGAAACCCCAACAGCGAGCGTCATATAACATAAGATTTTTGCAAAGCAGTCAGGGGGCACATAGCCGGCAGCCGTCCCGTCGTGGTGTTCCTTCACTATGCGCCAATTGATTGCTCGATACCGGGACCGTGGAACTGAGGAATTGAGCACCTGCTTGGTATTAGGATCGCCGCCCATCACCGCAGAAAGTGATAGACCCCCCATTGCCCGTCCGCACCATCAGCCCATCTTATTTAGTCGAACCGAGGATGGGGGAGATGCACAGACGCCGTTAGTTCGTTTTTAGCACTATCTATATTAACCTGGCGAGCCGCCTAGCGACTATATAGCCCTCTCAGGGATCCCCCCCTTTTCTGCATCCCAGGAAGCGTGGTCCAGCGACACCGACTCAGACTGATCGACGATCGGCTTTCCCTCTCTTGTGTCCCTTCCCTCCTTGTCCCCCCCCGTCGCCCCCTTCAGCTCTCCGCGTGTGATCTGCAGACATGCATCTCCCGACGTCTGTGGGACTCGCGCTCCTGGCCGCGCTGACGGCCCAAGCCAGGGTCATCGTCTCGCGCGAGACCATCGAGGCGTGCCTGACCGAGGCCGGCGTCCCTATCGACGTCAAGGGCAGCGAGGGCTGGGCGCGCGACGCGGCGCCCTTCAACGTCCGCGTGCCCTACACGCCCATCGCCATCTCCGTGCCCACTTCTATCAAGCATATCCAGGATTCGGTGATCTGCGGTAAGAAGCTCGGTATCAAGGTCACCGCCAAGTCGGGCGGCCACAGCTATGCTTCGCTCGGCTTCGGCGGCGAGGATGGCCACCTGGTTGTCGAGCTTGATCGCATGTACGGCGTGAGCATGGCGGCCGGTTCGGAGATCGCTGTCGTTGAGCCGGGTGCCCGTCTGGGCCACGTGGCCACCGTCTTGAACAACAAGTACAAGCGCGCCGTAGCTCACGGAACGTGTGCTGGGTACGTTCCTTCACCCCACTCGCTGCTAAAACACCTGCTCACCACCCTTCAGCGTCGGTATCTCCGGCCACTTCCTTCACGGCGGCTTTGGCTTCAGCTCGCACACGCACGGCCTAGCCCTCGATGCCGTTATCGGGGTGACCGTCGTCCTCGCCAGCGGCAAGGTCGTCGAGGCGTCCACCACCGAGAACGCCGACCTCTTCTGGGCGATCCGGGGCGCGGGCTCCAACTACGGCATCGTCGCCTCGTGGCGCCTGCAGACGTACGCGGCGCCGGAGGTCGTCACCAAGCTGGCCGTCGTCATGGGCTGGAACCAGAGCACCGCCGTCGCCGGGCTCGAGGCCGTCGAGCACTTCATTAAGCACGACCAGCCCGCTGAGCTCAACTTCCGCATCGGCGCGTACGCCTCGACCAACGCCGGCTTCGAGGGCCTGTACTACGGTGGCAAGGAGGAGGCGGTCGCGGCCATCAAGCCCCTGCTTGATAAAACCCCAAACCACAACCTGACGCAGGCCCAGGAGATGACCTGGATTGAGGCCCAAATTGCGTACAGCAACGTCGAGGATATCGACTACACCTTCCCCAGCCCTGTAAGTCGAAAGTGCTCATGCACTTATGCAACCTGACTCACTGACACGCTCAAAGCAAGAGAACTTCTACGCCAAATCCCTCGCGCTCGACGGCCTCTCGGGCGCCTCGGCCCAGGGCTTCGTCGACTACTGGTTCACGGAGATGACCAAGATCACCGAGCGCTTCTGGTTCTTCCAGCTAGACTCGCACGGCGGCCCGACGTCTGCCATCAGCAAGGTGCCCTCCGATTCGACCGCGTACCCGCACCGCGACAAGACGTACCTGATGCAGCTCTACGACCGCCTCGACAACAACACGGGCGACTGGCTCGAGCCGCAGTGGTATGGCGCTCTCGATGGCTGGGTGGACGCCACCACCAAGCCGCTCAAGGCCGACACATGGGGTGCCTACGTCAACTACGTCGACTACAAGTTCACCCGCGAGGAGGCCCAGCGCCTGTACTACGGCAAGCACCTCACCAAGCTGCAAAATATTAAGGCCAAGTTCGACCCGGAGGAGCTGTTCTACTACCCGCAGTCTATCCAGCCTAAGAAAGGTCACGGCCACGACCATACGTGAGGTCAGGTTTGATACATGAGCAAAATAGACGGGATGGGTTGGGAGCTGTACGAAAGAGGGGCTAGTGGGTAATTCTGATTTACATAGGAAATGTCAAAGTATATGATGAATCTGATGATTGCTTCTTGATCAACCACGACAGCCACGTCTTGGCCATCTTAGCTATCTACATACTACTGAATCTCTTTATCTAATCTGTTCTTTGTATTAGACAACAAATTAAGGAAACAAGGCCAAAATAAGGCCTCTAACGTCTTCTAGGATCTTCCTAAGCGATATAGCGTTTATACCTCGTACTACTAAGAGTACTACTAAGGCTATAAACTCCGATACTCTCCCTCGTAATAGAAGATCTTCGTAAGGCTATTTAACTGACTTTATCCGGAGTATCTTAATAAATTCCTAGTATTTCACCTAATCTAACCCCTTCGTTAAGCCGTCCGTAGCGTTCTCGCTAGACGGTACGAAATCTATTACGATCTTACCTTCGGTTACTTACTCGTTAACGTAATAGTATATAACGCTAATACACTATTACAACCTGCACCCAAGGTGGGTCAGACTGCAAGGCAGTACGCCGCGGGGTTGCTAGCAGTAGGGAACAAAGGTTGCGCAAGGTCCAGATAGTGACCTTCACTATCTCAAACAGGGTGTTCTACAAAGAGCTTGAAGAAGGTGCTTGCAAGATTGTAGACGTGAACATGATATTGCTTGCGTGAGGAACAAGAACAGTTCCTCACAACTAGGGCACACGTAGCTACCTATATAATAATTCTATCTACTGCTGTTGAAGCTGTGTGCCTAGACCCGAGGACCCGTGGACCCGGGCCCGGGTCCACGCCATTCTGGGTCCTTGTTGATTGGTTAGGGGTCTGCTTCCTGACGATTAGTCCACCGCGTGTGCCTCAGGCACTCGCGGCCCAATGTCGTGACCTGGGTCATGATAGAGGATCGGAAGGCTTATATTTCTTTACATATCTAAAGAACGTTAGATCTCGGTGTTAAATACGTGCGCACTATTTACTTACGAATGCCACACTTCAAGTGCTTATGAATACTGATTCTTGCTCTTAGACCTTAGATTCCTGTGAACCGTGTGAGGGCTGATCTTAGAGCGGTCCCCTGTAAGGCCTCTCCTTTCAGCCCGTTCGATAAGGGCATCTGCTAAATTAGACATCTTTGTTCCAATTCCATTCTATATCCTAGCGTTTTATTAAGGACGATGATGAATTCAGGGTGTTGAATAACAGAAGTAGGAGTGCTTTGAAGAAGGTAAAGGTATGAGGAGTGCCTTGAAGAAGATAAGGTGTGAGAGTTAGAGGGTAGAGGCTAAATTCCCGAGGCCTAGGTAGGCAATACGGAAAATATACAAGAGGTAAAGGCAATGTTGTTCATTTTCAAAATGAGGACTAATTTTGGCCATCTTTATATATAGGACCAATTCTGGGCCTACTCGGCTAGAGTTGAAGCAGTTGAGCATGCTGCGGCGCAGCGTGCCGAAAATGGTACTTAACCTGAGCAAAGGTGAGCAAGCCTGAGCAAATCCTGAGCAAATCCTGAGCAGGGGCTGAGCAGGCCCTGAGCCGGCCCTGAGCCGGGGTGAGCAGTGTTACGTGGGCGAGGTCTAAAAAAGGAAATTTCGTGTGCCCAGATTCGTCTCATATAACAGGGGTTACCGAGTCGCCAAGAACCAGGAGATCGGGATATAGGTGCCACGAGGCAACCCCCATGAGTGTGGCACCTCTCGCCACGCGTTGGGGCTGGCCGCAAAAGAGCCTCTCCATGACCGTCAGCGCGGTCGTCCAGGCATCGACAACTCTCGCATAGGTGGACCCGTCGGTGTTGACCGGCAGATGAACGTTCTTTGTGATGAGCATGAGCTGTTTCTGGCGGCGCATCTGGGCCTCATCGGCAATCTGCAACCAGGCTCGGGCACCGGCATCCCATTCGGCAAGGTCCTTTCGCGAGATCTCATCCCGGCAGATGAGAAGCAGCTCCAGGGACGTCTTGTACACCCCATCGCGCGACTCCACTTCCACTTGGCGCTTCCGGTCTGCAACGATTTCGACCCAGATGGATGTAGCCTCGGAGGGCGACCACATTCTGGCCAGGAGGCAGGCGAGCAGGTGGGCCGAAATGGATGACGCACCCGATGTGGCGGCGGCCCAGACAGAGGTGATGTCGGCGCCGAGAAAACTGGCGAACACTCCGCCCGTAGCATGTCCCTCGCTCTTGAAGGCGGCGCTCTGGCTGATCTCGCTGCAGCGACGGCCGTAGGCGCGGAGGAGCGAAGGGGTTGACGGCAGCAGATCCTGGAAGAGAATTCCAAAGCGCCGAGCAGTCTTGTGTGCGGTCCCTTCCTCGGCCGCCACTCGTCGCTTGTTCGTGAGCGCAGGTCCGAGACCCGTGTACTCGACGGGCACCTCGACTTTGATTAGCGACACATCCAGCTTCATGCTGGCAAGCGCCAGCGCATTTTCGTGCGTGGCCGATACCAGCGAAGCCGAGACGCTGTTGAGCGACATTTTGGGTTTTCAGAGGGTGGAAATTCTGCTGGCGTCACACCGAACTTAAGTTTGGAAGTCGCGGGTAGTGGACCGCGACTTCCACTACCGACTGCAGCCTGCGACGTCAATCAAGTTGAAGAAAATGCGGGATAATGTTTGAAGGAGGAAGCAGACCTCGCCCAGAATGCGGGGTAGCATCAAGTACCGAATGTGCGACCGACATCTGCACCTGACTGTAGAGCCTGATGGCGCAGACAAGAGGTCACGAACTGTCGACGGGATATGCCAAGAATGCCAAGTCTCTCGGAACGCCCGATTTCCGTTTCAACCATTGAGAACTTCCAGGCTCCACGAGTGAGCCGACGTAGTGGGAGTTGCCAGAAACACAACCCGCGGTAGACTCACGACAGGCACCGATGAGGCAGCTTGGGAAGGAGGTTTTGACGACAGGCCACGTTCCAAGCCAGAAAAATCACGGCCCACTTTTTACTTTAACCCTAAACCCAAGGATAAAATGATAGAAAAGAATTCCTCAAAAAAACTACTTCGCTTCATGCTGCCTAGACCTGCCACGGTATCCTTAATCTAGTGCAAATGACATCTATGAACCAAGGAAGAACATATCGACAGCTGAACTTACGCATCTCCAGGGTAATTAGTAAGCAATTTACACATGTCCACCACAGGGCGGCCTCAAGCGGCGCTTACGCGGCGAAGATAAAGTTTGTCGCACTCTCGAAACCGTTGTTGTCCCCGAGACCCCGACTCCAACGTCCTAGCCAGTCAGCGCCAACCCGCCTTTAAACTCGGTCCCAAAAACCACCAACGTCTTCCTACCAGACCCCCAGAATCACATACCAATGTGCACCTCTCCAGACCCCCAATCCCCGGGCATCGGGGCCGGCGCTGGGACCATCACCGCCGCGGTCCGTGCGCTCGTGCCGAGCCACCCAGCCTGTGCCGAGGCCCTCGCCATCGCCAAGGCCTCCCTGCCGGCCTCAATTCTCTACCACAGCTTCCGCGTGTACTTTTATGCGCAGGCCTTCCTGCGCATCTTCCAGGACAGCGACACGCCTCGCCCACCAACCCCGACCCCCACTCCCACTTCCACATCCACATCCGCACCCAACGGCAACGGCAACGGCAACGGCACCAACCGTGATTCCTCCTCCGGGTACACCACCCGAACGCCCCCCCACATCCTCTTCGTAGCCTGCATCCTCCACGACGTCGGCACCGGCCCCGACCACGACTCCATCCCCGAGCGCTTCGAAGTCGTCAGCGCCGACGTCGCCACCCGCGTGCTGCGCAAGCACGGAATCCCCGAGGACGCCATCCGCGACGCCTGGCTCGCAATCTCCCTGCACACCAGCCCCGGCATCGCGGAGCGCCTAGGCGGGACGGTGCGCGCCCTTCGGCTCGCGGTGCGTGCCGATTTTGGGTCGTATCCGACGCCGGCGCCGGAGACGCTGCCGGGCGGAGCGGAGACGATGAATATGATTAGGTGGAAGTTGCCGAGGTTGGAGATTGAGAAGGATTTGGGCGGGGCGGTGGTCAGGCAGGCGGTGATGGATCCGTTGAAGGCGCCCGGGGCGTCGTGGCCGGGGGATTTGCTGAGGGCGAAGAGGGCGGAGCCGGAGTGGGAGGGGGTGAATAAGGCGTTTTAGGGCGGACGTAAAATATTGAACGTGGTAGATAAATTGGTTTGAATTGACAGGAAGGAATGGAAGTAAAGCGTGGCAAAGGGGGCAGTTGTCAGTGCACTACACTACAAATGTCCGAGTCCATACTGCTGTGCCGCGCGAATCGGGCATGACGGCTGTCAGATTGGGGTTTCTGACGGCTCCGGCATGTACTGCACCCAAGGCCCCTCGGCTTTGACGCCAACTGCCGGTCGTCTGTTCCAGGGCAGGGCTGGAAACGGAGCAGGGGGGTCATCAGCAACGGCCTTCCCCTTGCCCTTCCCTTTCGTTTTGATCTCGCCCTTGCCACTACCCCCTTTTACCTTAGCCTTGCCCTCCGCCTTGACAGCGACCTTCCCCTTAGCTCCAACCTTTGCTTTAGACCCGACCGTCTTAGGATCCTTCTTCACCGCACGATACGAGTACTTCTTCGTGTCGAACTGTCCTCTGTCCTCCCAAGCTCGACGCGTCAGCCGCAGCTCCAACTCCACAAGCGAAGAATCCGCATCCTTTTGGTAGAACTTGTTGAAGATCTTCCTGCACAACGCCGCGCAGACCGTGTCGTTGGGGTTGGGCATGTTGCTCCCCCCGAACCCAGTCTGCCGGTTGTCGCCACAGAATGGCGACTTCGCGTCGAGCAAGGGGATTGCGACGCAGATGAACTCGAGATGTCCCATCTTGGCGACCTCGTCGAGGATTGTCCCGGGAGCAATCGACTTGAGTGCGGCGTTGGCATCCTCGACGCTAACGTCTAGCTCGAGAAACCTCAAGCTGGGAAGCTCATCGGCCACTCGCTTGACATTATCGACCGTCCACGCATTGCTTCCTCCGTGCACGAACATCGGCGGGGTGTGGATCGCCAAACGCCGCAGCGAAGGAGCCTGCTTGAATATCCCAGGCCACAGGACGTTGATATCCTGTTCGTAATTGCGTATCTCGAGCTCTTCGAGGGCGCGGATTGATTTGATGAATTGCGTCACGATTTGGGGGTCCTTGCAGCCAGTGGGGCATGACCAGGGGTCCGAGTGCGTCGCAAATGCGGTCTGGAATCTCTTGATCTTTTGCATCCGGCCGCGTTTCTCGGTTCGGAGGCGTTGCATCACGTCACCGAGGCAGGCATTCCCGAAGGCCAGAGTGCTCAGGAGGCGTTGAAGCTTGGCATTTTTATTGAGAGCACTGAAAGGGAATCGTGGAAAGGTTGGGTAGATTTCAGGGAACAGGAGAGATTGGCGGAAAACCTCGAGCTTATCGCAGATGTTAATCTATGATGAGGCGTTCGAAGTTAAATAGCAAACAGCAGTCAAAGACTGAGAGAGTATACCACTACCGACCCAAAAAAAACCGGTCTACGGTCAGCAAAGCCTCAAGCCGGCAAGTCTGCTAGTACACCCGGTCGAGTGAAGCCTGGACTGCGCCACAAACACCACGGACACCTGCAGCTACCAACCACACCAGCCATTTTGTTCAAAATCTCTTGTTTGATGAGGCGAATCTAGGCTCATAGAATTTGCTTTTTCGTAACCTTGCCCACCGGACATTGCTCACCCCGCTCAGGCCTAGTTCAGGATTTAACGAGGGCCTGCATACCTTTGCTCAGTATCATTTTCGGCAGGCACGCCGCAGCATGGAATTGCTTCAACGCTAGCCAAGCGACCCTAGAATGAGTCCCATATCTAAAATTGGCCCAACAGGTCCCAGTTATTTTTTTTTTTTTTTTTTTTTTTTTTGGAAAATGAACAGTCTGATCTTTGCCTCTTCTATTCTTCGTATTGTTTACCTGACCGCTGGAGACTGGAGTTAGTCTCTACCTTCTAGGTCTCGCATTTACATCTCCTGTATACACTCTCACGTTTGTTCAATACCCTAAATTCAATTCATTACTATTATCGATACCACGCATCTTGAATCGCCGCTTAAGTTCCCACCGGAAGTCGCCCTTCCAGCCGCGGTCGCGACCCTCGTGCTGCTCGGGCACGCTGGGCTGGTGGATAGCCCACGTATAGGCGAATATGTAACAATTCGGTCAAGAAAAACTTTGTTTTTCAACGTCACACCCGATGTTGGGAGAACTTTCTTCGAGGGTTTGCATACGTGTCATGCCGACACGCCGTGTATAGGCGAATATGGTCAAGAGGGAGGTCCAGAGGATCTCTAGGGAGCCGTGGGAGTCCGAGCTCGAGACAAGGTTGACGGGTGGCAAGTTGAGGCGCAGCCAATCGGTACCCGGATGTTCGGCTTGAAATCAGTGCCAGCACCCTTCTATGCTTGGCGGCTCGTCCCAGCCGTCGCGGTCGAGCTCATCGCCAACGATGACACCTTGGTCGTCCGGCCAGTAGCTCTCCCCGTCGCCATCATCCTGGCCGTTTCCCTGCGTCGAAAGCGATATTTTTTGGGGGGGGCGGGCACTCCGGCTCTGGGACTTTGCGCGCTCAAAGATCCGGGCCCAAAGTCCGACATCCAGTCCTCTCAGGGTTTTGGTTTCGGCCTCGCCCTTTGTCTCATCCCACAGACGCACGGCGTACTCAAGACCCGACTCGAAAAAGGGGAGATGTTTCTTGGTAAGCAAGGACCAAGCGAAGCGTGCGAAGAGGCACTCAACACTAACGCCACGGATCGGCTGCGGCGAGCGGTTGTGGTACAGACCCACAAGCTCAGGCGAGCCCGTCGGCCGTAATACGTGTATGACGAGCTCTGCAGATTCAGCTGTGCATGTGCCAAATCGCTTGGGCAAGAAGGTGAAGCGCCGCGCATCAAACATATGATGTATGTCTTTGCGGAGGATGAGGAGGTTCCTGTCGTCGTTGATAGCCGATATTTCTAACCGCCGCTAGCAGTGCCTGTCAATTACAACCGACTATTTGTGAGCTTCGGTCGGCGGTGGCATGGAAGAGCCATCAACGGCCGGAAAGCGGAGGGGCGATCTCTTGACAGGCGCCTTCTTTACCGTGAAGGGCGAATCCTTTTTTTCTTGCTCAGTACTGTAGGTAGCTATACTAGTTAGCTCGTGGTCCCCGTGGCGCAGTGCGGCGCGTCAAACGCGGCCGCGCCATTGCCGGGTCGGTCATATCCAGCCCTCCTCTGCGCCATCATGCTGTGGAACGAGGAGAACCACAGGGTGATGATGATCGACTTTGAACGGGCCATCTTGGGGAGCCCAACCCGGCGTCCCCTGCTGCTGGGGTCACCTAAGAAGCACCGAGGCCTGGCGCCGAAGGGGCGACATAGCGCCGAGACGGAGTTTGACCGCCAAGCGCGGAGCGACCTGTGGACTGTCCAGCTCATGTACAAAATGCAGATATAGACTCGGCCCTAAAAGATCACCAGCGTAGGCATCCTTCTCGTCCGCCCAGGCTGCCCGGACACCACTCCACGGAGTTGAGACTCCTGAGACAGCGAAAACTGCCTCACGCGTACATGCCCCAATCACCTCCCCAGCACGTATCTTCCGTGTGAACCCCACCTGTGCCAATTCGACAAAGAAAGATCAAAGCGAAGCACTAAATTCGACAGGTGACCAGCCGGAACCCATTGATGGCCAAAACGCGTTGTGGTTTGAAGATATATTCCCTTGGTTGTGGCCCATTCTGGCCAGCTTTTGGCGTCATTCCAGAGCCTTTGCAGTTGAGGGGTGGCGAGAGTTTGGCGATTGTAGCAGTAGTAACATCAATAACAGACCTTATTCGGCGCAGGATTTTCTCGGGGTGGAACAAAGACAGGGCCGCAATAGTCCAATATCCCTATTTAACTAGATGCCCCTAGGCGTTGGCTTATGTTCCCCGTTCTTGCCCTTTTCTCGTAGCGCCCTAGGCTTGCGGAGACCCTTTTTTGTCCACATCTGCATCTTAAACTTAATTATGACTTTTTTAAATAATAAAAACGGCCTTCATCGGTTGATGACAGTCAGAGCGGTCGCCCCCCAAAACGGCGGCATATCAATGGGCTGCAACAGACCACCAAGCCTCCTCTGGATGATGAGACACTCAACCGCAGTGAGTCCAGGAACAGTGCACCTTTGCTGGGGTAAATTACGGTCTTGAGTCAGCAATTCCGTTTTCCCTAAACGGGGGATATGAAAAGCGCGAACGGCGTAGCGCTCAAGAAAAAGCTAGGCTTTTTTGGTTTGCAGTGTTAGCCCGAGGTAGCAGAGGCTGCCATTCGAGGCTCCAAAACCTCCAGTTTTGGAGGCGTCTGATCTGAACTACATGACAACCAGGCCGTTTTATGCCGTCTGGTGGCGCCGGCCAATGGAAGTATACCTTCCGCATGTAACTAGGGCGCCCAGTCGAATGGGTTGTCATTCCAATCGAAACGGATCAAACTCGAAACGCCCTGTTCGGTCAAGGTCATGGCCCTCGATGCCGTCAGCGATGGCGGGCTTGCGAGATACCCCGTCATTGAGACCTCCAGTTCGTTTTCCCTCGAGTGGAACATTCGGAAGCAGTGCTCTTATTGCGACCGCGTTTTATCGCAGGTGATTGCCGGCAGTCTCGTGACCTGGTACGGTGACTTGCCACACGGTTGTACGACAGGTGAATCAGCCATTAAGGGCTGGTGATACCTGCAAGTGTTTGCATTGATTGATCCCACCAGGACTGTGAAGCGCCATGTCATGGAACACATGAAGGGCTGGTGACTTCTATTGTCAGGATTCGCTCGGCCTCCAGTCGTCTATAAACCTCTTGCTCGTGGTCTTCGTGTGCTCTGCTCCTCTCTCCTCTCTTGTTTGTATCTTTTGACCCGACTCCTCTCTACCTATCTTTCTGCATGGTCAGCCATCATCGACACAACGGACGAAAACTGACTCATTACACACCCATCATACTCACGCTTGCATTCCCATGCAAGCGCTAGTGAGCCATCTCCGCAATGGTGTTGCTCACTCTCCCCGTTGTTGTCGCCGTCGTCAGCCTCTGCGCTGCCTCCCCGCAGAGCATCCATACCGTCGACTTCCCTGATCCTAGCATCACCTTCGACCCCCAAACCTCACACTGGTTGACCTTCGCCACCCACAGCAATGAAAAGAACGTGCAGACTGCAACCAGCCCGACCCTTCACGGAAAGTGGTCTCTCCTCACTGACGTCGATCTCCTCCCTGTTCCGGGACAATGGGTGAACCCAACTCCATCGTACATCTGGGCGCCTGACGTACATCACATCGAGTACACCAACACGCACGTTCTGTACTACTCGGGCCTGCATGCCAACAGCCCTCACCACTGTATCGGCGTCGTCACGTCGCCCAACATCACAGGCCCATACAGCGCGCTGGACGAGCCTTTCGCCTGCCCCCTCGCAGATGGCGGAGCGATCGACGCAGCAGGTTTCTATGATGAGTCCAGCCACTCTCGGTGGGTCGTCTACAAAATCGACGGCAGCTCTAAGGGCCTAGGCGGCCCCTGTGGAAACGGCGACCCCCCTGGATTCGACACCCCGATTATGATTCAGCGTGTCAGCCATACGGATGGCATCACGCCTCTTGGAAATCCCTTCCCCATTCTTTATCGAGACCCGAAACTGGACGGCCCTCTGATCGAAGCACCGAGTCTCATCATGTATGGTTTTGGTCGCGAAGCTGTGTACGTGCTGTTCTTCTCGTCTCACTGCTACAATTCGCCTGAGTACGGCATCCGGTATGCGACGGCGAAGAACGTTCTTGGTCCGTATACTAGGCAGTCTCAGCTGATGGGGGCGGCGCCGGTGACGGAGGAGCGCAATCTCACATCGCCGGGCGGAGCGACAAGCATTTCTGGCGGAGGGACGATGGTCTTTCATGCGGGCTGTGAGGCTGGACGGTGCATGCACCAGGCAGACTTTGAGGTTGTGGATGGGGCAGTCAAGTTGCTTTTGTGGCATCCACGGATATGACTTTGTATGCGGTTGGGGGAGAGGGCTGAGACGAAATGATTGGACATGAACGTGGTTCGGGATATCTCTGGCGGCTAGATAGATTGCTGATATAGAAGGAATCCGCCATCTTCCAGGTTCCTTGGTGCTCTGCGGGCCAGAGCCTTCGAAATCTGCTAGTCCATCCCGGTGACGAGTTGTCTGTACCGTCGGGGATCCGTGTATGCCCGGTAGCTCATCCCTCCCCGTTCTGTTGCCCGTACTGAGCCTGAAGAAGTGGGAGTTCAGGAGGATGCCCATTTGCTTGAGCGGTTGCTGGAGCTTGCAAAAGGCGTCTTCGGTCCTCGAGGAGAGTAGTTCTTACCCCAATGAGCTCCCCCACCAATGCCGAACGACTTGCAGACTCGGACGAGCGCTCAGACCACAGGGGGAGGCTCGCAGTTCCCACCAGCACCGCGCGGCCCAGGTCTCATTCAAGGGGTCCAACCCCTGACTATCAGTATCGAGTCACGGCACCCTGCTATGGTAAGAAGGGAAAGGATGGCATCGATCTTTTCTACGCGAGGTTCCTTTACGCTGTCAGCGATGTCATCGTATTTGTAACCAAGGATGACACCAAGATGATGACGCAACTTCAAGCTGTGTTGGAGTGGGCCTCGAAGGCCGTCTACAAGTCGGTCAATCATCCATCGCGCAAAACCCTCATTATTGTGCGCCACAAGTCCGAGTTGCATAAGACGGAGTTCTATGATGAAGGAAATCTGGCTGCAAAGTACTTGGAAAATCACCCCAAGCAGTGGACTCTACCAGACACTCCGCTGAAGAAGTTCGTTGACGACTATAATGCGAGCGAGCCGGACTTCCGCAGACGAATCACGACGAACCAACGGCTCTATGAGATTCTGTTCCGCAAGATCATCTGCTGGTATGTTCCAAGCAAGGACAACCCCAAAGTCAGGTCATACAATCTTGTGCGCCAATGGGCTGGGCTCCGCATACGGATCGATCTGGCGGCCCGCGAAGAGCAACGGGTCGGAAATGCCGCAAACATGAAGTACAACGTCCCCGAAATGTCGAGGATTCTGACGAAAGCCTTCACGCATTTCACGACATCAGAAGGCCCTTTCGACTTCTATCTTGCTGCCCGTCGAGACAACCCGAATCCCGAGACCATGGGAAGCCACCTCGGGAATTTCCTCCGCCACGCCTACGAGTACGGTGACAAAGGACATGGCGAGAACTCCGAGAAAGTCAGCAAAATGCTGATTGACGTCGTTATGGGAGCCCTTTTGACTTGGACATTCAGAAGATTTCCCCAGAGTATGTTTCTTCCCCTTAATTGTCTGGTCCGGGTGATCTAACAAAAAGCCACATTCAAGGAGTTAGCCCAGACGAGGCATTTGAGAGAGAGCTGAAGCCGATTTGCGACGCCGGGATTGACGAGTACCTTGAGAACTACGAATGCTACACTTCTCAATTTCCCGATGGTAACAGCTGCGTGTCTCGTCCAGAGAGGGCCCACCTGCAGCATGTCTCAAGAGCAGGCGAGATCGTACCTGGTGTCTTCAAGCGGAGGCTCAAGTGGTACAACGGCCACCGAAAGAAGTGGCTTGATGAGCTGCGAGAAAAATATACAATCGAGTACCAACGTCTTCTCAAGCGGCGGAACAGCCTTAACGTTGCTGGCCGACAGTAACGGAACCCGGGCGCCCCCTTGTCCGATGACCGCGTCCGTTCCTGGCGGCAGAGAATTCACCGTGACTACTCAAACATTTGGGTCCACCTTAAAAGCTATAAGACATGTTTTTCTTGTCTTAACAGTGTCCCGGATCATATTTTAGCTTGTAGATATGCCTACTGTGCGTGCTGTGTGCAGGAACTTAGTACCCCATCGGCTGATAGGGAGAGTGCCTGGGCCTTTACCGAATGTTGCCTTTGCTGCCGCGGTGGCGAGGACTTGAACGCCTACTACATCCAACTGAAGCCCCGATGCGCAGGGGTGAGGGTCTTGACGCTGGACGGTGGCGGTATCCGCGGCGTTGTAGAACTTGCGTTACTTCAGGCTCTGGCAGACGAAATCGGCCTTGGTGTGCCCATTAGGGATTACTTCGACCTTATTGTTGGTATTAGCACTGGTACGTGAATCGTCTCTTCTCTCAATTTGCATATTGATCGCTGACTTCGCAACACATTTCAGGTGGTCTCATCGCCTTGGCGCTTGCGATCCATCCCAAGAGCAGGACACTTCCGCAGCTTATGACTTTCTTCAAAGACGCTGCCACGGACACATTCGACAAGGCAAAACTCGCCAAGTTCTTTTCAAGGCTCGGCATGATGCTCTTCAGCATCAGTGACAGTATATACTCGTCGGATTCGCTCAAGAAAGCTGCCCAGGACCTCTTCGGATACAAAACCAGCTTGTTCGCACCCGCTCTGACGCCTGGCCATAGCCAAATCAGCACTCGTGTTGCCGTGACGTCATCGGTTGGGTATGCTGAGACAATGACGCTGATATCAAACTACAATCATCCTCAAGGACGCAACGAGGCTCGGGAGGAAGACAGCAGCAAAGACATGCTGGTCTGGGAGGCTGCACTGGCGACCTCCGCGGCGCCATATTATCTCCCCCCTTTTGAGAAGCCGGAAACTTCTACCATGTACGTTGACGGAGCGGTATTCGCTAACTGCCCAGCCGCATACGCATACGCCGAAACGAAGTCTCTTTGGCCTGACCACGCAGCCTCTCTCGACCTTCTTGTTTCTCTAAGCACAGGCCGCCAGATCAAGCCTCGAAGCCATGGTGCACTCCCCAAATTCGTCCGAAACGGAATTCTTCGGACCTTCGCCAACATGCTGATGCACCAGAGCGACTCGAATGAGTCCTGGACAACATTCGAAGGCAGCGTGCCCTCGACCGTAAAGGCCAAGCTGCATCGGCTAGACCCCCCACTGGTTGGGGATCGAGTCGCGTTGGACGAATACTCCAAAATGGATGAGCTCGTCTCCGCGGCTGAGGAATGGACAAAGACCGACGAGGGGCGGCGCAAGATCAAAGATACTGCGCATGTGATTCTCGCCAGCTTATTCTTCTTCGAGCCAGATGAAGGCGGTATCGTCCGGGCTACCGGCACCAGCGGAAGGTCTGGCGCAGGGAGGAATCAGCTGTCCGGGTCAATCAGGTGCCGGTTGCCGCGAAACAGCAGTGGATTGCGGAAACTCCTTGCAGAAAAGGCCGATAGCCTGTGGAGCAGCGTACTTGACCACGGCGCCGTGCTGGGCGACCAGGGTGGCGGTAATAACGTCTTCTGGGAACCGATCATGGTATCTGGTGGATCTGAGAAGCTCTCTAATTGCGTCAACGAGGAGATTGGTCAGTGTCATGTGAACTTAAACTTCCCGTTTGAGGACGAGCCGGGCGGTCATCGACTCCACGTTCTCGCGCTGAAGATCAAAGGGAGCGATCGGCATATTCCTATCAGCGGCTTCCCTTCGACGATGGCTGCACTCATGGAGAGAGCTAGCACAAGGTGGCTTCAGTGAAGGCGCAACTGAGTTGTTGGACAACAATAGGTCTGGCATATAAAATTTGCTGTTAAGGGTGTCTACGCTCTGTCTGCGGTTTTTCCCAACCCCTCTCACTCATCTTTCTAGCATATAGCAACATTTTGGAAAATACATATCCCCCCTTCCGCTTCGAAACCCCGTTGCTTTTCAGAACCCCCATCGCGATACCTATGTTTCCCGCCGCTCCTCGTCCTCGGACACTTTGGGCAACGCTACCAGGGAGGACTCGAGATCCTTAAGGTCCACCTCTTTTACTTGCGCACTGCCCTTGTAAAATACCCTCGCAACCCACAGAATTCCGAAGGCCGCAAGGTACACCGCGGCAGCAAAGGAGGTCAATCCAACGTACCCTGCCGACGTGCCTTGTATCGCTCCTGCAACCGGCGGCCCAACCAAGCAGCCAAATGCCCCCAGCACGCCACTCATTCCCAACCGCGTTCCAACCACGCTGATTTCGGGCGATATCACCAGCAGCGCCGCCGACATCAGAGAGCTAACACCTGTTGTGACACCCCCGTACAGAACAACAAGAACAATGATCCCCGGGAGGTTATGTACCGCCACCCAGCAGACGAGTATGATGCAGGATGCGCCGATGGAGAATTGCCATGTCGCAAATGCTCCTGCATACACGGCAGCGAGACCGAGGACGAGCCGCCCGGCGATGGCGGACGCATTCATGATCGACAGCAGGTAGTCGCCCCAGTCGGCGGAAAGATGGAGCCTGTCCTGGGCGAAGGACGGGAGGAAGAAGAAAGGCACGTCGATACCGAGCCAGAGGAAGAACATCGCAAGCGAAAAGAGCATGAATGGGATGTCTCGGAAGGCGGTCGGGTCGAGTATCTGCCTTCGGTTATTCCTGGGGGCATCCTTGTTCATTTCTCCCGTGGTGGATGATTGTGGGGTCGATGCACCGCTGGTGGCAGGTTCCACGATCAGGGGTCGTACGAGGAGACACGACACGATTAGTAGCCCCGCGTTTACGGACGCGAACGATCGCACGGTCCAGGGGAGGCCGATCCTGCCGACGAGCGACCGGAAGAGAACTGGGTAGAGCGTTCCGCCGACTGCAGCACCGGCGGCGGCTATTCCTGTGGCGAGGGGTCTCTTGCGTTCGTCGAAATGTGTCGCTACAATGGCCATGCTGGGAATGAAGAGGACTCCGTTCCCGAGACCAACGCAGAGGCCGAGGGAGAAGAAAATCGGGACATATGTGACGGAGAAGCTGGTGGCAAGGAGGCCGGCGACGTTCAGGGCGGAGCCGACGTAGACGAGGGTCTTGGCGTGGCCGTTGTCGTAGAGTCGGCCGGTGCCGATTCCTACGACATTGAGGAGGAAGCCCTGAATCGTGCCGATCCAGGCGATGGATGACGAGGGATAGGATTGTAGGAGCGAGGTTTGATAATGCGACTGGAAGATGCCGAAGGTGTTCAATATGCCGCTGTTCGAGTGTGTGGGTCAATATCGCCTCTTAAGATCGCGACTGGATTTTGTGACTGGGTGGGAAAGCACTGACAGTGAACAAAATGACATGAGAAAGCACGCCAGCACCTGACTCCAAGCGAGCCATCCGCGGTCGGGCATGCTCGAGGCGGGTTTTGCTGTGGGCTTTTTCATGATACCGTCAAAGTTCGGGGAACAGACATGCCCTCAAAGGGCGAGATGGGTGTTGGCGTAGAAAATATGTCGCTTTTAGGACGCTTGTGGGATTGAGGGGAAAACTCCTGGACCTGACTTCCTACCTGACAATATGGAGGAATGATGGGTCAACAGCCAAACTCCGTCCAAACTCCTTCCTCGCGGCGGAGAACACAGAGACAGCCCGTACAAGGGAGTACGATAGGATATATACCATATACCTTTCAACACTTCCGTCACACCGAATCACGTCTGCCCCCACAGTTGCACCAGGTACCTATCGGTTTCATCCGTACCATGGCTGGTGTTCGGTATAACCCAGACAGCAACAACGACTCGGTGCGAGTGTCGCATAATGTGTTGCCCATTATCCGGAGATAAAGTACCAGGTCGGGTCTCATGGCACACGCCGAGGCGACACCAGTTGCGTTACTGCCAAGGGGATCCGAGACATGGAAGGGACTAAGAGACACCACAGTCCTGGTTGGTATTATCACCCTCCTTCGGCCCCACCGCCCGATCGGTGGCGTCCCGTTGTGTCACCAGATGCCTTGGAACCTATTAACAGACCTGCTGCCACGTTTGACAGAGATCTGCAGCCTGTCGTGGTACCATGCCGGCGGGTTGATGACACATTTCTAGATGCGACAGTAGCCCGAGCAACCCGAACAACCCGATCAGGCACCACTTCAGTGCTAGCCCTATGCTATCGAAGGGTGGCCTCACAAACAGACAACTGGCAATGGTGGCAGCGGCGGCACCGAGGACTTTTCGGCATCGCGGTCACGACCACGCGTCCAGGCATCCAGCTCGGATACTTGGGACCGAGTTGGGTTTCACAGACGGTCAAGGGGCCAATGGGGGCACGTGTGCGGGATCTCAAGTCCGAGTTATCCGGCCCAGCGCGTGATGGACCCCTTGGCATCATTCCGATGAAATTCGGCGTGGCGCTCCCGTACGTCCCCTAAGAGGAAGGGTTTTGCATCCGGGTGGGTAGGCCAATCCAGCCTGTACAGCCAAGTCCGAGGCCATCTCGGCATAGAGACATGCTCCTAAAGCCGCAATGTCGCCAACCAAACTGGTGACATCGCACTCAGCAGTCTCATTGACATCTCATAAGTGCGAGCAGACATAAGCAGGCTGTTTCAGCGCGCCAAGGCAAGGGGCAGTCAAAGTGCGGCGAAGGGAAGCGCAAACAGGCATGAGAGGATGTCAAATCTCGGCTCATCCTGCGGAAGATATGCCGGCTTACGACAGACAGAACTATGTTGCAGGTGGTATAAGTCAGCCGGCGCGAGCGGTTACACATTTAACTTCCCTCATTTTTCCCTTAACCTGGATGAGGTACCCCTTCCACCGTTTCAGTCAATGCGAACCTCCACAATCCGAAGCTTGCCCAGCTCATTCGTACTCATAGCACAGAACCCCCTTTGTATCCATGACATCACCAACGGTCATGTTCGGTGCCAGCCCGTACAAATACAGCAGATGATTCAACGTCGTTGCGTTACCAGCGTCACCCACAACCAACGGTTCACTAACACAACACAGACAAGTCAGCCAGCCACCCCAGTCAAAATACAAAAACCCCCCATGATCACCCCCACCCTCCCAAAAATCACAGGATGAGAATGAAACTTAGCTGAACTCACGGGACATATTCCGGCCTCGTCAGATTCGCCGGCGTGAAACTGCCGCCACCAGGGATTGTCGGGATCCCGGCCCCGCCTCCGGCCCCACCTCCTCCGGGCGGGGGCCCCACGCCGAAGCCCGGGGAGCTCGGGCCGCCAAAGACTCCACCGAGGACTCCCCTGTTGTTGCCGGCGATGTCTCTCAGGCGCGCCGAGGGGTCTTGGGCTTGCCATTTTGCCCACAGCCAGTCGAGCCAGGCGTGGTGCAGGAAGAAGATGGGATCGCCGGGGGAGGAGACGGGGTTGAGCATCTGTTACCGGGTTGTTAGTGTGGTGGTTCGGGTGGGAGTGGAAGTGGTTGGGGGTGAATGGGTGTGGGAAGTATTACCTGCGCCCCGATCCCTCCATGTCCAGCGCCGTGGGGACCGCCCTCGATGCACGGCCAGAAAGCGAGGTAGGTAGTTGTGGCCATGCAGCGGTCGACGGTGGCTTTGGAGGCTGAGTTGCTGAAGTAGTCATTGACGTCGCGGTCGATGCAGTGGTCCTGCACGAGATAGCCGGGGCCGAGCGAGTTGGTGTAGTTGGCGAAGGGACCGGTTTGGATGCATTTGTTGGCGCCGACGCCGTTGCCGCCAAAGCCGAGGGTGGGGTCGAGCACGATGGATTTGGAGAAGGCGCCGACGTCGAGGCTTTCGTCCCAGTAGCTGGGCGGGTGGGTGTTAGTGGATTAGTTGGCAAGGGGTGGGGAAAGGGGTAGCTCACGGCTGGGTGCCGGTGTATCCGCACTCCTTGCGCAGGGCTTTCTCGTGGGCCCAGACGAAGTGACGATGGAAGGGCAGGAATTGGCCCTGGTGTTCTGATCAGATTTGGCCACGAAGGATTGAGAGGAGGAGGCACGTACGACAAAGTGGGCGATCTCGGTCTTGAAGGCATGCGCCACTTGGAAGTCGTCAAAGCGCGTCTTGGTGCCAGGTAAGCCGGACATGGCCGGCTTCTTCATAAGGCAAAGCTCTGCATCGAGGTATGCCTTCTTTTCCGTGGCCGAGAGGGTGTGCCTGTGCAGATCATTGTTAGCTGACTTGGATCATGGCAGCTTGAGGTTGATACCCCTGATAAGAATAAAGACAAAGTTGACCTACCAAGATTTGCGAACAATCGGATTCGTGCACAGCGCGCCCTGTCGCTTCTCCTCCACCGGCATTGCCAACGCAACACCGGCGAAGAGAAGCGCAGTCAGCATCTGAGTCGAGATAGCAACCATCGTCAACTCAAAAACCAAGAACCAACAATCAACCAAAAATCCAGGGGCGTCCCCCAACGGCATGCATGGCGTCGCTACCCGCCCTCATATATGAACACCTTAGTGCCCAGACCCCGCGGATGCAGCCAGTCTGCCTCGCTTACATCCACCCCACAACTATGCAAACAGAAATTTAGGATGATCGGTTTAGTTGGGACACGCGGAGCGTCCCTTCACAGGCTGTCTTGGCGATCTTGGCGGGTTTGTTCCCTGGGTAATTCCGTGGAGGCGTAGCATTGGTTGGTTGAAACGCGTCATCTTGTAAACGAGCGGCTAAGTTAGGGGGTGGGAAAAGAGATGCGACCTATAGGGCATGGATTGGCAGCATACATCCGGGTTGTCACTACCGGTGTGACTGCCGCGGTGCGGGATCATATGTTGGGTTCTTGAACTGGGGTTTGTGCAACACCGAGAGAATAAGTGTCCTATTTCAGAACGTCCCATATTTGGGTGCAGATTCGCGTTGGTCCTTTCTCGGCTGTCTAGCTCGTATATGCACCGACACTAATGTATAGTTTTAGAACTCCAGATCATTCGACGCCCAAATACCCCCAAAACTCTTTCCCGTGCATTAGGACGTGTATTGTTGATAATAAAAGCCTCAGCTTATGTTGAACGTCAGTTCCTCAATTTTCTCACTTCACACCGCCTTTCAACCTCAGAACCAGATGCAGAGTAGACTCCCGTTGGATGTTGTAATCCGCCAGCGTCCGTCCATCTTCAAGCTGCTTTCCAGCGAAGATGATTCTCTGCTGGTTGAACGGGATGCCCTCTTTCTGCTCTATCTTATCCTTGAGACTGCGAACACTGTCATTGACGGATATGTCGTCTAATGTTATAGTTGTTCTACCTTGGATTAGAATCATTCAGGTGCAGCGGAGTCGTCGGAATGACTTACCCTGTAAGAGTTCGCACAAAGATCTGAAAGGTTTTCCGGAACTCAATGGAATTCAGCTTCGGCCCGGTATTCACCACAGTGACAGAGACGCTTGACGGGTCGTCAGGGTGGATCAGCTTGGCATAGAATGACAAGCGGCGGCCGTTGTGGAGGTTGAAACATCCCATCCGCAGCGATTGATCCTGGATCCCGAGACCCAAATGGAGTCTGATCTTGTCTTTCACATGATAGACAACATTTTGCGGCGCCACGTTGATATCGAAGTTGTGCGCTGTGCCGTCTTCTTCGAACTTCAAGAATGTCAGTGACCGTCTTAAACGTGGTGTCTCCCATGCCTAGGAGGAAATAGGGAAAACTGACGTTCACACGACACACCATCTGGGGAAACCTCGTGGCAGGCTTTCCTTCCGGCCGATCTGGGATATTGCTTTGAGTGCTGACATTGAGACACTGGATCGTGAGATCGCCACTGAGATCGAGCTCCTGAAGCAGGATACGATCTTGAAGAAGGATGTTTTGGACCTCTATTCGCTGCTGGGCAATTGGGATCCTTTTTTTAGCAGCGATTTGTTCTTTGAGCCGGGCAATGTTGTCATTTGGTTGGAGCTCGAGTTGAACCAGGCCTTTGTGCGTCTGAACGCTCAGCGCCAGCGATTTGGTAGCCATTTTGGTTTGTAGTCGCCAACTGGTCTGGGTTGAGCTGCGATAAGGGGAGAGAGGGTGGATACGGCTCTTGAGGGGAAATTACGCAGACGTCAAGGCGCCTATTAGAGAGGAAGCTTGTCTCATCTTCAGCCGCACTTGGCCAGTTGCAGGGTAGTATTTCGCTCGTTCCACCACACTAGTAGTGATTTCAATAATGGTTACCATCCACTGCCAGCAGGCACCAGGCTAGGACTCCAGGTACCACGCTACTGCGGGCCACAAAATACAGCGCCTGAAGGATTGTTAGTACCATTATTCGGACAGGGGCTCGACTACAAACCGGAGACTCACCAACTTCACCACCACAAAAGCCCTCTCAACGCGATAAACTACGAAATACGAGTGAGTAGAAGTCATTCATTTCACCGTCTCTTTCTTGCAGTGGAACTTCTGTTTGTTGAGCGTGGGAAGTCAGAATTTGACGATGCCAAGCCTTCTCATCAACCACGCTAACAATCATTCAGGGGTTGAGTTGTATTATTGAAATCAATACTCGTAACAGGTGAAATATCCTCCTGCAAGCGGCCGTTCACAAATAACGGACGTACCTGTGAGCAGATCCGGCTCTCGACCCCGCTTCATGACCTTTTCACACCGACTCTCAGCTCCCGAGGTCAATTTTCATCGTGTTCCCACGCCCCCAAGATCAGGCAAAAGCCCCCACCAACGCTTTTGACAAGACTTGACCGGATACTGCCAAGACCTCAAAAAGGGGCCCGATGGCAGCCAACCAACCCCCCCGGGGTCTGCGAGTCCTCAGTCTAGGTAAGGCACTGTGTCGAAAATTCCCCCAAAAATGAAACCGTTCTGATATCGGTGTGTAGATGGCGGCGGAGTTCGAGGCCTAGCAAGCCTTCTAATGCTCGACTATTTGATGAAGGCCATTGACAGCATTAATCCTCCGAAGCCTTGTGAATTTTTCGACATGATTGGCGGGACCAGTACTGGGGGCCTTATTGCCATCATGCTTGGACGTCTTCACATGACGGTTGACGAGGCTATCGAAGCCTACTTGAGTTTATCCAAAGAAGTCTTTGCCCCGAAACACAAGTTCAATAAGCTTGCAAGTCTGGCCAACGCCATGAAGTTGAAGGGGCTTTGCAGCTCCGCGGCTCTCGAGGCGGCGGTCAAGGCTCAGGTTGAAGATAAACTGGGAGAAGGCGAAAAGGAATCACTGTTATTGGAAGAGCTACCAAGCTGTCATGTGTAGGGGTTCTTTATTCCTGATATCTTTCAACGACTGACCGGTCTTTACTAGCTGCGTGTGCGCCCTCCGTGGAGAGAAACGAAGCCTCATTAGCTTCCGCAATTACTTGCTGGAAGGCAAAACTGACCTGCAGCCGAAGATCTGGGAGGCTGCCCGGGCAACGTCGGCAGCAACCTTGTTTTTTGATCCCATCACTATCGGGCGGTTCAACCAGACATTCGTTGACGGAGCCGGAGGGCATAACAACCCTGTGGAAGCGATTTACGGCGAAGCGGTAGCAAGGTGGAACGCGAAAGCCGGGGACTTCTCCAGTATGTCAAACCACGATCCTTCAACCCCCCTTTTGGTCTTTATGGCCCCTCTGGATGTCTCTGGGGAGAGTAGTAACGCTGAAGACATTGCGTTGCCTACTGTCGTCCCGAAAAGGGGAATAATAACTGACATTTCTCCTCAGTGATCGTGTCCATCGGCACCGGCAAAGACGAGCTCACCAACTGGGGCAAGAGCTTCAACCAGCTCCGCAAGACCCTCGCAGCCATAGCCACCGAAACAGACACAACGGCCGCCCGGTTTGCCAGAAACCACGCCGAGCTCAAGACCCCGCAGAAGCTCTTCCGCTTCCAGGTTGCCGACGGTCTAGGAAAGATTGGGCTGGCTGAGTATGAGAAGATCAAGGAGATTGCCTCGGCGACGCAGGTGTACATGGAGGAGGATGACCGCGATGGCACCAAACAGCTGCAGGCTTTCAAGGAACTGGTGAACGGCGGCGGCAGTGAGTAATTTTCGGACCCTCCTAGCAAATGGCATGTCTCATAGTAACTGTTGCGTTCTCGTAGAAAATACTACCAGTCTCCCTGCACGAGTCCGCAACGCTCCCGGTTATCGTGTTGCTCAAATCAGTGACGCACAAGCGGAGTACATCAAGCTGCATGCGGCGTATCTGGGCTTCACACCTTTCGACCCGCACGCCAGCAGATATACTGTGGGGGCCGAGCTCTACGGCGCCGGCACGCTGTCGCTGCCGGAGCGTTTTTTGAGCACCCCCGGGGCACAGGCGTATGTACCACGGCGCTTCCATCCGACCGTACTTGATGCCGAGTACCGCGTTGTCGAGAACCTCGACGATTCCAACGCCCCAGTTTGGTGGCATGTGCTCCAGTTCTACGGCAACCCCGAAATCCGCTCCGGCGAGGAAACCGACCCCCGGTGTGCGCCCGTCGCAGTCGGGGACTGTAAATGGGTATCGACAGAGGTAGGAACCGGATACGCGCCCGAGATTCGAGTAGCCGACCTCTGGAGAATCCTGGCGAGCTTCAACCCCAATTCCCGGGACTACACCAACCAGCCCAACACCAAGACCTCGGTGCACGTCTGCGACCTCTGGATCAGCGTGCCAACGACGTTCCGCGGACGGCCAGTCGTGTTCATGTCGATCAACCCAGATACGATCTGGGCTGCGCTTCCACATGAGATTCCCAGCCTTGCGCTCGCGACGGCCATCTGCGGAGGGCGCGGTCTGGAGCCGGACCAGCAGTGCGGCAGGAAGTTGTATGGTAGCGCGGCACCAGACTGGAGTGCCATCAAGATGCCGCTGGTCCTCGCGTTCGCGACGATTCCTCTCGGTAACAGGTGTTTCTTCATGGCGCAGCACGAATGGGCGAAGACGCGGGTGCTCGCCATGATTCGCGTGTGTCACTTCCTTTGGGACCACGCTGACGCCATCGACCTTGATGAGTCCGGCACGCCGGTCAAGGTGCTTTTCGAGAATATCGTCGAGCTCATCGAAGACCGGAGCCTGGTCAATCAGGAGTACCGAGGCCTGCAATGGAGGGCTGGTGGGCTGATGGAGTTAGTCCAGGGTCGGGTTTCAGCGCCATCGTTCCTGGATTCGGATTCGGAGGCCTTTGTTGAGCTCGAAGACGCCATGAGGTTGCTTGAGAAGTCGGATTCGTACACATTCTCTAACGAAGCGCTCTGGGACGAGGATGGATTGAACAGTATTGTGGACGACTGGTTTGGCTGCTTCGGTGAGCGCGCTAGGTGGATTGCCTTGCTCATGACGTTGACCCTGCTGCAAAACATGCACAGGGCCTTTCTCCTACCGGAATCGTTTGACGCGCTGTTCCACAGCCCTACAGGGACGTGCATTATATCGCCTTAGCGGATCATGGGAAGGGTGGACCGTAGGGACGGCATGCCTCGATGGTGAGGGCTTTGGGCGGCGATGGGGAATGTAGAACAGGTCTTCTTGTTGAGAACCCCATTTACTGGTAGGAAGGGGAAACACGCCCGCTTCGGTCATGCACAGCGTGGGGTGTTGGAACAACGTTCGATAGCTTCTTGGCGGGGACAGCACCGATGACTGTGAGGGTATATGAGCAGCGCGGAGGCACAGGCAGGGCACGGGCAAGACAGAGTGTTGCGGTGGTTAGACGATGCTTGCAACGGTGCGGTCAAGTAGTCGTTGCGTTGTCCTCCCGATCACTTCGCGAATGCAGCGTCAGCCGAGTCAATGGAGAGGTGCCAGAGAGGTTCTTCGTCGCCAGGGAAGCCTGCTAGTTAGTAGAACAGCAGCAAAACCAGTTGCACATATCAGCCGCATGGGAGCAAAAGGGACCTTAATTCCGGTCCCACCCCAACACAACGTGCAAGACTCGTCGGCGCGGCGACCGGCCTCGAAGAAACGATTCTGAATTGACCTGTATATCATGCATTGTGGTATGACTCCCGAGCACGCCGCAACCGAAATGCAAAGCCTGCCAATCCCGCCAAGCCCCTTGTTGGCTTCTGTTCATCCCTAAATCTTTCCCGTCTGTGGGAAGACGAATCCCAGGTAGACAGAATCGTTGATCCTCGAGTCTCGCATGAAGACACACATCGCCCTTATCCCGTAACCCTTTACATGACGACACCAGAGTTGCTGGCAATACGGGGCCAGAGCTCAGCAGCCTCCTTACCGACGGGGCCGGTGATGGCGGAGCCCTTCATCTCACCCTTGGGGTTGACGATCTGCAGCAAACTTGGTCAGCACTTTGTTCTCCACGCTCGGCTCCAGGGAAGGGTTGGGACTTACGACACCAGCGTTGTCCTCGAAGTAGAGGAAGACGCCATCGAAGCGCTTCCACGGCTTGGACTGACGGACGATAACGGCGGGGTGGACCTTCTTGCGGAGCTCGGGCTTTCCCTTCTTGACGGTGGCCATGACCATGTCACCAACACCACCGGCGGGCAGCCTGTTGAGGCGGGCACCGATACCCTTAACGGAGATGATGTAAAGGTTGCGAGCACCGGAGTTGTCGCAGCAGTTCATGATGGCGCCACTAGTATTCCACCTTGTCAGCTTCCTCTCCTCTTATGTATTCGGGGTTGCGATCGCGGCGTTGCGTCGGTCGAGGAGGCTGTTTCGACGGAATGGATTCGCACGTACACGGGAAGACCGAGGGTCATCTTGAGCTTGCCACCAGGGGCACCACGGCTGTGAGGGGTCTGTTAGCGCATGTCTTTAAAAATGCGTCTTAATCCGTCGTCGCTGCTGCCAAATTGACGAGGTTTCCGGCGCCGTCTCCAGTCCATTCGCAGTCTAACAGTGGCAGGGCAGGCGGTTCTGCCCCCTCCTCTTTGACTGCACCCTCTTCCTTCTCTTTTAGGCGCGGGATTCCTCCAAATGGTAGCAGGACGACAGTTTCGATGCGATACTCGAATCCAAGGGATATACGTACGAGATCTTGGCCATTGCGACGGGTTGTGTGCGAAAACGGCAACTGGGCGATGGAGTGTCGAAATTTCGGGATTTGCGAAAACCAATCTGGAAATTGAGCACTCACCAGCGATAAATTTTGGTGTGGATCGAAAACCCTACGATTTGTGAGCGGTCACGTGGTCTCGCTGGTGGGGTTGTGGCGTGGGGCAGAACTTGGCCCTGCTTCGACGCTAAAACGTGCAGTGCGATTTTTGCCCTGTGCCAGACAGGAAGGTGTCTAACAGATTGTGCGGGGGATTACGAAGAATTTGTTAGTGTGTTATCATTTTCGAACCTTTTCATGCGCTCCATGCAACCATCCATGTTTGCGCTCTCGCTGGGAACCGTCATGAACGAATGCTCAACGATGCCCTGAGGAAGAAATAGGACTTCTAAGGAGTAGGGAACCTCAATTCCTGATGTCCGCATCAGCTCATTTCAAGCTTCGATCTCTATGCTACCAACAACGCGCAGTTCGCCTCTTGCCTCGCGACTTGCCCCCTCCGCTGGGACATATTTCAGCGGTCTGTACGCTGGCTGCCACATCTGCTCCCGTATCCACTCATCAAGCTCCTCATCGCTGGTGGGGATCCCTTCCTCTGTCGCAACGCCTTCCTCCAATGCGGTCTGGATTACTTTGCGCGCCACACGAACGCTCACGTCGCGGACCACCTCCACCCCCGGCAGCAACGGCTCATTCGCGTCTTGCTCCTTGAGCGCCGGTCCCATCTCCGCAACACCCCTGGTCGCCGCCACCAACATCTTGTCTGTTACGCGGCGCGACCGCGAGAGCACCGCGCCAAGCCCAATGCCCGGATAGACGACGCTGTTGTTGCATTCGGCGACAGAGATCTCGATCTCAGTGCCGTCGGCTCCCCACGGGCCCTTGACGGGCTTGAACGGGCTACCTGTCGCGACGAGCGCCTTTCCGTTTGTCCATGCGAGCAAATCGGCGGGGACGGCTTCATGGAGACGCGTTGGGTTCGACAACGGTAGGATGATGGGCCTCTCGACGTGCGAGGCCATGGCCCGGACGATCTCCTCGGTGAACGCCTTGGGTTTTGTGGAGGTTCCAATGAGGACGTTGGGCTTGACCTCTTGGATCACTTCCAGAAGGCCGGTCTTCTTGCCATCCCAGTCCTCCTTCGGCTTGGCGAAGGGCTGCTGTGCAGCTGAAAGCCGTTCCACTCCCGTGGTGAGCAGTCCGGGTTTGTCGATCAGCCTTGACGGATGTCAGTCCAGAACAGCAAGCGACGCCGGGGAAAGCAACATACCAGATCTGCTTCGCAGCCTCCTCCTTGTTGATGCCCCGCTCGGCTGCTATTGCGTCGCGCACTTGGTCTGCTATTCCCACCCCAGCCGATCCAGCACCGAACACAACCAGCCGCAAGTCGCTCAGCTTCTGCCTGGAAACACTCATACCAGCCATGATTGCCGCGAGCGTCACACACCCAGTCCCCTGGACATCGTCATTGAAGCAGGGAATTTGCGGTCGATACTTGTCCAAGAGTCGGCGGGCTAGGACATCGTTATTAGACTTCACTCTCCCGCAGGTAAGAACGTGACCCTATTACTTACCGTTGTCCAGGCCGAAGTCTTCGAAATGGATGTACGCGCGGGGATAAAGCTTGCGTGCTGCATTGACAAATGTGTCGACAAAGTCGTCGTACTCCTTCCCTCGCACCCGCTTCTGCCGGAGCCCGAGGTACAACGGGTCGTTCAGAAGCTTCTCGTTGTCCGTCCCGCAGTCTAGAACAACTGGCAACACGCGGTTGGGGTGGATGCCAGCGCATAAGGTCGTGAGAGCCAGCTTTGCGACGGATATCAAGATGCCGCCACAGCCTTGATCGCCGATGCCGAGGATCTCTTCTCCGTCTAGTTGCGGTCAGCAAAGCTATTTGGCGCATGTAGCACAGGGAGAGCATACCTGTCACGACAATGTAGTCAATGTCCTCTGGCGTCCCCCACAGAGACAAGTCGTGGGAGACCCGGTCCGCATCGCCGATGTTCAAGAATACACCCTCCGGCCGCCGGAACAGACGCGAGTAGTTCTCGATTGCGTCGCCCTCTGTAGGTGTGTAGACGACGCTGAACATCTCATCGAGGTGGTCTTGCAGGAGCTGCCATCGTTAGATCATGGCCGCCACGGATGCGGGCTCGTAGCTCAGGACTTGGGCGTACCTTGAAGTAGAGCACCTCATTTTGCTCCTTCATCGAGGTCAAAAAGGTGTTCTTAGCCAGATCATCAGGGCGAGTAGAATATTGTTCGTAGGCCCGCCGAACTTGTTGCTCGAGCGTTTGGATGCCTGGCGGCAACAAGCCGGACAGCTCGAACTCCTTACGCTCCTCCTTTGTGAAGGCGGATCCCTTGTTGAAGTAGGCACGGTTCATCAACACGGTCCCCTTCAGCGAGCATTCGAGGGGGCCGCTCGTGCTCAGTGGGAGCCGACGCCCAAGTGCAGAGCTCTCATTGGTGTCTTGGTCGGCCATGTTGTGGAAGGTCCCAACAAATACGTACTTGGGGGCATGCAAAATTGTCACTGAGTCGCACGGCGGGAAATCGCTCAAAATGAAGCGCAACACCTGGAATTTACTTCTAGATACATCTTTTGCGCTGGCCGCAATCTTCCTTCTGGTGCGAATGACGTAGGTAGTGGCACGATGCAGGGTGGGCTTCGGCCCCGCAGGCAGGCGCGCGCTGACTGAGCATTCGGCCGCGGCCGGGTCCGGATGGAAAACACCGCGAAAATGAAATCGCAAGGGATGCATCAGGTGATGTCGGAGCGCTTGGAGCCACGCCTGCGTAGGTGGGTTCTGCTGTTTCCAGCGGACAGCAGGCATGGACTATGATGGTCCTTTTCGTTCTTGCAACAAAGATGGGAGCAGCTTACGCCGCTCCCGCCTATTTCCCGACCCCTTCCAAACGCTCAACATAACGTGTCGCGAGGAGAAGGTCTTCCGAAGAAGACTCACCGGCGTAGCCATTGAGGCTCGAGTGGTCAGGAAATGGTTGCTGCTGTGCACATTTGGTTCCATTCGGCAGTCTGGAGTGGCAATTACCTACCTGTGCATCGCAACGCGGATATTTCAGGTTTTTGGCGCTGCGATGATGGTTTGCCCTCCATGACTGCTCCTAGAGTGATGCGGGAGGAAGGAAGAAAAGAGCTTTTGAAGCATGAATTTTTCTGTGCTTTTCGCCCAAGTGGGGCCATGCTCGCCAATCTGACGGCTGACAGCCAGCCGCCCTGCACGCAAGACACGCACGGCAGCTGGCAGGTGATCTGCAACAGGGATCAAGACCAATCGAGTCCGCCCGGAGCGCCCCAAACCTCTTTCCTCCAGCTTCAACACCCATCATTTTGCCTCACACAATCCCTCATGAACCCTTGCTGGGAAACTGTCCGCTGCACCCCAATCGAAGCTGGCGATTTTTGCCCCTATTTTTGTCGACATATCCGCAAGAACGTAGTCGCCTGAACCCACAAATTAGCAACCCTATTGCCTGCCACACCCACCCTTATGCTCCACTAGCACCCACCTTTCACCGGGAAATACCACCAGTCGTCACTCCGGTAAGCCAGGTCTGTCAGCTGTGAAAGCGGCGTGAACCACCTAGTCTGGCGGTTCTGGTATTGGGCGTGCTTCGACCACGCGACATAGACCTTTGCATGATCCCTACCTCGAAGGCCGTTTTTGCCTCCCCGCACATGCCTCCCATCGCGCGTGTTGAATGTGTTCTCAATATTATCCCAGCTGATAGTCTGGTAGCCGTTATGCTGTGATATCATCAACCGCGATGGCACCCACTTGGTGTTCTCGCCCTTTCCCCAGACGACGACAACCCGCTCCCAGTCGCTGTGGCAGAGATGGTCAGCGCAACTCAACCGCTCTAGAGCAGGGAAACCTACTATGGGTGTCCGCGCAAGTTCTCCGGGCTGCACCCGTCCTTCTCATAAAAGAGGTTGTACGCAACACGGACCTCGGTCTCATTGCACTGCTTGAAGGAGTAGTACACGGGGAATCGCGGCCCAGCGTGCCCGGGCTTGACTCCGGGCTTCCGACACCCGCATCCGGTGTCCGGATACGCGCAGAGCGCCACCGGTGGCGTCTGGCTTCCTTGGACGTCGGTTGCGCTTGTCGGATAACATGAGGGGAAGCCCATCGCCTGGCTAAAAAACCACATCGGCTGCGCGGCAAGCGCGAGCTCCGTCCCACTTGCGTTGAGCATCGCGGACATTTTCTTGTCGTCAACCGGTGTCACTGAGAGCGCTGCGCCGAAAAGGCACGCAACTAAGGCGAGGGAGCGCAAGAGAGTGCGTGCCATCTTTTTTAGTGTTGGTCAGGATGTCGGGGATTGTCTCGCTACTCTGCACAGGAACCCTTCCGTTTACCCGACGAGAGATGCATCGGTATAAGTACCTGCTCCAAACCTGACAAGCACAAAATGTCGGAAAGACCACGGACAGGCGTTGCGATACCTGGTTGAACTCTCAAATTGGCCCGTCTGTCATGCAAGTGCATACGTGGCGGTCGACCCCTAATATTAGCGACGCAGCCAGGCTGCCCCTGAGTCTAGGGACGCCTTCTCGCACTTCGGAAGCCCACCATCTCAAGTCATGGTCCGCCCTCCCGTGTTGGCAGCTCTAGCGTGTTTGTTCAGCTAACAGAGCCGATGCGGTCAGCATGTCAGGTTCCCAGGCGCTAGCCCATGAAACTCAATTGCGAGTATCGTGCAATTTTGCCCGACAGGGAGCCGACACATACCAAGAGCGCTTCTCGTTTGATGCGTCCTTTCGTCGAAGACCAATGATGAATGCTATGTTCACAACCGTACGGGGTGCTCCTCCTTGATACAGAATCGATCGATGTCGAGGGGGGGAACAACAGGCAAGTGTTGGCAGCCGAAGCTTAGAAAGGAAAGAACCAGTGCGAGGATGGCCTCTTCAATTGGGGTGCTGGAATGCGCTCGAGATTTGCACTCTCGTCGGGAGCACTCAGCGAGCCACGTTCTTTCAGACATAAGCTGCTGAAGAACCACCCGCCACTATGACCACCCGAAGGACTCTTCTGGCATGCTTCATCTTCGGCCTCTGCCGTGCGCAGCTGAGCCCTTGGTATTGGGCGACGACGGTCGTCACCGAAACGGTGTGGACGATTTGTGAAGCCGAGCACGAGCCGACAACAATTGTCTCGATTCCACATTGCCCGCCTACCACAAGCATCGCCCTTGAGAATGCCGTCCTAACGGGCATCACCGTTCAGCCTGCCAGATCTCCAACTTCCTGCTACAGTCTCCCGATTCCAACGTCAGCCCTCGAAATGATCGCGCTTGCTTCAAACCAGATCTCTAACAGCACCTCCGACGACCCGATGTTCTTCTACCTTGGCGAAAACGCTACGGTCCCGGAATACATCGCCACTGTCATCGATGGACAGCGCTGCATGCTTGACGTCTCGCCCAACGCATCCGCCGCTGGCCGTGTTGCTCTGATCCTGGCCGGAGGAGAATCCCTTGTGTTTGACGAGACTGGGCTACATCATTTCGACGCTGACTGCAACTCGGCGTCTTCTGTCGAGATCAGCGGCTTCCTCGACCAGATAGCTTCCATTGCTGAGGCTCCGTCCAGTTCGAACGAGACGGGCAACTCGCTCATTCCCGCAGCGAGAAAACGGGACTCGGACGGGGAAGACTTCACCGTCACGCTGCAAATCGAAAAAGAAATCACCGGCCAGCTCAAAGAGCCTCACCTCACCTTCGGACCTTCAACGTGCTACCTCATTGAGAAGCTCTCCGACGATCAATGGGGCAACTTCACCTTCAATTGCCAGTACCCGGGCGCAAACAGCAGCCAACAAGCCTGCGAGGATGTCATCAGCACATGGATACAACCGGCAGACTCTACCGCTCTGGGCACCGCCGACTTGGCCTTCATTCCCAACGGTAACAAACTTATGGCCAATCTTCCCCAATTCCTCGACCGCGCTGGCGCTCCCCTTGCGAAGCTCATCCCAAACCTCACCGCCCCTCTTCAGCAAGGAATGAATTGGATCAGCGCTGCAAAATCCGCTGCTATCGACGTTGCGCAGTTTGGCGGGAACACGATGTGCAAGCTTCTCCATGTCGGAGTTCAATACGCAATTGTGTTTACAGATCCCCTCCTTTCCACCCCACACACCGTCGGCGTGTACCATTCACCGCCGGTGAAGACCATTGTCGGGACACTAGCATCACACACGACGCCGGCCACCAAAGACCCGCCGAGACAGGTCCAGCCGACTGTCACCGACTTTACTTCCGTGACGGCGACGTCGTTCAGCATTCCACTAATTGGGGCGTTGACAGGGCTACTCGGGGGTCTAGGTGACGGTATCGGCGGGTTTGCTCAGAGCGAGAGGGTTGCAACTGACGAGGACATGGATATGATGACCGACGATATGGGTGGAATCACAGACAATGGGAGGGGCTTTGCGACACCAATGGTCACTATTTTCGCGCCGATTGAGCCGACAGGGTCTTTCCCGGATATTGGCTTCACGTTGCCGAGTGGGGCTCCTTCGATTCCCGGGGTGATCTCATCTGCTGAACCGCTCTCTACCACGAAAGTGGTTGTTCTTGGGCCGCCGGGGTTCTAGTCGGAGTGATGTATTGCATGGCCATTCCAGATGGCTTGGATTTGAACATGTTACGACTTTTGGACGCATACTTTGGCTAATTTTGGAACGGAACTTTTATCAACTTTCGAAGGAGGACTTGATCAAGATATCTCACTCATGCTTGTATCATACTGTTCATGTAGCGTACACACTGTCTTTCTTCCCATCAAAATGAAGCTACTCGACCAACGATGTATCTCACTTTGCATCTGTAGCGCCTTCGATCGGCACAATATCTATCCGGAGGAGAGTTCCCGGCCAAACCGACCCATCCTTCCTCGGAATTGTGAAGTCAGCAACTCTTGTGAATCCCTGGCGTTCATAATACCTGGCAAAAAATCAGCACCATATCATCATCGCTACCAGGAGGTCAAATTCACCTCGTCAACCCCTCATCATTCCCACCCCAGCAATCAACATAAACCGCTCCTTTCCCCCTCTCTATCGCATACTCTTTAACATGCTCAATGAGCGCCACCCCCGCTCCGTTCCTCTTCTCTTTTGCGCTATAATCCGTCACCAACACCTCCAGATACACGAAATCCTTTGCCCTGCATATCTCCTCTTGCAAAGCCTCCTGATTTCTCAAAAACTCCGCAAAGAAATCCTCCCGAACAGTAATCATCCCTACGGGCAATCGCCCCTTCCCGCTACCCTCTCCCCCTTCCACATCATCATCATCATCACCCCCTCTAGATACTCCAGGCCCGTCAGTCTCATTCTCAGCCTCACCAATAAAAACCCTAACTGCCCCATCCTCGCCCTCAAACTTGTCCGTCTGACGGAAGGACTCTGATTGCTCAAGGGAGAGGAGCGTCTCGTCGTTGAAGCCCGAGCGCGTGCTGAAGGGGATGGCGCCCCATTGGGCGCCGCTGCCGATGGTGGAGAGGTACGGGAGCGTGGAGTCGAAGGCGGAGGCAATGAATGCTATGTCGGAGGGGGTGGGGAGGGCGGGGCGGATGTGGAATTTGGGGGTTTTGGGGGGCATGTTGGATGGGTGCGTCTTGTGGTGGGATTGAGGTTGGTGGGATGGAGTTGCTGAAGTTGTGGTTGCGGTTTAGTGCCGCTCTTCTGGATGAGAACGTGTCTTGAGGCAGGGCGTCTTTTGTGTTTGAGGGGTAGTGTTGCTGACGCGGCTCGGGTGCGGGTGCCAGCGTAGGATTCTCGGTATGTGTGTGTTTAGTAGCTTGTTTCGTTCCTCGCTAATTCGCCGATGCGGATCATCAGCGAGCGTATCGCGTTTTCAGCCCGTTGGTGATTTTTGTTTGATTTGATTCGTAGCTCCGATTGAGTCACATGGGCTGTGACTTTGTATCAACACCAGACCTCAAAAATTATATTAATTGTGCTGAGAAACTAAGATTGCACACTAGGGCTGCAACCGCCAATTGATGACTCAAAGTGTGAACGCGTAGCTCGCGGTGGCTTGGAGGAAAGCAGACAGACTGATTTGATGGATACAACAAAAGTTGTTGTTGCTTTGAACTGAACGCAGGGCCTGAGAGGCTGTGGGAATGACAGGGAAGCTCTTACCACCTGTGCCAAAGTGCTAGATTCGTTGATCTTCGATTGCCCGGCGCTGCCCGGAGACTGTCGCCGCCGCTGGTGGGCGCTGGGGCCACCGGATGTAGCGTGGGGCCGGAAGGCGCGGGCCAAGACACGCATCCCACCAGTTGAGATCCCAGACGGTCAGCCAAACCACCACACACTTCAAATGCGAAAGCAAAAAACCCAGAGCAAAGCTTTGGGGGAAAAGAGATTGAGCAGTACCACCAGGATGAAATCGAAAAAAGGAACGTTCGCATCCTCGGAGTGGTTACTGGTCCGGAAAACCCCCAAGCGTCCTTGGAGTATTTTCCTCATCATGCCCCATCGTCGGCTCCACAAACCCCGCAGGTTGGGTTGATCGGCCTAGGGACAACTCGGGGCCCACCCCGGTGGCAGTTGGTATGAGTTGTGGAATAGTAGCATATATACCCGCAATAGGTCCTCATTTTCCACAGGGAAGGCGCGCCTGCACTTCTGTGCGTTTAGTCTGCATTTGAGGGTTGGTGCTCATTTCTCGTCATCGTTGTTTTTATCTGCAAATATTCTTCACATCAGCTTCCTCGTTTCTAGTATTCTTTCTTCTTCAACTTCAACTGCTAGCATCGTCGATCTCATTCCCATTTCCGACGTTATTTTTATCCAGAGCCCAGGCGATTTCTTCCTTTCAACAATGCCACTATGCATCATCCTGCAATAATGTCTTGTCCCGAAAGTCTGCGTTCCGCTTCTAGAAATCTTCACGCTGACTCTTTGACTTGGCAAACATTTTCGGGGGCGTTTTGAGATCCCTTGCCCTCTTCTAAGCAAGTCTCGTTCTTATCGCCGGGGCTAGCAAGTCGCCACGCGTCTCGTCGTCCAATATCTCGTCAATCTCCAGCCAGTATTCTTTCGAGGTCTCAACCATGCACTTGTCGTCTTCTTCAGATAGTTGTTCGATTCGCTTCATTTGTCCTGTAATTCCTTGCGGGGAGATGAAACTTTCCCCGCCAGGCAAATCTTCCAATACCCCTGACATTTCCACCGAGAACCTACCCTACCAGAACAAGTCGTAACCTACAAAGCGACTGAATTACGGTGCTGATTGATGGTATATTTCGCAACCCACTCACAAAATAGTAACCGCATTCGTCTCATCAAACCCAAACAGCTGAAATGGCCTCCTCAAATACTGAAAATACCCCACCCCAACCCGTCTATACACCGGCGCCTCTTCCTCGCCCGCCTGCTCAAGCACAAGCCACCAGTGTCTCCTCCCATGACTCTGCCTATCCACCATCTCCCCAATACTCAAACAAAAGTGCTTCGTCTCGTCACTGCCCCCACCCATATCCTGCGGCGACTTCCACGGCATTTTCTTCCCCGGCTCAAGGCGAAACGGCTCGATGGTTTCAGGGGTATCATACTCCATCGCTACGTCGGGGAGGATCTCATACCAGCTTCTGCGGGTGTTCTTGTCGGGGATGGCGTTGCTTATGAGCACGAGCTGCTCGGGGTGGGCTCGTGGGGCGCAGCCGATTCCACCGGTATAGTCGCTGGGGCAGATTTCAGGGTCGTAAGGGAGGACGAGCAGGTCGACGGGAGTGAGGGTACCGCGAAGTGTGATGGCGCCGAATCTGACGCGGCCGTAGCGGTCGGTTGAGACGGGGTAGCACTCTCCGTGGACGAAGTTTATTCGTATGTCAAGCGGGAATTGGTACTGTTCGTGGAAGTAGGCGATCGGTCCGTTCAGGGATGCCCACGACCAGGAGGGCGCAATATACTGGTCAGTGTGTCGGTAGTGATCGTCTTCGGGTTTGCTGGGGACGGTGTACCAGAGAAGGCCGCCGGCGATATCTCCCCGCCAGAGACCGGCGAGGTAGTCCTCCGGTCCGAGTTTCCGACAGTCGGCGAGGAAACGGACGAGGCCTGAGATGGCGCTGAGCTTGTCGGTCACGCTTGTCATCGCTCTTCGCGAGTAGTTCTCCACGACGGCGTACCACGCGTAGTAGATGGAAGCCGGCGAGCTAGAGATGAGGAAATAGCTGACATGAATTGCCTTCTCGCCTATTGAATTGTCCCACCGAGCTTCCCCGTCGGGTCTGCGTCTTGTGAAGGATTCGTGGCCGACGGCTCCTCCGCTCAGCCGGATGGCTCGGAATGTGAGCGATTGTAAGTCCGGTACCAGGGCTCTGCTTTCCCGTAGGATGCAATTGTTGCATTCCCACTCCATACCGCTAGAGCGGAAGCGGAGGACTCTGTTGGATAGAATCCTTTCCTGCAAGGTCCACGCTCTCGTTGAGAGGATATCCTCACTTGTCGTCTGGGACTGGGTCCCTCGCATCCACACTCCGAATTCCGTCCCTTCTTTTTGTCCGGGAAGGGTTCGGAACGGATTCCGGAAGAGTTGATCGAAGCCGACATTGGAAGCAGGGGTATCCTCGGCGCTGATGGTGAGATGTGCGTTGAAGTATATCTGTGACATTTTGGCGGATTCCTCATTCCAGTCGTGGTCTTCGAGGTCCCTTTGGACGATGCACAGCCCGTCGACCCAGAGCCAAGGAATAAGAAGTCCACGACACAAGAGGATGGCGTCTTGGATTGTCTGCATCCCAGCCTGTCTTAGCGCATGGGAACACAAATGAGGACCGCAGGGCATCATTCTTACCATAGGAAGCCTCTCAAACGGGAGCTGACGCTTGTGATCATCAATATTCTCACGAGTGGTAGTCAACGTGTCGTTAGAGGTCCCCCATACGTAGCTGAGAGCGGCATAAGCAATGGGGGAATCTTCGCGTGCTTCTTCGAACATGTCTACAAGACGGACATCCGCGTTCCCATCTCCAATCTGGACTAAGCGTCGTGGCATGAAGGTGCTTGCTGTCTGGCACTTGTGAAGCTTAACACAGGATTTCAGCCACCACCTGGCCGAGTGAATCCGCGGATACACAGGCTGGGATGGAGACATTCCGGCCGGTCTCGGCCTTTCTACAATCCATTGTAGACACGTCAGTCCCGGCTGGGTAGAGAGAAGGGGAGTACCAATGACATACCTGTCCGTGATTCCAGAACATCGAAACGTAACAGCTCGCGATCGCTGCCGTCGAGGAGTGCAATCTCATAGCCATTACCGCCTTTCATGTAGTCAAACCCTTGGTGCACGGTCAGAGTTTCGGGAGTTGCATCCCCCAGCTCTTCAGACACTACAGTAAGCACAGCCGCGCGCAATGCCCGGCACTCTTCACAGCATATGAGCTGCGGGTCGACCAAATACTTTTCCCACAACTCGGACTTTGTCTTGGATACGTACTCTCTCAAACAGTTGCATCTTCTCCAAGCATCCCCAAGCTGCCAGAGTACCGTGTCTGATGATAAGACTCCACTGATATAGTCCGGCCACAATCGGATTTGTGACGCAAAGTATTCAGGAAGACGATCCAAAAGCGGTGGGACTTGAAATCGACCGTAACCGCGGCCGGGTCCCCCGTTGCGCATTTCAACCACATGGTCATAGACTTTGCTCTCCCATTTCTCATAGTCAGCGAGCGACTTCAGTCGAGGGAACTCGACATTTTGCGGTGCAGCCATCTTTGGTTTGAGTCTGGCATGGAAAATCGCGGTTGAATTGAAAGGGTGGAAATCCTCTGCGCGAATTGAGATGTGGCATGACCCCGCACGACTGATAGACGAAAGGGGGTACTGAAGTAACTCGATCAAGACAGGACGTTTCATCCGCTGTCGCTTACTTCGAAGCGTTTTTAGCAGCCTCCTCTTCCCTGGCCAGCCTCCTCCAACTCTTCGGATACCCCCGTTCGATCCTCCACGCTTCAGCATCCTCCACGACTCTCTTGACCAGCCCCTCTCTCCATCCGCCAAGCGTATCATCAGGCCACGAAACAATGCCCAAATTCCATGTCAGCAGGCCCTCAGCCCTGGCCCCATCCTCATGATGCAGCAAACCAACCGCAACATCAACCATATCCGTCCGGCCCTCCATATGCACAGCATAAAATACCGCGGCTGAGCACGCCGAGCAGAAATACCGCTCCACGTCCGACGAGCTCTGATAGAAAGCCAAGCTCCCCAGCCTCGGATCTTTTTCCTTCGCCAACACAGCTTCCTTGAGCTCCGCAATACTCGCAGGAAATGCCCGCTTTTCCCCTCCCGCGTCAGCCTCAGACTCAGATTCCGCCCCAGGAAACTCAATATGATCCAGTGACACAAACGTCCAGTTTGTCACATCAACCCCGAATGACAACCGACAAGAATCACACCCATCCGTGATAGCGAGATACCGAAACGTCTTCGGATCCACATACAACGGCAATTCCGATGCCGACTTCCCCTCCAAATCCGCCGCACTGCGCACAAGGAGATCAACCCCGCCACAATGACACTTCAGTGCTGTCCGTTCCGGTCTTGCCTTGAGTTCGATATCCGCAGCCGCGAACTTCGGCCATGTCAAAGGCAATTCCTCGCTCTTTCTTTGCGCGCCGGACCATCTCTTGAGCGGAACTCCCTCAGCATCCTTCGCGAGCCAGACTGTTGCGCCCCCGTCGAGGGTATCGCCCACAAAGCCGTGACGCGCGTACCGAATAAGATTTGGACCGTTGACGAGTGATCCGGTGACCACCTCAGGGGGCGCATCGGGTGCTGTGCCGCGGCAGAAGAGGAGGGCTGAGCAGGTGGCGCAGGAGAAGTAATCCGTGTTTGGGGAAAATGGGTAGCGCTTCAGGCCGGAGAGGTCTTCAGATCGATTGGGCCATTCTGCACAGGGTAGGTAGAGCGCGCCTGTGGTGTGGCGGCAGGAGGTGCAGTGGCAGCAGGTGGCTGTGAGGGGAAGGGAGGAGGAGGGGACCGTAGTGGTAAATGTGTGAGCTTTGCAGAGGCAGTGAGCCGTAATCGTGGTGGAAGCTGCCATTTTTTGTCGAGGGCGGGTTGTTGGATTTGAGATGGGATACTTGTTTGTGGTGGTTGTTGGAATGTTGGATGTTCTTCCCCGCAAACGCTGCTGACGTCGTTGGGTGACACCGTTGTTTGCCAAGAAGTCCGGAGCCGATCGGCAACCGAGTTCCCCCTTCGGCTTTTCCCATTTGGCTCGGACACAGCTTCGCCCGGCTTACGCATGTCCCGCGACTCTGAACATCATTCTCATGCTCGGTAAGATCGCGAGAAGCCTCTCACATCACCGTACAGCAGCCGCAACTAGCAGCAAGTTTTACTCTCCATGACTTGGTCTAGCGCTCTATCGGTCTTTCTCGCCTGTCTCCTAGGGTCGCCCCCATGATAGGCAACCTTGTTGGGTCGGTAGCAAAATTCGGTTGTCCAACCCCCAGCGTGTCGCCGTGAGTCACATTCACTACCCGTGCCAACCCGATCTCCCGCACGAGTGCCGGTTCAAACGATTGGGGTTGTCCCATAACCCTCCGACGCCAGCTTCCAATGGTACTGCGCTGTTGCGGTTCCCTGGGAGAATTCGTGGATGCTAATATTCGGTCACCCTCGCCGAGTATCCAGGGAATTGTGGATCCCGGCCTTGTCGAAGGAGGTATGTTTGAACCATAACGTGGGCCGCCAGCCCCTTGAGGTTGTGATCGTGGCGCCTCCGCATTGCCAGCTTGAGTATCCGGCGTGATCACGAGCTTGCTCAGCTCGACATCGTGAGCGACGTTCCTCTTCTCATCCACGGCGACAAAGCTCGTCCACTTGCTCGTAATTGAGTATGTCGTGCCCAGATGCTCAGCGTTCAGTCGCGCGAGCTGGACTTTATCCGGTCCCCAGTCACCATGACTGACCTCGGAGTCGAGATCAATCAGCACCGCTTTTACCGCCAAGTGCGAACTAGTCATTTGATCGGATCCTGTTGGCTGGACTGAGAGTATGTGTGGGATCTTCGTTTCCGTTCCGGAGGGCGCAAACCGCAACATTATCTCACGCGGGGGCGAGCGAGACCCGAGGTCGGGCAGGAGAAATATTGGCCGGTAGGTGAAGGGATGGAGCGAAGGCGTTGGGTAAGGTGCTTGAAGGTATGGGACTGGCTCTTCTGTGGATATCGTCTTCTTGTCTCCCAACCGGTAGTTCAGCAGGCTGTGCCTTTGGAAACCCGGGCCAAGGTGACCCAGGGTGTTTGGCATTATACCCGACTCAAGCATTCGGGCAAGCCTGTCACCCCAGTTTGGACGGGCTTCGATGTCGATAATCTCGCCATAGCCGCCACCACGCTCGCTGATGCGCTCGATCACTCGGTGCGGAACCTGGGTGCCAATTCCTAGAGCAAAAAGCGGATCAGATCTTGCAACCGCTGCCGTATTCTTGACACGAACTCAATGACATGTTCTGGTTCGACTTCTCCGTCCGTGATAATGATGATCTGCGACGATACATGCTCACTTGAGCAGGACTGTACGGCGGCTTCTAGAGCTGCGAGAATCTCGGTTCCGCCCATATCAGCATGGATACTCCCGGCGTACTCGATGGCTGATCTGCGGTTGTCGCCAGAGAACGGGCGTGAGCCTTGATACTTATCCCACATGAAGCAGACACGACTTCCGAAGGATATAATATTCAGAACGCACGTGTCCGGTAGCTTTTCGAGGGCGATAGGCAATGCCTTGCGCAGAGTCCCGATCTTAGTTTGTTTGACAGAACCCCTTCCTCTAGAGTGCGTAGCTTCATTCATAGATCCGGACTGGTCTAGAATTAGAAGCACCTCCACAGAAAACCAATTGGTCGGTAATGCCGTTTAAAGAAGCTTACTTAGTTTAAGGTTCATCAAAAGTGCTGCATAACCCTCCTAATTTGTTGGGGACAGGACCGCACGGGAGCTGAGCGAATGAGTCGGACTGACCCCGATCACGAGTACGAAGTCACGCTCTAACACCGTTCTCGCAGGTCCATAGCTAACCCCCATTAGTGACGTGGCGATTGCCGTTTTGACAATTTCACCTCCTCCACTCCGAGGTCCGTTGATGAAGGAGGGTTTCGTGCTAGTTCTGCATGCGAAATTCGGCCTCAAGTCACACACAGACCCGTCATTGACAATCTGAACGATGATATTGAGACCGTCCTCTGCCGGATCGATGGGGGGTGTCTGGCTATCCTCGTATCTGCTTAGATTCCCGCCGTAACGCGGGGCAATGGACATAGGGATGACAAAACACAGCTCCTCATTAAGTCCGTTGTGGAGCGAGACCTTTAATGAGCTCGCGTACTGGATCTCAACGCGCACGTCGGTGTTGGGCGGAATGTTCCCGACCACGGTCTCGAATATTTCGGCTGTCTGCTCCTCAAGAAGGGCGGCCGCGCGCTGTTGTTTCACGGCCTTTTTGAACTCGACTCTAGCGTCTTCCTTGGGCTTGGCCCGTCCAACCAGAGTGATATAGTCCCCGACGCGGCATGTGAGCCCGGTAACAACGGCGCCGTCGTAGAGTGGGAAGAGGTAGCGCACCTTGGTGATGCGGTGGTCGGAAAAGTTGTAGAAACATTAGACCAGCTTGGTGTGGGCAACGGTCCTCAGATCGTTTGTCAAACCACGCACCGACGGTGTTAGCAAACTCCGGGGTCTTCTTCTCGAGAGGCAGCACTACCTCAACCTTCATCGTATCTGCCGTCTCGTCTTCCGTATCAATGATGTTTAGGCTCAAGGAGACATCGCGAGCCGTGGCCAAGTCTATTAGCTGCCTATCCTTACGTCTACGACGACTATTTCCATTGACAAGAGCAAAGACGATCGAGCTGGCGACAACTTCGGCAACAAACACGCCTCCGCATTTCAGCGAGTTATCGTCTTCGTTGAAACTGTATGCTTCGGGCAAGTCTCCGCTTGCCTTCCAATCGACAGGTTCGGGCTGTGATAGATTGGCCGAAAAGTCGAAAGCCCAGCTCTGCATTCCTTTCCCGAGTCGGTGCGTGTCAGCCATGAGGAGTGTGTCGAGTTTTCCGCCAGCTCTGGGGAAAGATTTCGAGAAAGAAGCGTATACGTTACCGATGCTGGGTTTCCTTTCAAATCTGGGCTTGATGTGGTTTGTGACAACGTAGGGAAGGACACCCAGAAGGCCGGAAACCTTGTCCCGAGGGTCCTGACATATGGCTGACACGGCTAGGTTGACCAGATCGAAGAACCTCGTTGTCCAGTCCAGTTCTGAATCCGAAATAGCGCCCTTTACTGCCATGTTGATACGTGATGTCAATTGTGTCGAACGACGAAAATTGCGTCCAGTTGCCGTCTCGTGCTGTAGGTGATGCAGCGCAACAGGTGGGGCTAGCATGTGAATATCGCGAAGGCTCAGTACTTGTTCTACATACCAAAAACGGATATCTATGGCGAGCGCAGCTTCTTGTAATGTCCACAGGCGCTCTCAGTAGCAACTCTGGAGGATGATTTGGTCAAGAATTGTCAGTGTCCTCTGCCAATGAGAAGGGCGGCGTCCAGGGGCGCGGTAGCCATGGCGCTCAAAGTCTCTGAAGTCTGACTGGACTTCGCCAGGGCGGGGACTGGCATGTTTTTCTTTCCACCAGGAACTGCGGCAGCGTAGACATCGCTCGGATAAGGACCTAGCCAAGTAACGACTATCTTGGACCTCGAGTAGATGGCATAAGTTTGATTTGCTGGGAGCGCTCTGCGGCATTTACCTAATCGATGCAGATGGCGTCGATCCGGATTCTAAGCCGCCGGTCTTTGATCTCGGGAAAACCTTGCAACAAGACCAAAGCACCGTACAGATTTGGGCCAACGGGAAATTTGAGACCGCCGATGCGGATCAGCGTCTTGGGCTCCGGGTTACCCCAGACGTAGCTGAGTGCGATGTAGTCACAAGCACGACCGACCTGAGCTGCGAGATCGATCACCTCCAATGTACAACAAACAGTACCCCCACCGTCATTACTTGGGGGCTCAATCGATAACACCCGGATTTGGCTGTTGCCGATTGGGTATTCAACATAATCGAAGTTGTCTGGGCAAGGATAGATGCCGTATTCCTCCATTGGCCGCAAATGATGAAGCCTGTATTCTAGCGGAGGCCCTAGAGTCTTCTGGGTTGATGCTGTACTGCATGCCGCCGAACCGTCCATTCCATTGCACCCGCCGCACGACATTTGAGTCGCGCACGCCCGGGTAGATTGAGAAAACGACCCGCCCAAGTCATTCTAACTAATTCCAGATGGAGGGTATTGCGTGGGATTGCCAGGCTCAGAGAGTCGGACCTGCACTGGGTCAAGGTAGCCACTTCTCCCAACAAGTATTGACAGGATCAGGGGTTAAACGACGTGCAGCGCCCTGACTCAGGCACGACCTTCACGATCCAATTGCAACCAACCTCAGAAGCTGTGAGCCAGAAATTATAACGAGAGAGACGAGAAATAAATAAAGGTTGTTTATTTTCCCTTCATGAAATGGATGACACCATCAGTCATGCCTGAGATCTAAGGCCAACAGTTGCAATGGGTCAACTCCGGAAGGATCCCAATACCCCAATCTAGTCCCACTCGAGCCAGGGACGCATGACAGTTTGGACGACAATCTCAAACTTCTCTGCCCCCTCCCACCGCTCTCAGATCTGACTCGTGCTAAGATAAGGAAAGAAAAAAATTAAGGTTCAAACCCCAAGATAGCCCCTCAAAACAAGCCATTCTCACCCTCACATCTACCCACAAATCCGCCAAAATGCCTATCTCCAAGAAAGCCAAGGTAAGTTTTACGTACAAACATGCACGTTGACGGGCATCTCGATGCGACTGGTACTAACGACTCACAGATCCAGCGCGACCACAAGAAGGCCGAGGCGGCCGGCACCAGAGCCCCCGTCAAGGCGAACGGTCTCCCTGTCAAGGCCAAGAAGCCAACCTCAATTGTGAGTCGCCGTGCGATTGACGATCGGTAGATCAAGAGACGGCTAACATGTTTTCAGTGCGCCTACTGCCGCAAGGAGGTTGTCAACACCAACAGCAAGCAGCTCGTTGACCACGCATTGACCCACGACCAGAAGCTCTGGCCGAAGGAGAAGTGCTGGCCCAATGACACCTTCGAGTAAATCTTGGGGATCGGAATTGGGTTGAGAAAGTTGGTGGGCTAGGTAGACTCGGACCTCAAAAGAATTGGCAAAGAGACGAATCCCGACTTCATTATGAACTTTACGACTTTCTATTAGTAATAAAAAAAAATTCTTAAATATCATGTTGCTATGATGCTTTATTCTTGCTATGGCGTTGCTCATAACCCGCCAGGAAATGCGGGGACGGAATGGACTGATCCAACAGGCATCTTTCCCGCCCTCACAGCACCAAGCTTGCTCAGCGGAAAGGAGACGACAGCGTGCCACATTCCTTTTCCATCCCCGTCGTGTCAATCAACCTCGCGGCAACACCGTTCCCAAACTCGGCTACTCGGCCACCATCCACCTCATCCCACGCATCCCAGCCTTCAATAGACGGCTTCTCGCCTGCCGTCGCTACGAAGGCGAACCATGCATCTTGCATAGCATAGCTCGTGACATACTCAAACTCGGTAGAGTTGCCGCGGTATAGAGGATGGGTGCCAAAGACAAGAGGCATCTCTGCGCCGTGCCAGGCGCCTATCCACGGCCTCGGACTGATATTTGAAAAGTTTCCGGCGTACAGGTAGCGATACACTGGACCAGTTTTGGCGGCCACGCGGACCTTGGCGGATTGGTAGGTCGGGCAGAAGAAGAAGAACATCGTTGTGAGGTCCGCGAGGGCCATATCGACGCCGTTGGGATCGTAAGGAACGAATAGCACGCCATCCTGGGCGTTGCTGCCGATCAGCACTGGGAGGCGTGCTATCTTCCCCGTCTCCGCTAAGGCCGTGTAGTTGGCGAAAACGGTGTGGTTGTCCAAAATGGGTGAGAAGGTTATGATTGGTGTCTTGAGTTTGTCGTTGTATGTGCGCATGAAGTCTTCCATGGCAGACGCGTTGACCTGGCGCATGCAAGAGAGCTCCGCGGCTGGTCCGAGATTGCCGCAGCCAAACTGTGAAGCGATGAAGGTGAAGTTGGTATGGCCTGGGTTCTTGGTCAGAATATCGATGAACTCGTTTCCAGAGTCCATGATAAGGCTATTCAAGATAGGGTCATCAAGGTAGGTGTAACTGTAATAGGCCAGCCCAACGGCTCCAGAGCGCATGCCCCATGCACCAATCCGCTTCGGGTCTCCACCGAACGAGGCGATGTTGTCACGCACCCATTCAATCGCCATTCGCTGGTCTAGTAGGCCGACGTTCTGTTCCTCCAGAGGCAGGCCTGCGGCATTAGGGAAGCCAAAGATGTTATCCCGGTGGTTGAAAGATACAACAATGAGGCTTTGTGTTCGCTGAATCCATTGCGCCGGGATCTGATACGGCACATCAACGCCACCGGCAACAAAAGCTCCCCCGTAGAAGAAAATCAAAACCGGAAGGTCCCTCTCCTTCGGCTCGCGTGGGGCCCAGATGCTGAGAGTCAGGCAGTCCTCGCTGATCCGGAGAGGGTCCGAGGCGTTCGATCCGCCCAAGTTGAACTCGAGGACGTCGTTGATGATGACATTGGGCAGACCGCCTATATACTGCATACAGCTTGGAGGTAGTGCTGTCGCATTTAGGTCCCCAAATGGCTGCGCTTGCTGCGGCGGAGCGAAACGGAGATTACTGATCGGTGGTTGCGCATACGGGATACCGAGGAACTGGCGCACCGCTGGTGTTGCGCTGTCAACGGCGCCGTGAACCATGCCATCGGCGATCAGAACAGCGAGGTCACCATCGCCCCAAGGGCTTCCTCCCGAAACCGAAGCTAGGAGGCCTGTGATGAGAACTGATGAGCCGAGTCGCATCATGAAAGCGCGTTCGAGAATTGACGCGTCTTCCAAACGCGCACTACTCCCGCAATGGGCTGGCCATCGATCCTCTGATATAGAATCATCGTCTGACAGAAGGATTTCGATCGCATATGCCAAGACACGGCTAGAGACGACGTTGAGCGGGTTGGCGCAGTTTTGAGAGCATATTGTTCGGACTGGATTTGAATGCGGAACCGACTCGCTGCCACGCTGCAGCAAAAACATTCACAGTGCTCATACTATTGGCACTGTCAGCGCACTGTACTCTTAGGTGGGGCGGATTGTGTTCCTGAAATTGGCGCACGTCATGTCCCGATCTCTTTAAATGCGACCTTTGCGCAGCAGCATTTTTCTAGCCCAACCCCAGAATGGCCTGGCGGCCTCAATATTTGGAATTGTTCGTATCGCTTTCGAAATCTGACCAGTCGGCCTGGGCAGCCGCGGGAGGGAAAGAAGTCCACAGAAACCGGGCTTCATTTGCCCCACCACAAACAGTGACCACGGCTCATCCCAACACCAGGCCTCAGCTTCTCCGGGCGACCCGAAACATCAACGCAGCACTCGCTCCGATCAACCCCATGCCTCCATTGCACCCCGCCGCGCCGCACCCATCGTTTCTCACGCGTTTGCCATTGACTGCCGCATGATCTGAACAAGAGCACGCGCCACAACACGGTGACGCTTATTCCCCGCATCGGCGCATTCCACCACTCAATCGCCAACCACCAATCGCCAATTGCCATGCGGTGCTCGTCCCTCTTCTCCACCCTTCTCGTGCCCTGCGGGATAGGCGCTCAAGCAAGAGACGTCCCACAGAATGTCCGAGATCTGTACAACAGCATAAAGGACAAGGGGTCGTGCTCTAAAGAACTGGCGACGGGCTTTTGGGCGACGGACAGGGGCCCAGACAGTGAGCGGCAATGCCCACACTCCAATACGAGAGCCTGATGCAACTGACACCGGCCCTAGCCTTCTCATACTGTGGAGACTACCTCTCGAGTAAAGATGTTATCTACATCCAGGGAAAGCGCGGGTCGCTGGCCGACATGGATATCGACTGCGACGGTGTGCAGAATGGCCCCGCCAACGACGGCCGCTGCTCCGTGAGCAGGAGCCCCGACTACCAGGACACCACAGCATTCCAGGACACGATCGTACGCTACAGAGCTGGTATCACGGACCTCAACGCCTACGTCCACCCTTATGTAGTCTTCGGTAATACTGGGAGCAAAAGCGGATGGCGGACGTTTGACCCTACATCCGTTGGCGTGCGACCCCTGAGCGTCATGGCCGTGGTGTGCGGCGACAATCTGGTGTACGGGGTCTGGGGCGACACAAACGGCGACGACGGCAGCCACCCCATGGTTGGGGAGGCATCTATCTCGTTAGCCACCGCCTGCTATGGCGACAGTATGACAGGCTCCAATGGTCACAGCCAGACAGATGTCCTGTATCTGGCCTTCACCGGGAAAGACGCAGTCCCCGGTGCCAAGGGGGCCAACTGGAACGCATCCGACTTTGACGCCTTTGAGAAGAGTATCGAGCAGCTTGGCGACCGTCTGGTCGAGGGGCTCAAGAGTAGTGCGAGCAGGCCGCCTGTCGAGTGGCGGGTGGTCTTTGCTGTAGGGATGTTGGGTATGATCTTGATCGCGATTTAGCAGGAATGTCATGTATGTTTGCATATTGTGGGCATAGCTGGAGTCAAATGTGTTTTGGATACCCTTTCGGGAGCGAGCATCGGGGGTCATGTGTTTTTATTTAGGGATTGGGGCAGTCCTCGGGATTGCTGCGAGCTTGTCACAAGGAAATGTAGTGGGGAGTGATGACTTCATATTAGCTTCTCGGGATATCCGAGCTGTTTACCGAAGCCGCCACCTTTCTTCTCCTGTCTCTGGGGCTTTGCCAAGCAACACTCCGTCCGCAAAACAATCCCAGCCAACTTGACGAATCCCATCGCCAGTCCTCGCACCCCCATTCCGTACTATCACCATACCATTCAGAACACGAAACCGCCGCGTCGCCCTCGCCAACATGAGACACATCGCCGTTGCTTCCCTCGCCGCGGGTGCCGCCGACCTCCCCATGTGCGGGGTGAGGCCCCCATGCTCCCCTCGCACGGCTGAACTGCGCTTCGGACTGACCATCCTTCCAACAGCAAATCTGCATCAACAACATGATTGCCCAGGGGCCGTCCCTCGGTTGCCCCTTGGTTAACGGCCAAGAAGATCCGAAATGCTTCTGCGACAAGCCAGACTTCAACTTCGGCGTCCGCGACTGTGCTGCCGAGGCCTGCCAGCCCGAAGATATCGCCCCCGTCATTAACTTTGGCTCGGCCTTTTGCGCCAATGGTAAGGCCGCATCCCCTGGTCGCCGTAGAAATTAGAGCTGACGAAACTAACCCTAGCCGCGGCCGTCCCTTTGGAACCGGGCCCAGTGATCCCCACCTTCATTCCCGTCGCGACCCCCATCGGCCCCTCCGAGACCTTAGTGAAGACTGCTCTGGTCTCGACCTTCACCAGCGGCAGCCTCACCATGACGACCACCCTGCCGAAGACCCTCATCGTCGGCACCTCAGGTACAGCCGGCTTCGAGACCACCCGCGAGGCCGTGGATAGCACGCTCACTAAGACGGCCTCGACCGTCCGCGGGGCAGCCTCGGATGTCCGAACCTCGACTACGACCTCTTCGTCCGCCAAGTCGACATCAGCGTCGGGGGCTGCAGGTGTGCCATTGTTGACGGTGGCTGTGGATGGGCTATTTGTTGGCGCCGCTGGAGTTATTGCAATGTTGGCTATGTGAAACCAAACACAAGTACTAGCCCAATGCTGGAGGGTCATGACTTCTTTCCCTCTTCACGAACTGCCATTCGGGTCAGAACCGACCATCACCACCATATTCCCGACGTCCTCCACCGGCAGTAAGTACCGAGTTGGATGGGACGTTCTTTGTTGAGGGGCAGGTATTTGGTAATGAGGTTCTCGTGAAGGATAGACACGGCTGAGCCGTATACCATTCGTTTGTGTAGCAACAAATCATTCAAATCCACCTCTTTTACTACCAGTGGGACAAACCACCTATGCTAAAGCGAGACAAACTACAAATAAGCTACCAAGCGCTGCGATAATAGGAGAACTCCCCAGCCGAGCGGAAGCCCCATTGGTCGAAGTTGCAGTCGGAGACGTCACACTTGTTACCCGAGGCAGACTCGAGCCAGCCGTACCAGTCTTTGTAGTGGTTGAACTCCCCACTGATGTCCTGGTTGTCGATACTGACGAATTCCTAACCTCCGAGGTAGCCTTCCCATATGTCAGCGCCCGTCCGAGAGCTAATTCACCTCACCCCTCCCACCAACAACACAAAAAAGCACTTACCGAGCCCGTAGCAATAGTACTACACTGCGCCAACCCCCCCGGCGTCCAAATCGACGCCGACGTCCCAAAGCACTGTGACTTCTTATCGATAAAGCAGTCGTACAACGCGAGTGATGGCCCTGGCTGACACATGCAGCTGTTCATCGCGGTGTTGTCCACGGTTGTTGCTGCGCTCGCTGCTGCTCGGCTGGAGCAGCTCTTTATCGCGGCCGTGACGGAGTCGCATGCTGCGCGGGCCTCGGCGCAGACGGACGCGACGGCGTAGGTTGGCGGCTGGAGGGTTGATGGGGGGCTGGTTGTGGGTTGCTGTGCGTGGGATGGGGGGATGAGGAGGGCGAGGAAAAGGGTGAGAAAGAGAAAGGGGGGTTTCATGGTGGTGGCAGTGTGGAGGGCCAAAGCTGCGCGGGCGAGTCTGTGTTCAACTGCGCCGGGGATGCCTGGCTTGTCATGACGATTGCGTAAGGTGGATGTTATAAGAGAATATAGTCGGGGAGCTCCGATTCATATGGATGCAAGAGGTGTGCGAAGGTGGTGTAATGGAGGGATGGTCATACTGTTCGTGCATATCTCGGTGATGCTGTGTATCGGACTTAGACGGCACTTTTCAGGCTGTACAACGCACTGACAGAAGGTAATACCGGGTTTCGACCAATAAGGAGGTCACAACAACCCCCTTTTCGGGTTATCGACTTTAGCCGTGTCTAGACTCTGGGGCCACAGCGCAATATTGAGCCCGACGCGGGAATGATATGGGCGCGAGAGGATGGCCCCAAGAACCTATTTCGCTCGGTCTTCCGTAGTTGCTCTGGCGGGGAGAGCCGCCCTCTCCTCAGCACCTACCGATGCTCATTTTAGTCGGCACTAGGGCCTCAGTCCTGATGCAACGTGCCCGCGACATGAAGAAGCAAACCTCTCCCGCTTGTCGGCTTCAAGAGCCTCGGGTCTTAAGGCCGTTGCCTTTCTCACTGGTTATGCTTGCCCATATCCTCCTTCTTGTCGCAGTAACATGTCTTGTCGGCATCAGTCGGTCTCGGGGCGGATTCGTGACTCTCAGCGGCACGACAATGGAGACATTTTCCCAGACATTCCGGACCAATCTCAGCATTCTTTGGACAACGCTTCCATCCGTGGTAGTCCAGATTCTTGGTTTCCTTCGCGGTACCGTAGCCGACGATGCTGCTGCCCGAGAGCCGTTCACCCACCTTCAGTCAGCAGCGCCCGCAACCAAGTCTGGCGCGCCACGGTCGTCAAAGCGAATTTGTCGAGAGGTGCTCCTCGGACGGGAGCCAGATGGCGGCGGTAATGGAAGGGCCACCATGCTAGCCGACTACCGCTACATGAACGGCGTCAACCGTTGGTTTTTGACCATCAGGAACCAGCATTGGCATCTTGCTGTGGCTCTGTGCATATCTTTCTTCATGAAGATCCTCCTTGCACCACTGGCTGCCTCCCTCGTCACTGTGGAGACAGCAATATACTCGCAGCCCATATCCGCTGACTACCCCGTGAGCCTGAACACCAGCGATACGTTCGATGGCCAGCCCGGTGACGAATGGATTCGCGCATTGTCCGCTGCCTCCTCGGAGATTGTGTACGGTGCCCGCTCCCCTCCCTGGACAAGCGATACGGGTGCCTTCCAGCCCTTCAAACCGACCGTGTCGAGCCTGCCAACATCTTTCGAAGTCACAGCACCTTCGCTTGCCTATTCGGCATCCCTGGACTGTCGTAATCTTCAATCTGCTGACTATCAGATCAATTACGACGACCGGGCGGCGTACTTCGCCAAAGCGTGGCTCACGACCGAGGATAGGGGCTGCGCACTGAATCAATCATTCAACATCCGTACCGACCCGGCGCTAGCAGTAGCCGGACTCTTCGAAGCGAGCAACGTCCTCCGATGCAACGACACATCGGCGCCATCGCGCATGTTCTTCATCGCCGCAACGGCCTTCAACCAAACCCGCCCGCGACTAGATCAAGTAAACGCCTTTTCCTGCATAACCACCTACACCACGGCCGAAGGCAATCTCACTGCCTCGTGGAGAGAACCCCCACCCAACCCCGGCACATCCACCCCAGAATCAGTATCTTTCACCCCCACCTCACCACCCGCCTTGATCCGTCCGGCCTCAGCACTCGTCCTCGAAAACGGATTCCTCGCCTACGGAAAGCCCCTCAACTCGATCACAAACAACGCGTTCGCAAGCCTGATCATCGACGCCGCCGCGGCAGCCCTCCCACCCTCAGCCGACCCAGAAGAACGCGTTCTCTTGGCCCTCCTCAACGCCTCGGTAATCCACACCGCCACCCTCCGTACCTTCGCCACGGTATACCGCACCGCCATAGCGCGCATCGCCTTCCAGTCTGTCTCGCACAGCCAGGCCCCGCCTGTCGTCACGCCCTCGCAACCGGCCACGCTCCGCGCCCGTGAAACGCGCCTCGTCACGCGCGATTGGGTCGCTGCGGTGCTGATCGCCGTCACGGCGCTCTCGTTGCTGAGCACAGCGTGGCTGGCTCTCGTGTGTGCGCACACGCCGCTTCCTGTCGCGCGTGTTCCAGAGACGTTGCTTTCGTATACGGGGCTGCTTTTGAAGGGTGGAGGACCGGACGCGGCGATTGCGGAGATGGTGAGGGATGTTGATGCTGCAAACGGGGGAGGGGGAGCTGGAGAGAGGGAGGATTTTGTGAGTCTGGCTGGGAGGAGATGGGCGATTGAAGATGCGACGTTCAGTGTGTCTCCTGAGACGGGAAGACTGTGTGCTACGGGGTTGCGACGTCGCGGGGCCAGGGGAGAGGGAGAGGGAGAGGATGTAGTAAAGGCAGCAAATGGGACGCTGGGGGAAGGTGTGGGAACGGAGGAAGGGGCGAAGGTTGAGGAGCCCCCGAAGCCGGGATCAGTCAAGGTGGCAGTCCAAGAAGTGGAGAAGGGGTGAGAGATCTGCCGGTCTGTTTTCCAGTAAATCAACCTCGCGGATTCTGTCCTCAATTCAGGAACGGCGCATCGTTCCTTGTGAAGCTCGCTGTACATAGAATCAAAATCTCCTCCTCGTAGCATCAGTTGCCCCGCGGCCTCCCCAGTTCAGGAAAGTCCGACTCCCTGATCATAGTCAACCCCCACTGCTGGCCATCACTGTTCCCCGACAAAAAGTACTCCTCGCACACAACCCGTATGTCAGACTCGGATGCATTGGCCTCCTTCTGAATGCCCATATCCATCCAGAAAATGATACATCCCAACCTCGAGGCGCATTCTCTATGGCAGTCGCTGCTATTCATTATACACTCCCAGATTTTGCCCTGGTTGTTGTTCCCGCTGACACACTGAGGACAATTGCACTCGGAACAAAACTCGGGTGGCGCCTGAGCTGAGGGCAGCGATTGGAAGTCCAGGCGCTGTGACGGGGCAGCCGGCAAGATAAAGTACGCTGGGCGGCGCTGGAAAAGGGTGATGATGGGGTTTGGGCGTTCGTACGGAACTGCTGTGAAGTTGAGGTCTTGGATGTCTCGGATTCGACCTTTGCTTCTGCGATCTTGGCCTTGCAACTCAATGAGGACTCCCATGCTGGTGAGCTGGGCGGTTAAATTCCGGAAAATCACCGAACGTTTGGTGAAGTCGCTGAAGAGAGCGTCGACGCGTTCGCAGAGGGTGTAATCTGGTTTTCACATGTATTAGATCGATGCGATCCATTGGAATCGGACGCCTAGAGCTGGTGGGGAGTACTTTGATCACCAGCACGGGTCTGCCGAGACATGACGAGCACGTCGCGGCCGGACAATGTCGAAGATACCTGAGTCGTTGCCCGTGCAGGCAAGGCCAGGAGAGCGATAAGCCCGGCTGTCACCAGAACGGTGAGCCAGTGATGCCGGTTTGCTGTTTGCATTGTGGGATTCAAGTGGGTCAACACGGCCAACAACTCACGACATGAATCTCCCGACCGTCGTAGGACACGGGCTATATATCCTTCCCATACTTCCCGCGGGTTGTTGTGACTGATAAGACAAATGTGGTGTGGTAATTTACACGGTCCCTACTTGCATACCAGCCGCATCAGCCTTGCAGCGCGACTACTATGGATATTTCCGGAATCGGCATAGAGAAGCGACCAATGACTTGGAAAGCTGACCCTTTCATCGGTCCTCCAAATTGCAACCGTGGTGTCGGGTCTCCTTTTCCCTGCCATCGACGGCGCCTTGGTCTCACGGAACCTGCCGTCTGTAGCAGCATTCAGGGGTACGTAGCGGCGCCCAATGACAGCAAGCCAGTGACACAAACGCTGCTTCACCATTCTCACGATCCCTTCAAACGACGACCACACCCGTCCAACTCCCAACTCCCACCCACACCTCTAGGCCTCACAGTCTGATTGAAGGGGCAACCTCATCACTTTCTCGTCTCAGCAGAGACCGCATCCCCCAATTTCCCGTTTCCCGGAAGCAGCCTTTGCTAGCCCACACCATAGCCGCCTGCGAATTTTGCAAGAAGTCCGCCTCCGAGGCCAAGCTCAAGCACTGCGCCAAATGCTCCGTCACGCAATACTGCTCGCGCGAGTGCCAAAAGAGCGACTGGAAGACGCACAAGAAGATCTGCGGCAAGCAAGAAATCCCCGCCACGAAGGCACAGCTGCCCGACCGCGAGTCCGATTGGGAGGAGGTAACCGCCACCAGCGCCGACACCAGGGCGCTCGATGGGTCTATTGCGAAGCCTTTCACCCGAATCAATAATGGCACGTGGCTGCACAATCGGCCGGAGAAGGACGTCTACAAGTTATTGATCGATACGTACCTGTTGGGCTTTATAGCCAAAAGTGCTCACAAAGAACGAAGCAATTGTTCCAAGTGGTGATGATTCATTGTGTGAAGCAAACTATCTGCCCACAAACTGTGGTGGCCTGTTACAGACCAGAAC
>Ga0247760_1000231_pt1 | contig 63183 bp, 53 predicted proteins | sample UWRJL171409R4_FD_179936 | JGI IMG/M metagenome (GOLD analysis project Ga0247760, IMG submission 179936) | Plant litter microbial communities from Arlington Agricultural Research Station in Wisconsin, United States - UWRJ-L171-409R-4 | ecosystem: Environmental > Terrestrial > Plant litter >... | reverse complement strand
CTCATGGCCAATTGTGGTGATAGTTGTGTATTGTTGTTCTGTGGAAGAGAATCTCTGGCCTGCAGGGTCCCCTATTGCCAAGCCGGCTACATCCGCGAATGGCTCCAATTGCTTATATAAGCTGACACCTACAGTACACAGATGTGTTCTCTTTAACAAACACCACAATCACATCACCATTGACGGCTGATCCATTGCCGTGAATAGGAGTTGGCATTTCCAGCACGGCGAGTATGTGCTGTTCGTCGAGGTCGACGCATTTCTTCCCGCTCAAAACAAAGTCGCGCCTCTCTTCAGCAGTCAAATGGCCTGCTGTCTTTCGAGGAGAGTAGGGCTTCCGGATTTCCAGCTACAGCGTTGTGAGCCACAAATCGCTCCAAAAAGCCATCGTCTCGCAGGATTTCGTTTTCAAACTGGACAGCTTTCTATAGATCGGTTAAGACTTCAGGCAGCGAGAGAAAGACATTAGACCGTTACAGGATTTTCAGTCCGTCATCCGGAACGTAGACTACTCGGGCATGCTAGGCATCAAGAAGTGCGAGGCTATGAAGAATACTGCTGTAGGCAACCTCAGCATGCCGCACTTTATTTAGACCGACACGAAAAGAGTCCAGAACTACCCGAGCCTCTTTATTAAGAGAAAGTACAAAACCTACATCTTTTAGGAGGCAGTTAAGTTAGATAGCCGCTCTATGACCTACTACTTCACTACCAAGTCCTCGCACCTCTTCCCGACCGTATACCGTTTAGAACCCCAATACCAGAAGTATGTCGTTCACGTGAATGGGCGCTTAGGGGTCTGCTGTAAAGATAGCTATGGAGATAACTAATGTATAGTCAAATCCGTACTGGGATAAGGCCCTGGGCCTCGATCTTTACCGGAAGCTGGCTCGTCTTGGCATGTCGATCGCCATCTAACGCGAGCTGGTCGGGTAGGTTATACAAGGAAACCCATACAACTATATAAAGAACCGACGCGACTTCTTTTAATACTCGGCTATCGACGTCGAGACGCGATAGCGCTGGTACCTAAAGGGGGTCAAGATATTTGCCAAGTAACAGGGTATTTAAGTACGTCGAGGTCCTCGGGCACGGTATTGTCCGAAGGATCGCTAACTGCTATCAGTACTTGCTCGGCCGAGCCGAGCGGAGGGCGGTGAGGGTCTTGTATTGAAGTGCTGCGACGGCGGGCGGTGGTTTAAGGTCCTTTCGGCTCGGTATATTTTGAAGACTGGTGATTAGGTACGCGCGGCTGCCGAGAGCACGATGACGGCCGGAGCCACATGTACCGAGAAACGGAAACCGGCTGTCAGACGATCGCTTGGTGAGCGCCCGCGGAACACTGCGCTTCGCTCTGCGGAGCTAGTGGATAAGTCTCTGCGCTTCGAAGCTCCCCCCAACGATGAACCCCCAGCAAACATAGAGCTCGACGCCATTCAACGTCTGGTTGAGGATGAAAAGGTGAACGCTTTTCATGACCCCCGGCGAGGCAATTCGTTTATCCATCAGGATGTCTAGACAGCCCGAGACCGGGAAGGATCAATCCGCAATCTCTCGAGCCAAGTAATTCGCCGCAAATAGGCTACTAGAAGGCAGAGGTCAAGAAGCCGTGGTTTCGCGAGAGCAGATCGAGGAAAGTGCACGGGTTTGTGTGGACATCCTACGCTGAGCCGCACCCACTTATGTCATTGATGGATTGAACATCATTTGCACTCTTGGGAGTCACGGTGGCAGGTTCCATCCTACGCATGTCGTTTCAGCCATTATTTGCGTGCTAAAAGAAAGGTTTTAATCTGTGGCGCCACTTCGTTTCCTGCCTCGAGTCACTCCGCCTCGTCGTCCTCCATCTCCGCCTTCATCAGATCTGACAGCTCATCGAGCCCGGCAAACTCATCCAGTGTAACATCTATCACGCTCTCCTTCCCAGCAGCTCCCATGACAACCGTCGCGGGTCGCACCCATCTTACGCTCGGCTTGAGGGGGTCTGCACTCCCATCTGAGTGAATCTTCACCTTGTGGTACCCAACGGCGTAGACCCCCTTGATGTTCTCGGCGTCTAAAATCCCTACATCCGTTAGCGACCAACCCGCCGTCGCCCCTAGCTTAGTCCCTAGCTCGCTTATCGGCACTGCCACCCACGTAGCCGCTCCCCCGGACTTATCGACGGCATGCTTCACCTTTGCATCCCAGACCTTGTCGACAACCACGACGAAGTAGACCTCCTTGGTCGTCCCCGCCACCTTGTTGACCCACTTCTGGGTGCTTTTGTCGGAGAAAACGGCCTCGAACGCCGCCGTCACATTTCGGAACTCGTGGCGCTGTGCGCTGCCTCCCTCAATCGCCAGCGCGCAGCTCGCGTCGACGCCGCCCTCGACGCCGAGCAGGCGCGACAGCTGCAGGGCTAGCCAGCCGCGCCGCCCGACGCCCCAGTACATGACGTTGTTCTTCGTCGGCTCGGACGCGGCCTCGAGCGAAGCCAGGAGCCGCCGGACGTCGGGCGACGGCTCAAGCACGTCAAAACTCGGATACGTCGGGCTGACGGTCACGTAACCCAGACCGATGACATCGTCGCCAAACACCGCGGGGAGGAGGATCGCGTCTGCGCCCATTCTTTATTCTGTTTTTATTTTTGTTTTTCTTCGGTGGGTGTATGGACCGGGTGGGTTGAATGGGACCAAAAGGTTTGCTTTTCTGTGCCCGCCCTGGACGGAACCAAAAAAAAAAGGCTCCACTGCCTTAAAATGTTGGGAATTTAGAACAAGGTTACGTCACCGATGCCTCAGACCACCATCGTCAGGCCATCAGCGCCACACGGCCACGCAGCGTCAGTCAGCCCACATCCGGGCTTGGCGTCAAGCAACGCGTGCCTCGACGAGGGCGGATGGGTTGCGGGGACTTGCAGTGACTGTTTTGAAGACCAGGGAGGGAGAGGGCACCAGTGGCTGAGAAGAGTTAAAGAGAAGTTGGATCCTGAGGGGTTTGTTTCCTTTACAGCGAGGTGGGCAGTGAGAAATAGGACGAGGGTGAACTTTGCAGAGTATGAATTAGGGACTTGGTATCTCGACTTTTGGGCTAAAACTCGAGGATTCATGCTGGCTCACGATACCGAGACCGTGAGTTGCTTGTTGTGGTTACCTGCGCGGAATAAACGTTTGGCTACTAGCACGAGCGCTCTGGAATGGTGTAGGTGTGGTACAAATATACGATAGACTGTCAGGTCGTGTTGAGACGCATCGGCCGACAGGAGGATCACGCCACTCGTCTAGACAGGTTAGGTATTGTGACTGTGTTACCTAGGTATAGGATTTACAATCCTTAAAACTCCCCAAAGGCCAAGACCGCGCCATCATAGGTAGGAAATGGCAATCCCGGTGCAACCAAGGTACCCGCCCCATTAATCCAAACCTAATCACGTCCCAACTCCAAAAAAAACCCCCACAAAAATGGACATCACCACAGCCACAGACAGCTCGGAATCCTTATCCCCGGAAGGCATCCAACTCCTCTCCTGGCTCACCTCCCTCTCCCAACTCACCGGCAACTCCCTTCTCGACGCCTCCGTCAACCTCGACATCGGCTCCGCCATCCGACTTCACCTGCCCTGGTTCGACGATCCGGACCTCAGCCGCGCACGGCTGCGCTTCCTGGAACTCCTCGCGCGGCTCGCCCTGCAGCTCTTCCAGGACACGTCCGAGCAGGCGTTCCTGACGTGCTGCCGCGAGTCGCTGGACAAATGCATACGCAGACAGGCGACAGAGGGCGGATCTGTAGGGGAGAAGGAGGAAGATCACAGGATTGCGGCAGTCAAACAGCTCTATGGACAGGCGCTGTATCAGAGCTTCCTCCGCGGAACGGAGCCCGACGACGATGTCTTGGATGAGGCCGTGCGGATGGCGGAGGAATCGGTGCTGCTGAGCCGCGAGCTGGAGGAAGATCTGGTGGTGAAGAGGAAGCTCGATCTCTGGACGTGCCTGTGCCAGAAGGCAAGGGCACCGAGGGATGCGGATGAGGAGAGGGAGTTCTTGCGGCGGTCGGTGGAGCTGGCGGAGGAGGTCTACGAGTGGGTCCGAAATGGGGAAGAGGGGGAGAGGAAGGGCGCGCTGTGGGCCGGGGCGCTAAATAACTTGGCCATATCGTATCGGGTTAGATGGGCGTCGGAAACGGGCGGTCAATACGGTGATCTGGTGCGGGCCATCGAGCTCGGGGCGGAGCTCTGCCGCGGGCTGGCGGCCCCCGAGTGGGAGGATCAGGCCGATGCGAGGGTGCAGGCGCTGGCAAACCAGTCCTTTCAACTTCTCCGTGCCTACGGGCAGTGGGTCGAGACCGGCGAGCTCTCGAAGCGTCTCCCGTACCAGGACGGAGAAGGGCTGCTGGCGCGAGCGGTGTCGCATCTGCAGGAGTCGATCGCCATCCCCTGCGAACGAACGCGGTCGCATCTGGAGAATGGTCTCACGTTCGTCATCGAGATTGGGAGGATTCCAAAGGCAGTGCAAGCGGATGTGCTGGGTCGGGTTCCCGGAATCCTCACCACGGCTCTCGAGAGGATGCGAGAGGTGGTCCTGTACGAAAACCGGGAAGACCTTCTGGAGTGCGTTGGAACTTTCTTTGGACTTTCTCGGTACGCCGCAGCCGCCTCGCTCCAGGCAGGTGCCGAGCCCTATGAAGCTCTCAAGATTCTGGAGGAGGGGCGTGGAGTCGCAATTTCCATCCAGCTAGACAGCCGCGCCGGGGGTCAAGGCTCACCTTCGACAGACGAACCCGTGCCGGATCAGGACGTTCCGACTTCGCTGAGAGCCAAGTATTTCGAGGCGCGAAAACGTCTCTTAGGGTGTGTCGAGGAAGAGGCCCCGTTTCATGAGCGACACCGGCTCGTGAAACAAGTCCTCGACTTGCAACGACAGATCAACGCACAGGAGCCGGGGTGTTTAGAAACGATCCCTCCGGTGGACACCTTGGCAGAGATGGCAAAGGATACCACCATCGTTGTCATCAACATTACACCCATCAGGAGCGACGCGTTTATCATATCGAGGCTTGGAATCAGCGTCCAGCCCCTCCCTGGGCTCGACGAGGGCGACCTCTCAGACAGGGCCATACACATCCAGAAAGGCCTCAACCACCTCGCCGATCCCAACACCTCCAGCGACACCTTCGCGAAGATGATCAGCGCCCTCAAGGTCTTGTGGGCGAAACTCGTCCTTCCCGTCTTGAAAGCGATTGGAAAGAGCCGCCCCCACAGAGCCAGTGATTCTGAAGCGTGGCCGCGTGTCTGCTGGGTCCCGACCGGCGTGCTCGGCATGTACCCAATCCACGCCGCGGGTCCATACAGACGCATGGGGCCTCAGGACGCAGGGGCGATAAGCCGCGTTGTCTCGTCGTACGCCCCGTCGTTGAGGATCCTCTCTCTCCACATGACAAGCACCGAAATCTCAGCTCTGTCTCGCTCAGTGGCCGCTGCCGTGATTGCAGAATCGCAGCCTCCGAAGGGAGAGGATATAGACTTTCACCCACTCCAGCACGCCGAGCGCGGCATCGAAATCGTCCGACGGACCTTTCCCCCCCACGGGGGGCCGAGCGGTGGGGGGAATGATCTGATGCCGAGAAATCCCGACAAGGCGACGGCGTTGCGTCTCCTCGGTAGCGGGATCAGCCTGGTGCAGTTCTTTTGCCACGGGCTCGTCGATTACAAGGAGCCCCTCAACAGCAAGCTGTTCCTCCACGACTGGCAGACGGATCCCCTGACCGCCGGCTCCATCATGAACCTGAACATTCGGAATCCCAAACCCAAGTTAGCATTCCTCTCTGCGTGCTGGGGCGCCCACGGCGGCGTGGAAAACTTGCAGGACGAGATCAGCCATGTTGCGTGCGCTCTTCAGGTGGCTGGGTTCCCCTGTGTTGTAGGGTCGCTGTGGGAGGCGGTGGAAACAGACATGATTGTCTTGTTGGATGTGTTTTACGGCACCTTGAGCAGGGTCTCGGGCAGCGATCGGATCTCGCTCTCACCCAGCGCGATTGCGGAGGCGCTCCATGTTGCGGTCATGAGGGTGAGGGAGTGCAGCTTGGAAGAGAACCCCCTGAGTAACCCTCTGCGCTGGGCGCCGTTTATGTGCTATGGAAACTGATGTCAATTGTCTGGTAACTTCGCGGCAATTCCCTGCTGCTGCTGCAACCACAGCCTCTGGGATCTGGAGCTCACCTCCCCGTTGGTCAAGCAGAAACTTCATGATTTCTTTATCGAATGATGTTGCGATCTTGACCACCTCATTTTCCGTCATCCGTATGTTATCCTCTCTTCGTTCGAGTATAGTTGCTATCAAATTCAATTTCACTCCGCTTACATCGCCTTGATCTCTGTAGGTCGATGCCAGGGTGGCCCTACCGCTTGTCGTATCTGGATGATGAGGGCCTTGCAACCGTATTCTCGACTGTATAACCTGTTCAAGCAACTGCTTTGCTCTCTCCCACTGCTTCGATTTCCTGTATATCAGTGCAAGCCTTTCCTTGGCTGTTAGTGTGCACAGTTCGTCTTGCCCAAACTGACTCTCATAGCCTTTTATCAATTCTCGAAGCTCCTCCATTGCTTCTTTGTAGCGTCCCCCATCTTCTAATATCAGCGCCACGTTCAATCCGACCGTTCCGTTTGAATGGCCTTCTGCATCTCTGTCTCAATGATGCTCAAGCATACGGCTCTCCATCAACGCTTTGTATCTTTTTCGATCCTTCACAGAAAGTCATGCGGGACGTTTGTTGGTTGTTCTGGCTGTAGCGGAGGGGCTGTAATGATAATCACGGAAATGTGATCTTTCTGTGGCCTGATGATTGTGATATTTTCAGCTCCAATGAGCAAGCAGACGAAGTCACCGTCCTGGACGGATTCCGCCGATGGTGGCAGAGCCCATCCCTTCTTGGGCCCCCAGTTTCCACATGTGTCTTTCAGAGTGACCACCACTTGCTGTAGGCCGCTCTGGTTCGCATACCTTGCCGATGATACCTTGCCGAGAATAAAACCCTTGCTCTGGATGACAGCCAACTCCATGTTAGGCCAACACCTTACCGATACCTGACAAGGCGCTCCAAGAGTGTCTCCCATGGAATTCCGTAGTCGGGAGATAGACCAGCTGCGACGGGGTCATCCGAGCTCATGCCGAGCGAGGCAAATACCTTGTCGTGGCGCTCGGTTGCCTCGCGAGTACAGTATATCTCAATCAGCTCGCCGAGGGCACGAATGCGGAGGGAGAATAGTCCGGACGGCTTCGGGACTTTCTTTTGGCCGGAAAGCTGCTCCTCTAGCCAGGTAGGTGGCTGAATGGATGAGGATCTGCAGGCCGGGAGAAGCTTTGTAGAGCAGGTCAAACAATCTCGAGTTCAGAGCGGCAGAGAATGCGTATCCATCCATCTCGGCAGATGCACACTTTGACGAGGACATTCCTCCCGGCAGCAACCTCCTGGAGCAACTGAATGCACCTCGCTAGTACTATGCAAGGATGCTGCTGGGTGTCTGTCGTACCCAGATGCGCTAAAACCACGACCGTTGACGCAGTGTCGTCTGCAGCGCGGCATATGGCTTCTAGCGCGCGCTCGCCATCCTCCTCTGCTCTCCCGAGCCAGGCGATCACACGGCTTGCCTTGCTGTAGATCTCGGCCATGTAACTGGGCTGCAGTGAGCCGTGACAGTCTCTTCTAATTAGCGGGCTCGTTGAACAACAGGTGAATGCGGAGGTGAGTTCTAGAGGTCAACGCAAGCAACAACAATGGCTGCCAGTCACTCTTTGGCTCAAATGGCCAAATATATCGTCCCAAAGATGGGCTGAAGTGACGCACGAAGCGAGGTGGCCAATGCACTCCAGATCAAAGGCGACGCGCACATTTTCCATTCTTAAAAACCAAACGTCTTTGATTTTTACATTGCGCCTCTCTCTCTCTCTCTCTCTCTTCCTGCTTTTTCCAACGAACCTTGCGAACCCAACAACGCGCTCTTTGAACGAAGCATCATAATGGTGAGGCCTTTTCCCATCACGGCAAAACCTAATCCGACAATCCAACTAATTCATATATATTTAACACTAGGTGGCCCCGATGCCTTCTGCTCGCCCATTCTGGGCAGGTCTTGACCCCGACAAGCCAGAGCCTCTGGACAAGGTCCTTGCTGCCCTACACTGCTTTCACGTCGCGCCACCATCCGTGCCGGACGCATTCTACTTCAAGTTCACCGTCAACCGTGAGGACCACCATCGGATCGGGAACGGCTTCTCTGAACTGCAAGAGCTTATTGCAGTAATCAGCCAAGGTCACCCCGACCGCATAAAGTGGCCGATACCTTTTGTGAGTAAACTAGTGAAATCACCCACACTTTGGGCTTTGTCTGACAAAACGCCCGCTTGCAGGAATTTGACCCGTCGACTGGAAACCTTGCAATCATGGCTGCTGCTGTTTATGCTAATGCTATGTATTATATTAGTCACGACTGCTACTACGCCGTAGCCAGTAGCCTGAAGTCCCTCGGTCAACATAACAACAAGCTGATCGGTCAGCTGGCCCTTGCGGTTGAGTTGAGCCTCGGCCTTCCTAACCAAGCGCTCCCAACCTTCAATTCTACCATCCAACTCGGAAGCACTGCTGAGAACAAGGCGCCCGCTTGTCTGGTCGTCTTATTCAACGGCGATTGGGAAGGCGCGAGCAAATACGCCCAGTTCATCACCAAGCACCCAGAAGATACCCATACGGTGGTCGCCATACAGCTTGGTCTGCCGGGTCAGTTGGACAGCGAGAGAAAGCGGCAGCGCCTGGCTCAAAAATCCTTTGTCTCGGTTTTTACCATGGTTGATGGGGCTGTCAAGACGGCTGTGCAACATGAGCCGCTCTCTGCATCGGGAGGAGGAGTTGAGCTGTGGCTGTCAGACTTGGTCGATTCACGTGAGAGTCTTCCGGACGAATTTGTTCGACCCCTCCTTGATGTCAACCGCCGCCGCCACCAGCCCAACATCACCATTCCATATGCCACCATTCTCGACTCTGCTCTCAAGAGCTACCGCCACTGGCAAGACAACAACACGAGTGCCAACACCGCCAAGTCTTGCACCACCACCACCACCACTACGCCCCGCAGCTCCATTGCGTTGGGCAGTGCGTCGGGCAGTGGCAAGCGACCCTCATCCACGCTTCCAAGAAGTGGCCCCATGTCTCCTAGAGGAGGCAAGAAGCAGTCCTTGTCGACTCTTGCAGGCAGACTGGTAGCGAATGGATTGTTTCGTGGCCACGCCGGCAACAAGCAACAACAACCCCTGCCGACTTTCACACAGCAGCCCGCTTCGACTCGGGCAGGCGAAGACGTGTTCAAGGACAGCAAGCGCCGCGTCACGCCTAATGGCCACCAGCGCACCCAGGGTACTATTGCTCTTCCTGGTCGTCGCAGAAGCCCTCTCGTGGCGAGCCCGGCCAAGGTCATGATGGCTCCCTCCTGCAGGTGGCTCTTGGCGCGGTCCCTCCGCAAGTGGTAAAGGCGGCGTCAAGGGGGTTTTTCTTTTGAGGAGAAGGCTGGCTTGGGGGGGTGGGGGGAGGAATCGTCCGGGTGATGGACAAATCGGCACCACAAGCGCAGTGGGGTCAGCCCACTCACTCCAAGCATCTATTTCCAAAGGGGACTGCTAGAGGCTGGCAGGGTGCCTTGTGTAAAGCACTCAACCTTATCCCTTGTACATTAGAATCAAACTCTGCTCCGATGACCAGATATAAAACTATGTCCCGTTCCTTTGTGGACATGCTGCCCGCCGCCTGTGCAAATGTTGATCATCAAAATGACAAATCTAAGAAGAAAAGCGCTGGAGACGGGGGCTATCTCGTTACATCAGATCAGGCCTGGAGAATTTTTGGGGGTGATTGAACGCCTCGGTCCAACTCTGGGTGCCTCATACATAATTATCATCTCCTACTCCGCACCTACGACTGGTAGGGAGAGCCCCGACGAACGGTGCATTGGCGGCGGATCACGTCGTTGAAAGCCTGAGAAACGGGACCGGGTTGGTCTTGGTGTGGGCTCGCTCGGACATTGAAAAAGGGGGCCCATCGCCTAAGATGTAGTCAAAGGGAAAGAGAAAAAAAAGGCGTCATTTTGCGCTCTCAATGACATTATGCTGGATGGCGGCGCCGAAAAGATGGATTACAAAACTTACGCTCGAAAGCGGCCGCGGGACGCTATGTCTGCTATTTATGATTGTTGCGAAATGCTAGACCCTTGTTTTATTCACAACTAACATGGAGGACGTACCGGCGGCATTACTGGGTACGTACCGTGCCACATCCCCGCACCCTGCACTCGGTACGTCCCGCAACCTGCCACCGAGTCTGACTCCCAACGGGACTTTGTTTGATCAGCCCAGTGTGTCCAGGAGATTCCAGCTCACCGGACTCTGGCTTACTGAGAGTTGGGCAGTTCCCCACCTAAAAGAGGGGTCGAGTTTCCACATCATTCCACGGCTGAGCCACCCCATAAGCGTGGCTTGCAACAGGTAGTCGTCGATTTAGGGTGGTGAAACAGCAGCTCCTTCCTGGTCGGGTACCACGTCCCGTAAGTACATAATGAACACATCCGCAGCTTTGCTTGCGCCTCCCAGTCCCTGAGGCATCTAACTTTTTGAGCTCTTGGCGCTGACCGAATGACCCCCAAGATGGACATCACCACTTACCCCGGCAACATCATCAACGGCGAGTTCGTGCCGACGCCAAAAACCCGCCACTCAATCGACCCGGCGACGGGCGAGCCCCTCTACGAGGTCCCCGTGGCCCGCAAGGAGGACCTCGGCGCCGCCGTTGAACACGCGCGCAGGGCTTTCAAGTCATGGTCCAAGACCACCCATGAGGAGCGGTCAACCCTCCTCAAGGCCTACGCTGACGTCATCGAAGCAAATCGCGATGAGCTCGAGAAGCTCCAGACCATGGAACAGGGGAAACCCATCAGCCTTGCCAACATGGAGGTGGGCATGACGCTGACCTGGCTGCGCACCTTCGCTACGATGCAGATCCCCGAGGAGGTGCTCGACGACAACGACGATCGCACCATCTACTCGACTCGCACCCCTCTTGGCGTGTGCGGCGCGATCGTCCCCTGGAACTGGCCGATTCTACTCGGCTTGGGAAAGATCGGGCCAGCGCTCATGACGGGAAACACTGTCATCATGAAGCCCTCGCCGTACACGCCATACTGCGACCTCAAGCTGGGCGAACTGGCAATGTCTGTCTTCCCCCCTGGTGTGTTCCAGGTGTTGAGCGGCGACGATAGTCTCGGCCCATGGATGACAGAGCATCCCGGCATCAACATGATCAGCTTCACAGGCTCAATCGCCACCGGTAAGAAAGTCGCCGCGAGCTGCGCCAAGACGCTGAAGCGTTATGTGCTTGAGCTGGGGGGCAATGACGCCGCGATTGTGTGCGAGGATGTCGAGATTGAGAAGTGCATGCCGAAGATTGCGACGCTGGCGTTCCTGAACTCGGGGCAGATATGCATGCTGGCGAAGCGAATCTATGTGCATGAGAAGATATATGACCAGTTCCGAGATGCGATGGTTGAGTTTACGAAGAACAATGTCAAGACGGGTGGTGGGTTTGAGCCCGATGTGATGGTTGGCCCGGTGCAAAACAGCATGCAGTAAGTCTTACCCGTTCTGTAATTATGTACCGTTCTGACACGCTGCAGGTTCGAACTCGTCAAGGATATGTACGCTCAGATCGAAAAGAGTGGCTGGAAGGTTGCGCTGGAGGGCAAGGTCCGCGAGACCTCCAAGGGCTACTTCATCGAGCCGGCCATCATCGACAACCCGCCTGAGGATTCCCGCATCGTTGTCGAAGAGCCCTTTGGCCCTATCGTTCCCCTTCTCAAGTGGTCATCCGAAGAGGACGTCATCGATCGAGCCAACGCCCTTGAGACAGGTCTTGGTACGTCAGTCTGGAGCAAGGACGTGGCCCGCGCGGAGAAAATGGCGCGCCAGATCAACGCTGGCAGCGTCTGGGTCAATTCGCATTTTGATGTTGCCCCTAATGTTCCGTTTGGCGGACACAAAGAGAGTGGGGTTGGTATGGAATGGGGCATCGAGGGGTTCAAACACTACACAAACTCGAGGAGCATTTGGGTTTGGAAGAATGTGTTTGACTAGGGTTGTAGTATGTTTTCCATGCTTTTGGGTCCCCCCTATCAATTAGTCTAGGAGTATGTAATCCAGGGACAGGAGTTTCTCGTGCAGGAAAATCACCCTCGCCCCAATCCTCACGCAGGCCCGCTATGTCGTTCAAACAGCGGCGCTCCCTTCGTTTTCCCCGTAATCTCCTCCAGACAAACCGCCATTCTTCACGGGGCATTTTTCTTCAATTCGCTTGATCAACAGCCCCGGGAACTGGGATCTTCCAAGCCCCTCAGAAGTCTTCTCGCCGAGTAAAATTGCCTCACTCGTTCTGAGGAACCTCCTCTTAAAGATTTTCCAAAGCAACATATCCCTCTCGTTCTTGCTCGGCCTCGGATAGTAGGGGTCATTCTTGACGAACTTCTCCGCCGCATGCTCCACGCCCTCCATGTCCATGAGAAGCCGCTGGCAACAGTCGAAGTCGAGAACCCACAAGGTGTGGAGACCGAGGACGCCATCGTTAAATTTTCGATTGCCGAGGTGCGGCTGGGATGCTGGAGTACGAGTGCTCGAGTGTCCGCTAGAGGACGGGCAAGGACGGGCGAGGACAAATTCGACGTCACAGGCGTCGACCTCGGCTATCCAGAACATGAATGCGAGGGCGTCTGCCATAGCCATTGCGTATTCCCCCACGGCAAGACCGAGCTCTTCCATCTGGTCGATGTGGAGAGGGAAGTTGCGGAGGTTTTTCCTCATCGTCTTGGGCAGTCTGCTGTTCAATGGCTTTGTTTCCGTTCGGCGGCGGCCGAGATAGGGGCGGATGAGGCAGTGGTCGTTTGTCCTGTCGTCCAGGATCGAGACGATTTGGTCTTCTGGCACGTTCCAGAACTTTTGGACCAGCAGTCGCCGGACGGCTCGGGGCGCGGGCATGATTCGCTCGTTGACCAGAGCCTGGCATGGTGAATAACCCGATGGCAGTCCTGGGAGGTACACTGACCATGCCGGAGAGTCAGGCTGGATGAGTGCCTTATGCTCTGGGAAGTCGACCCGATAGCTGTGGTCGAATAAGCCAGATATCCGGCGCAGCTTCGAGAGTAAGTGTGTCTGGATTAGCTGCTCGTTTGATACCGATCGGTACTTCGAACCGTCTCCTCGTTTTATGACGTGCGACGAAGGGAGGAAATCGATATCATCGTAGGAGGAGATGGCCCATACACTTCCGCATGCGCCCTTTCCGATACACTCTAGTGTCGGCTTGATGATGGGCTTGGAAGCTTGGGGGTGGTTCTGCGATTGTGACATGGTTACGAGTAATACTGGGAACGATCCTTCAACTTTCATAGGCCTTTGCAGAATTGTCTGCGTGGCAAAACCTGTTGAGTAGATTTGAAGTATCCAATCTACGAGGAAACGCTTAGAGTTCCGGATGGCTGAAAACTTTTTAGTGTGAAACTCTGCCCCTGAATCCTCCACATCTCCACGCCAGCCAACACGAATAAAATACCCCAATCGGCAGTATCGCCAAGATCGTGATACGCCACCACACTTGAAGATTGCGCAGCCGTGAGGAAAGAGGTGAAGTGCAGCTTTTGCTGAAGGAAATGGGGGTGGAACTGGACATACAAATTCACAGCAAATGGACAAGGACGCAAAAGTCAAGTCGTACTCGCCGTGTTACTTATACTGGAATCACAGATAATATACCTAGGTACCGTAAAAATAACAGTACGGCGTTAGCTCGACCACCTTCCTTCTCCCAATCACTCACCGCACCCTTTATTCGGCGCCAACTTCCGCGGTCGTGCCCGTAGACTCCGCGTCATTCTTGGAGATCACAGCAAACCTAGTCTCAATGCTCTGGCGCGGCCGCGCATGATCTGGCGCGCTCGAGTTATAGAACGACGAGTGAGGGCAGCCTAAACACCAAAAGAAGATCGAACTGTTAGACCTGCGGCGAGTTTGGTAAAATGGGCAGAGTAGGGTAAGCATGTCCTCACATCTTCGACCATCCCCCGGATTGGAATCAAAGTTGACAAAGAACATGACTTCGTCGTTTGTTTGGGCGCTAAGCCAGTACCAGACTTGACCCTCGTCGTGGCGCAAATGGTACAGCTCGCCCTCGCCATCCTCCGCTGAGGAAACGTGCATATGGATCTTTACGTAGTCGCTCTGACGCGTCGTGAAGTAGTCGCAAAAAGCCAGCGGCTGGTCCTCGACGCCGTACCCGACAGGCTGCCAGCCGTTGACGATGCGCAGCCGCCAGGACCCGTCGAGGTACTTTGCCGCCTCAGCCTCGGTGAGGGCCCGCCGGATGCGGTGCGGCGCGCCTTCGAGCGTGGCGTCGACGTGGGCTTCTCGAGCGGGGCGATCGAAGTACGACCGGTCATTCCAGTGGTCTCGGCGGCTGCGAGCCTCGTCGTCGTTGCGCCGGAACTTGTAATCGTAGCAGAAGACGAGCTCTGCTTGCTGCTGTTCCTTGAGGATTGCTGCGAGGCCCGAGATGTATTGCTCGATGCTGGCCTTGTCGGATGTGGGCTTGATGTTGGCGGTCGCCGCGTGTTTCTGGAAGCAGAACCCGTGCGTCTGCAGGTCAAACTTGTGTTCATGGCCTCGGACGTCGTAGATGGGAATGTCTGTCACGATTTTGTACTGGGGCTTCTCGTAGGATCCCTCGTCGGCAGGACGGAGTCGGCCATTGTAGAATGGCTTTTTGAGCTCAGGGGCGGGGGGGCAGTCGATGAATTGGAAAGCCGCATACGTGTATGGAAGGCCATTGTAAAAGGGGAGGGCTGTCATTTTCTGCTGACACTAGGTGGCTTCTGAGATTCGGACGCTGGCACTGAATAGGGGGATTGAAGTTGCGACAAGTCTTAACTTACACCTAAATTGTAAAATACCAAGGATACTCAGGTTAATATCGCTCCGGTACATGGACCTCTCGGCTTGCGGGGTAAATCACAAGCCGTCCTGATTATTTTCGTCCACTCTCAGCTGTCAGAGAAAAGAAGGCGGCAGAAGTACCAGCACCCAAGTCTATACGTGGGCTTTGTGCAGCTCCGAGTACACGGGAACACTCCCCTCCCCCCATCCTAAGAATGCAGCGAATGATCTACGTGTATGTATCTGGGCGTTTCCAATCCTAGGAAAGGCGTGATACAACCAACAGAATGCAAAGAAACGTTACATGCAGCATTCGAACCTACCAGAGGGCTGCTTATCTCACCTTCCTCTTCTTACAACCTCGCATACCTCGGCAGCTGAAGGTGGAGGATGCCCTTCCCGCTGGACACGCAAGTATATCTAGCGGGCTCAAACCCCGTCTGCTTTCACGAGGCAGTCTCTCCATGTTCTACTTTCAAAACCAACCTTTGCCTCCAACATAGTCCTAGCAGCGATATCTCACTCGAATACACCTCAACATGCCCCAAATCAACGCCACAGCCACGTTACCCAGCCCCCAGCAGCCATCCGGTTATTACCCCTTCCTTTTCTCACTTACTCCACATCGGTACGATGAATTCACGGACTCGAAGACGTACTAACCCTATTCTCTCCTAATTAGCGGAGCTGCTCCCTAAAGATGCTGCTGCGGAGCACCAGCCCTCTGACGTGATCCCCATGGGGGCCCGCTTGGACGGTAAACCATACGGCGTGCTTCGACTCAGGGCTGAGGACTTCACCCATGGCGGTTAAGATGGCTTGATAGATGCGGACATGACATGGGCAGTTAGAAGGATGCTGAATGGGGGTGGAGGATTGACGGGAGGACGGCACCTGCCGACATGTATATCCAACTACCACCTACGTACTTAGTTAGGTGTTAAAATGAACTCAGCTGGTGCATTGAGGATGACTCGACTAGAAGAGGGGTTGAGTGCTTCTGTCTTTCAAAATGCCACAGGCCGAGCGCCCAAAGCGCCCACGATATCAAGGCGAGTCTGGCCGGCGGAGACGGGAGACATGGTGAAGCAAAGCGACGGCAGTTTTACCTGAAAATGTTCCAGCCAATTACTACACGTGTATTAGCTAGTTCTCAATCGTGTATTCGCCGGACGGATCATAGCAGTCATAGTGAGGCCCTCCCAGACTTCCTGCATCTCTCGAACTGTCCAGCCAAACTTCTCGTAGAGCCGCTGCGCTGCCTCATCCGTGCCCCCCGTAAGCAAGATCAGAATCTCGGCGTTGTCCCGCTCTGCTTGCTCGATGCCCCATCTCAGAATCGTAGACGCCGCGCCGTGGCCTCTGTGCGCAGGGTGTGTTGCAATCACGTTGAGCCCTGTCCTCTAAAGTCAGTACGATAGACCGAGATACGTAAAATGGGCATAAAGAAGCAAAGGAGCGTTCCCTCACAGTGGTAGGTTCCAGAAGTGCCCATTAAGCTGTCCCTGAGCCTCCGCCGTGCCTGTGCGAGTGCCACTATAGCTCCCCAATCCATCTCACTCGTCGGCTCCGCCGCCTCGACCATAGCCCGACTCCCAATCGCACTCTCACTCGCACTCGCACTCGCACTCTCACTCGCATTCGCACTCTCACTCTCACTCGCACTTTTGCTCGCACTCTTACTCGCATTCTCACTTGCACTCTTGCTCGCACTCTCGCTCGCATTCCCATCCCTGGCGTTGTCTCGTTCCACAACTGTCCACCCTCCAAACGCAACCACAACTTCCTCCTTCTCCATACCTTCCCCATTTCCACCCTCGCCCTCCGTCCCACCACCAACACCAACACCATGGCTCCCCGGCTTCACAACAGCCACCCAGCGCCCTCTGGGCAACAGGCCCTCATACTGCGTATCCCACCAGGTGCGATTTCGTGGGGTATCCGGGTACGCAACTTTCAAGACCTGGTCGTCTGCAAACGCGGCGTATAGAATCTCCACCAGGCGCGGGATGTCATCGGCCGTGACAGGGCGCAGGGTGTGAGAGCGCTCCATCGTGTATCCTTGTATCTAGTTAGACTGAGGTTGCCGAGGTTGATCCCGTGGAGTAATGAAAAGTGGGAGCGGGAGTGAAATGGGGCTTGAATAGTGTTTAGGAATGATTATCTGGGGATATAGTATATGTAATAAGCAGCAGGAAGCTGGATCGGCTGTTGTGTAGTTTGTCCCAGTCCTTTCCTGATGCCAAACATTTTTCCCGGACTATGTTGGTAAAATAAGGGGCTCTGTACACTATTGGACAGTGGGAGAAGTAGGGGAATCCATAACTATTTATTCCGAGGAGGCCAGGACCCAAAAAAAGAAAAGGAGTAGACAGTAATCGGGCCGCGTCCCTGGGAGCAACACTTGTCACTCCACGCCGGAATCACCCAATTATCTACTTTGAGGGGCCCTGCCGAAATGCAAATAAATCATTTGTTTCCGCCTAGTCTATTGTAGGTGTCGCCGCCCGATTCGTGACAGGCCACACTGCAGCCACTGTGGAGCTCGGTACACAAGGAGCACGAACTAATCAGGAGGAGGACCAAGGAATGGAAGACCGAGGTTCGGTCCCTCCATTATTGGGCCTGGGACTGATAGGCCAATCAGTTAGTATTGGGCTTCTAGTCCCCATTGAGTTGGGCGTTGGGAAGTGGTGGATCGGCTTGGCAAGGGTGGTGTGGGTGACTGGGAGTTGGTGAGGGCAACTTTTATGGTAAAACAACAGGGGGCGTCAGCCGATGAAGCAAGAGACCAGTGCACGATCGTGAGATTTGGCATTTCCAAGCCAATTCAGGCGGGCTTGCATAACCAGTGTCCGTCTATTGGCACAGCAGGGGACAACCGCGGCCTGCCTAAAAAATTAGGTAATAAAACTGACCAAAAAACGGTTGGTTGTCTGTGACCTAGTGGGTTAGAGCCGATTGCTCCTGCCGGCCGAGCAACTTGCCTGCCTGCTTGTGGCCACATCTGACTTGCAGAGTGATAAGAAATTACGCCTTGGTCTTCTTCAAACTTCGAACGCTGTAGAAGGTAGGTAGATGTTCACACTGATCAGACTGAGCATCTTACTCAAACACCTCTGGAAGCTGTATCGACCTATTACTTTCCCGACTACGGGGATTTAAGTTCGATCTAGGAGAGGCCGAGGCAAAGCAGCTGATCACAGGCGGGATCAAACGTGGCTTCCTCCAGAGATAAAAGCCCACATATCTCACTTCCTATCCTTGTCATCACACTTGAACGAGCTGATCTTGTTCTTCCATTCGTCTGGAAAGCGCTTCACATCTCCATCGACGTGAAGGAACGCGCCCTGACAACCCTTCTCGCTATTTTTGTCGCACAGTCAGTCCATCCATCCCTTAGACGGAACATCAAGCACTAAGGTAGTACTCACTCATAGACCTGGCACGAGACACCCCCGCTCTTTTTCATGCTCTCGGCGTTATTTTCAACGCCGCCCCTCGGGTCGCTTGTGCTTTGGAAACGGGCGCGTGACAACATACAGCATTTCCCGATATCGAGCTCGAGGGAGGTGGCGGCGCAGCTCTTGAATTTCTCCTTGGCGCATCAGCATATGTCATAGTGTGTGAGCTTTCGTGTCGCCAGGTCACTGGATAAGGTCGACAGACAGTTTTTGTTAGAGATGAGGTGGGGCTGGAGGAGAAGGAAGAGTGGACCAATGGTAGATACAAACCTGGTAGCTTGGTGAATAACTGGTGTCGAGTGGACTCCCACGGCCAGACCAAGACCAGCGAGGATATGGCCAGTCTTCATGGTATTTTACTGTTTACCGAGTTTTAGCGGGGCTTTCTTTTTTGGGGTGGTTGGGGGGTTGAGGGATTGCCGACCGACGTGAAGCCCAAGGTGAAGGTTGGTGGTGTAGAGAGTGTATACCTACCTACCTATTTATGCTTCACGCAATATGACGAATTCTCTCGCAATTCATGCGCTCATTCAACTTTAGTTGACTTCGGTCAACTTTTGGGATTGTGACACCAGCTAAGTAGCCTGAGCACAATCACCAACTTGTGCTCAGCGGCTTTATAAGTCTCAGTAAGTCGCAATGGGGGTCTGCAGCGTCTAGCTGTCAGCGGCTCAACTCAATTCGTGTTGTTGCACCCAGATCGACAGCTTATCCCAACGGCACGCGATCTCTGTGGCGCCCCTCGACAGCCGCTTAGAATGCCGCGTGGCCCTCGTGTAAAAAACACATCGGTTGCGCAGCGTGTTGTTTTACCCTAAAGTTGCCCTCACCAACCTCCAATCACTCGCACCACCCCTAGCTACCTTACTCAGACGCTACTCAGGCGCCTTTCTGGAAATAAAAAGAGAAATTACCAAACATGGTTCACATAGTAGGCAGTACTCTGTGCTTTAAGTGGCAACTTTTCGCGAGGTTCCAGTTTTGGAGATATAGGTGGCCCAAAACCGGGGCAACCTCCCACACCCTTTTGCTCCTCTTTCCTTTTCTCCGAAGTCACATAAAACTCAGTTTACATCTCTGATCAGGACTTTATTCCCGTCTTTTTCATTTACAAAAGTGGGCAAATCTCACCATCTTCAACACTCAAGCTGGGCCTGCAGGATGATGATCCTTCACAGAGTCTTCTGATCCTGAGGATGGTGTAAAGAGTTTGAGTTTTGTATGTATTACAGAATCGGAAACATCGGTTTGCAATTTACACAACGCAACGCAACTCAACACAACCCCGACCGGAAATTTCGCAACTAACTCAACCCCAACCCCCCAAGTCGGGTGAGTTGGGTTGTCGAGAGTGCTGGTCCCAGCTCTGGCACACCGGCGCTCCAAGCCAGTAGATAGGTACCTTCACCACGTTCCCCAAACTCACCAACCTCCCCAACGTCTACCATCGTACATATACCATTCGTCTGGCTGATGCTCATGGTTCGGCTTCTCGGCCACCTTGAAGATGGAGATCAACTGAGGTTCGTCCTTGCCCCAAAAGCGTGGCCAGACAAACTGGCCTTTGGCAGCCAGGCGCGTCTCATCAAAGTCCAGGTGGCCAAGATTCTCATTTTTATCGTCAACGTCGGGATAGCCGTCGACTTGGTTGGCTACAAATTGAAAGTAGATGCGATTTGGGACGGATTCTTCCTTGGGTTTCTCGTGTTGCTCGGGTTTCGCCAACATGCTTGTGCTTCCCATCAGTTGTCGCTTGAGTCTGGCAGCTTTGACACCCCAGGGGTCAGATATGTCTCCGATCGTCCGTTTCTGGCCGGTTACTGGCTCCTTCTTGACGTTGACTCTATCAGCAAGTGTAGTCGCGGATTTGCTCTCCATCTTTTTGTCCCCAAAAATTGCTTTCCTTGAACCGTAGAATGTCCCAAACCCTGTCTTGATAAGCCTTGGCTTGTCATGCTCGTCATCGGTTCCGTTATCTTCGGAATCCTCATCGGACGTGTCCGATTTTGAGTCCTCCCCGTCGCTAAGCAATCCTTTAGGCTGTGTCTTTCTGAGCAGCTCAAGCTTTCGCCTCGACTTGGCAAGTAACATGATGCCCTCGAACATTCCGAACCAGAACGAGGCTTTCACTCCGTATGAACTCTCGCATGGGAAGACGTTGATTCTCATCACATCAGCGTCCATATACGGGTCGTTAAGGTCTCCATAATGCTTGGGTTCCTCTCCGTGCCAACGCACAATGTACGACCCGACGAGGTTTTGGACCTCCCATGGATTGGGCGGCTGTTGCTGCCGAGCAACAAGATCGTGGTAGGGTTTGCATCGGCGGTCCCATCTCGCCTTCTTTTCAGCTTCCTTCCTAGCCCTTGTTTGTTCATTTTCGAGTTTCTCTTGTTCGGCCATGTCTTTGCTGGCCTTCTTCAATCGTTCGACCTCAGCCTTGAGGTTATCGGCGTCCCATCCAATAACCGTGATGGACTCATACCTTTCTACAAGGAGACCCGGCGCCTTGGAAGTGATTTTGTCTGGGAGATTTTTGTCGTGGAGATCCCATTTGTCCAAAAGAACAGGAGCTGACGGTCTCTTTCCCTCAGTAAGCGTCTTGCCGTTTTTGTCAATGCAGAGGGTCTTTCTCAAGAATAGGTCTAGGTCGAGATTTGCCTGTTCGCTCTGATAGCGTGCCTGTGGGCTCAGGGTCCAGAGAGTCTTCTGGGCTTTGTGATGATCCTCAAGTCTTGAGAACTCATTCTCAATACCGCGCTGAATAGTGCCCTCCCAGCCGACGATGGCTTTGTATTGCGTCAGATGGATGACCAGGCCCGGGACCACCTCAACAGCCTCCTTGAGACATTTGTGGTGGTCCCCCCACGATGAACACGAGGTAAAACAGAGCGCGTCTTGGGTCTTGCTTCTATCCGGGCGTCCCTGAGCATCTTGAAAGTACTTGGCTACAAAGCGGCGTTCATCACAGGAAGCCTCCCTGGAAGGATTGTCGCCGATGTCTTTGAAGAGCTGATCTTCAAGGCGTTCAAATGCTTCATTGTACTCGTTCTGCAGACGGTCCCGCACAACAGCGATGGATGGCACGAGGTCAATGCACTAATGTCCATGTTAGATAACTTCGCAAAAGCTGCACTCGCCATGTCTTACCTTTCCGTCCTTCCAAGCCTTCACCAAAACTGCCTTGAGATCGCCGATTCGGTCAGACTTTTTGTGCGGAATGCCATATAGATGTAGCTGTGTGAGCAGCCACTTTTTGGCCGGCGGCTTCTGGTTCGGCGCAAGTTCACCCGATTTAATGCAGTCGGCGAGCCATTCAGGTGTTGCCCAGGCGATCTCGTCCAGTCTGAACTCGTCCTGGCCACGACGTTCCCAGTCCTTTCTAGGGCCGTAACTGTAGGGTGAAGAGTGGATTGCGTCAGGCGTAATAGGGTCCTCGTTCACTTCCCATCGCAATTGCCGTGTGGGGAGTGACATTTTCGCGAATGAACTTTGAGAAATTCCGGGAAGGAGCTTGCTGTCTTCCCGGGCCTTTTAAAATGATGGGGTGCTTTCTTTTTTTAAACACAGGTCAGAGAATGGCTCTAGCGGCATTTGAACTGGGTGGGGTTGACATGGCGTGGTATGGCACGTGGACTAAGTCCTAGCCAACGCTCCGCACCAGTCAAATCAGCCCCGCGCAACCGATTCAAAGCGAACTTCTCGTTACGATCGTGCTTCGCTTTGAATGAGCGGTCACCAACTGCATTTCTTCCGTTGCATCGATTGGCTAGAGAGTGCTCAGGGCTACCCCTGTGTTTTCCACTTTTTGGCCCACTTTTACCCACTTCGTCTTGATTGGGGCTCTTCCTCCACTTTTTGGTCCCAAAGATGGACTCGAGGATTTTGCGATTTTCGACAATGATTTTCTCCATGTTTTTTTTTTCACGCCGTCGGTCAGAGAATTGCGCAAGGCCCATAGTAAAGCGAGACAAACCATTTGCATCCTGGTGTGCCGTGCGCGAAAAAGCAACCCAGGCGGTGGTACCCCGAATTTGCGTGTCACAAGTGACACTTGACCGACCAACCAGCATTGCCCTCCACACCCGCCAATGGAAGAGCCTGCATTCAGAGGCCGCGCTCTTTCCAACCTGCACAAATTCCGAGTAGGTACCCAGCCAACGTAATTTCCTCTGGGATGGGATGGAAGGTTCCCAGCGCTGAAGACATATACCCATCCGGATCACCACCGGTCCAGCGCCAACCATGAAGAAATTATTCGGAAAGATCGCTAAGCACCCACGCGTAGCAAAATCGGTAGCCGAGACGGATTTTCTGGGAGCGGAATTCCCCACCACGCCCACTGCTCCTCCCAGCAAACGGATCGAACTTGAGGTCGGTCTCCACGAACTAACCGCCGAAGCGCCCACCAACCCCGCGCCAACAACAAACGCGGGCAGCCAGGCGCAGTACTACCCCATCGACATCATCGCCATCCACGGCCTGAACGGACACCCCTTCCACACCTAGACGTATAAGAATGGGACGCTATAGCTGAAAGACCTGTTGCCAGTGCACCTTCCAGGTTGCCGAGTGTACACATATGGATATCCGTTCCAAGTGTTTAGCACGTCCTTCATAGAAGTGAAAGAGTACGCGCGGGCACTTTTGGAATGGATACGATCTGAGGTGCTCTGTAGCAGGCACGGTTCCGACAGTCCTCGTCGTAGCATCTTATTTGTGTACCATAGTCTTAGCGGGATTGTTTGCAAACAGGTTCGTGAGATTTACCTGCCTTACTTAGGTAATTGTTTAATTGATTTTTGTTCGGGAAACCGTCGATTAGCCGTGGATTGCATTAGTTTGCGCTGTTTTACCTGTTCTTTCAATAAGGGGGTGTATGGGTCATGGTGCAAATAGACGGATTCATGTTGCAAATATTAATAAAATCCGAATTTAGCTACTCCCACATCTATATAAAATGCCATATTTCATTTCTTTTAACCCACCACAGTATTAAAGTCCTGTTTGCTGCCCATCCACATTGCGTTGTCTTTGCCGTTAAGTTCAGTTTTACTGAAGTTGTTATCCCCCTTCTTGCTACTAAAACTGCAGGCTATTGCAGAGCGGATGTGCCTGTCAGATTGTGGAACACAAAACAGAGCGGTTTTCTGGCCGTTCGGCAAAAGAGTGATGGAATTGCTTATTCTAGATAAAAAGGAGAGGGTAGCAGAGAGCCAGTAATATAGTGGTGGAAGGTGGCGAGTCACGTGGCCAACCAGGTGACCATATTGTATCACACAGATGGATATCGGGCGGTTAAACTCGCATTTTCTGCAGCCTATAAAGCTACCGTGTAGAGCAATATTCAGTCTGTGTGCTAATCCCGGGGTATCTACTGGTATATTCTGAGATATCCTATTATGTACTAGTATATTGTTATGTACTAGTATACTGTGGGACATCCTATAGGTGCTGGTATATTAAGTAACATTGTTATAACCCAGATTACGACATTAGGCCGTAGCGGCCTGAGGCAGCCACGGTAAGCCAATCAGTAAGAAGAAGCCCTACGGAAGGAATATAACCAATCAGGGTTATCCCAAGGGACTCTGGTCCCGGACCGGGATAGGATAAGTTCAGGACAGTCCCGAGACTTCCTCTTAAAGCCTCAGGACACAGCTTCTATAATATAGATAGTTTACTATATAGTTAGAGATAGACGACCTTACTATAAAGAACTATTCTTATTCCTTACATAAGTAATATTATATTTACGTCTATAATCTTATAAGGACCTTCTTGAAGCTCTTTATAGAATACACTGTTTGGGATAGTAAACGCCCTATCTGGACGCCTATGTCAACCTTTATTCCCTCACTGTCATCACCACTACGCGGCGTACTGCCTTACAGTCTGACCCTTCGGGTGCAGGTTGTAACAAACATCCCAAATTTAGAGCTGGGATATTATATACTATCACAAATTCTGGCCTGGGATATTATATACTACCCCAAATATTAAGCTGGGATATTTTGTACCATCCTATGGCATGTACTGGTATATTCTGAAGCCAAAATTTGGGACCGTGCGGTCCAGGATTTGGGCCCATTATGTTGCGCTTTATAGCGTGTTCGTTTGCTCGGACCAGCGCCTTGGATGGCCAGGTGTGACGGGTTGGTAATAAGTGGGAACTAGCAAGATGACTAACGGTTAGTCAACTTGCACATACCTTTTGGTGTAGCGGGCAGTTGTAGCAGTTCCCTGCATTAGCGTATGTAACGCCAGCCCCGTCACACCAGGCTTGCATTTTGAAGGCTGTGTTTGTTTTGTTGGGATGGGGGGTCCTATTCTGGGACCTCCTATCTTCGGAGGTAAGGCCCAAAATCGGTCCCATGTCGCGTAAACTTGCCAATTCTCATGGCAGGGTGAGCAATGGTGAGCCGAAGCTGAGCCGGGGGTGAAGCGAGCCTGATTTTGGGCTAACCATTTTTAGGCGGGGCCCATTTATTTTTCGTAGCAGACTACCTAGGTACCTATCAGATTAGAGAGTGCATCTACCTTAGGCTTGGTTATACATAAATTTCATGACAACAAAGGTTCAATAACGCACTGCAGGAGGCTAATCCCCGTGTTAGCCGTTCCATTCATACCCACAAATGCTTTTCGCCGATTTCCTAGTTGATGGTATCAGATTGAAAGCGTTGAAGCCCTTCTGCTACTTTGTCTACGTTCTTTGGTTGGTTCCATCGCCGAGAAGGTTGTCCGCTCCTTCAAGTTTGAGTGCACACAGCAACAGTCAGCCAAGCGAGTTTCCCGCCTTGACACAAGGCCTATTTCCAGGGAAATGCGATCCTTGTAACGCCTGAAGGGTTCTTTGTGGTTCCACCACAAAGGCTCTGTTGTTGGAGCCTCTCCAGTGTAGTCTCCATTGTTGTGAATTGCCTCAGCTGCCCTCTCCTGGCCACGCTGAGGGCTTGGCAACACCATTGTCAAGGGTTCCAGGCCGGAACCTCCCCGGTTCCAGACCCTAACCCTGGAACCTCCTGCTTTGTCACAAAATGACATCTGGAGAGTACGTAATGTTAACCGTACTGCCAGCCTCCAGAACCCGACGACGGTAAAGGAGAGTGTCGTCTCCTGCCTCAGCCAGAGTGTTCAGGTTTCTTCGCCCCTCTTTTTGGTGGCTTGGATGTGTCATTCTCCTAATTGGTTGACGAATCAGTTCAATCGAAGAGAGCGACGACATCACCCATTGGACGGACGTGTGCTGGTCTCAGAGATTTGGCATCCGGTACAGTGCGTGATCGGATCAAGAGGCATTGTTGCGCAAGGTCGGATCAGGTGCTTTTGGCACTTGGGCAGACATGCCAAGCTTGACTTTGCTCCAGGGGTCTATGTTCTCGAGGTGCTACCGTGGTGACCCGTCTAGTTGAGCGACAAAGATCTCAGGTATTCGTGAATTTGGCTGGAGAGCGGCGTCCTGCCTCTCGAAAGTGCTGAAACCACCAAGTGTTGTGGGCGATAACCCTAACCCAGGGTGGCACGGAAAGAAGGCCGGCAAATCTTCCGCAAATCTAGGCCATCGCTAATAAAACCCGCGGAACCCCGTCTGGCCCAAGACGGTAGCGATCTGTCCTGGCGCACCCTACTCGGTCACTGCCACCGTCGCACCTTGAGGGCTCGCGTTGTACAAATGGCCGTTATTGAGCTTGGATGCAGCGTGTCTGAGGTGATACAGCCCCTGGTTTTCCTCCGTCCGTACCGTGCGGGTCCGTGTCCAATGTGGGGCACCGCGGGTCCGGAGCAAAAGACCCGAATGGTGGGAATCGTCGATGCTGTGGGTGATCGGGATCTAGGGTCGTGTAGGAGTTCGGCGATCGACACGCCACTGCGCATCTCCCAGCCAGCCCCCGTCGCACATGACACATCAGACAACGCTGCCTCTCGATCCCGCACGCTTTACACATTCGCAGGCACTGGCTTCGGGTTAGAACCGACAACGGAAGCTAGAAATCTCAGCTCAGCATAGCTCCCGTCATGGAACATGTGCCAATTTGCTGCCCGTGTCTGTTGCTTTGCTTGACGGGAGACGCCCCTAACATCCCCGACATTTAAGGACGCAGCGACGATAAGGTATGTGACCGAGTTGGGTTCGGTGGGTGGCGTTTTCGAACGGCTGAAAACTGCATTTTTCAGTTACTTCTCTCCATGTCTCAGATGGGAATGTCTAGAGTAGCACCAACCTCTCGCCTAGCCATTGGTCCACAGAATTCGTAAAGCAGGGCAGCTTCCGCCCCGAAAAGCCCTGTGCAAAGGCCATTCCAAATTTGTTCTAGAATATTTATGGCTGTTTGTGAGGTTGACTGTACGGGATCACGAACCCCTCAGTCTGAAAATTTCGCCATCTGTGGCCGAGGTCTAAAGGATGTCAGGCATGCAATTCTGACACACGGTCCGAAGCACCAGTATATGGCGGTATTTCACGCCTCCCTAGCAGAGTCATCGCACCGAGAATCTCTTCACCGGTCTAGAAACCCTTCCAGCTCTCGCGTCAGTCAGCCCCTGGGCCGGCGGCTCAAATCATGTCGCACAACCCGAGCCACCCTCAATGGGCGCCAAGGGTTCGCTCATACTGTGTAGAACTCCCAGTCCCCCCGTCCTCAGACAGAGGTCGGATGGTCCTGCAAATCAAGCTGCGGTTTCAAAGCCAATCTGCAAGCCCTCACAAACCGCCAGTTCGAGGCACAGCCTCCGGAGACAACTACCTGCCCGGGAATGTGATTCGAAGATGCGTCTAGGCCAGTGCTATTTCTCATGCGCTACATTGTGAGAAAAAAGCAACGAAGACTCTTTTGTCATCCGAACAGCAGAGCCAGTCCAAACGGGGGAGTGCAATGTTTCAGGCAGTGGGACGGACGCCTGGTCAATATCCTACAAGAGTGCCCCTGGTTTACCCTAGCTCAACGCTTGAGGTTTCGGGGCTATTTCACTGTTCCTGGTCATACTAGGCACTAGTTGCTATTCGGCTTGTTCGACTCGGTGCCGATGTCTTACCAGTTGTCACAGCGCCCGTCCTCAGGGCCTAGCCCCCCAGGCCCACCGCTAGAGGGAGCTATCATTACTCCGCCCACGAACAACACGGTTCCGATTCTACAGTCCGGCGACAGCGCCTTCCAACATGGGACATCTTTTCGGCAAGTGATACAGGAATTTGCAGATGCACTCCAAGCTGCGGCGTTCTCTCTCGGGCAAGGATTTGGAGAGTCCTCCGAGACCACTGTTGACGGTCTTTTATCCGCCGGGGAGAAGGTGATCAACCAGGCCGCCCATTTCATGAAATCACAAGACATCGAAAAACTCGCAACAGCCCGGCAACTGGCGACAGCGAAGAACGCTTGCCTGCGCAAGGACAGCCAGTTGGGCAGACTGCTTTCCACCTTGACCACGCGTCAGAAAGCAAAGTCACTCGGCTGTCGAACATGCAGGATCGAGTTTAGATCGGTGAGCGATCCCTATCATGACAACTTCGATGTCCTGCAGAGCGAGTAAGCCAACTGACAACCGTTCTAATTTACAGCCCGACGAGTTGGACAGCCACGACGAACTGGTTCACGGAGATGGGAGTTCATACGCTCAACCCATTGACATCACGACTCTACCAGTACAACACGAGCAGCAAACAAATCATGCATCCGCCAGAGACCCACGAACGCAAGCCCTTTCCGCTGACTATTTCGCACAACCCGAGAGGGACACCTCGGTTCCGCGCCCTCCTCCACACCCCCCAGCGCCGTGGTCCCCACCCCAGGGGCTGCTCCACCGACATGCCCAGTTTGTGGGCGATGGCAACCGCCGGCCTAGCGATCCTCATCCCTTTGGGGTGCGACAACAAGCATTCCAGGAGCAGCTCCCTCCGCCCAAGCGACGACGCTCCGAGCAGCATCCTCCGCCCAAGCGACGACGCTCCAAGCAGCAGCCTCCGCCTAAGCGACGGCGCTCCGAGCAGCATATCCCAGAGCCCAGGCCGCGCCAGATTCCTCCGGCCAACGCCGAAATGTCTCTGCAGCCGGCAGCGGTGTCGGTCTCATCCAGTCCGATCCATATGGCTCAACCGCCACCGCCTCTCTCCACACAAGCCCAGGAGTCCGCACAACATCCCACACCGGTTGAAGCTTTTTTCCCATCTGTCCATCCGGCCATCATGCCGGGACAGTCCACATTGAATCCCGTCAGTGCTCAACCTGCCGTCCTGGTTGACAGTTTGGGGCCACCACCCATGCTGCCTGGCTACGTCCCTGAAATTGCCCCTATGCACGACACAATCCCGTCAGAACATACGGCTTTCGCTACACCACCACGCATGCACACCCACGAAGCCACCGCCGGCCCGAGCGGCGATCCGTGGCAGTATGCGAAACCTGAGGGGCAATCTTTCATGGAGACCATGCCCGTTCATCCTCCGCCGGCTTTTCATGTCCGCGATACGTCCTACGTCAACGAAGAGATTCACTGGCAGGATGCAGCACCGCCCACCCAGCATCAAGGAATGCCCGCGTTCTACTATGTCAACTGGTCGGGTGCAGTACCCGGTAGGGTGCCAACTATGCAACCCTGCGATGACGTATATTCATCACACCACGTTCCATGGCACGGTTCAATACCTACAGCGTCGACCGAGATCGCATCCGCAGCACAGCCATCTGCGTCACACAACACAGCCGGCGTCACACAGGCACATCCTTGGCAAGACAGAGCATCAGGTATCGAGGGTCCACCAATGGGGGACGTCGGCCTTTGTCCAGCACCACCCGGCCCGGCTATCCACGACCCACACGACATACGGTTGCAAGGCGAGCTACAAGCCGTACATGCGATCTCCCCGACGGCCACGAGAGCCCAAAGTCAGCCACTCCAAGACCGCATCCCCGGCCCGGAGCAGGAGGAACCCCAGCCCGTGTTCAGCTTCCACAGAGTGAATCCGGACACAGGATTGCCCATGAGGATTGCCGCTCCGCACAAAAAAAAGGTGTACACTTTTCAGCCGCTGATGGCCGGTCCCGGTCAATACATTTTGGAAGACACAAGTGTGTCCGGAAATCGAAGGGCCTCGCTGGATGAACGGGCTGTTTCTGGCCCCGCAGTTCGGAGAAAGCGGTCTCATCATGTATGATACGTTTGGGCCACTTGTGGTCTTTTCTTTTTTCTGTATGTTGTCTGATAATATGGCCATGTGTTTTTTGTTCTTGAAGAAAGCTCTCCCAACGTCGGGTGTGAGGTTGAAAAACAAAGTTTTCTTTTCTTGACCGAACTGTTACATGTATGATACGTTTGGGCCGCTTGTGGTCTTTCTTTTTTCTGTATGTTGTCTGATAACATGGCCATGTGTTTCTTATGGGTAATTTACGGGTAGTTGCAATTGAAGTTCCGAATTTGGCACATAAAATAATTGAAGTCATGAAATTTAGAACTAAAAAGAAAAGATAAAAAGACCAGAACGAAAAAAAGAGAGTAGAGGCAGCCCCAGAATCGAACTGGCGGTTCGAGGAGTGCACGGGAATGTAGCATCTAAGCGTTTAGCCTGGTCGGAGTCAGGGCAATACACGCCTCTCAAGACCGCCAGGCCAGCTGCCCTTATTTGGGCACAGTATTTTGGCAGCTTATATAGCCCATGCGCCGGAGAGCAGCACGTCGAACAGGGCAGGAGCCGGACCGTTTGGTACCGACATCGGATTATTTCATGTTGGAGCATACTAGAGGTGCTCAGGACTCGAAGTCGAGAATAGTCCCGCTCGACTAGGAGGATTTCTCCTATCACTGGCGCTCCTGGGGTAGCTTGCGACACAGAGGAGAGCTTGGGAGAGCTGAAGCTGGAACTAGAAACATTAGATCTCTAGATGTCCTTCTTCTGGGGGAGACTAATAGGAATGTGAAGATTTAGCTATCTTTGATTGGGGTAACTGTTTGAGAGTTTCAGCTTCGGCGAAGGACAACTGGAGGACACTGGCACCTTCAGCATCGGCAAGTGCAGACACGAAAAGGCGAGAAACTCTGCGGAATTCCCAGCAAGCCGATGCTCCGTAACTGTTTATCCAGGTTCGTTGCCCAGTTGAGTCGAGGCGCTTCTTCAAATCAACAGGTTGTGAACGACATCAACTTGGACGAACTGGCCGGCTTCTACTAACAGTGCCAGGCAGAAAGCTAGACGAGAGATTGTCCAATGTCTCAACCAGCAGAACCAGAATCAATACTCTCGATTCTTTTGTCGATACACCGCCAACAGCGAGTCTCGCCGAGCTGTCGCCTGTGCAAACGCACAAGTGGAGGGAAAACCTGGTTGCCTCATTACAGCCTCGCAGTCTCTGGCTCCCGCCAAGCCCAGGCGCTCCTTCCAAGTACGCAACCTTGGTGTGCGCTCAGTCTGCTGTCTCCACAAAATCCTCCTCTTCTTCTTTCCCAGCCCTCGTTATTTCCTCTTCCTCCAACCGCGAACAACCAAGCGAGAATTTCACACTCGTTTTCCCACGCTACTTCTTCTCGGACCCTCGCGCCACGTGCTCGTACCTCACCCAAAGTTGGGCTTGACACAAGGTGGTGAGGACTACCTGCGATGAATTGCCTAACGTTTTGAAAAGACCTAACTTTTGTGTGCAGGACGCGACTCTCCATGAAGGCACCCCGCTTACGGGCATCACTACGCGTATCGCAACTCCCGAAGAAGACACCCCGCCTACCAACACGACCACACAGATCATGACTCCCCAAGAAGATGCCCTGTCCACGAGCATCACTACGCGGCCTACGACGCTCCATCAGTTCCCGCGTTTCCCCAGAGAGCTACGGGACATGATATGGAAGTTTGCAATTCGACACCAAGGAGAGAGAGGAGTACACGTCTTCACCTTCTTCAACGGCAAAACTGAAAAAGAGAAAGTCGAGTGGAGCAAGCACTGCGTGGTTGTGAATCGTCAAGGCACGGAAGTCGCTCTCGCAGCACCAACCCTTCCCGACGGATGGGAGTTCCCCTCGTCGTACCGGCGAGTGTCGCAGCCTTCCTGGTACAGGTCCAATCCGTCGACATACCTCATTGACGGCGGCTTGTGGACCGCTTGCAAGGAGTCCAGAGAGATCATGGAGAAGCATTTCAGCATCATTCCACGCTTCCAGATTGAGCGTCCGCGATTATCATCTGAGTTGGTGGAATCTTATCTTGACATGGACCTCTATTTGGGGGTAGATCTGGGAACAGTCGTGGAAACGATAGACAGCCAGCCAGCAACTGCATTTTTCACGCATAACGGCACAACACAAAGCTTTACTGTCTACCCAATGACGAATTTGTTCATAATCCAGGACTACAAACTAGCCAATATGGATCTTAGCGACATGTTCAACCATGTGCCGCTCTTTGAGCAAAACATGGGAAACTTTGTCAGCCATATCGCCTTCGAGCTCGGCCCGTGGTACAAAGGCCGGTCTGAGGAGTATTTTGCCCTGCATCGGGTAAGACAGATCATGCACCACGTCAAGAAGTCGCGGCAAGCTTTGGTCAAGTACTCACGGTTCAGGACTTGCCGAACTGAGTCGCCGGAAAATGGGACTTCAATAAAAGACTACATGGATACTACACGCCTGTGGTTCATTGATCGCAGCCCGGCCGCGCTGTCCGAGGGAGCCTCTTCTGATAGAGAAGGGCAGTTTGTCTTTTTCGCAAGCGATTGTAAATACGTTGAGGTTGGTGAGTGTGCCGACCATAATCGAAGTATTATTCCCAGCCACCCTCTGCTGTCGAAGCTGAAACCGTCGACCTTCAATGGCCCTTGGGACTACTGGGTCAGGTATGCTGGGAATTCCCCTCGTTGGGATGCCGAACGCTTCGGCGTTCTGCGGCCTGTACATTTGGACGGCTGGGGTATTGAGGGAGCAGACTTGGGCTGCTGACTACTCTGGGGGGACATCAAGGATGGATCGTGGTGTGGTTGGAGGGTTTAGAACCAATGAATGTAGACTTCGTTGGCCGACATAGCATCGGAAGCAGATAGGCATCGCAAGAGTTTTGCTCCCACCAGGTCAATTTGATCGATTTCGCGCCCTTCCCCGGACCCCGCTCCGGTCCGGCTGCAGCTACCGGTTAACGGCGGATGCTAACCCCCGCGTCGACTTCTATTGCAATCATGCCGGAGGCGGGGTATTTAGAAGCGCGCTTACTTTAGTTGAGCGAGCACCTTTGTGCCTCATTTGTAGTTTGTTTTAGATAGTCGCAGAAGCCCCTTATCATTGTTCTGTTGGCAACCGCTCATTTACTCCTGACCATGGATTCCCATCGCCACCCGTTTGACCCGCTGGCAGCCGAGGAAATCCAACTTGTATGCGCTCCCGGGAGAAAGTATGCACATACTGACAGGTTTGAAGGCAGTTGAAATCATTCGCCGTGCGTTTGCCGACATTAGCTGTATCTTTCGGGCTGTCACTCTCCTCGAGCCCCCTAAGAAGGACATGATTGCCTTTCTTGACCTTGAGCATGGAAGTTCAGGGGCTGCAAATCCAGCACCCCCGCGAATTGCCATGGTGCATGCTCACATCGAGAATGTGTTTCGGGAGCTGCATGTCAACCTCGATCAGCGGGCTGTGGTCTCAGACACTGCACTCCCCGGGCGGCACTCCCACATCGACTCGGAGTTTATGCACAGAGTTGAGCTCGCATGCCTGGCCCATCCAGAGGTTCAAAGACAAGTCAAGGCGTTGAATCTCCCCGGTGAAGCCACCGTCGTGGTCGAGCCCTGGACGTATGGGCCTGATGGTATGAACGACATGTCCAAGCGTTTGACAATGGTACCTACCCCGGCTCCTCAAGTGCGATTCACTGCTCTGTATCTTGTTTCTAACTGCTCTCAAGTGCTGGTTCTACATGCGTATGTCGTCTGACCCGGACGCAAACTACTACGCCTACCCTCTTGATCTCTGTGCTGAGATGTCCTCTGAACTCGAGTTGATGAAGATCTACCGACTTCCTTCGGGCGAGGATGATCGAGCTGAAATCAGCGAAGATCCCAAGGAATACGAACATCGAAAGGTTCACGAAGGCAGCGAATACCACCCAAACCTCACAGCTGCTCCCCGGACGAGCACAAAGCCTTATCACGTTTCCCAGCCCGAGGGGCCTTCATTCAGCATCGAGGGGAGCCTGATTACCTGGGAAAATTGGACGATGAGAGTCGGGTTCAACTACCGCGAAGGCATGACCCTACACGACATCCGCTACGATGGCCGCAGTCTGTTCTACCGACTCTCTCTTTCCGAGATGTTCGTCCCCTACGGCGACCCCCGGGCTCCATACCCAAGAAAAGCCGCCTTCGACCTCGGCAATGACGGCGCCGGCGTGTGCGCTAACAACCTCAAGCTCGGATGCGATTGTCTGGGACACATCAAGTACTTTGACGGCTTGCTCGTCACACAATCAGGCCTCCCACTGAAGATGCCAAACGTCATCTGCTGCCACGAAATCGACGACGGCATCCTCTGGAAACACACCAATACCCGCACTGGCAACGCCGTTGTAACACGCTCTCGCGTGCTGGTCCTCCAAACCATCATCACAGCCAGCAACTACGAGTACATCTTCCTCTTCTACTTCGGCCAGGACGCCTCCATCCACTACGAAGTCCGCGCAACAGGAATCCTCTCCACGGCGCCCATCTCCATCGAAGATACCGTCCCCTACGGAACCGTCGTCGCTCCAGGCGTCCTAGCCCCCTACCACCAGCACCTCTTCTGCCTGCGCATCGACCCCGCCATCGACGGCCACACCAACACCCTCGTCGTCGAGGAAACCCACCCCCTCCCCATCGACTCCCCCTCCGTCCACAACCCCTTTGGCATAGGCTACACCACCACCTCCGTCCCGGTCGAGCACGAAACCGGCCTCGACCTCGACCACACCACTAACCGCACCTTCAAAATCCTCAACGAATCCCGCCTCAACCCCACAACCCGCACCCCCGTCGGCTTCAAACTCCTCCCCTGCTACAGCCAGCTCCTCCTCGCCCACCCCTCAAGCTACCACGCGCGCCGCTCCGAGTTCGCCTGCCACGCCGTATGGGTGACGCGCCACCACGACAACGAGCTCTACCCCTCAGGGAAGTTCACCATGCAGTCTGCCGGCGGGGAAGGCATCGCCTCGTGGATTGAGAATCGGCCGGAGGAGGAGAAGGGCGTGAGGGGGGAGGATATCGTGGTGTGGCATACCTTTGGGAGCACGCATAATCCGCGCGCGGAGGACTGGCCGGTTATGCCATGTGAGAAGATGGTCGTGGGGCTGAAGCCGGTGAATTTCTTTGAGAGGAACCCGGGGTTAGACGTGCAGGTTGCGACGGGGGAGGGAGGGAGGAGTGTTTTGGTGGTGTAGGAACTCCACCACAGAACGGGTGAGGATCCGCATCACATCCACAGACACAGGAGGAAATTGCAGCGTGGAGTTTTATTGAGAAATCAAGCTTGATTAGCTCAGCTGGTTAGAGCGTCGTACTAATACAGATCTCATCTCCTGTGTCCTGCAATGCGAAGGCCAACAGTTCAATCCTGTTGTCGAGCAAGCTTATCTTTTTGCCGTCGGTACGTGGCTTTTGTTCTTTTTTGTGTCCTCGGTCTGGGTGTGCCCTTCATTCCAGATCCAATGTAAAAGAAACCCAGAGGTGTCCTTCCTCCGTGGTTTGGGGCAATGCTCTCCCACGCCTTTCCGCGATCGCGATCATGGCAACTCGACGTGTTCGAGGGATGTAAAACAGATGCGGGGATGCCTTAGCGCTCAGGGGTTCTCGGAGAAGCTGCCTTCCAATGATTGGCACTCCAATCGGACTTCCAATCACACTTGCAGGCTGGGACTGCGCCGCATCGCACTTTCCCCTGAGAAATCCAGGTTTCCGTCATCACCCGACACCTGAGCCCGACGACATCGACGAAGCAGAACCACATTGTGTGCTACCGAGCGCCCGTGCCTTGTGTTGAAATGGCCGAGGTTGCAGCGAGTATCGTTGCATTCATACAGTTAACCGACAGTGTCATCCGCATCTGCAATCATTTCATAGGCGTCGTGAAGGATGCGCCCCGAGACCTCATCATGATTTCAGACGAGATCTCATCACTGAGGGCCATCCTGTCCTGCTTCAGCGAAGATGATCTCCACCCCAACACAGCGGAGGCGCTCCCTGCCCTGTGTTCACCACAGGGCCCCATCCAATCTTGCTCCAAGGCGATCGCAGCTCTTGAGCGTCTTCTTCCCAAGGTCCCGGACGATACGAGCAAGAAAATGGGCTTTAGGTGACTTGGGTACTGAAAGAGCCGCAGGTGAGGAAGCTGCTCGCTGAGATCAGTCTGCACAAGTCCACCCTTCTCCTCGCCTTGACGGGGGATATGATGTAGGTGCAGCGATTGCAACACCACAGCAGTATTTTCAATGCCACTAATCACAATCACTCAGGCGGGATATCAAGGAAATCAAGGCGGGTGTCAACAGGGTCGAGGAGTCGATGACAGCGTCGGAGAGAAGAGAGGCTCTGTAATGGCTCCAATCCAAATCTCACAACCCATCGACACTCCACAACGACGCCCTGGAAAAGCACGACGGGCAGACAGGCCAATGGCTACACAAGTGGACAGAGTGGAACTCTTGGTTGCAAGCGGACAACTCGCCAGTATACCGGTTTCTCTGGATTCACGGTATACCAGGGGCAGGCAAGTCGGTCATGGCCTCCTTCATCATCGAACTCATCAAATCACACTGCAATGGGAACCGCAACCAATCGCTTGGGCACGCATACTACTACTGTCAGTACTCGCACAAGAAAGACGAAGGGCCTGCGTTCTTGCGTTGGATCATCGGCCAGCTTAGCCGCCAAGCGAAATGGGCACCACAACAACTGTTACAGCTCCGCGAGTCTGGTCTTGATCCCACCATCCCAGATCTACTCGGTACTCTATCAACTATCTTGGAAAGATTCGACCACGTGTACTTAGCAGTTGATGGCGTTGACGAAAGCGAACCAAGACCCCAGATGCTCTCGGTCTTGACAACGCTCGCCACCGACGAGCGTTTTCACAAAGTACGTCTCCTTATCACAAGCCGCTTGTATCACGACATTGAACGGGCGTTCTCTGGTATATCAGCCAATATCTCTATGTCGAACTATTTGGTCGCCCAGGATATATCGACGGTTGTTCACGAGTGGATCATAACCAGTGCTCCCATGAAGATGTGGAGCCATCTTTCCCCGTTGATCGAAGAGCAGCTGTGCTGGAAGGCTGGGGGAATGTAAGCGGAAATTAATTATAGATACGGGAAAAAACGACCAGCTAACAACTTGCCGAAGGTTTCGCTGCGCTTCGTGCCAGATGCAGATTCTCGAGCACATCCGCGATGAATCGCAACTCATCGATTCGTTGAACTCACTGCCTAGTGATCTTGACGAGATCTATCTCCGACTCCTGAGCGCCATCCCCGAACCCGACCGCCTGTTTGTCCGCCGTGTTCTCCTTTGGATTGCAGGACATTCATTTGCCGGCCGACTGCGAGACAAAGGCATTCACCTTGATGTCCTCGTTTCTGCGGTGTGTGACGACCTTCAGAATTTGACGGGAAGGACTTATTGATATACCGCCGACGACGTGAGGGAGCTATGCGGTTGTCTCATTACCGTCACGGAGCGGCCGCTGCCGTTCACGGATTTCCTCCGACCTCTCCATATGCTTCCGCCACTTGGAGGCGAGTGCAAATTCTACATCAAAGCGGGCAACGACGAAGATGCGCCCATGGGAAGCTTTGTTTCGATCGCCCACTACACAGTATTGGAGTTTCTGTCATCGGAACGAATCGCATCTAGCTCAGCACAGTACTTTTCTATGACCCAACGCGACGTCAAGAACTCGTTCTTCAACAGCGTTCTGAGACAGTCCCTCGCCGCAGATCCATCCGGAATCTTAGCAGACTGGGTCCGGGACCGCGAAGCGTACTGCCTCACGCTTGTACCGCTAATTATGCTGACTGAGCCGGACAGCATCGACCCCGACACGCTGGAACTGTGCGTACAGTACTTCCTTCCTACCAGCTCTCACTTTCCCAGACTTCGCACCATCTAGTACTATCTTGTAGCTAGGTGCTCATCTGCCCGGGCGTTTTAAATAGCGAGACTTCCGGTTTATAATCCGGCGGTAGCGCCATCCCAGTACGAGGGAAATGACCCCAACGTGTGGGCGTTGCTGGCCATGTTGATGACAAATAGCCGGGCAGTCGCACATGCATTCAGACGGAAGCTAGGGTGGGACGAAAATGAAGCTGGGGATAAGGAAATAGAGGCAGCGTTTTTTATCCAGGGGGAAAGGGACTGCAATGGTGCAAGCAAAGTCACATCACGGGTCCCTGGCGCAGGTGGCGTCGATTCGAGGGAAGCATCAGCTTCAGATTATGGAAGGAAGTAGCATCTCTTGGCCGCAGCTCTGATCCTCCGGGCTTGACGAGATTCGTGTCGAAAACACTAAGTTCAGGAACTGCGCTGCCACCCTTCCTCTCCCTGTAGACTTTACTCACGTCATGCCACATAACCACGGTTGGTAGGCATGGGTTTACAGGGAGATGTAGTTTCAATCGTATGTGAATTGGAGGCCGGAAGGTGCAGCCTGGGCCCGTGGCCGCATGTCGCTCTTGTGAAAACATCTTGAACTTGATACAGAAGCCCCAGTATTGGCTCAAAGGAGCCAAAAGAATGGCGAGGAGAGAGGATGAGTTGGTGGTGCAGGAGCAAATGAAGGAGGTGCTGATGAATGAACAAAGACAGAGGGCTATTCTAGGGGTTAGGGTTAACTAACGCCAACACGTCCGTCGCAATTGGCCGAGCCAATTCGCGGCAACTTCGGGCTCGCCACAGCATCGAAGAACCCTCTCCAAGAAATGGCAAACTCGAAATCTTGACCCCGACGCCGCACGTCATGGCTACTGAGAAACGAAGCCGATCCGAGCTGCTCGGTATCGTCAGCAACGACGAAGACGACTTCGTTTCGCCAATACCGCCGCCCAAGCGACGCCGAGTCCTCCCCACTCTCACGAACCGCGACCTGCTCTCCCCGCTCTCCGACGAGCTGCTCGTTCGCATCCTCTCCTTCCTGCCGCTGCAGCACCTCCTCGCTGTGTCCCCCGTGTCGCGCCGCTTCTACCACCTTGCCGGCGACTCGCAGCTGTGGAAGGCGCTCTACTATGCGCGATTCGTGCTCCCGCGCGCAATGCGCATCCCGGGCTTCCGCGACGGCCCCGTGACGGGCGGCACCAGACACAAGCTTCACTATTCTGGGCGGAGGACGCTCTGGGCTGATGGCCGTCGTGGCGGGCTTATTCGCGATGAGGATTTGGCGAGAGGGAAGGGGCTGGATGAGGACGACGACACAATACCGCCGACGCTAAGGAAAGAGGAGGTCCTACAGAAGACGGAGACCGTGAACTGGAAGCGCCAGTACAAGCTCCGGTATAACTGGTCGCGGGGGAAGTGTGCTGTTGAGGAGTTGAGAATAGGGGTAGGAGAAGCCGGCGATCACAACGAACAACAGGAGCGAAACATCCTTGCGAAGGTTATCGAGGGCGTTGCCATCACAGTGGACAGGACCTCAGGTCTACGCGCCTGGAATTTGAGGAATCGGCAGTTGCTGGCACAGATGCAGCTTGGGGAGGACCCCGAAAGCGAAGCAGTGCCAAGCTGTATCGCCATTGACGATGGGAAGATGGGGGAGGGGGTACTCGACGTGGCTGTTGGGTTTGCGGATGGCGGCTTTGGCGTGTGGAGGTTGTATATTGGCGAAACACGGCTCGCACAGAGGTACCGACACAAGAAGTCGAGTAACGGAGAGCTCATTGCGATGGCTTTCTCGTACCCGTACTTGCTCACAGCCACAGCGTCGGTGCTAATATCGCTGTACACTTTCGAGGTTCCCAGCGTCGTCGAAACCGACGGGGAAGTTGGCGTGGAAGCCGAAAAGAGGGTTGGTGAGGCCTCAAGTGGCTTCAGGAGCCACACGGAAACCAGCCGTGGCTCAGAGAAGGCGAACGAAGTCCATCCAGGAAGTACTGTTGGGGCCGACACACTGGCTCCTCCATACCTTCTAACGTCTCTAAACTCACATACTTCTCGGCCGCCGCTGGCTCTGTCAATCCGGAAGACGTCCGCGACAACCGTGGCGTCGATCGCCTACACATTTTCCACACGTCAAGGTTGGTCCATTGGCATCCAGGACCTTCACGTACGATCATCGAGCGCAAGGACAAAGGCAGCCCCGGAGATCGCAACCACTCGGATAGCATACACGAGTCCAGTGGATGCTGGTGGCTCGATGCGCACTCCCGCAACCTCTCCGAGTACACCTAGGCGCCACAATGCTCACCCGTCACCCGAGTCTGGGTCCCCTTCGGACTATGCCACGCCAGAAAGTGCCACAGAGCCAGGGCCGACCACGTTGTGCTATACGCACCCCTACTTGCTGGCGACCCTCCCTGACAACACACTGGTGTTGCACATGTGCACCTCAAACGCCTCGTCCCTCTCCATTTCACGAGGGATCAGACTGTGGGGGCATACGTCAGGCATCAGCGACGCTGAGATCACTGCCCGCGGGAAGGCGGTCAGCGTCAGCTCCAGGGGCGAGGAAATGCGTGTTTGGGAGCTTGAAGGTCGGTCGAACGGTGTGGGGAGTCGAAGCGTGGAGATCAGGCCCGGCCAATCGCCGATAAAGGGCGTGGCGGACGACTCCATTGCCACATATGATTGGGATGAGCGACGCAATTGGGTCGGGTTTGACGACGAAATGGTCACTGTGCTCAAGGAGAAGACGGGTGGGGGGAGCGAGAGCCTCATGGTCTACGACTTTACCTGAGCAACGATGTCGGCCATGATCAATTGCAAGTTGAGGATGTTGCTCGGAGAGCCGCAATTCTCGTTACGATGGATCAGTTACCACGTGAAGTGGAACTCCGTCGCAGGGAGACTGGGAACGCCTCACCGGTGGCTAGACAAGTCACCTCACGGGCGGCTCTGCGATCTCGCGATCTCAGCCTCCACGGTTCCACATGGGCCAGGCGATGAAAAAGAGCCCTAGACATGCTCCATGCAAAGCTTCACAGTGGTTCCAACTCTCACTAGTCTGCTGAGCCCCAGAGCCACAATGCTGCCTTCCGCCTTCAGCCCTCGACATTGGCCCTACGCGTCTCCGATCACATAACGTTACAGATGAACTATTGGGCTCATTGACCATACAGTTCCCAAACAGGCGGTACCGTCGTGAACCACCAGCCTCTTCGTCCGCAGAGCGAAACGCCTCGCCCGTCCCTACCTCGGCCTGAGACCTCATGGCAGGGCGTACGACGCAGCAGCTACCCGCTTCCCGGTGCGCCTCCGCACAACGCAGCTTCTCGCTCTCCCAAGACAGCACAACCTATCGAATCCCGCCTCACCGAAACGACTGGCCGACCTGAAACCCGGCTTCGGCCATTATCGCCCGGCCTGGGCCTGGGCGGGGAACTGGCTGCGACGCGGCATCACGTCGCTGGGATACACAGACAAGACGTAAAGCACTTTGTGCACGAACAATAAACAGTGACGCTGGTATCAATGTTGTCCCTCGGAACAAAGCGGGCTACCACGTCCTGTCAAAACGCCTCGAAATAGAACCGAGCAGTCTTGACGTGCTTGCAATTGCGATATGTAGAAATGAGAAATATATTGTACTGCAACAGGTCACAGCTTTGGCAACAATTCTCATCTCCCCCTTTTTTGCTGCTCGCGTTCTGCAAACCGCATTCTGCGTAGGACTGCCGCGCAATATGGCGCGCAGCGGCAAGCCACAGCTATGACGCACCAGGCAGACAGCTCAGATTTGCCGGCGATGAATCACCTCTCGCCTCTCACCTATAGCATCTCGCATTTCCCAATCGATGAACGCGACCGAACGCAGGCAGACGGCCCAATTCTTTGACGGGGACGCTCAACTCAGTAGTGAATGGCCCAATTCTCCTGATCGGTCCGTCGTGGCTCTGCTTCAAGCTTTGGCAAAAGTCAATCCGCACTCAGGTGCAGCAGGCGACTGGGGAGGGGGTGGCTCTCAGCCTTACCCAACCACAATCACGCTTCCATGCAACGGCAGCCCCACGCTCGCCGAAACAAGCCTATCCACACCTTGAGCTTGCCAACCTTGTGTGAACGTCCTGCAACCGCACTGCAATGGAGGGAGGCCGCCCACCTGACACCCGTGAGATCGGGGCCTCGTGGGCCTCACGACGGATCGCTCGGGACCGGGGGATTTGGAATCAAGATGGCTGTCACATCGCGATTAGTTAAGTATGATAAGGATTACACTTATCTGTCGTATTCCTCAATCGCATCTGCCGCTTTGCGCACAGGATGGCAATGTGCTGTGCGAGCGCTGGCCATCTCCCGTCACTAACACGCGAACGGATGGGTGCAACTGAGACAATGACGACAAGCAAGCGAACCCCATGACAACCTGCCCAGTCACCTGACGGTGAGATGGTGTCGAGCTGTCTGAGAGCAGGGACTGCAATCGGCACCTGTGTGTGTGGGAAGGGGGAGAACGGATCAGGGACCGGTGCAAGGGGGCGGGCAGGCATTGGAAGCGGGCGGGCAACCAGTGCACAAATCTTGATAGAGCCACCCCACCCCATCTTCGTGCAATCTCACAAGCAGAAGCAGGGAACTGTCTGTCGCCGTCGGGGGTGCAAGGGCATTTGGTTCTTGGTCAGGCTACTACAAGGGAGAAGCTGTTGATATATCACGCTCAGTTAATAGGCGTCACGCGGCGCGCACCAAGCGTGTTGTGCGGAACGCGTGGAAGTGAGGCCAGAGGATTGCCAGAGTGTAGCTTCGGCGCCGCCTTCTGTTTCGCTGCAGCAAGGTCGTTCCGCGCTGTTTTGCAGATCCAACAGATTGCTGGCAAGTTCCCATTTGCTGCTCATTCCAGACTGGTCAAAACATGCCGCTGCTTTCTTCCTGTCAGGTACCCGGAGTGGTTGTCGATCACGAGGCCGACACTGGTCCGCGAAACAGTGGACTGCCCTTTTGAGCCGACCTGCAGCACGTCGACACCACCAGCTTTCTCTGGACGGGCAGCTACCCTGCCACGCTTCTGCTTTGGCATTGGCACCCCAAGCTGTATTCCTGAGCTGGCGCTGCTGTTGTTGGAGGCGTTGGTATTGCAGGACCTTGTTGTGCTGCGACAACTGGTGCCATGGCTCCGGGCGCTCTACGCTCCAGAGAGCATGAATGTGTCGGAAATTGAGAGGTTGAGGAGGGTCCAAGACGTCAGCGTGTCAATGCACTTTGTCGACTGGTTCTCCCGGGAAACAAGCCCATTCGGCGGGGAGGGGGAGCCGGGCTGGAGCGGAGGGCGGGTGTTGGCAGTGTGGGGTTTGTTTGGCCAGACTGTTCCAGTCCCAGCAAACACCGGCGGTGGTGCCCGGCCGGGTGCCTTGCGGGCTGCGTCTGCGGTTTGCCTCGCCTGAGCGACGGTCCTCTTGCGATTCGATACCGCAGCCAACCGAAAGATGGAAAACAGCACTTTGCGTCCTGAGACCTGCGCAGCCGACGGGCAACTGATGCAGGTGTGTGAGAGCTGCGGTGATGGCAATGGTGTTCCCGTTGGCGACCTTGATGCGGGGAACGCTGTGATTTGACGCCTCCACGTCTCCACGCCTCCGAACCCGCAACTGCGGGCGTCTCGCCCTGTCTTGCTCAACCCCTCTCCGGCAGCTCGAGACAAGGCGAGAAGGGGCCTCTTGTCGGCTCGGTATCGTGTCTGTTGGTTGTGGCACAGCCGGCGAGGCCCTGGCGGGATTGAGCAATGAATGATGAACAGGTGTTGCTGCCCCGTCTTTCAGACCTTGCTGGACTGAACCAAATCAATTGGCCAATCGCGCAGGTCAATCCCTGCAGCACGAGGCTGTTTTGTCTTCTCCTTTGTCCATCTTCTGCGAGCGACCACGGCATCCCCCGGCGTCTGTTAGTAAATTGCCCCTCAAATGAATACGGTCGATAGGACGCAATGTAGACTTCCGCCACTCTCTCCGAATCACCAGCGTGTCTCAATGCGGAAGGCAGCCACTGATTGACGAGCGATGATGAGGGGTTGCAAGCGCAGTCGAGCTGCCCCTCCCTCGCGGAGGAGGGGTGATAAGATAGCGTGGAGCAACCGCCCACGGCAGAGCACGTCGTGCATTTCTCGACTGACAACAGATCTTGCTGTGGAACCCCCCAAACCCCCCTCTGGACATACACCCTCACACAGATCTCATGTCTGCCGGTGGCTCGAGAGCTGCGACATCGGTCAGAGGGCAGTGGTCTGTCCAAGTGACACTTACATGTGAATACCGAGTTGGAGGCCAAATGATGGTCACGAACCCCTCGTCTTTGGAGAAGCAGCGGCCGTCTGGGAAAGCGAGGAACTGAGACCACAGATGGGTTCCGTATACCCCACCACGAGAGTAGGCCCTTTTCGTAAGGCATCATGTGAACCGCTGTGGATGAACACAGAGTGGTAGCCAGATTGCCGTGTGTGCCATCCCGTCTTTCGGTAGCTCGAATACCATGTACATATCCTGGCCTTCAGATCAATGATCTGCCCTCACTAGCCGAAGATAGAGGAATCGATACCCTCCGTTGGATTTTGACCAGCCAGCCGCCAACGCTGGTGTGCTTGGCCACCAATATTCCAACATCAAGAAGGTTGGTAACTGAACCAGCCAGAACTATCCTTAAATCCTAGGCTAGCTTACCTCATCGTAAAGCTCTAAGAGCTACCATAAACAAGCTCGAGCAAGTAAGGTAATTGTCATACACAGCCTGAGTTTGGGAATGCTTGGGCTGACCTAGGTATGCTGGTGCAAAGCTAGGCAGCATGGCTGCGGCGCCAATGGAGCGATATGATTCATCAATCCATGGCTCGCCTCCATTGAGTCAATCGCCAATTGCGCGGCCTGGTCATCATCGCCGAGAAGGCAGCAGCCTGCCACGAATGGATCCCCAATGGCAACGCATCCACGCAACTACCAAATTCTGGCCGGTGCCAATTGAGTTTGCCTGAAATCCTATTTGTCTACCAGACGAGGCCCGCGAGTGGCAGAAGCGTCGTGAAAAGCAAATGGAGAAGAAGAGTTGGGGCACGCCTGATTGCGCATACTTCAGGGCTCCAAACCGTGGAGCAATATCCCGTGGGGGCCTCAGTGTCTGCTGCGGCGTCAGAGGCGAAGTCGTCTCATCATGTCCAAATCCTCCCGGATCATTCGGGTGGTGTCTGTGAAGCCGGATTGAAGTTGCGGTTGGCGTGTGAGCTGACATTCGGGGAGATACACAGTAAAATCCGACACTCAAAGTCCGACGCGGAGTCGGGTCAACAGAGTCGAGATAGAAGTCGGCTGCGTCGGCTGACGGTGGTGCGTGTAAAGTCCGCAGCGCGGAGTTACCAGCGAGCTCGGAAGACGTCAATGGAAAGACGGAGGCAACAATTCCAATTTGCATTCTTCGGCGGTCAACAGCTCGGTCGGTGTCCATCATGATCGGTTGGTGACTGCTCCGTCAGGGCAGGACCACACGTCGGATTCCATCAGGCTGGGTTGTGAGCGAACCCAGCCTGCTGCATCCACACCCCTCCCTTTGACGCCTGGCACAAGCGGGGTACATTATGACTGCCAAGAGTACCTCGCAACTTCCCATCGCGTTATCGATAAAGCAACCGAGCTAGGCCAAAACAGGACGTTGGGGTTTCGACTTCATGCCTCCCGCAGCCAACGATCGCTGGCCGAAGCCAGGACTGCACACACTGGCAGCCAAAACTCCCGCCCACGACCGATGAGTCACAGGCACCCTTCCACAGACGCGGACGACAGACCCCTTCTCTGCCTCTAATTGACCTGCATTGACAAGGTGCACGAAGCGGACCACTTCCTTTGTCCGCGGTCGGCCTGATTGGCCAATTCGCCTCCCTGACGTCCTTGCGGTGCTTTTTCGACCGCTTCGCACCATCCCATGTGGCAACATCCTGTGGGCGATGGTGGCTTCCCACCGTTCAGACGACAAACGACGGCCAAGCTGCCCCACGCGATGAGCTGTCCTTTGCAGCTTCCAGTCAGTTCAATCAGCTAGCTCGTCTGCCGCGAGCTTTCGATGCCCAACCAGTGCCAATTAGCTGCCCAATTGGGGATCAATTGAGTCGGTGAAGTGGCGATGAGCTCAAGGCCGCCAGGAGCCGCTCAGCTGCCGCCAAGTGTCAGCTTTCTGTTCTCCTCACATCCCCCTCCTGTTCTCTCCACCACGATGAAAGCACCGCTGACAACCGTTTCTATAGTGCAGGGAGCGACCTCGCAACCGTTCCATGTTTGTGGGGCAAGCACGACTTTTGCGAACCTTCTGCTGCCGCCGCGTTCGGGGCGCCGGCGGTGTCGAGCATACTTTGAAGTCTCCCAATGCGATATCCCAGTGGGCCGTTGGATGAAACCATCAAGGCAAGTGCCTTCAAGCACACGCACAAATACATACACCTCACGCGTGGAAATCAGCATATTTCTCATAGTACAACGTAATTCTCCGCGTTGCACCCGCCAACCTTGAGAGGAGGTGGATAGAGTTTGCCTCAGAGCTAGTTATGGGCGTAACTAGCTCCGCCGTTTCTATTTTTTTTCGCGATCTGCCATGTCCCCGTCATGCACGCCCAACCACAAGGTGGCTCACGGTTGTCTGACGACGTTGGGGGGCTTGCTTTCTGCAGAGCAATGTATTTCCTTGGAATCCCAATGCTTCGTACCAAAACCTACTGCTCTCGCTGGACTCGATTGTTGAGAGACATCTAGGTTTCACACCCAATTGGGTCTCTCTCTCGGCAGAAACACGCTTCGGTTGAGAGCCGTCGTCGCGAATGCGAATACAAATACAAAGAAACCCTTCGCTCTACAATCCAGGTTCGAGCATTTTACAAACTTCGCATCCAGGATAAGCTTTGCTAGCGGCCCAAGGCCAAGCGACCAGACGCGTGCTCATTTTCCTATCCGCCGCCAGAGGCGATCCGAAATCCAACTGCCGTGAGGCTCTCGCTGGATCGTCCAATGGTTTACCCTCCCGCCATCAGGCACCGCAGGAAACAATAGGCTTTCAAGGTTGGAAACAGCGGTCCATGGTCACCATGTGCAAGTGGGAGTACTGCATCTTAAAAGTACTTGACGCAGAGGCCCGGACAAAGAGCAAAGAGAGGCTCGACTGGATGCCAGCAGCAGAAGCAACCGCTTGCGGAACCAATCCAAAGGGGACTTGATCTGGACGCGACCGCCAAAAGGGAGTGGGTTCGGGTCGAAACCTGCCGCTTCAAGAGATACCCCCAAGTACCGCAGGTTGGGCACAAGTACCTGACGTACTTTATGCGAGCCCGACTTATTTTTGCCTGACCGACCGGGGTCAAGAGGACGGCGCGGGTGACTGGATTGGCTGACTGGACCGCAGTGGCTGAGGGGGTGTGACTCGGAGCGGCGGGCGACGAATGACTCCTCGAGTGGCAGGGGGTGCTGGACGAGACACGGAAGGCAAACCAGACCCACTTGGCATTCTCACCCCCCCTCACCCCTCCCTGAGCGCCATCGACCCCAGATTCGTGCCTCCCCAGGGTCGGGGGCCCGCTGGCTGTGGATGCCCGTGTCAGGCAGAGCCATACGTTCACGGCCCGTGGGAGTGCAAGCAGCAACAGCAACACCCAACAGCTGGCGACCAGGACACTCGCATTTGAGACGACGCGCGCGCTGTGCGCCGTTCGACAGTTCGCCCGCTGTGTGACTGCTGTCGCAATCGCCCGCCAGGTCCTGCGCTGGAGCCTTGGGCCGCCTGCCAGCTCATGAGCAACTTGGTCCAAGTTGGTCTGCCCACCTATACACCCCCTCTGGCTGTCGTTTGCCCATCTGCCCGTCTGCTCATTTACACTCGCTCACCCTCCTGATCATTTCTCCCTCCTCTTTCTCTCTTCTCTCGCCCTTTGCCTCGCTCAATTGGTATTGCGCATCTCTGCTCGCACATCATCGCACTGCCGTTATCAAGCAACAATTAAGTTACGGGGAGTACCTTCCTGCTTCGCCACACTTAAACCTTCCAGTGGTTTCCACGCCTACCTACCGGCCGAGACGCCACCCGCTACCCCCATTGACGCATTCTCATAACTATTGTTGTCCACCCCCAATGGGTTGAGTCGCAAGGACACATTGGGCGCAGATAATCGAACGCTTCCGTATTGTTTCGATATCCGTCGAATTGAATAGACAATCCTCACGACCCATTCACGCTTCCGACAATTGCTTAGCAATCAGACAAAGGGATCGCTTGGGACCCCGACACACACCAACGTATATACTTCCACCACGCCTCCGATCTCACCACTACAATTCCTCTCCGCATCCACCAGAGACCGACCAAGGGGCCTACTACGACAAATTGACCGCCTCCCGTCGACCAACACCCTTTGCGCTCACTCAATCCGCTAACCCACCGCCTGGCGCATCATCATCGGCCCATTGATGTCGCTGCCCTCACTTCGCCACCCAGCGCCGCACCAGACAGTCATTCGCGAGATGTCTGATAGACCGACGGCTTCGACTTCCCCCCTCCAACAGACCTCGCTTGAAAGGGATCGTGCGTCCCCGACAATCCATTGCTCGCTGCCTTTCTCGTCCGCCTCCTTTCTGCCCCCGACCCCGACAAAGGACACTCAAGACATGCGCGCAGAGTCCAGCACGCCGTCGTTGGCGGTGGATTCCAAGAAGCCCTGCGACATCAGCAACCTCATGTCACCCCCGGAGCCTGCTCCCTATGATAGCTTTATGCAGGCGGACATGTCGATGAAGTCGTCACAGCGCCCAAACCTTCCACTCGATGTGCGGCCGGGTCTGCGGCAAGCCCCGCTCTCGCCTCCCTTCTCACCACCAAGCTCGAGCTGGGCTGTTGCGACCGGTTCGGTACCTCCAGTCAGCCTTGGCGGCCAAGATCCAATTATCTTCCCGCCAGTCGAAAACACGGCAAGTCCACCGTCAGGACCTCTGTTCGTCCCGACCGAAGATACGATCAAGGCGGCAACGAAGCAATTGGTTGACGAGCATATCGCATTCCGATCTACTAGCCTGTTCCGTGAGGCGACGCCCCCGAGGCGGGAGGACTACGAGCTGGCGCTATACTTCAAATCTAATTGTCTGAAGATGTTTGCGGAGAACCCGAAGGCATACTTGCGTAAAGAGCGCGAGCTGCTTCGGGCTGACCGCAAGAACACTGCCATGGCACGGCCTTTGGTGAAGTTGCCTCCCATCCTCCCAGCCTCGAGGCCCACGTTACCGAAGCCTCAAGTCCCTCGATCGACTGCTGGGCGTATCCAAAAGCCCAAATCCCCAACTAAGATCAAGGCTCCAGGGCCGAGGCCTATCCGAGCGACGCCTACGACAGTACGTCAAACTATCCGTGTCAGCGCTACCCCTGAGCCACGAGTGAGGACGGTTGCGCCAAACCGGGAAGACAAGGACTTCCACGCCCTTGAGGACTATTGCCCACCACTCAACTCGCTACCCAACAAGGCAAACAGCCTAAAGGTTGATTGGAAAGGCAATGCTCTCGACCTGAGCAAGGACCCCCACGCGTATCTCCTACATCCTGATGAGCTGGCCCTTGCTGCTGGCCTCCGCTTGGATTGCGCCACTTACCTCACGAGCAAGCGTCGCATCTTCATCCGCCGCCTCGAGTGCGCGAAGCAGTTCCCGCCCAAGGAGTTCCGGAAAACCGATGCGCAGCAGGCTTGCAAGATCGACGTCAACAAGGCCTCTAAGCTTTGGACAGCGTACGATAAGGTGGGCTGGCTCGACTCGAAGTGGATACAGAAGTACCTCAACAACTGAGCCATCCACGCAATGGATAACGTTCAGCACGCATCCTTTTGTTCTCTCCTCTGGACTGGATAACTTGACACATCTCAACACTTTCGGCTTTCCATTTGTCTGCGGCCAGCGGTTTTATTTCGGGCCAGCTCAACGGTCCCCTCAGCGTCATCAGTCACATCACGGCACTTCCGTTCTACGATACAGCATCTAGGGATTTTTATTCAGATACCCGGAGTGCGGCATATTCGCCTCTCGAAGACTTCATATCGAGAGTCGTCCCAGTTCGCAGCCCCCTTGTTGTCACTCCACACAGCACTTGTCATTTTTCTCATTCGGTACGGGTACTCAGGTCGCATACGCACATTCGGTTGGTTTTGGGTGGTTGAAGCGTCGTCATTTATCTCACTTGGTTTTATCTCTCCACTCTACAGCAGGGTACGAGTCGGAGGCGGGTTGGGCGGAGGGAATTTGATTTGGATGACTGCCATGAGAACTTGGCTGTTCATTTTGCATGCACCGGCGGCGTTGTTATTGTTGGCTTCCCAGATGTCATCACATTGGAATGGACGGAGAGATTGGAATCATAATGCCTATACCCCAGTTTTGTTCCTGCTATCCACAATTTTCGGGATGGATGCTCGTCATATGACGGCCACAGCGGCGCCATTTCATTTGTTGTATTGGGGATGGGCGGTCCTGTAACAGACACGGACTCCGTGGGGGGTCTTGATGTGTTTGGGTGGTAGTTTGCTTTCATCTGGATGGCGATGTTGTCTGATCAACACGCCATCCCGTCTCTTCGTCATTAGCTTCTCTCCGAGGTTTGTGCTGTTCTCAACATCGCCAGGCTACGGGCAGTCGACCGCAGGCTTCTAGTTTGGGCTAGATATCTAATCAACGAATTGACTTTACTACACGTTTACTACAACCCAATGTTTTTTTTATCCATTGATCGCGAACTGAACAATCAGAAGAGATCCTAACCAGAATGATCGTCGATCGCGGCTGCATCGTATCCTAGACTCCAGTGCTTCAGATCTCATGCGGATGCAGAATGTGCTGTGTGATCAAGCATTCCCGGCGGACAGGTCGCCGGGCGATCCCTCAGATCCAAACCGCCACTGAGATCTGGCCCGCAGCGGCTTGCAAGGGGCCCCCGGGAGCCCTAGCGGGCCGCCGAGCGCTGCCGCCCTCCATGATGTCATTTTTGCAGGGAAGGTTATCTTTATCAGTGGGGAACATCAATTCTTTATCGCGGACTTCGAGTGTCGTCCAAAATTGCAACGGACTCGGAGACACGATATCGTCGTACCATTTTCCTTGTTATCTATTGCGGGGCTCAGCTTGCTCCTTAATTCCTTGAAACGGGGAAATCAGCACTCGTGACGAGCTGACATCGTTGCAGGATGTTGGCTCGTCATCCGCGATCTGCGAGGGGGTGTGCACATCAAATACACCCCCGCCGACGTCAATTGACCTCGTTTACCCTTCCTTGTCCGGGGCGGATTCTTCAGGACGGCAGCTGCACTGCATCCTGGCCTGCATTTGCGTCAATTGCGCGGTTCCGAGGACTTAACCGGGTAAGCCTGCTCGCCTCGCGTTTTTGCCTCGATTCTTTTCTTGGTACACTAGGTTCAAAACAGAGGCTCGCCGAGGAAGCTTTCCTGGAGGGTGCACCATACTTTTACGTCTCCTTGTCGTCAAAGCCCACCGCCTACATTGAGCCTACTGTTGCCGTACTCACACGAAAACCTTCTAGAAGGGCGCCCGTATCGCTGGCCCTCGCGAGGGTTTCATCAAGTTTCGAGGTTCCAACTCCGGCTTCGCGCCCGTTGAGATTGAGTTGTGAGGGGCGGGCGGGGCAAGTTCCATTCCGACGGCATGGCACGCACGTCACGAAATGGAGGGTGAAAATTCTGGTCAGAGAAAAGTCAATCTCTTCCCCGTATTGCCGTCAATTGAAGAGGAATTGAACTTCACAGCGCCACAATGTGGATGAAACCTAATTGGAATCGTTTTGTGGCTTACTTGTGATCAAAGGCGTGACCACTCTCGGCCTTCGGGACAGATATGGCGTAATCCGGTGAGACCTTGAAGGTGTCGCCGCAGTCGGTTGCGGAAACCAACGACTCCCCATCCGAGATCTTGTGAGAAAGCGAAGAAGGTTGCTGAACATAAGATCTTGCATGGCGTCAACCAAGCGGAGAATTTTGGGAGAATCACATCGAATTTTGGGTGGGAGAGCAGATAGTACAAGAAAAAGCGACCCGCGCCCTTCTCGGATGAGACACCGCAGCCTCATCATTCTTCGCACTTCTTCGTCCTTCGTTTGAATCGATCTTGGTGCGTGTCGTTGTACCACAGATCAGTCACCGTCCATTCTACGGATCGACAGACACTGCCAACCTGCCCATCACCAGCTGGGACTCTCCTCATCATGTCTGCTGTATATACAAAGGCGACTTCATCCTGGCTACTGTCGCCAAGATGAAGGACGGGAGACGGCATCCTGGTCCAATCATCAGCCAGATCGAGCCTCGCGTTCCCTCGCAAAAGCTGCACCTGCAGCGGTTCATCTCCTTATGATGACTTTTCGACTGACAAAGTGAGCTTTTAGGTGCCTTCTGTTTTCTGAGAGTATCCCGGACAGAATAATGGCCGGGTTTGGATCGCGGCCGGCGTCCCGGAGAGCGGAAGTACCATGGAGCCTACGTACCCTGGAGCCGGGATTCACGGAAACGGCACCAAGCCGAGCTGGCATGTTCTGGACACAATCGCCGGGACAGCGATCACGACCGTGGGTCAAGTCAAAGGAAAAAGGACTTCAGGAGGAAGTGGCGATGCTTGAGTGTAGGGAATCCCTATCACTGACAGCGCTTTGTCCGTTAACTTGACCCGCGTTGTCGGGGATTTCGATTTCCTCTGTTGAATCATCGTCATTTTCTTACAAAGTATTTTCTCTTTTGGCTCGACTCTTCTTCCTGATCACTGCATCCACTTGCATTCCAAACACAAAGTTATTCTGCTCCGGACCAGGCAGAGACTCCGAAGAGAACGGGAATACTTGCGACAATGGTTCCATTCTAATCAGTTATTGTGGCCGAGTTACCGAGATCATTGCCGGATCTATCCCGGACCTATCTAAATTCCTCGGCCTCGGCTTCTTAACGCTCAAAATCGGATACACATTTGGGTTTATCACCGATGATTTCATCTGACCAGGATGTTATGGTTTTTCTTCTCGGGACGCGGATATTCAACTACATCGCCAAGCTCAGCTGACGGTCATCGAGTACATTTCGCAGTACGCAGACGCTCGGAGTTGTCTCCAACGAGACGTGTCCTGATCCCATTGACATGGGACCACCAACAATCAACATTACTTAGATTTTGGAAACGAGACTACCTAACTAGGCTTTTGTACCTTAGATCTAGCACATCAAACTTCGGGGGAAAAAAAAGCTTATTGCCTTGATCTCTCTAACAAAGTCCATTAAATACCGGTCAGTCATGCGCAGAAGCTCCCAACATGGACCATCTCAGCTCAGACAAGACCCTCGTCGAACCCAACCTCGGCCCTCCCTCGCCGACAGTCCATCTCACCAAACCCTCTCTTACTCACCAACTCACAACCCAGCCGACAAATTATACCCCCCATCCACCGCTAGCGTCTGCCCATTCAAATACTGATTCGCCGCAAACACCAACACCGCCTGCGCCATATCCACATCCTTCCCCGGCCTGCCCGCCGCAAACTTCTCCTTATACTTCTCACTCGACACATGGCTCTTCTGAAACTCATCGCTCTCCCCTGTCGCCATCTCTGACGGAAACACCCCCGGCGCGATGCTATTCACACGAATCTTTAGGCCATTCTCCGCAATCTCCGCCGCTAGCATGCGCGTTAGGTGTATCGCCGCGGCTTTGCTGGCGTTGTAGCTGAAGTGGTGCTGCGCGCTCTTGACTAGCCCGCTGATGCTGCTGGTGTTGGTCGCGGTTCCGGACCACTAGGCGTGGCGCTCTGTGCTGGCCTGTAGGAGGGGGAGGAAGGCGGTGGTCATGAAGAAGGTGCTGGCGACGTTGGTGGCGTAGGTGTTGGTCCAATCCGCGAGGGTGGTCTTTTCGGTGTCGAAGAGGTTTTGCTTCATCTCCTGGGCGGAGCTGGATTTTGTGGTGACGGAGGCGCTGTCGATGCCGGCGTTGTTGACGAGGATGCAGAGGCACTTCTGCGAGAGGAGATTTCCTGGACGAGCTTGGCTACGTCGGACTTTTTGGTCACGTTGGCGACGAAGGGGATGATTTATCCTTCGATGTCGTGGTTGTACTTGTCTACGACGGTGGAGAGCTTGGAAGAGGAGGGCCCCACGATGTAAATTTTTGCGCCGTTCACAGCCAGGGCTTGCGTGATCATGTGGCCGATTCAGGAACCACCACCTGTGACAAGAGCGACGCGGTCTTTCATATTGAAAAGAGAGTCGCGGTTGAGCTCCGCGTGGCTTGCTGCAGCGGCGCTTTTCGATGACATCTTGCTCAATAGCGGGCCTTGAAGATTCGAGATTTTGGATGAGGTGATAACAACGGGCCGAGAAGGTGGAGCGCGTAACGGCTGTGATAATCGCGGCGTGGCGGAGGAGAGTCTTGCACTGGTACGAGAGCCCTGTGGTCTGATAAAAGTACGTGCTGAAATCGTGAGGCCCATCGTGTTTGGTGTTCGGTTTGCTAATAGGTAGCGAAAAGGGGTGAAGATGTAGACGTTAAGGGGAGATGGCCAGCTGCTCTGTTCTTCTCTCGCGCTGTCTATGACGAGATGGCGAGTAATGACGAAATCGACGCGGGAGGTTTTGGTTTTGGGGCTCTCCGGGCAATTGACGAATCAAATGAACACGAGATATTAAGTTAAGTTCAATCAGTCAAGACATTCCAAGTTATACCACAGACTTTTATTACTACTAGAATTAACACAGCTCTGGACCTCGATCAAGCATTCAGACTATATCGCTTGTTACTCTCGCACATGAGAACAACGGCACACCTAGCCAAAAAGCCAGCCGGACGGACCACAAGTCTAGTCTTTCTTCTCAACCTCTTTCGCAGCAAGCTCAACATCCGTCTTCGGCCAAAGGTGGCTCAAGTCTCCCACCGGCAGGTTCAGCGTGATCCTCATCTCCCCTGCCATAATGATAAAACACATGTACCATCCAAGCAGTGCAACCACAAACAGCAACGCGCCTCCACCCTTCTGCAGCTTCCCAGCGGCATCGAAGTCTCCGGCGGCCACCTTCCAGTAAGCCCCCGAGAGAACCCACGAGGCCGTGCTGACAAGGAGGAAGATGGATGCGAAGACGGCGTTGATCTTGCAGGTGAAGATGAAGAAGGTGAAGAGGGCGAAGCCCCAGATGAGCAGGTAGAGAGCAATGACGGCGTTGTACTCGGGCGAGGTGAACCCCGATGGATCGGCCGCGGTTGCGTAGGGGGTAGCGAGCCCGAGGGTTGGCTTGTTGGGCGTCAGCCATGTGATTGCAAGCGAGATTGAGGGAACTAACCAATTGCAACATTCCAAAGCTTAACCAGAAGACAGCGAACAGGCCCATCACCATCATGGGGAAGAAGTTGCCCATAACCCATTCAAACACCATGGCGAAGATGAGCAGAACGGGACCGACGAAGAAGAAGATGCCAACGACCGGCGTGAAGCCCTGAGCGCCGCCCCATCCCATCAGGACGACAGAGAAGGTGAATGTCGAGATGACGAAGCTAGACGAAGTCGTGTGAGATTACTTCAGCATCCCGCGACAGGAACACTTACCCGACAAAACCGAGTGCTGTGGGGTTAGCAAAGCGCCGGTTGTAGTCGCCAACGTGGGGCACCTTCGGCGTCAGGTAGAGCTTCTCGAAGAGCTCGGGCGACATGGTGACTCCCGTGGTGGTCCGATGGAGTCCCTTTTCCTCGTCGTGGGACACGCCGCGGATGATGTCCCCGCCATTATGTGTGGTTTCAGTCGTCATTGTGTCTGTCAGGCCAGTCAGATACGGCAAATGAATCAAATTGGTGTTTGCGACCTGGCAAAAAAATCGATAGAACAAGGAAAGAGGGGGCGGACGTGCGGAGAGCTTGTCTTAAGTAACACGGAGGTGCCCAGCGTAGCATCTGTGGCCATGGCGGGCATGGCGGGCAACAGGTCGGCGACGTGTGTTGTCGCTAGGATGGTCGGTCGAACCGTGGATGCGTTACCATGGTCGGTATAGCTGCAGGGCGGCGACCATTCACCGATTCGATACCCCGGGACGCGTCGTCCACCGGTTGTGGAAGCGCTGCGCTCGGTCGTTGGGGAACCCCCCAGGGGGCGGTTGGGCCCAGGTCTTTGGCATCTGTGACAAACCAAACATACAGCGAATAGGGACGCCCCAACACCTGGAAAGCCTGCCGTGTGACCTCCTGGACCTTTTGGGGTCGCCGTACATCGGTAGCTTGACTGCCGGTAGTTTTTAAAATGCCGACCTTCCGGTCGCGATGTTGTTAGTGCACTTCCCCAATTTTGACGGGAAGTCGTTTGACAGAGCTCGGCCATCGGTTGCCGAATGCTGAATTCTCCGACACTGGCAGCGGTGTCGACGACCTGGAACTGACGCGTTCGCCGAATGCAGGTGTTGTTTTCAGGTTAATTGCGGATTGACAGACGACATAAACGAGGTGGCATCGAGGGTGCCCTTCCCGTCCCGAATTTCCTGGGCGGAGGGGTCTGTGTCTTGCCTCGATGTTCTGACAACGGCTGACATGCACTGGCCTCGACCAAAGTCTGGACAATGTGCGGGGAACTTGGAGTCAAGCACCTCAATACCTGCGCCATCAAAGCCGAATGTCATTCCCTTGCTCCATCAAGCCTAGACCAGACCCCAGAGATGCTCGTCTAGTCGGATTGAGATTCTTTCCTGGAAACCTGGGGATATGTCTGACGGGCATTGGACTAGCTTCCCCGCCGCTAGCCCACGTTCCATTGCTGGGCAGCAACGTCTGCGGCTTCCCAAAGGCTGGATTGGCGCTCGGGCAGCCAAACAGGAAGCAGGGGACTTTTATTGCCTGCTGTGCCTCCCGCCCACACACCACGTTGTCAACCGGGATCAATTTCGTGGCAGCCATCAGAGAAACGATACACCCCTGTCGGCTGGTTGGTGCCCGTTCGCCGACTTTCCTCTTGCTGTCTACTAATCTCGGCGTGACGCCTGAGAGGGCTGTCGTCAAGCTTTCCGGTAGGGGAGGTTCAAGCGACGCTGCGAACCGAAAATGAAAGGGATGATGTTGTTGTCAATGCAGAGAACTTCAAGAAACAGGGCGAGCCAACTGATAGGGAGTTTTGACAATGTTTGATTTGGCGAACAAGCCCGATCGGTTAGGTGACATCCATCGCGTGCGATTGAAGTCTATAAACCAAACTATCTATATTAGCAACGAAGACAGTTGCATCTGTCGTGTCTCTTCACTGCTGTCTGTGTCAGGGTCTCGCGGGGGTATTCTATACTTCATGAATGGTCTGGCAACCTAAAAACACTTAACTTGTCGGTTTCGAAAAGAGTAAAGCGTATGATAAACCGACGGCAAGCTATACCACGTTCATCAGTAGACTCGACTCGCAGTGGGCTTGCTCTTGGAAAACACCAACCCCTGTCGATCCGACGAGGGTGGTGATGGGGTTGGAAGAAACGGAGCACCAATGCAATCAATGCAAGCAACGTATAGGTAACGCGATATTGTCTGGCCAGTACTAAATAAGGTTGGCAGCGTCCTTCGGCTTTCGCTTGTGCTTCTGTTGAAAAAGTAGTCGTTTCGCGCAAAAGGATGCTTTCGGAGACTTGGCAGGTGCATCGTGTGTAACATATTCGCAATTCATGGTGGGTCCCTCTCGTGAGGGGAAGTGCGACGCGACAATTTCTCAGCTGACAGCTCCAACCTCCCGCATCCTGTCCCCGACAAACCGTTTTGATATTTCAATGAGCTCATGTCAATTCATGCGCGCAACCCAGTGCACCGGCTCTGCGCGTTACGGACACCAGGGCGTGCTTGGCCCTCGAATCTCATTCTCCCGCGGCGCTGGCAGAGCACCAACTCGAGCGGGGATGCGTTTCGATACACCCGGCTGCGCGCCAGCCAAGATGGCCCGTCAACACTCGAGGCGTTCCGGCTGGTCGAACTTCTCCCAGGAACAGCTTCAGACCCGATCCAATGTCGCCTCAGCGAGGTAGCCATCGGGACCCGGCAGACCTACGAGGCAATCTCGTACTGCTGGGGAGATCCGCACGATAAAACCCTCATCAAATGTAACGAGAAGCAGCTCAAGATACCGTCCACCCTTGCGGCCGCCCTCCAAGGGCTGCGGTTCAGCGATCGGGCCCGCCATCTCTGGGCTGATGCCATTTGTATCGACCAGTCCGATCCCCTGGACAAGGCGATGCAGGTCCCGCATATGAGGTCCATCTACTCCCGCTCCCAGCGAACGCTGGTATGGCTGGGTACCATGGCAGGCCCAGGTACACCACGCATATCCTTGGCATCTAGGACGTGCATACGCCTTTCGATTCCGATCCTGGGGCTGGCCGATCGGAGGAAGGTTCCTACGGTGGGAACTTTCCACAACATGACCGGGGAAGCTCGGAGGATGAGCGCATTTTCGGGGACACTTTACATCGCCATGGCTTACATGCTCCGCCGTCAGTGGTTCCGTCGGGCATGGGTCGTCCAGGAAGCGGCTGTCTCGGCAGGAGTCACGATTATCTTCGATCACGTGGAGTACGACTGGGACGAAATCGCCGAAGCACTCAAGTTCCTCTCCAGTGTCAAATTCCCGCTCGCCTTTCTCCCTTCGCCGCAGCACATCGCAGCGATCGATCACGAGAGACTCTTGTACAAGAGCCGGAAAAGTAGCCTTCCGGGAGTCCTTATTCGACACCAGCGGTGTCTGGCGACGGACCAGCGGGACAAGATATTCGCCTTCGCAGGCTTGATCGGCCCCGAGTCGGCCGCCAAAGACGTGAGGGTTACGTACGTGAATTGGGATACGCCATCTGTCGTCTATCACGAGTTGGCTACGAGGATCATGAACCGCGACGAAAACCTGGACATTCTGAGCGGGCTGCCATCCATGAACACCGGCCGCGTAGGCGGGTTGCCGTCATGGGTCCCCAATTGGAGTATTGAACCAGATTTGGACCAAGGCTACACGTGGAGCTTCGGACCTGCGACACTTGCTGGTGCTGAGGCTCGTGACGGCCTCGGGCAGGACTGCTGTCGTTTTTCAGCCAGCGGAGACAGTCGCTACCGGCCGGTGATCTCTGGAGATACTCTCACAGTCCCGGGGCATGTTCTCGGCACCATAACTTACGCTGGGCCCATCTTCCCAGGGGTCAAACTCCCCGGCGAAGTCAGCCGCTTCCGAGACATCCGCAATGGCTGGATGCAGACGCTGCGGTCTGTCCTTCGCGCCCGCGATGTCCTTGCTCTGTGGAAGAAATCAGTTATCACGGAAGGTGACACCTACAAGCATACAGGTGAGAAGACGGACAGCGTGTTTTGGGAGACCATTTGCGCAGGTGAGCATCAAAGCTCCCCAACTCTGCAGCAGGCAGCCAGGTCGTGGGAGCGACTGATGCGGCGGAAGAACTTCGCGCTCAAAGGCATTCTGCATTCTTTCGACATCATGGGTGCGTTCTACGCTACGCTACTCTTCGTCTTTGTACTGGTGAGAAACGACCCGCTTGTTGAGCATCGTCTGCAGGGTCGATATGTCATGAACCGAAAGATGGTGAAGCTGGACAACTCCTACATCGGGCTGGCGCATTGCGCGGTGGAGGAGGGAGACACCGTCTTCCTGCTTCGGGGATCTAGTGTGCCGCTGGTTTTGCGGAAGAACGGTGATGTGTGGAAGTTTATTGGAGATGCGTACGTGCATGGTGTGATGGATGGAGAAAAATGGGATGAGCCGAACTGTGAGTCTGTGGATATTACGTGAGCGGCACTTCGGGAAGTTTTCAAAGACTTGAATGTATTGATTGAACCCGCCCATCATATCGTCATGTATGTGCTCTGTTCTACATAAAATGCTGACACTTCGCTATTCAACACCCTCTTTGTTGAGGCCCATGTTTTCCACTGTCTCGTTTCCCGCTGGTATGTTTCTTGCAATCAAGTGCCCCGAACAGTAGTTGGTCGAATCCTTGCCGCATACTTTGGCAATCGGCTTGCATTTGACGTTGGTCCCCTGGCGCTCTGGACACTGGATGAACTCCATCTCCTTTTCGCAGCCGCAAGTATATTTGATGTACTTGGACGTACACATTTCGTGACTGACGCAGTTAGGCCGGGCTCGGTCGTGGGGATATCTGCTGGGTACTGACAAAGGCTGTGAAGTCAAGAAAGTGCGCGGTGCTGATGCAGCGCTTCGAAGAATGAAAAGACGCATTCCCTGTCCTGGCCGTCCACGCTTTCCTGAGAGCGTTCCGGGTCTGACATCCTACTACATCTCGTTCTTCAAAACAGCTGCAAAAATTCCTCCATCTGCCGAAAGGCCAACGTCCAGTTGGAGATCCCCTCCGTCGTTCCTACCTTCCCTGAGCCGGTCCGCAAGGAGCTGGCTGTCTCCGGGCGACAAGGGTCCGGCCAAATACTCGGCGACTAGAGCGACGGCATGGCCTGGTCTGATAGACCATATCATTTCCGTTACGAGCCCGCCCCGAGTGGATAGGTTTAAGCCCCCTCTGTCGCTCCCATTCCTGTACAATACTGGCGCTGAAGGCTTCCTTCCGGCACGGGCTTGGGCTTCAGATCATGACACATCAAGTAATCCCACCCAATTACCAGAGGTGGTCGGCGGTACCGTTTTCAACCCGCTGCCGATACCCGGTATGCCAATAGCCGATAGCAGCAGTACATACTTCCCGGCAACTGGGATGCCAGTTCCCGGCCAGCCGGACAGGGCGAACCAAGCAAACCATGGGCATTTTCCAGGACCATTCCATCAGACCGAAGTGCTTCCTCGGCCATCTCAACACCCTTTTTTTACCCCCCCAAGATGGAAACTCAGATGCTACGGTCGGTGGTCTGGAAACTGGGGCTTCTACTGCTGGGGCTTCTTCTAGTTCTAGCTCATGGACGCCTTTACGTGGGGGGGATATCAACTCTGTAGCCTACAGCTTGGAGGCCATTCCTCTCCCTCTTCTTCCTCAACCCGACATCACGCCAATACAGTCTGAGCAACATCGGCCCTACATCATTGGAGGCGAAGGGTCTCAGCAAGCAGGACCAGAGGGCCCCAAGTTATACGACACGCTGAAGCCAACCTGCTCGCTGAACCTTTTGTGTTATCGCTCAGGGGGCTCGGGCGCTGTGTCGCGAACAGCTCAGGGTGGCATTGAAGTCCAGGTTTCCCAACGAGCAGACATATCTACATTTTGTCAAGCAACTACATCCCGAATGCATCGAAACTGACGAAATGCTGTTCGAAGAGATGAGTCGTCTGTACGTTCATCCGGCGTTACTTTTCGCTGAAGTCGCTGCGATCTTTTCGGATACTCGCCGTACGTGCTGGGGATACTGGTTGATCTCCTCCCCTACCTGCTCATGGCAACCTGTTGACATTAATTGCCAGTATACACCGACCACCCGGCCTGTCCAGGTCCCACTGGACGATCTCGTTTTGCAAGAGATCGTGTACGCTTACCACCGCCCGAACCAGATCTCATCGGAGACGCAATGGGTCAAATGGGTGTTCCGGTTGCGAGAGGCCGACAAGCGCCACGCAATCGAGTTTGCCGAGCATTGGAATGACACAAGGATTGCAGTTGCCGGGGCCATACCGTGGGTGAGCTCCTGTATGGTAGGAATCATCTGGACGTCTCGCGGGGGCGACGCCCAGACGGCATTCACAGTTGCAGGATTCATCCTGTCGTCATTATCTTGTAAGTCTGACTATAAATCGTCCACACCAAAGCTCTCGTGTTCGGAGTTCATAAGCTGACGGGGTAAAAGTCATGCTGGCCTTACTTGCGGTGGTCAGCAGTATTGAATCTTGAAACCAACAGCACACATCGGCAGTTGACTCTCCTTGTTGATGCTACCCATTGTTACAGTCTTAGTGAAGATGGATATTGATATTTTCGTCAGAATTTGAAACATTGAATCTTCAGTGGTGTTTTAGAACTTTGAAGCTGTTTCGGGGGCCGCGTCGTAACTGCGCTTCCTGCCACTGCGCCGCGCGGACCGTCGTATTGGTGATATTCTTCAGATGGTGTCACCAACACTCAACGAAACAGGGGTACGGCGGCCCCCAACATTGGTATCTAGTGCTCGACGGCAATATTGAATAGAAGAGAGACTCTCACGGCTGTTGAAGTCTTCTCGTCTATAAAATGCTATCATTCTTCGTCAAACACCATTTGTTCAATTTCTCAACACAGACATCAACCCAGTGACTCAACCACCTCTACGTCTCAACACACACCCGCCAAAATGAAGTTCTTGTATGCTCTCGCTCTCTTTAGCACTGCCGCATCGGCTGGCCCCATAGGTATGTCGAGATATACTCCCACTTCCCGACCTTACCCACCCCCAGAAACTGACATGCGTGGTGTCTAGTGCAAAGACAGACAACAAGCGCAGAAATTCCCTCGAACCAGCACGCTAGCTCCAGCGGCAACATCGGCCAAGGAGGTCCCTTATCCAGCGGCGGAGGCACCAACCAGGGCCAGCCCCTATCCGGCAGCGGCGGCGTTGAGAGCAAGCCCCTATCCGGTGGCGGAGGCGTCGAAAGCAAACCCCCATCTGGTGCCGGCGGCGTTGAGCAGGGCATAGCACCGTCCGACGGCGGTGTCAGCATAGGCGAGATCCAAGGCATCCTGCAGAGCATCTCCGGTCTGGTCGGCAGGGACGTAAGCGTTGAGGAGATAGCTCGGGCCGTGAAAAGGCAAGTGAACGATGAATTGTTGGCGTCCTTGACTGAGCCCGTCGACTGTGCGTGCCCGGCGAATCGAGAGCATTGGATCGGATGATACGGATATGGGACTGAGATTGGGCCGTTGTCTACCAGATAAGATGATTTCCTATGCAAGGTACACAACAACATGTTGAGGAAAATGATATTACCTACCTAGGTATCCCTTATATCTCATTGCAATGGCATGCTATTTGACCTATCCCATTTCGACACCCACACCAGACACATCGCAAGAGGAACATGACCCATGATTCATGGCTGCCTTAAATTTCTCAGGCATTATTCACTGGACACATAGAATATCGTTAGGCACCGAGATCATCGCCGCTCATGGGCCGGCCGCGATCTGGACGCTGATGTTCCCGCGGGATTCAACCGGGTAGGTTGATCAGGCAACGACATTGTACGGCAGCACAATTTCGATGCAACCCTCCAATAACCGCCATAATAACCAGATCCAACTGGTCCTAATCTCCACTCTAGGCAGGTGTGAACGCTTCACATTTGAACATAAGGGAACTAAACACCTCGCCCAACACCACAGCTCACATCTCACCTTCTGTCATCAATACCAACCACTTCGCAATCCACCTCTACAAATCCCCTTCAACTCCAAACACCCGCCAACCGTCAAAATGACCGAGCCCACCGAACCGACCGCCGTGCGCTACTCCACCACAAACGTCACCAACACCAAAGAAGCCCAATCCTTTGGCTGGGAGCAGCCCATCCCCGTCAACCCCTTCTGGTAATAACCCCCTCCCCCGCTAACTTCCCATCCCCTCCACCCTCCCCCCCTCTCCCCCCCTCCCCTTCTCCATAGGTACTAACCCCCTCCC
>Ga0247760_1000230_pt1 | contig 63242 bp, 48 predicted proteins | sample UWRJL171409R4_FD_179936 | JGI IMG/M metagenome (GOLD analysis project Ga0247760, IMG submission 179936) | Plant litter microbial communities from Arlington Agricultural Research Station in Wisconsin, United States - UWRJ-L171-409R-4 | ecosystem: Environmental > Terrestrial > Plant litter >... | reverse complement strand
TGGGCATCTGACGCCTTGTAAATCTGTACAAGTGTTCGTTACGAACGTCTATATGATACATTGTACACAGCTCTCAAGTCATAGGCTAAGCACCATCTGTGCATCTCCAAGCCCCTGGTGCTGGAAAACTACGTGGTTGCCTCTTCCGTGATCACCTCTTCAACAGCGTCTACAGTGGCTTCTGGTTCCGCGTCGGCAGGCTCCTCCACAGCAATCACAACGTCGCTGGAGTTGCGAGCCTCCTGAAGGGTGATCTCGGCTGTTGCCCACCTCTTCCATGACTCGAATGTCTTGTCTTCCAACTCCATGCCCACTTGCAACATACCCTTGCCGAAGTAGGCGCCAACGTGGCGCGCTTCCTCGACTGCTATCCTGCTCTCGATTTCCTCCTGCTGCCGCAGCGCATAGAACTCGCGCCTCGCCTCGTCGTACGCTTGCTCCTTGGTCTTACCCTCGTTTTCCATCAGCCAGAGCTGCCGCTGGACGACGCTAGAGATTCAATTTTGTCAGTTTCTGACAACCTAACAAGAAACAACAAGAACCAATGAAGACAAAAGCAAGAGAGAGGAAGAGAAAACTCACCACTCCCCAGTCAACTGCACCCCCCGCTGCCTCACCCCCCGACTCCAATCTACGTAGCGCGCATCCTTGCCATCCAGCTCCATAATCACCCGCGGCCTCGCCAATTCCCACGGATGATCCCGGTAAAACGTCTGCCGCAGTTCATCCTCGGGATACACCAGCTTGGTGGGCTTATACAGACTGCGCGGCCGCCTCCCGCGTGGATCCGGCGCGCCATGTTGGATCGGGTACGGCCGCGTCAGTATCTCCGAGGGCTGCACCATTTGAACGGCCTTGAACCAGGCGGGCGGTTTAGCATTGGCGCGCCCTCGGGTGGTGCCGGCGGAGGCGAAGAGGGGAATGCCCGCGGCGTCGGTGGCTCGTTGCAGCACACGGGCTGCGCGGAAGTTGCGGCCCATTGCGCGTGTATGTCTGCGTGTTGGTGTATCGGGTATCTTATATTGTTGGAGCCATGGGATGAGGATCGAGGCGGCGATATTCAACGTTGGGAGTACTTTGTAGGGCTGGTTGATGAAGGTGCTTGGCTTGGGAGTCTACAAAGTTTAAAGTGGGTCTGCAAATCGAGCTGGTTCCTTGCACGCAGTGGTCAATTGGCACGGCAAAATTTTGTCCCTTCGCCGGAGGTTTAGTGACGGACTGGGGCCTGCTTGTGCGAGGCAAGCTGTCAATGCATTGTAACATTTTTTGTCTTGGTGCTTCTCCAGTTCCGACAACTGCGCCGCCCAGTTGAATACCCCCTCTCAAACACGTCGAAACCATCTTCACGCTCTGCGGCATCGAGAGGCGCGCCGTCGGCAGGGCCACCATGTTTGACGCCAGCTCATGAAAGCCTCCAGCCGAATTGACGGGTCGATATGCGGCGCGATCCCCCTGCCCCGACCGTCCTCGAGCTTGCCTGCTGCTGTTACTGCCACTGCTGCTGCAGTTCTCGTCCTCGCCCACGCCGCCCATATCCGTTATAGCGCTGGTCGATCACGGGGGAGGGAGGCGCCCGCGCGAAGTCTCTGTCAAAGCTGCAAAAATGTCATCGGGGCCACTTGGCGGGGACTCGAGAGCTCTCCTCCTCGTCCCGTGCTGGCACTCCCGATTCCACATAAATCAACCCCACACGACGGGACCTTCTTCCGCACATCGGTATTGAGTGCGTGTGAGAATCACACGGCTGCGGCTGCTTCGCCCGAACCCGAAGCGGATGTGGAGTCACGGACAGTTCGAGCTGAACTCGTGCGGTCAACGCAGCGACAGCCACCGCCTTCGGCCTTTTCCAAGCAGCAGCTCTTGGAGCTGGTTGACCCCTACCGTGGAGAGTCCACCGGCTCCGTCGAAGAGTACCTCCGCTTCTCGCGCGACCCCTATCTAAGAGGATATGCAACCCCCGATGGGCCCAACCTCACGCTTGCACGCACCAAGGAAGATTATGATTTTCCATCCCCCAACGAAGCAGCCACGGCGAATCCGGAGGTTCAAGTGACTCTACGGAGCCTTCGGTCTGCCATTAGGCTCCGGCTTAGGAACAACGAGAGGATTGACCTGGACGAGCTATACAACGTCTACCAACAGCTGCCGGAGCCACGCATCCGATATATACCAGGCCGACTGCGGCACCTCCTCATGAAAGCGCTCGGGCAACCACTGAAGAGAAACTCGAAATCCATGCTCCGCTATTTTGCCGTCGTGGCAGATATCAAGAATTGTGGCATGACGCTTACAGCCGCCGAGTGGAATGCTGCGATATCCTTTGCGAGTCGCTACGTGGGTTCCTCGACCGAAGTGGAGGTTGAAGCGGCCTTGAAGCTCTGGCGCGAGATGGAGCACGATGCACGGATTCCCGCCACGGATGTAACGTTCAACATACTCTTCGATGTGGCGTCCAAAGCTGGGAATTTCACTCTCGCCGATATGATTTACCATGAGATGGAAAGCCGAGGGCATCGGCCAAACCGCTATCACTATGTCAGCTTAATCCACTACTTCGGCCTCAAGATGGACGCCGATGGCCTACGTGCTGCGTACGCTGAGATGGTTCACGCTGGCGAGATGATAGACACAGTTGCTTTGAATGCCGTAATATCGGGATTGCTACGCTCCGGTGAGGAAGCGTCAGCCGAGCGTGTGTATGAGCGCATGAAGGAAAGTGTTGCTTGGAAATCAGGGCTGCCCGTACGCACTTACTCCACCGATCGCGCCATCACCCAGGTGCTGCTGATGTTTGCCCGCATTGGCCGTCGCCATCCCCAGCTCCAGGTAAAATTCCAGGAGAACACGCCACTGCACCCGGATCTGCATACCTACCGCATCCTCGTCAACCATTATGGCATCAAGCTAGGGGACCTCACTCGCGTCGCCCAGTACATTGACGAGATGAAATTCTTCAAGATCCCACTCCACGGCGCCATCTTTCTCGGCCTTTTCAAGAGCTTCGCCCTCCATGGTGGATCTTCGGGTTCCCCCTGGAGCGCCCAGCGGCTGCAGAGTATCTTGAACGCATTGATGAACGCTCTAGACGATAACACGCCCGGGTTGGAGATCAAGACGTGGCTCGCCTGCTGGGCGCTTCGAGCATTTGCGAGGTGCTCAACGAGGGATTCAGTAATGGGTGTCTACGATGCCCTCAAAGAAAGGTGGCATTTGGGTTATGAGGATGAGCAGTTTATGATTGATTTTCTGGCTCATTTGCTGAGGTGATATCATAGAATCATCTCGAGGAATGTGTGTACATACATATAGCCATTGTGAGCGGGCTGTGGTTGCGCATCACTTGTATTTACCCAGGAGGAACATAAAGTAAGGCTGGCGTTTGGGTTGATTACAAGGCTGGGTCTGTCGATCTGTAGATACCTGACATGGGCAAGGGAAAGGTAAAGAAAGCACGGCTCCATAATCAACCTCGCATATCATGGTGTGTCCGAATAGAGATTTATGTGGCTGAACTTTCTAGCTCCGGTGATGTGGTGGGCCGGACTCTGTTTCGTAACACATCATGTCCATCTCCCGTGAGGTGCGGTGTGCTACTCGCTCTTAGCTTCGATTCAGAGTCAAGGCCATTAGATCGAGCTCAAGTATTGGGTTTAGACGTTCCTGGTGTAGCCAAAGTTGAGCGTGGTGGAGAATGCCGGGGCTGTTTGGTGAGAGGGAGAAGGCAACGAATGTTGACCAAATCTACTTGCGGATGAGTAGAAATCTAAGATGTTTAGGGGTATGACGTGAAAATAGGCGGGGAACGGGCAAACCGTGTGCCGTGTAACACGTAGTTCCTTCCCAAAGAGCTGAAAGGGGGGTAGAGGCAAGGAGATCAACAAACACACCGTGACAAACAAAACCACAGGGACAAAAGCAACAAGACAACCCCCCCCCCAAAGCAAAGGAGTCCTCTGCCACACAACCAATGAAAACCTAGAGCACCTAAGCCCACTTGCTCCGTTTATTCTCGCTAAAGGGGGAGAGTCCGGGATACAAGGATGTCGAAATGAATGGCAGAGGGAAAAAAAAAAACACACAGCACCAGGTATCTATTCACTGGTTCGGAGCCGACCCAACCAGTATAGTAGTCTGGCCCTCCCTAGCTTACATACATACGTATGGGTGAGAGGACGGGATCCCGAGTTTTCCAATGGGTACGGTCGTATGTGATGGTCTCTTTCTCAGTTCTGAGCAATATTCTCGCAGGGTATATATGTAGATGGGTGGCAGTGTATGAAACTGGGTGGTCGCCTGCCAGCTGCTTTGACCCTTGTGACAACCTGCCTAGTCATTGCGTATCACATACAGTCCAACCCCTGAAAGATTGTTCGCGCGGTACTTCACGGCTTGACTGCAGCTTGTGAGCCAACCTCCATTTTTGAGGGGCTACTGCTGGATACTCACCCAAGTCTCACACTAATAATCTTTCAGGGGTTTGATTGTATCTGTATGAGATACAAGTCTAAGGAGGAGGGGGGCTGTGCCGGCTAAGTTTTGAGGATTGATTGTTCATGTCGAGGGGCCGAGATATTTCGTAGGCCTAAGGAGGTTCTATTCGTCCATCGTGTCATTGGTGACAAGAGCGTTCGAGCTGTATTCCCCGCGATAGCGTGAGATATTTAAATTGACAACATCACATGAACAAGATAGGTTGATATCCTGGTTGAGGACGATGCTCACACACCACACACGACAAAATGAGAAATATCGCGTATCAAAGGACTTCATCGTAAGTCTTCTGCGTCTAGCCAGGAAACCTCAATATAGAATATCTCTCACATTGGAATCGAAGACATAGTGAACACTTTTACATCCAACCCGCAACCACCGACCCACAACGCACGCAATACATAAAGCTTCCAAATCGACTTATCCAATGCAGGGTCTTTCTATAAGGTACTCCATATTTTGTTTTCCAATACAAAAAAAAACCCCTTGCAAAACCAAATCACAAAAGAAAAAATCCTGCGTAAATCCCAAAGGATTAATACCTTTGCGTGAAACCGCAACCCTATGTACAATAACTGACAAGCTTACGCGACAAAGTGAGAGAGAAAAAAAAGCCTAGTCTTGTTGCTGAACACCAATAGATAACCAACTTTCCTCAGAATGTAAAGCTCAAGCTTGTTTGACCGCAAGTACGTTGTGCACTTCTGCATCTGTCACGTTTTCCCCCTCGCCACAGGGATCAAAAAATATCGACGACAACGGAGTGGCAAATATGAAGGAGAAGGTCAGGGAGGGGTATCATGTTCCAATTGACCAAATTCAGCAGCGGGTCATATCAGTCCAAACAGACAACGGAGCGCAATTCCGGGACTGATGGCTGAGTGCAGTCAGCCTGATCTGTCCAACAGGCCATTTGCGTCTTAGTTGCTAGACTTCTCTTCAACCGTACGCCGTGCTTCAGTCTTCTTAGCGCCGAGGAAGCTGCTGATGGTGTTCACAGTGTCGGTTGTCAGGATGAGGGTCGTGGTGAGCACAGCCTTGCCGCCCCTGACAAGGTTGTTATTGCCCTCGACCTTTTTATACTCGGAGTCATAGGTGTTGAGGACGTGCTCTCTGCCCGACTGGCCAATGCGGAAGGGCAGGAGGACCAGCGTCTTCGCATCGTTGATGATCTCGTTGGTGGGCTTTTTAACAATGGGGAGCTTCTCGTCCAGCGTGCGAAGCGTCTTGTCGCCGAGGTCATCGGCCTTCTTCAGGTACGGTGTGACGTACTGGAGGGGTCTGGCAATGTATGGGAGGAAGGGAGCAGCGAAAGTCCGGTAAGCCGAGTCGGTGAGCTGTAGCGACCTCTGGCCGTAGGGGTTCGCCTTGAAAGTCGAGACACCATCGCTCACAACAGGGTAGGCGAGGATGTGCTGGGAGGTTGTTAGTGGTTGTTGATGGTAACGACAGCATAATAAAAACCCACCTCAAGAGTGGCAGAGGAATGGGGGACGTCCCCGTTGACTTGCACGTTGTTGGGCATTTTGTAGATGGTCTGGAGTGGCATGTTCAGTCTGGCGTCCAGTCGAGGATGGAGAGGGAGAATGTGAACAAGGCTGCGAGGACCGCCAGAGGAGGGAAAGGAGTGCCGATATTATATCTGACGGGCGCCTGTTGCGGGGCAAGGGAGAGAGAGAGTGTGCGAGCCACCTACCAATTGGGGTGTACACGATTTGTACCGAGCTTTGCTGGTTAGGATGGGGAGAAATTTCGCAGGGAGAGAGAAAAGAGTAAAAAGACGGCGAATATGGAATGGTTCAAGACATGTGGAATGGGAAAGTGTCAGGCTACTACGGGCCAAGCGAAAGCTAAATGGACAGACTTGGTTGCTTGAGGCCCGGTCGACGCAAGGGGAAGCCGGATTTCTCTCTGGACTTCATGTGCTCGCGCGACGAACCAATGCTTGCGTGCTTGCGCTTGCCCCCGCCAGCCAACCAGCAGCTCAGTTCAGGAGCAAGCTGGATGGCGATAAAGGTGAGTAATTCCTCGAGGTGGGTGCTCCACTGATGACGGCAGCCGTCTTCTGGCACGACACACCAACTGATAAGGCAGGGCGTGGATTCAACGGCAAGGGCCCCTGCTAGTTGCCTGTCAGACCACCATGGCTTGACATGTGAAGGCACTTTTAGTAGCCCAAGCTCCCAGAAACCCGAATCATTGGGTCCGCGAGTTGGAAGGCGTCTTGCTGCAAACAAAGGGGAAAACCGTCATGCAGGAAGCATTTCTTCTCGCACACACCCGCTGTATGCACCAGGTAATCCGGCAGTTGATCTAATGCTGCAATAAAAGGAGGGGAATTGTACCGTTTGCGACAATGTAGCCGGAAGAGACTTTCCATGTCCTGCGGTCATATCCCCCGTATCTCCCTGACCCTTCCACATCCATGCTCTCAGAAGGAGGAGGGCGCTGCCCAACATGTTCGAGGTGGTTTCATTCAAACCTCACCTGCATTATCGCAGCGCTGTCCTGCACCCCACTACCGAACATCGGATGTGTATCGACCATGTGTGTTGCGCTTTCCGGCGAACGCCCCCTGCTCAGTGCCTATGCCCCAGTCCGCGACAGGGCCTGCTCTTCAATCTGAGCCGCTGAAGTACGCGCAGTGCTGCACAGCACCAAATTATGGTCACAGCGAGCCTTGGTAAATGAAGCAAGGGATCTGTTCCACGTGTAACTGCAACTTGAACTAATTGGGCTTTAGTATAGCATTACGAAGTCAATCTGTCGACCCAAGTTTTTGGTGCCCGCTCGAGGTTGGAAGAGAAAATCCGCCGCGGCTCTGGATTTGCACGTTGCCGGTATGTGTCATAACAATCCGCTTATTGAAGAGAAATTTTACCGCTTTCTTCTTTGTAGGCAAGGCGTGGCAATTCTCGGGCCCCTCGGTTGGACCTGGAAGATGAAAACAAACTGTACAATGAAACTGAAAGCCCAGCGTGCCGGGCCCCGTTTTCATATTCTCCTCCATTGCAGCAGACCCCAACACTAACCACTCGAGACGGCCATGATGATTCAAGAATAGAACTTTTTCTACGCAAGGGTTATTGCAGGATGGATGGATCACTCGAAAAGCGGGTGCTTCTTCCGCTGTGGAACTACCGCTGCTTGGTGCGCGCTTTCCGCTTTCACATGTGAAGATGATAGTGGGGGGCCGGGATTCCCACAACAGTGGGTCCGCCGTTGTCGAAGCGCGACGCTGCTATAGCTCCTCACCTCCTGTCAGGTTCATGTGCTGCCGTTGATTGGGCTTCTCTGGTTCAGCCGTTTTCTCTCTGTTCGCATCCTCGCTGGTATCTTGCCACGGTGTGAGAATTTTACTCGAGTATCGTCTTCGGGTCGGCTCCCGAATTTGCAATGACACAGCCAAGCCAGGTGCCAAAGCTGGTTCCTTGAGCCGCGAGCCGAGAAAAGCCCCGAGCAGATCCTCCCGGCCGCTGCCAGTCGGTTATCGGTCTCGGCGCTCGATTGACTCCTTATTCAGACCCAAATCCCCCCCTGCATTACCCTTCTCGACCATCAAGTCCGTGGAATCTTGGAGCTTGTCTTCCGGAAGCAGCAGGCACCCCCGTGGCCTTAATGCAGCGCTTAACCATCTTCCCAGCGTCTTTGAGCTGTCGAGCTAGTTTGCTACCGTGATCTTCTGCAGGTCTCCCAATACCTAATACCCGCCACATTCCGCCGTCTAGGACCGTCCAAACCCATGAGAACATGAGGTACATTAGGAGAAAGTGCGACGTCCCAGCAAATTTCTCTCCGTTTTCCGTATCTAACCATGTGCAATAGCTAGCGTTAGCTGTGTGCGGCACATAGTCCGCTAGTGTCAAATGTTAAGCTGAAGATAGTCGTGGATGGCGTGAGAACGAGACGGAAGCGGCCCATAACAAACTCCACGATGCATTCCGCACAGCGTCGACAACAGAACGGTGGTAGTTAGCCCAATAAACTGAGACAAAGCTGACTCCTTGCCTTGGTTTTTGTTGTGTACTTTGGTGAAGTCGTTGGGGACGGACTTCGTCGGTGAGTGCGGTCATAACCGGTGCAGCAGGTTGATGCTTGTTAAGACGAATCATCAGATGAGCCATAATCAACTAGAGCCAGGGGATTCTTGTCGCCGCCACTTCCGCCAACAGCAGTTCCATAACCAGCCTCCATTTTGAGGCACATTCCGCCCATTTCCACGTCATCCCCGTCACTTTGAATCTCTCCCTCCTCAACGTCTTCATCTGCAACAGGAGGTCGCCGCTCAGTCTTAGTCATGATACCCAGAGTACGGCCTCCACGACCTCGTCGTGGCTCCCACCTGCCTCGGGCGCCGTCTCGCCCATTGCCGCGTGTACGGGGGTCCCGTTGACTTTTGCTGCGCTGGAACCGTTCGCGCTGAGTTTCTTGCTTCTTGAGTGGCGGCTGTTCTTTTATGTCTCCGTCTCCCTCCTCAACTACTTCTATTTTCCTCCGCCGCCTCGAGGTAGACCCGAGTGTAAAACCATGCGGCAGTGGAGCCGAGGGCGGGAGAACGTATATGGTTGGGAATTCCACCACCGTACGACGCTCCAGCACTTGGCTGAGTGAACTCTTTGGGTTGATGGGTATCAATGAGTTTGTCTTGTCGGGGCTGCCTGGCACCAGAGGCTTCTGGAGAAAAAATTGCCAGCTGGCGTACACGGCAGCTTCTTCGTCCACCGTTTGAGGGACCGATGCGGTAGTAGATTTCTGGTTCCATTCACTTGTGAGTGAATATTGTAGAGTATATTCAGAGGGAACCCAGCGACTCGAAGTCGGTGACTGGGTATAGTCGTTGCCTCCCTGCGGCCTCCGTTTCCTCCTTCTCCTTTTCTTGGCCGGTGCTTCCTCGTCTGAATCGTCGTCCTCATCTTTCTCTTGGTTTGCGTGATCCAATTGCCCCTTTTGCCATGCAATCGTTGACACCAGCGCCTTGTCACATGACACATTGTCGAGTACCTTCCTGTACACCTGCGTCGACGGGCCATCCCCTATCCCTTCCACACCGTAGATGCACCACTCCACCTGCCAGTTGATGGTACTTGTTCTCATGTTCCAAGTTGTAGTGTTCTGCTTCTGCCGCGACATGCCTTTGGGCATTCTCACGACCTCAATGTCCAGGCGTTGCATACGCGCCCTAGCGAAACGACTGAAGGACTTGGCTTCTCCTCCCTTTTGTTCGTTTGCTGGGATCGGGAAATGATGTAGCTCATCATTGTACCACACCTGTTGGAATTTCTTTGCTTCGTTGTCGGGATGCAGCTCCTTCTCGCTCAGTAGGCAGCGCGCCTCGATCACGTCTTTTTCCGTGCGTTGGCAGGCTCGCTCGATGGAGGTGATAAAGTTGTAATCGTGGTCGAACATGCTGGGGGTCTTCAATTGCTCGAATGGCACGTAGGCGGCCGGGTTATGTTTGCCGTCGCAGTCGCGTCGCAATTTATGCCTTTTCACGCAGTCCAACGAGCAGGTCCGCGTGAAGCAGCCGGGGCATTTGTATTTGGGGGGGTTGGCATGGCAAACCGAGCATAGTGTGGTGAGGACGGCCGAGTCCATGACTTACTCTGCTCCTTGAAGCTGTGATAACATGGGTTCTCATAAAATACTGCGTAGTTGCATGTTGTTGGGTTGGCTGTGTTACTGGGAAAAGTCCTTATCGTAACTTTGTAAATTTCGATAAGGGCCTTCTGGAGCCGAGCCCGGACCCCCACACAAACCCCCACCGAGCGATGGCAGTTGAATTCCTTCTGTCTTTGTTCGCAGCACTGAATAGCTTAGCAGCAATCGGACTCCTAAGAGCATCGCAAAACCCCGAAGGTGTGTTTCCCGGTGAGAGGTGAGGGAAATTTAAGCTCTCAACGCGAAATTTTGAGGCCTCGAACTTCAGAACCACGGCCTACCCATATATTATGGCTTGACCCCCGCAAACAACTGTTCAAATTGAACCAACCCCTGCTGAGTGCCCGCCAAATCCCATACTCACAATCTTTCAGGGGTTGGATTGCATCAAGCATGTGGCTATACCGTTTTATGGTTTCCTTTGTAGAAAACTACCTGATAGGGGCCCCGTCTGATACCTCTGGTCTGACCTCCCCCGAAGCACAGATGAAGAAGGCAAATACAGGGAATATTTCGCCTTGAAGCAAAGCGTATAAAGTTCCTTACCTGGAGACCTGATATACACACGTCAGGAAAGGGTCGAGTCCTTTTTTTAGGGGGAAGAAATAGAGTGGTGTACTGGGTAGGTAGGTACCTAGGCAAGCATTTAAGTCAGTTTGAACTACCTACGTACATCTTATGCTTCCTTTCAACTTTCCTTTTTTCCCCCACCTGACGTCCACAACCCCTGAAACTAACCTTGGTACTTTTCGTATTTTAATTCTTCATCTAGAATCAACTGGCGCACGAATTTCTGCATCGCCACTAGAAAAGCTTTGCCTACCTCCCAGCGCCACTGGGCTACATATAGCCTTGCAGCTCCTCGCCAGAATTAGTTTCCATTACATGTATACCAGGACGATTGTGTTTCACGCTCTTCCGGTTCCGCCCCTATCAACTCTTGACTCGACCCTCGCACACGTCAAGTTGGACGTCATGATGAGTTCCTCTCTCCGTTGGTTGTCTCTAGAGCACGAGTCTGGATGGTAGGCTCACACCTTTACCCGAGTTGGGCAAGTGGGTTTACCGTCGTTGAACGCCGAAGGCAACGAAACAGTTTATTTTACATCCATGTCTTCATTCTGGCAGCTTCGATCATGGAGTTATGGCTTCACTACATTGTTGTCCTCACATGAGTCAAGTCCAAGCAAACATGACATTGCCTTTCCCCAGCTTTAGAGCTGCGCCCCAGCAAACATTAGAGTCTAGTGTAAATAACACATTTCCGAGTGAGTATCCATCTCTTTGGCCCCATGTCCAAGTATTGAGGAGACTGCTCAGCCTTGCGAAGGTGCCATTCTCGTCCTGTCGCACGCAAATATATCTCGAGATCACCATACCAGTGAAACTACATCCACTAAGCGCTCCATATCATCACCACCTCGCTGGTAGACAAACGTCCACGTAAGATGACATGCACCGTGAAATTAAACCAACCAAGAATACGAAGTAAACGTGGCAGTCATCCAAAGCACGCTCGGCAATAAAAGAACAACGGGGATTCGCCGATTGTCGCCGACTGAAGTACTAGCTCAACTCTCGCTGATAGATAAGGTAGAATAAACCGACAAAATCTCAGCCAGCTCCGCAACTTGACGGTAAAGACAGGTATATAAACGCTTTTCCTATTGAACCTAACAACGACAAGTCTCTCCTCTATTACGCGCACCGCATTCCCGACTATCACGGATAGCCATCCCACCGGACCCAGCTCCAAGTAACTCGTCACCCAGTTCTGTGATATAGTACGGTCCCGCAAAGGCGCCAACGTCGACGAATGCCTCAATAGTCCAGTCAAAAGGTCGGTTTGGGTTCCTTCCCATCTCGCCCCTAAGGAAAACCCACCCTACCTTGGCTTCCACCGAAGAGAAGCCCTCGAGATTTAGCTCGAGTGCGAACTTGGAAGCGGAATACAGAGGCGGCCGGTCCGAACCCGATGACAGGGTAGCCTTCTGAGGGATCGATAGGTATCTGACTGAGATTCGGGTAGTGGAGGAAGGTATGAAATGGAACCTCGATGCCTGGGGCCATTCTGTATGTAGCCGAGTATTGGTCAGATAAAGCTTCCTCGGGAAAACCATCTCGGTCTCTAGCTTTTAAGGCTGATGTGATAAACCACCGTGCATGTCCTGGCCAGGGATGTCCGACTTGCCAGCCCCGAGACTCTGCAAGCGTTGCAAGGTTGGTCCAAGGAATGGCGTAGGCTTGGAAATACTTGGGCCGATAAATCCGTGAAGAGGATCACAACAGTCAAGGGGGGCTGTCAGAACCAAACAAGAAGCCAAACAATGAGCGATTGGAATTAGACCTCAGATAGCGAGACCGCAACAGAAGTTCGAGGATTTCAGGTGAAGACATCGTCAAGTCCAATTTTCTGCTGCGAAGGCTGCAGTGGCTATAGATATGTCCCCCAAACTTGTTTTATTAGCATATTTCTGGCAGGCCATTGAATACCTATGCAAGGAGACTCAATCGGGACTCGCCTCTGCCCGGCCCCCCCATTAAACAACCTGCTCGGGCTACTTTTCTCGCTGCGTCGTGTAATTAGTATTTGTAGGGTACTCTCCGATCAATAGTAATCAAGCAGCATCCGTGCCTCGATGGCATCATGGACTTACCACTAAGAGGCGTGACAAGAAGGCCTATAGTTATGTACCATGCACTCATAGCCCTATCCAGCTTCGGCGCTTGCCTTCGTCTTTCCCCGGGTGAATGAACGTCCACACACGTAGCACACGCGCGATAATTGAAATCGCGGATGCTACGGCGTCAGGGGAGTGAGCAAACCTCACCGCAGCTTGGCAGATGGGAGTAGTGAAGTGAAGTGTCAGCCATGACTGACCCTAGTAGCACAAGCATCGCCATTCTGCATTGTGGGTTTTGATACACATTGACAGGGTAAATGATAAGGCAGGGGATACTGGTGAACGGGAGACGAGCGATAACTACGAGATGAAGAGCCGTACTCTGCTTAGGTGCGGTGGCTTCTGCATCCATCTCGGTGTTATCAAGGCTTTGATCAGTGTGTATCTGCCCCTTTTCAACATTACTGGATTGTTGTTTGGTGCAGAAAAGGGGGCAAATCAGCAAGACAAAAACGAAAACATAGTGTCCAACACCCCCCCGATAGATACAGCCCAACCCCTGAAGGATTGTTAGCGTGCGACTTGGTGAGTATCGAGGAGGGGCATGTGCAACACATTAGCAGTTGGGAAGCTGTTCTGCAGGGGGGTTAAGGTTGAATATTTAGGCCCTAATTCTAATATTCAAGGCCCTGAAATTCACTCGCTAATAAGGTGCCTCTTCATTGAGGCCTCAAGTTTCCATTATCAAGTTTGGTCCACAGGCTGTAGCCAAGCCGTAAAGTACCGCGCGAACAATCTTTCAGGGGTTGGACTGGAAGCGACAAGTCACTCGTCAATCCCTAATGTTGATTGGCCAGGTGGGAGAGCCCGAAACCGGGTATCCGATGGCCCATAACGGGCCTCATATTGAGACGGTTGTGATGTGCGACCCTGCAACCCCCTCACCTATAGTACGTCGGGGATATCGCCAGAAAATCAAAAGGCGGGGTGGGTGGCTTGCAAATGACAGCGCCATATTGAGCTATGGCTGTACATCGCCCACTACAAAAAGCTGGGTTGAAATGAGGGTGGTGCTGGTCGAACCAGCTTTCTTTTCAAAGATTGAACTGCGACGTGACGGATGTCACCACAAACATGCCGTGGTTGGAAGAAGGACCGTCAGACCTCGGCCAGCCGTCGATCCTGGCCCGGACTGCGAGGACGCATGGAAATCATTGGAACTAAAGTTGTGCTTGGACGCCCGGGAATGCATGGCCAATGCAGTTTCGCGGATCCATCGCGAGGAAGAGGCATCGGCAGCGTTTGCAGCGTCGTGTTTCCTCGGGGAAGGGACGCGGCGGGAGTTGCGTGGGCGATCCCATTCCCCCTCCCCAACGTTTTTGGATCCAAGTTGGGGGGACTCGTCACGCCAGTGACAGCCAAAAAGAAAAAGAAAAGACACAACCACTCAGTCCAGCATCCAGCAGCGCCTTGTCTCGAGTGAAGAGGAAATTGCATCAGGTCCAACAGACCACAACAATCGGATTTGAAGGGAGTTTCGTCCAACAAGAACTGACCTCTTTGTTCTGCCGGGCTGACAATCACGCAAGTAAGTGGTTGATGGATGATGGGTCAAAGCGCGGATGAAGGTCCCCCTCGTGGGGCTTGTGCGCTTCGTGGGAGTGATCTTTGCCTCTGCGGCGGCAGCTGCTACTGGCCGCTACTCACGCTACAGCGCTGGCGTTGTCACCTTGAACGGACCATGGATTCCATTTCGATGGAGGGTCTTTGACTTTGGTGTGGAATAGCTAGCTCCCTTCGATGGTCAACAGCCCAGATGTCGACAGCGTTGCCGGGCGCTAATACCTATTGCCGAACGTGCTCAACCCCATCGATAACTTCAAGACAGCGCGATTCGCGGCTGGAACCGCAACTGGGCAGCTTCTCCCTCAATTGTGGAGCTGAGTTGTGTGTCCGGGCAGGGGCCAACAAGTGGAGGATCTCATCCAATGTTTCTGGGGTGGGATAGCCAGTACTGCAAGTCTGACTTCTGCAGCAGGCCTTCTATTTGGGGGAAACATCACAGACTGGCAACAAACGCGAAATGGCGGACCCTTTCATTCGACCCGACAAACTGGCTCTTGACGTCGCGACTCGGATGTTTCTTTGGCGTGGCGTTGGTGGAAACGCAGAAACCATGGGTTCGCGGTGATCTAGCCCCTTTTCTGTTCAATCACCAGTGCCCCAGTGCAACTGCACAATCCCTGGAGTTGACAACGGCAGCGTACCTGGCTACCTGGATCACACACTTCCCCTCTTCTATTCATTCGTACACGGGAAACATTTCGTGTCTGGTTTCATCCCTAACCCGCTAACTGCTGATTCCCGCTGGTCATTGCAGCTCCGCGACTGTTGCCACAAGAATGCAGGAAGCATGAAGAGAGCAGCACAAACAGAAAGACGGTGTCGTTGGTGAGAAGTCGGGGGTGCTGACAAGATTGATCCTTACCTGGAAGTTCTTTTTTTTCTCTTTTTTTCGCGCACCGCGAAAGTGACAACGTGACGGGCAGGGGGACCGACCACTGGAGAGACCCAGTGAAAACCAGGTACTAGCTACCGTGCAATTATTGTGAAACCGCGGGAATCTCAGCCGGCAGGTACTGCCATCCAAGGTACATGGTACTCCTGCGCCGAACTGGGAGATTAACTCCTTGGCCCTCGGGCCCCTGCCCAACCCCTGGTGACCTCCTTATTTCTTAATCCCCTGCTGCAGCTTGGCTGCAGCTCGCAGACTTGCGCATGCAGCCTGCCTCCAACTCTTGACCTCTCTCTCTCGCTCAGCGTAGTGCTCTTGGTGTTGGTTGGGCCAGGTCCTGTTTCTCATCCCAAGCCCGTTGACCGACCCACGCCTTTCTTTTCAAGGCGCCCGGTCCCTCTTTCCACTTCCCTCTTCCTCTCCGCAAGCTTAATTCCCGTTTCTCCACGGGTTTTCTTGGTTCTTCTTGAGACTTCTTCTCCTTCTCCCAGGAGTCCCCAGCAGTCCGCAGCTCCAGCTCCAGTCTGCAGTTGCCCATCTGCTGGAGTCGACAACAGTTCGATTACCCAGAAGCCTTGTTGCGGCTCTAGGTTTTTTCTTTCCTTTCGACCACCAATCTCGCTGCCAATTGCGTTTGCGGTGAGCCCAGTAGCTTCAACGGTTAGCTCCCGACTGCGAGCTCTTCAAAGATAGCAGACGCGGGCGTGATCTCGAGAGCTCTCTATCTGCAAACATCAGCATCGTTCAGCTTCGGCGTGGCTGCACTCCCCTGTGTTGTTTGTTCCGTTCCACCGCCAAACTCAATCCACCACTCGAGCAGTGGTTCACCAAAACCCGAGCCGGCGGAAACTTCGTGCAACTCCTAGCGCTCCCGGAAACCAAAATGGCGCCTTCGTTAAACGCGCACTCCTCTTTCCAACGGCCGCGGACCGGGGACCGCGAGGGCCGTCCCGGTACTCGCGACCAGGCCGACAGCAACCTGATTATCCCAAGTCGTACCTCGTCCCTTCACTCCCGCATCACCCAGCCGATCCCCTCGACTCTTGCTGTTAAGCCTCAGCAGCGGACGCCCAAAACACTCACGCATGCGTACATGGTTTGCGGTGTTGGCCGCGAGCCATCGCAGTGGGTCAAGGCTCCGGCTCCTGCCCAGGGCAAGATTGGCCACATGAAGGGTGCAGTTGGCCAATTCTGGCTTCCCGAGATTTTGGGCAGCAGCCCGAGACTTGAGCAGGACAATGAAATTGCCAGGGCTCTCCATGCTGCTATGAGGGTACGTCCAGTGGCCTTTTATGGCGCTCGGAGCTAAAGCTGACCGATTATGCAGGCTTGCTTTCCCCATGACGTTGAGATCTGCACTGGCCGCAGTCAGCCTCACTGCGTTCATCATGCTTTTGTTCTCCAGCAGGATTCTTCTCACACACTATACGGCATCTGCCTGCGGGTCTGGTCGCGCGCCGACGAGAAGCGTGCCGAAACGATTCGCGAACTGAGGAAAAGGACTGAACCAGACTTCTACGACAATGCTGACGAGCAGTACTGGATTCCCTACTGTCTGTCATTCCTGTCCCGGTATCCGCTGTACAACCTGCTGGGGGACTACCTTCGAGGCATGTGGATTCACTGGAATAAGGCTACGAACCTCTTCCATGCCGAGGAAGTCTCTCGGATTCTCAGCTTTCCGGCTCCCCGCTTGAATGATCTGGTGCGCATTGACATGAAGGACTACGCTCTGTGCTATCAGTTTCCATCGTCACCGACTGGATTCCAGAACTTTGCCATGTGGCCTCTGTTCTGCTGTCTCTCAGTCCCCAATATTGTCGGCGTGATCGAAGCGGCAATCTCCCCAACCCGTCGCATCATCTTCGTCAGTCATTACCCCGCCATGCTGACAATGGCTGCCGAGACTGTGCGATTCTGTGTCCGTGTCTACGAATGGAGTGGGTTGTATGTTCCCGTTGTCCATGCGAGACACGCCAAGGAACTTGTCCAGGAGCCTGGACCCTACATTCTCGGCATCACCGCTGAGTGCCGGACCCTCTTCACTGCACCCACGGACGCCCTGGTCGTTGACCTTGATCGCAACTTCGTGCTCACTTCAAGCCCGCCGACCGCGCTCAACCCGACTCAGCGCAATAAGTTTGTGACGCGTCTCACGCAGGCTCTGAATGGGGATGTCACTCCTTCCGGTGTCCCACAACACCTTCGCTCAGCGTATGGAGGCGGGAAGTTGGTGCCTGCAGGTCAGATTATCGTGATGCGCGGCGAGGTTGAGTCGATTCAGGATCCTGAATGGTGGAACCAGGATGCAGTCATGGCTATCATGGACCATGTGTGCGAGAAGATGGGTCGCAACACCGGCTTGAAGGCCGTGTTTGGTGGCTCAGTCAAGAAGCCTCTGATGACCAAGGTATCAATGCGTCATCTCAACGAGATTGTTCGTGAACGGAACCAATACTCCCGCGATGCTCTTGAGGCTTGGCAGGATTTTATCAACCTTAAGGGCCGTATGGAGACCGAACTCGCAAAGGTTTCGAAAAGGAACAACTACCTCGTCGAGGAGCTCGAGAGTTGGAAGCAACAATTCCTCAAATTCCAAGCCTTTGCTGAGACGCTTACCAAGGAGACTCAAGACCTCAAGGTCAAGATTGAGACGCATAAGCGTGAAAATCGCCGCCTTGGTGGTCTCATTGATCAGCAGAAGGACGATAATGCTCGCTTGTCGGTTCGCCTTGCCGGCACCGAGAAGCAGCGTGATGACGCTCTCGAGGCTCTTGTCCTGCAGCAGGAGATTGCCGAAGAGCTTGAGCGGGAGCGCAAGAGGAATAAGAAGGAGCTCACTGCGCTCCAGCACACAAACTTGACTATATTGCGCCAGCGTGATGAGGCCCGTCGCGTCGTGCTGCACTTGCGGAGCTTGATTGCTGGGCAACATCATCATATGGAGCACTTAGTAAAGTCACTCACGACTCCCGAGGAGCTCGCCTCCGAAATCGAAGCAGGATTCCAGGCTCAGGAGGAAGAAGATGAGCAAAATGCAGAGGGTATGATATTGGAGCCTCGCATTCTTGCACACCAGAAGCTAACTGTGAACCACTTAGGTACACCAGAAGAAAACGAAACTCGTTTTATGAAGAACCTTGCCCGTGCAAGCAGACGTATTTCAACGCAGGCTTTTATTGACGTCGCCGATCGTCACCTCAAGGACAAGACGGATGCCATCGCGCACATCATTCGCAACATTGCAGAGCAATGCCAGGCTGCTGTCGAGGGCTTACAGTTAGCCCAGGACGCCGAATTGGGTACCCCTGACCGTCCGAATTCTCGCTCAGCGCTCAAAAGCCGCCGGGGGAGTAATCTCTCCGTCACCCCCAGCGATGATGGCCACTCGGCGGCAACGTCCGAGGCCGGCGACGACAATAGCCTACTCCGACCCAGCAGCGGACGTGCCTCTAGCATCCCACCCACACCGGATCTCATTCCCAACCGCAGCAGCACTAGCATGTCGATCGCGAGCACCGCTACGACCCCTGAGCGCACCTCCCAACAGTATATCATTGGACATGATATTCCCACCAAGATCGTCGAGGACGACGAGGACGACCTCGCTGGCGACCGAAGCGAAAGCGAGACGAACACCATCCCCCAGGAGCCGGGTGTTGTCGGCAAGCACGCCGAGAGCCTGATCCACAGGCCATCTGGTGCTCGCATCAGCGCCCTAGGCAGCTCTCGTTAGGACGTGAGCCGCTCAGTGGTGATGAATGTTTGAGTCTTTTCCTCTCAGTGGGGTTTTCCCTACCTCGACACATTTTGTGCATTTACCTATACCAATTATCGTTTTCTCCGGGAGGGTGGATTCTCTACAATGGGCTGTCTGGTTTCGTTAAAATCTTTGGCGTTGAAAGAATCCTGATGTTTTGATCTTATTGTCTTTACACCGAACATTATTCCCTTAGTTCTGCTTTATCTCTCCGCGCTCATCCGTCTTCTTTTGTATCAACCTTGGGCAGGGCTAATTTTGATTCTTCTCTTGCTTCTCTTAACACTTTCTCACATACAAATAGGTGCTTCTCTATCAAGATTGCTGGCGGGGAAGCAGTGGAGCTGGATGGATTGCAAGGAGGCCCTAGGTTTTTAAAAAAGAAACATGGTCAGAAAGTAAAGTACCGTGGCCGTGCACGTCATGTACGAAAGAGGAGAGCTTTGCACGGCTATGTCATCGGCATTATGTCGATTGGGGTGTTAGATAGTTAACACTGCTACATTTTTAAAGCTTGACTTCCGTTGCGCGGCTCTCTGGATGCTCTAGATGGTGAAGACGCTGCGTTGTGTCGTTAATATTCACAAAAATCTCATCCTAGGTCTGGCAAATGAGGGCTGTAAATTTTGCTGCATTGTGGTCAGCATGTTTCGGTGACAAGTTTGATACGGGATTACCAAACACAATGCACATTGGCGTCCACTGAAGCAATTGAGGCCCTCGATTATCTAGGTGCAGACAAGCTCTGAGCCGTTGTCAGCGGTTGGCATTCTTGCCCTTGGTGAATGACGAATACATGCCAGTCATTTCTCCGCCAAAAAGACAAATTTTATGGTTTTGTTTGGACACCATGACCCTTGTCCTATATTCCATGCGCTGTCGCTGCTGTGGTCCAAAACGCTTCCTGTCCGACTCATACATCAATGGCACCAAAATAGTGCCGCACGGAAAAGATGCTGCTGCACCTATCCAGTCATCTGGTCATTTCCCATTCGGCTCTTCATATCCCTCACTAGCAAGCACAACTTGCAAGAACTTTCGTTTGCAGTTGTGTCCATTCTCAAACTTGGTCCTTTCGAACAAGCCGAAATGAGATACGCCTCTGCAACCCCCGACCCTCGATGATTTCCCATTTCGTAGCATCATCCCCGAAACAAAAAGTGCAATATCCCGCCCAAACACCCGGCCAGGAGCATTGCAGACGCAAAACCCAAGCAAACGCATTTGCCCAAACCCAGAGGTATTCAGTGATAGTCGTACAAGGTCCCGAAATCGAGCGAAAACGAGGTGAAGTTGAAGTTATTACGGGGTGGCGCTCTGCCCCTCACGAGGACGAAATCCACCTGCATTACTGCCACGTCCACCGCGGTACCCACGGCCTCGACCACCACGACCACGACCGCGTCCGCGGTAGCCACGGAAACCGCCATCCACACTTCCTTGACCAAAAGTCTCCATGTTCTTGCGCTGCTCCTCGCCGCGCCACTCTCGGCCACCGGGCTTCTGCCCACCGTTCTCGAGCCTATCTTTGGCTTCACTGGAAATATTGTCAAAGAACGATTTCGACTTATTATACGCCGGGGCACCAGGTGCAGCATCGGGAGCGACCTCTGGAGTGGAAGCACCGCCGTTCGGTGTCTCTGTAAGGGGTGACCCAGCAATCGCCTCTTTCACCACATCCTGCTTGTTGAACTTCGCGTTCGCCGAAGCGAAGTCAAAGTCAGAATCGGGAACGTCAACTTTGGCGGGGCGGGGTCCACCACCACGACCTCGGCTACTGCCGCGGCTGGGTTGCTGTCCGGACCGAGCCGCGTTCACTCTCATCTCATTGACCTTTTTGGTCAAGTTGTCCACGCTCCCACCGTTGGCCTGCTGCTGACCGGCAGTCGATCTGCCCATTTCAGCCATGGCCACAGCAACCGCAGCTTTGGCGGCCTCGGTTGCATCACGAAGAGTTGCTGTGCTGACCGCGGCGTTGTTAGGCTCGCTAGGAAGCTTCGATGAAGATGATGCCTGGTTCTGCTGGGGGGTCCTGGTAGTCAGAGCAGCAGGAAGTGGGACAGCCGGGAGGATTTGCGTCGGACGGCCGATCTTAGGACCAGTCGGGATCGGCTTGGTTGCGTTCTGAGAGGGAATGGGGGTGCTGCCGGCCAGAGACGCACTAGTCGGTTTGACTTCTTCGACCGTGGACTTTGGCTCAACTGGAGGTGGGGCTGCAGATGTGGCCGCAGGTTGCTTAGATGGTTGTCCTTGATGCTTTGGCTCTGTAGAAACTTCTGGCTGGGGGACAGGGGGCTGCGCCGGAGTAGCCAACTTGCGATCTGCCGCAGGACCAATGGGGGCTGGTGTCGGTGTCTGGTTATTAGGAGTATGATTTGCCGATTGACGGCCCACTTGTCCAAGGCCAGGCGCACCAGGAGGACCACCAGGACCAGGTGGGTAGGGGTAGCTGTTCCAAGGACCAGGTCCACCGGGGCCCATGGGAGGATAGTCCTGGCCAGGGGGAAACCACTGCGGCGGAGGATACTGTCCAGGCATTCCACTGAAAGCGTTCGGGCCCGGAGGACCGGCGCGTCCCCATCCAGCCATGTGGGGGGGGAAGTAGCCGAATCCGGGGCCGCCCGGTGGTGGCGCTTGCTGCAATCCATGGGGCCCCTGGGGAGGTTGAGGTCCAGAGGGTCCAGCCGCATTTGAGGGACCGGAGGGTCCAGGAGCGCCGGGAGTGGTATTTGCGGGTCGTGGGCGAGCCTAATGTATCCCGTCAATGTGTATCCCTGCCTAGGGAGTGATCTCAAGGTAAAAGAGGGAAAATGCTGCGGGTCAGAAGGAAGGCAACGGAAATCTCAACATTGTTTTTGCGCTTTTCAGACAAAATAAATTTTACATCCGAAATGTTTCATCATGTAGCAAGTGCCGTGTATAGAATGTGCAAAGAACTTACTCCAACAATGGCGGGATCGTTCGGCATAGCGGGAGGTTTGGTCTCCTTGGGTGGTGCGGGCGGTTGCTCGATTTTCAGGTCCTTGACATCGGTGCCTCTGAAGACAATGTACTCGTAGACTTGGTCCGATGGCGCAACTTCTCCCTCGCCGCCGCCATTGCGGCCTTCAGTGCCGAAAGATCTGACATTCTCGAGGGATACAGTTGATTCCTCCGAGTTGATCTCGTGCAGTGTGCCGACGTAGCTAGAACAAGGTCAGAGGACGGGAAATGTCTCGGTTTCGAGCGAGGGGCGCGAACCGAATATTGCTCTTGGATATCAATGATATCCGTGCTCTGAGAAGCGACAGTCAGCAATAATGAATAGGGATCTATGCTTGATGTATCGATACTCACCCAAGGAATTCAGACATGATGTGCTGATTGGGAGTAGAGTGTGAGGGTGGAGGAACAAGGACCGCAGATGACGAACGGGTGCTCGCTTGGAATCTAGCAAAAAAAAGGAAAGAAATGACAAATGCGACGAGAAGCGACAATAAATCGCAGAGCCTGCTCGCAGATGCAAATCCGCGGGGCGACGGTGAAGGCTCGCAGGGTGAGGAGGTTGAAAGGAAGGAGAAAAGAAGGGCAAGCAAGGCAGGAGGTGAAAACTCAATAGCCTATGAAAATTCGTTGCCTCAGCGCTCCAGCCTCCAGCAGGGGCAAGAGTGGATCACGCCCGTGCGCGAGGTTAGGCCTGGCAACCCTAACCCTATCAAGCCTGGACAATGGCACGCCAAGAGAATGGGATGTTCTTCTTAGTACGAAGCACTATCTTCACAACTCTCATCAAGTCACAACTCTATATTGGTATATATATGCGAAATCCCGTATCTCACTTGCGCCAGCCGGTGATTAAAACAGGCAACCTCAAAAAATTTCTGCGTAGCATTCATACAGCCCCGTACACTCTACTTCACGAAGAAAGAGGGAGGGAAAGAGAAACATTCAAAGCCGCCCATAGCCTGAGAGGAGAGGAGCCTGGCTTGAATAGCTGCTGTATAGGCTGTTACTACTGGGGTGGCGCTGGCTCTGTGGCGGGTAGCCCCAAGGAGAAAATGGTTGCTGTGGGTACAACGGCGTCGCGGGAGACCCGACCATGGACCGGGGACGCATAGGCGTGTCCCTTCCGTGTCTTGACTTCGGCCTGTTAGGAAAGATCTGTTGTGGGCCGCCATACAGGTGGTTCTCGCGCGGCGGATTCAGCGAATCTGTAGTGGTTCCTGTAAATCCGGGCGTAACGCTATCGCCCGCAAACTTTTCTCCCCAGAACATACAACTCGCCTCGGGCCATTCATCGATGATGTCGGCTATGGTCTGGATATGTCCATATGATACTGGCAAGTAACCTCGCGGCCGTCGGAGCGCCAGATACATGCCGAATGCAAAGGTAATCAAGGTGAAACCGGCAAGGTAAAACACCTGAGGCGGGTACATGTTGACCCCAAGCTGGTATTGCAAATTGATCGCGAGGCCAAAAATCCAATGAACACCCGCCTTGAGAGCAAACAGAAAGAGGGCCTGCCACGACGTCAAGGCCGCGGTGATGGAGTTGTATCGATTGTTAGTACCTTTGGGGCTGATGAGCTCGCGAAATATCTCCTCGTCTCGGGACAAGTTGACGATCAGCTCCGCGCAGTGAAGCGAGAGCGAAACTGCTGCCTGGAAAGCCGCAACAACAAGCACACCGCCGAAAGTGCCAGCCGTCCCGTTCGAGGCACTCCAGCCAACATTGAGCACCGATGTGCCATCCGTGCAGTGGCTTGAAGAGCAGTTCGAGTCTGTGGTGCCGGTGAAAATGGGGAGGAGCGCCCAAGAGCGCCCGAGGATACCAGTCCGGCGTCCCTTCTTGATAAAATCGAGCACCACGCCGCCCCATATTGCACTAAGCACAGGGACAACGCAGAGAAGAAATAGGATGTAGGGAACTCGGGAATTCGTTTTAAACATGGTCGGTTGTTTGGATTGGGGATAGCGTGCCTGAGCATCTGACTTGGCCAGGTCTGCACCCATCATGCAACGTCCGACCCTGGGTTCAACCTTGTGTCCATGTGGTCCTTCAAAAACGCAAGCTCGAGCGACATCCAAGGGGTTGGAGCTCCAGGTGGGTATGTCTGTTTTTTTGAAGGCCCAAGTCGCGATGATAGCCTGCAGGAGAATGCCGAAACCGAGAGTCAGGAGGGCCACAGGGTTTATATGCATTCCGGCCGTGTCTGACCTGTCGTGAGACTTCCCTAGAAGACGGGCTAGCTCAGGATTCAAGCTTAGGAAGATCAGAGAAGTTGAACCGTATGATAACGTGATGCCGAGGATATGGAGCGTGTTTGCCATGATTCCGTTGGCTCGACTATACCGCGAAGCAGTGAGGAGACGAAGATTGGAGTTGAATTCGAGTTTCCCTTCCCTCTGCAACGACCATCGAAGGGCACAATTGTGTATGTAGCCCATAGAGTCGTTGAGAAGCGTCACTGCCCAATGTATTGTGGTGAGCATCGCTGCAAGTTCAGGTTAGAATCATCTTTCAACATACCCACAACGTTGAGAATGAGCGGTAGAACCTCCCGCCATGTATGGGACAGGTTGAGCTGTGGTGACTTGACAGCGCTGGTTTCCTCCAGGACCAAGAACAACGATCCGACCAGAAGAGATGCAACCCCGACGGCCCAGCTGATAATAAGGCCAACGACACAGCAATGTCTGGTAAAAGCATTGTCGCGGCGCTGCTGCTCGGCTATCATTGTGGTCGCTTTATCCACGTTGTCGGCGTTCGCTGCGAAAGCAAGGAAAGAGACGAGACGAGAACATTTTCTGGAAGGGCACGAAGGTGCGAGTGACCAAGCTCCTAGAGCCTCGTCGACTTTGTAGACGCCGTGGCGGAACTACCCTGGACCCAGGACCCAGGACATGCAGGGGATCGTTATTTTCAGCCTCACCGTTCTGGGAGTCGTGGCCATTTAGGCCTCAGGCTAGAGAACGACATCGCCGTTGCGTGACAGACCCCGGTGGCACAAACTTCCACATGGGACCAGATAAATCGGAAAGATAGAGACAGACAATTTGGCTCTATTCACAGTGGAATCCGCTAGTTACAGGCTGTTGTCTTGGTTGGGCAAGTATGTTGTGTGAGGTGAAGTCACACGACTGTTGGAATTGCTGTGGATCGGACGACGTGCCTGGACCCACAATTCATGTTCCCGCCTCTCTGGGTGACTCGGTCACCGGCACCAACTCTCAATCCCTACCTCTCTGTATGAATTTCCGGGTCAAAAGCCAGAGCATCCCCATCCACGGCCTTAAGAGATACAACCAACCGACTTCAGCACCGGTACAGTTGATGCGCTTCGAGACAGCCCGCACTGCATTAATATCTCCCTAACCCAGCAATTTCGTACGCAACTGACCCCGCAGTCGCTGAAGCTGCACAGTCCATTTGAATCTCCTCGACAACATGGCCAGCCGGCAGCTGAGAAAACTTCGCAAGCAGCAAGAGCTTCTGAAAGAAGCTACGCCCACCGGGGGCTCTTCAGACGATGAGATTGTCCCGGTCGCGAAGCCTCGGCCCAGCGCCTTTTCGGCCTTCGCAGCACTCGGTGACATAGGGGATGACGACGAGGATGACGACGAGGATAATGGCAACGACAACGAGAACATTCGAGCCAAGAGCGATGAGAACGAGAACGAGGTCCAGGTTCAACCCGGTTCAGCGCAGTCAAGCGACGAAGCACAGCCGTTCAAGAAGAAGCCCCAAAAGAAGAAAAAAAAGCGCAGGAAGCCTGCTATACCACCAGCACCGGGACCTGTCGCCGGGGAGGGCGATGCTGTAGACGACATTGACAAGGCCCTCGAGGAGCTAAAGATTAAAGACCCGAAAGCTTCCAGCATTGTCGTCGCTAGCAATGTTATCAACACGTCAGTCAGCCAGCTGCGTGACCTGTTGCGTATCAATTTCCAGCATCTCAAAGCCATGAACGAAATGCGAAAGTTGTTTGGGAAAGCCATGGGGTCGGCTGAACTAGAGCCGCCAGTGCCAGTGCCCCCTCCCCGATCCAGGAGGAACCCTCAAGGGGTTGATTTGGAGACATTTTTGAACGCACCGGTAACTGCAGACCGCTCCAAACATGCCATGTTCGACAGCCTTCTACGCTCGAATCCTTTCATCGATGGCAAAAAGACTTGGCCTAGGGGGTCTGCACTCGGCCTTAAGATGGCGGCAATACCGGGACCCAGAGAACATGTGGTCGAGTACACTTTCTCCCACGACAAGCAGTACAATGAGTTGGAGGCTGAATTCTTTCAGCGGGTTGGAACGTATGATCCCATGGCTATCATTCACTTTCTCTACCGCTACCCATATCACATCTCGAGCCTCATACAATCTAGCAAGGTTGCCATCCAAGATCAAAACTCAGCCCTGGCTGCCGACCTCATCGAGAGGGCCCTCTTCAGCTTTGGGCGTGTTAGCCTCAGGGACTTCCGCAACAAACTTGAGGAGGGCAGGGTGTACATGGATTTCGCTCGTCCTGAAAATCGCCAGTTCTTTCTAGCAGGTTGGAACCTCATTCGCCATCTATCCTTAAAGGGAACTTTTCGCACAGCCTTGGAGTGGTCCAAACTCTTCCTCAGCATCAACCACAAAGATCCGTATGGCATGATCCACTGGGTCCATGCCCTAGCCATCCGAGCCCATCAGGCGCAGTGGTTTATCGATCTGTGCAAGACCAGTCTATTGACTGGCAAAACAGCCCTTTCCTCGAGTCTATGCATCAAGCAGACGCAAGCCCTTGCATATCTTCAACTTGGCAACAGGGCTCTTGCTAGATCGGTTATCATCGATGGCGTTGAAAGCTGTCCCTGGCTTTACTCGTCTCTCTTCAAGGCACTTGATATTGATCATCCTCCGTCTATCTGGGATTGGCAATGTCGTGACCCCGCGGAGGCTGCATATGCCGCACTCTATATCCACATGACAAAGGACCTCTGGGCTGCTGCTGATACCACGAGTTTGCTGCGTGAGGCCGCTCGCGAGGCGAAACGGCCTGGAGTATTAGAGTGCCCTGCTCCCACCAAACTTACCCTTGGCGTGGCGCGCTTCATGTACCTCACAAACGAGAGAGACCTCATCTCGTGCATACCGCCTGATATTCTAGATGTATCGCCCAATTACGACTTCGACCCCTTGCCACCCTCTGAAAAGGACAACAGGTTTACGAACCCTTCCCAACAGCTACCATGGAGGACCGCTGAAAATCACCGCGATGATGTTCCTGGATTGGCACCGTTTTTGAACGACCCTCGTGTACGAGCTGCGTTCCAGGCCCGCCGTGCCGCCCTACACGGTGACGGTGATCGCCCTGCCTCGCCTAGGGAGGATGACCGCGGCGAAAATGATCAATTTGAAGACCAGCTTCGTGCACTAGAAGCGGGCCAGGATGCTGAAAACGTGGGTCTGCCTGATGACCGGCGGGGGTTCCTGGGGCGTGTGATAGCACTATTGGTACCTCACCTCCTATCGAATCCCCAACTACCAGCCCCAACTCTAGACGAGGTCGAAGAAGCGAGGGAACGGATGCAGCGGTCTGACGACATGTGGGAGGATGTAGATAATGACCTCTACGGAAGCGATGATCACTCTGCAGATCTGACGGATAATGAACTTCCTCCATTGGAGCCGATAGATGATAGCCCGCCTCCCGTGGCAACACCGCGACGGCCATACCAAGCCACAGTTGAAGATGCTGGGGAGGAGTATGAGGATCAAGGTGCAGAAAGACAGCAAGGAGAACGCCATCGTGGGCCCTAGTGTAATTACAGTGGAAGGAAAGCCGATAGTTGATGGCTACGAATAGCGCCTGGACTGAGCTATAAAAGTCGTGATAGCTTCAAATCCTTTGAAAGATGACTGAACGAGAGAAGGTCCGTGCGACTAGCGACGGATTATAAGGCACCAATATCCGTGCACCCGTAACTCAATATCAGCTAGAAGGGGCCAGTTTCATTATGATGCTCGTCATTGTAAGGTCCGAGATGAGAGTGAGCAAGTTTCAAGCCATTGGCCGAAATACAGTGCGAACACGGCCAGCAACCCCTCTCGGGTTCGCGACAAACCGGCTGAGGTACTTCGTACCTCGCAGATAATTTTGATTATCCGAAGAGCGCCCTTACCTACCTCCCGTGCTTTCATGGGTGCCTCTTCTCGAGCACGTTATTAATAAGCTGGGCGTATCGCGCAATCTGTCACTTTCCATTCCAATCTCCGCTGCAAGGAGAGGGGGAAGGACAACTATTTGCGCTCTTTCAACCCAGGTAGGTATAACTATATAAAGGGGACAGCGGATCAGTGGCTTTTTGGCTCAACCGTGGAGCGTGGTAACACACTACCTACCTAGGTAGCTACCCCTCTGCCATTTTCTTGCCACATTTCTCCAACGTTGTAGCGTTCTTCGCAGGTAGGTAGGTACGGATCCTACCTCGGCTCTGTCTCCCTCTTGCCCACCACCCCTCCATTTGCGAAACTCTGGCTCGTAGGCCGTGCTCATTCGTCTTTGCGCCATTGTTTCTAGCCATACATCATTCTATCCATTCCAACTCGAACTTCATGAAGCTGACGTTTATCGATACGCTATAAAGAACCTTGCAGTGACTCCTCCCTCGATTCTTCACGCAGCTCCCGTAGAAGCGCCCCCACCCTCGCGATAACATCTACTTCCACTTATATCACTTGCCTCTATCCAAAAATGGCCGATGTCGACGCTGCTACCGCTCCTATCGAGCACACCTACAAGTTTAATGTTAGCATGAGCTGCGGCGGCTGCTCGGGCGCTGTCGACCGGGTTCTCAAGAAGCTTGACGGTGCGTTCTTAGTCTTCTATACCCAGCAGTGTCAAGAACACAGATCAAGGGCTAAATAAATTCTTTACAACGAAACCAGGGGTCAAGTCCTACGAAGTCTCCCTCGAGAGCCAGACAGCAACCGTCGTGGCCACCGAGGACCTCCCCTACGAGAAGGTGCTGCGCACGATTGCAAAGACGGGCAAGAAAGTTAACTCGGGCGAGGCAGATGGAGTTGCACAGAGTGTTGAGATCAAGGACAACTGAACACTACCTACAACTCTCATCTGGGATTGGTTCAAGCCGGCGTGTTCGTTATCAGTTTGTCCGTCTGGGTTCTACAAAGCAGAGCAAGACAAAGCAAGTACGCAGCTCTTTGGGTCGGAAATCGGTGTTTACGGAGCAGCTGAGAGTCGAGTGACAGATATAACACTGCGTTTGCTTTGGCTGCACTGCTGTTTGAGTGGTGGTGTTTTCTGGTGACTGCTATCAATCAAGACAGGGCACACAGCTCGGGCACGCGGGGCACTTCTCGCTTCCACTTCCCTGTATCCCGACGCAGACATTGGCCTTGGCATCCCTTTCCAAGGCAAAATGATCCGCTCACGGGAGCTCCAAGAGTTGTTGGTTGGATATGACGCTGTAGATAAGTATCATGGTGTCCCCAGTAGTGTTCACTGACCTCGGGTCAATGGTAGGTCTAGGGGTCAATCTTTACGGATCAAGCAACGAGGACGAGGGTCGTGATCTATTCCACCTGGAGCTTGCTGACCAATCCTGGTCGCTCAGTGCAGCTGGGCATCTTGACGAGATGTGCATTTCGGCCAGACAGGGCCTTCGTTTTCCTTTCAATCGAGCTGATCACACCCAATCCTACAGACCCAAACCCACTTACCGCCAGCATGCGCCTCATCAACTCGGAAACGATGGAGATGTCATGGTTCAATATCAGGAACGACAGGAGAGATCGTCTGTTGTTCTCTCTCATACCTGGCGCGATGAAGAGGTCTCCTTTTATGACTTCCAGCGCCCCAACAGAGCGAACAAGACGGGTTTCAAGATTCTTACTTGCTGCAAGCAGGCCAGGGAAGATGGCATAGAATGGGTCTAGATCAACATGTGCTGTATCACCGAAATTGACAGCGGATACCGCTGTCAGCTGCAGTACCAGTGGAAGTGGCGGGTGACGGGTTGCCTTTTTTTTGTCTGAGTTGTACAGCCCAGATGTCAGTGACTTTGATAGAGATACGCCACTCGAGTCTCAGATGCACCCATTGCAATTTGAAGTTCACGTCGACTAGGTATTTTCAGCTTGGTGATTGGCTCCGTGGCACCAATGCGAATACTTGCTGCTGTGTGATTCCTCTCAACTGGTCTTGTGCGGGAACAGGGGAATCCGTCACCCTTGGAGGCGGTCTATGGGCGTTTTGGGGGGTTCCTAACCGCAAGATACGTGGGTGAACTCTGTGATAGGGCCAGCTGCCACGTGCAACTCCCCGGAAACCAGAGTGTCATCATTGTGGCGATCAACAGAAACGGTCAGCTCCTCAGGTGTCCAGTTCGTAGTGTAAATCGCAATGGCTGGCGGTTTTCATGCTCTACACGGATCTTGGCAGGCCACAGGGTCAAGAAGGGATGAAGAGCCCTTGCCGAGAATATGTCGTGAGATGAAGTGTTGGCCTGGAACTGCTTTCTTCCTGTGGGTGCATGACACTGAGCCAGACATGTCGATTCGGTGCCAAGTCTGATTGGAACCGAGGCTCACTGTGACCCTGCTCGATGGACGGAGTTGGACTCCCAGGATGATACGTGAACATGAACGAGGTGTGGTAAGCAGATACGTTTCCAATCTTACCGATACAGTTCGTACTAAGTCTTAAATCCTCATCATTGTTTTTCTTTTCTTTTTCTTTCCATATCTCGTTACCTACTTTGTGGCCTACGCTTCCACTCATCTTAACCATGACCCCTGACGGTAAGCAAGAGTACCTCGGCATCTCGAACCCATCCCCGCACTCTCAACCTGGGGAAAACGGGGAAAGCGGCGCAGCGCAAACAGGTCGCCTTTGACTGGGGTTCTCGACCGCACATGAACGTCTTGGCCTCCAACGTCGTGTCGTTTATAAACGAGGAACCTTCTATGTTGTAATATTTTCCCAATAAACTTTTTTTTTTTTTTGGAGTCCTGTTTATATTGATTTATATAGCGTCCTTGCGCTCCCCCCCAGCCGAATCCCTCCCAGCATTTGATCTGTTTGAGCACAAGAATCATTATATCACTACCAAACATCCACACTCCCCCAACAATGGCACCCAAGCAAAAAAAGCCATGCTACGTCCTTGGTGTAGGCATGACCAAGTTCATCAAACCGCGCGGCAAGGTTGACTACACGGAGCTCGGCTTCGAAGCTGGCGCCAAGGCCATGCTGGATGCACAGATCAACTACGACGATGTGGACCAGGGCATCGCATGCTATTGCTACGGCGACTCTACATGCGGCCAGCGCGTGTTTTACCAATTTGGCATGACGCAGATACCCATTTACAATGTCAACAATAACTGCTCGACGGGGTCAACGGGTCTGGCCATGGCGCGCAACCTCATTTCGTCCGGCGGGGCCGACTGTATTTTGGTGGTGGGCTTTGAGAAGATGATGCCGGGTAGTCTGCAGAGCTTCTTCAATGACCGCGAGAGCCCGCTGGGGACAACGTACAAGATGATGGCGCAGACGAGGGGGGTTACGAATAGTCCTGGTGCGGCGCAAATGTTTGGCAATGCTGGCCGCGAGTACATGGAGAAGTGAGTGACAACCCTAACCACTAGTTCTGCTCAGCTTGTTGAACGGAAGAATGAACGGCTAACAACATCCCAGGTACGGCGCCAAGCCCGAGGACTTTGGCGAGATCGCGCGTATCAACCACGCCCACTCAGTTAACAACCCCTACTCGCAGTTCCAGGATGTCTACACGCTCGACCAGATCATGGCGTCACCCAAGATCCACGAGCCCCTGACCAAGCTCCAATGCTGCCCTACCTCCGACGGCGGTGCCGCCGCAGTTCTCGTCTCCCAAGACTTCCTCGACGCCCGACCACACCTCAAGGACCAAGCCGTACTCATCGCCGGTCAGTGCCTCGCTACCGACGCACCTAGCCTCTTCTCCAAGAGCTCCATCGACCTCATGGGCCGCGAGATGACACAACACGCCGCTCGCACCGCCATGGCCGAAGCGGGCGTCAAACCCTCTGACTTTGCCGTATGCGAGCTGCACGATTGCTTTAGCGCCAACGAGATGATCCTCATTGACGCACTTGGCCTCTCCAAGCCCGGCAAGGCGCACGAACTCGTCCGCGCCGGAGGCATCACTTATGGCGGCAAAGTCGTTATCAACCCCAGCGGTGGCCTCATCTCAAAGGGCCACCCCCTCGGTGCAACGGGTATCGCCCAGTGCGCGGAGTTGGTCTGGCATCTTAGGGGGTGGGCTAACAACCGCGCGGTGCCGCATACAAAGTACGCGCTGCAGCACAATTTAGGGTTAGGCGGTGCCGCTGTGGTGACCGTCTACCGTAGGGCGGATGGGAGGGAGGCGCCAGTGTTGGACTCGGTGACGGTGGGAAAGGTTAATAAGTTGGGCTATAACCCAGCTGTGGAGGCAAAGGGGTTTACAGAGGTGCAGGCTAGAGCGGTGAAGAGCAAGGAAAGGTCAAGTGAGTGGGCGCTGCAGGAGACGATGAAGAAGGTGCAGGCACGGTTCTAGGCTATTAAGAGGTAGCAATGTAATGAGTACGAACACGGTTGTTTACTTTGCGTAGATACCCACCGATCCAACGACGGGTATTGTTAGTGTTATGAACAGCTGGTAGGAACTATAGCGATCGACTCTCGCCAATCGGTTTTTTTTGGGGCGGGTGGGGGGAGGGTTTCAAGCGGCAGCCCTGGCAGTAAGTGTATGGTACCACCCTCTGAGATACTGAATTGGGGAGGTTTTATATTTTATTTTTTTGCCTGAATGACGATCATGCGGCTCTTCCGCTCTTGATATTGGGTTGGGTCGGCCCGGACTGGTGGTCCCGTTGTCATTTTTTGTTAGTGCAAGGGGCCTTGCAGAGTGGGATGAAACGCCTCCAGGGTGGGAGAAAATGTTAGTGCTCCGGCTTAGCTTGGCGCCGCTGGGGTTAGGCCTGTGCGCTTGTCTGAGATTGTTCTGTGAAGCTTCGACAGAGGGCGATCACACCGCGCGGACACCTGGCGGTGGTTTTGTGAATTTCATGCATTCTACGCTACACTTACCATTCCCAAAACGGCGATGACTTGCGAGTTTTGTAGGCAATTTTAACAACCCCATTGATGGGCATTGGTTCGATCCACGTAAGTTTTTTGTTCGGAGATGGCGCCGTCGGAGGGAATGAAAGCAGCGTTGAGCAAAGTTCCTTGACTGGCTGGTCCTCTTATTCCGTCATTTTAGAGCTCCCGTGCTGTATCTACCAATAAAAGGGCCCTCTGGCTCTCGCACGCGACAATGGCATCTCCGTCTCGTCGATCAGCTCATGTTTCATGAAATCTAGCGTGTAGCCAATGGGATACGTCCCAGGGAATGATTTCTTTTTATCTTCCTAATCCCCGGCCGGTTCCTACTTTGGAAAGGTAAGCATAACGATAGCGCATTTACACGGACGTGCCGGTACTTGTGATCCTTGTCTGGGGACAGGACAGGACAAGCCAAGCAGCGGTTTTGGCGGCAGGCAAAGTACCCAAGTTGCTTGCTTGGTTCGCCTGATGACCAAATGCCATGATCGTCCCCCTTCTCCAATTCCATTCACCATGTCTTTTTGGTGGTGTTTTAGCCTATTTCTATTCTTGCTGTTCTCCTTGTGTTTTAGCTCCAGAAGAGAAAGAGAGAGGGGGGGAGAAGCCTCGCTCGGGGGCGTCCTGTTTTATGCTTTTTACCACTTGCCGTACCTGGTTGCGCGGTGACTGCTCTTCCTTTACAAAGGGCGTTTTATACGACCCAGTCGAGGCTACGCATGAGCATCTTAGTCTAATCCCCCCCCATGCTCTATCAGCCAATCTGCAAATCCAAGGTCTTCCTGACTTGTCGGCCTATGGACTGCTTAAGAGTGAACGGGCACGATCGATCTGGGCGCGAATCAGTTTACCAATAGGTTGTTCCCGGTCCGCCCCCCGGAACCACGTTCATATCAGTCTGGTATGAACACCTCCGCTATGGTTTCGGACTCCTCTGATCAGCACTCTTTTGTTGGTCAGTCGTTTTCTCATTTTAGCCGTTGGGCCACGGCCACACCGAAGCGTTTTCCTCGATTCTGTCTTATACCTCTGGGAGGGCAGGATCCGCCATCCCGCATTCCCGGCTCTCCCTTGTTCTTTATTGTTCCCATCATCTTCTACATCATTATCAGGATCAAGTCCCACTCAAAATTGGAGGTTATCATGATCATAATACACCGATCCTCGATATTCTAGCAACCACAAAAATGGCTACTCCACAAGCCGATCTCTCTGGAGGGCCGGTCCTTCTCTCCTTCTCGCTGGCCACGGCGAGCTTTGCTCTCGCCACGACTTTTGTCCGATTTTGTGTGCGAGCGGGAATCTACAAACATATTGGCGCAGATGACTACGCCGCTGGGGTGGCCACGGTATTCTCCTTCCTCCCTCCCCCCCCTCTCCTGGACCGGGAAAATACTAACAGGTAGCAGCTGGTGGCACTAATAGGTACTATCTTCGGCATCGTCGAAAGCACCACCAACGACCCCACACGAGCTTTGGAATTCGACGTGCTCGGTCAACCGTGGTATCTCATGAGCGCCACCCTGTCCAAGATTTCTATTTGCTTGCTGTTCATCAGCCTGCTTGGGAGGGGCAGACAGTGGAGGATACTGCTGGGGGTCTTTATCTTCCTCCTGGCTGGCGTTAATTTCAGCTTCTCGTTGGCCATGAATTTACAGTGCCGTCCGCTGGAGAAGCTGTGGAGGCCAACGGTGGCGGGCGATTGTTGGGATCCGAGTGTGCAGCTTAATTTTGGGTATTTTCAAGGAGGTGAGATTACTTCTTCATCACGGTCGCTTTGGGTTTGGCAATATCCCGTTCTGTTCTGACCCTGCATGTCACAGCTTTTTCTGTCTTTTCGTGGGCATTTCTGGCCGCCTTTCCCGTCTTGATCGTGAGGGATCTCAAGATCGATGGGACTATGAAATGGCCGTTCTATGTCACCTCATCGTTGAGCTTTATGTAAGTGTTGAGTGGCCTCTCAGTGTCGCAAGCTTGAGTTGACTGACATGGGTCAGGTGTGCCATCTTCACCATCGTCAAGACTGCCGATGCCTCTCAGATCAACCGCGTCCCGTTTTACACCTCTCACGCCTTCCAGGCTAGCCTAATGGCCAAGTAAGCTCCCCTCAACAGCAAAAAAAGTGTCCTTACCACCATATGTTGCTAACAATCTCTACCCAGCCTCGAACAAAACTTGGGCCTTATCGCCGCCAACGTCCTCACCCTCGGCCCCCTATTCTCCCCCACCGCCCGCAACATGCTCTCCTCTGGCAGTTCCCGCTCTGGCAAAGCCCCCAGCCGCGCCGGAAGCACCCGCCCCATCACGCGAGCCTCCTCGCGCGCCTCCTCCTTTCGCCGCGGCGCCACCTCTCGCACCTCCAACCGCTCCGACACAGACCGCGACGTCGACTTCAAGCGTAACTCACTCATTATCGAAGGACCCCGCCGCGACTCATTTGATAGTAATAGTAGTAAACGAAACAACTTTATCGACGGACCCGACGATGATATGGATGAATATGACCTAGGTGACCGCCGGTACTACCACCACCGGCGTGACGAAAGCGTCGAAGAGCTCGACCTGGAGGCCTGGCCAAGGGGCATCATCAAGACGGTTAGTGTGGAGGTCTTCGAGGAGGTTAATGAGGATTATTATCATCCTCCTGGTGGTGGTGCTGCGCAGGGTGTGGGTGCGGGAAGGGCGGGAAGTAGTTCGGGACAGCACCATGGTGCGGGATACACTCAGAGAGGGGGAGATAATGGTAATAAGGCGGCGCCGTTGGTGAGGGCCGCGTCGAGAGCGGGAGAAAATCCCAATCGGGTCAGCGGAGCGAGTGGGATGGAACAGGATTGGGAGACTATGTTGAGGAATGGGCCGCCGGGGAAGTGATTTTTTCTTCTGTCCTTTTCCACACACACCCTGTTTTATGCTTGAGGTTTCGGGCGTCGGCATCTGCATCTGCATGGCGTGCATTTGCAATTTTCTTCCTTCTGTTTGCTGGGAGTCTAGAACTAGATGGCGTGTGGTTTTCTCTCTTTTTTTTTCGGTTTCGGCGTTCGCTCATATTTACAAAGACGGTGGTGGTGGTTACAGATGGGACATTCAAAAAGTTTTTGGGATATGGGGACTACTCCGGTTGGCCGGGCCGGGGGTGTTTGACCGATGCACAAGAAACGGGCATGATCGTTTGTTATTCATTCGGAATAGGGACATTACGAACAGGCGATGAATGGAATGGCTAAGTAACTGGGTTGGATTGGATCGGACTGGAATTGGAAACGACAGGAACTGGAAACTACGGCGCTTGTTAGAAGATACCCGTGTACGATTAGTCTATTGATATAAGGATGGGAGGGCTTGTTCATGTGGGTGTGGTGTTGGAAGCTCACCTAAGGAGATGAAAATGGGTAGGTACCTAATGGGGGGGAAATGGTTGCTCCCTCTCGATGAGGGAGTGGGCTTGAATGCCTACCTACCAGGTAATGAATTGTTGGAATTGTTTGAGGATTAGGTTCTATTACGTTTTGCTGTGCTTTTGGTGTTCTCCTTCAGTACCTATGCACTGGGTTCCGTCCGAAAGTGTTGCAAGGATAGGGTAGGTCAACCAACTACTTGAGTGGGCTCAGGGGCTTGGTTATTTGGTTGGCGACGAACGGACAAAACGCTCTCAAAGTTGTTAGGCCTCACAAGCGTCCAGGCCCAAATGATCAAGAGCCCAATGTTTCCCCTCATGCTCGCCATGAGTCAGTGCAATCAGTTTGATTTGATCAATATTTTTATCCCGCTATCAGATGTCAAGAGGCAGGAGAGAAAGAAAACACACATCAAACCTGCGCCGATCATCACCAAATACGGACACACAACCTCAACCTCAACCCAATCCCTCTCCATCAAAGGAAAAAATAAAAAATCCTTCTTCACTTGCATTCAACCCATCATGCCCAGGCTCCCTCAGCTAACGTTATTGGATATCAATCTCAACCTGGCAGGGAAATCCGGAGAAACCGTGGCGTTGGGCATCAGCGGTGTCTTTACCATGACCAATGGCGAGCCCAATACTGCAGATGACTTCAACACACTGCAGTGTACACAGTTGTATATTCTAGTGGACGCTTCTGGGGCACGGACTTTGCGGGAGGGGGTAATTCAGGGCTTCTCCTTTGGTAGTATGTTACTGGCTGAGTGTACCTAGGTACCTAGATACTTAGGTACCTGCCTGACCTAACCAGCCAGTGTAAGTCAAAGAAGGCAATTTGATGATATGGAGGACTCAGCGTTGGCAGCCCATATGAAGCAATGGGGCCCGCGCAGCGTCGTCTGTCTTTGAATTTGCCACTCTTGTTCCTCCCTCTTTTTTCAGAGCGTCATAGGCGTCTCGACCAGTTTGGAGGCACATCTCGAGTTGTCGTCTCCTTGCCCCGAGCCTCTTTTGAACGTCTGATTAGCTGAGTCTTTTAAGACTTGCCTCCTGGTTGTTTGATCCGTCAACCCGCATTGCAGAAGTAAAACTGTCTTCACCTTGGTTCGTGGTCCCAACAGCCTAACTTACCACACCGAACAAGGCTTGAACATGAGCCCCCCCATGAGACAACCCGTCCACCGCGGTGGATTTGACTACCATGGCATCATGGCTAGTGGGCGCTACCATAGCTCTGCGAAAAACCGACACCACCTCCCGGACCCTCCATTTATCCTCATGGCGGACCAACCACTCACCATCCCCGTCAAGGCAGGGGGGGACTCCGCTCCAAATGGCTGCGCAAACTCTGGTCCACCCACTCGCATATGGACCAAAGACCCGACAATGCCCAAGCCCGAGTCTTACGGTGAAGTTGGCTTCCTGACCCAGCTAGGACTGCTCTGTGCCGCTTCTCGGGTCCGTGAGTGCAGCAACAAGGAGTGTAGCGAGATGCGCAAGGCCATGGATCAGACGGCGCCGGAGTGTCAATGGAATGCGTTCCGTAACTGGGCACTTACCGCCCTTTCTTGTCGGGAGCAGCTAGAGCAGCAGGGTGATACCCTTCCGCATCTGCACATCATCAACGCTATTCACGGATGTTACAGCTTGTTGGAGAATACTAAAGACGAGACATCGCTGTTCCAGCCGACCCATGATGGCTGCCCGTCTCCCACCCAGGAGTTGTTTGATGTTGCAAATGTCATATACTGGATGGCGAACATCCTAGCTTTCAAGGGACTGGGCGTGGCTTCCCTGAAACGATGGGACCACCACTACATTCCCAAGGTGGCAAGCCTTCCCTCGATTGAGAGGGCGTCCAAGAAAGTTCCGGACCTGAAGCTCTGCAAGCATCGCTTCTGGAGCTTCGTCAACCTGGCAGAGCGCAAGCAAAGTGACTTGCCGGATCTTGTTGACGCTCTCAACCGCCATCAGCAGTTACTCGAGCACAAAAACCATGAATCTTGTGCTGCCAGCAGGTGTGAAGCATCACATCAGGACAGCACCAAACTCGCCCAGATCCACAAGTGCTCGAACGAAAATTGTGAGCAGCGAAAGTACCCCGTTGGCGATGTTGTTGATGCTTTTGACCACGGCAAGGGAACGGCGTGGTCTCGTCGCTCACCGGAGCTGGCCGAGACAGACGATCATTACATTGCAATCTCCCATGTCTGGTCTGATGGAACTGGTGTGGGCCAGAAGGAAAAGGGTACCGTCAACAGCTGTTTGTTTGACTTCTTTGGTCGTATTGCCGAATCTCTGGACTGCGAGGGCATTTGGTGGGACGCTTTATCCATACCGCTTGAGCCCAAGGCGCGCTCCAAGGCCCTCAGCCAAATGCATCGCAACTACCAAAACGCGAAATACACCGTCGTCCATGACCGGTATCTGCTGAACATTCCTTTCACTGACGCCGCTACCGCCTGTCTTGCCGTCGTGCTTTCACCATGGTTCACGCGATGTTGGACTGCCCTCGAGTTGTTTATGTCCAAGGAGGTCAAGATTCTCTTCAAAGGGCCAGACCCAGATAAGCCAGATCTCAAGGATCTCGACGACGAGATTTTAGCCAAGCATCCAGGCACGGCATCGCGCGCTCACTGGCTCGCGACCCTTCTTATCCTGCGCATCCGTCATGCCACAATTGAGTACGTCGGGGATATCTTGGCCATTCTGCGTGGCCGCAGCACTTCGTGGATGCGGGATCGTACTGTTGTAGCGGCCCTTCTTGCAGACGTCCCCCGCTGTAACATGGACCGTCCAGAGCATGAGATAACGCAAGATATGATGATACACTTGGGTGCAGTCCCTCACTCCAGCCTTCTCCACGGAAAGCCCACCATGAAAGATACCGGCCCATTTTCATGGTGTCCGGCAACGCTGGATGATATGCCTATCGACCTCTGCGAGGACCTGGACGAGCGCAAAACTAGAAAAGAGCGCATCGTCAGAGTCGACGCACATGGTGCGGTGGTTGGTAAGTGGCATGTGGAGGTCGTGACGGAGAAGCAAATCAGGAACCGAAAGCTTGAGCCGCATGGCGAAGAGGTATCGGTCGTAGTGCACTTCTACAATGCGCTCCTCCACTGGGAGAACTGTTTCGTTTTACGCGAGCGAGGCGAGGACGACTTAGAGGCGCCAGGCTTGCTTGTCACTGCTGTGCAAACCGACCAGGCAGACGGCGTCCCCGTTATTGACTGTCGATACGTTGGTGCTGTTCGCGTGGCCGAGAACGACAAGACGGAGGGAGGAGAAAACGAAACAGATGAGGCTGAAGACGCTGACACGGCTGAGCAGCGCCGCCTGGCCTGCGAGGCGATGGTTCGAATTGGTGCCGAAAATAACCGATCTGACACCGATGCTCGTCAGGTCCTTGAGAGATGGCTTGCAACCCACCCAAAATCTGTGACCAAGAACGAGGATGAACAGCAGACGCCAAGCAGCACGGGTGGGAAGAAATTCATCGACCATGTCAAGAAAGCCGCCAAAAAGTCCCAGATTCTGAATTGGCGCTTCTCATCTCCGCCCAAAAAAGCCTGGTACCACGCAACTGGCGTGCGACGGTACATTCCCCCTTACAAGGACCATGACGAGGATGATTCTGGAGACAAGCCGAGAGACGACAAGGCAGATGGAGGCGTTGGAAAGGGTCTCAATGACAGGAACGACGAGGTCTCTGGGGCGGCCAAGACCGACGAGCTTCTCCTCGAGGCTCTCCTATCTGGGAAAAATGCGGAGGCGATTGTTAGCTTCATGATTCAGAAGGAGAAACCCATCTCCGAATGGGTCAAAACCCGTCTTGGATTTGCGGAATGGACGTTGCTAGCCTCGCAATATCTCGCGCATGGCAAGAACAATGAAGCTAAGCATGCCTGCGAAGTTGCCTTGGGTATGATCCCCAGCCATAACGCATGGAAGGAGCAAGCGATCCTCTCTACAGCACGCACGCTAGCCTACATTTGCTCCAAATTTCCAGAGCACATTGAGGATGCCTCCCGCGTTTACAACAGGTTGATCAGCAACTGTACCGATGAAACATTCGAGAAGCACGGAGTCAAATTCCAGGCCATTGGTGAACTCACCTGCCTGTTTCTCGACCAGAATAATGCCGCGGGCGTATCTCAAGCGGTTGACTGGTATCAACGCGGCCTAAGGCGATTTGGCCATCAACTCCCTCCATCGATTCCCGCGCTTGCCTACGACAATCAGCATCACTTGGGCCTTCTCCCTCGCCCAGAGCAGCATGGCAAAGTCAAAACCAACCGAAGCACAGCCGAAGCCGCATACCTCGCGGCATTTCGCGTTTTTTCGAGGGACGCCAGCAAGGTCGACGCAATCGCGCTCCTTACCGCCCATAATCTGGCCCGAGAATGGTTGCATCAAGGGGTCATCGTCGAGGGTCAAGAACTCCTCCGCGCTATCCTTGATGGTTACAAGCAGCGCCTTGGCCCCGATCACATTCTGACCTTGCGCGCCGCACTGGATCTTACCCAGATCTGCCTGGCTCAGGAGAGAGAGGCTAAGGCAAGAGAGCTGTCTGCCGAACTTCTGGAGAGATGTTCGAAGAGCCTTGGACGTACACATTGGATGACCCGCCAAGCGGCAGTGGTTGCGGCCACTCTCTCCCGCATGCGAGGGAACCTGAACGAAGCGGAGAAGTTGCTTCGCAGGGCACAAGATGATCCAGCTCCGAGGGGTTCGCCCGAGTACGACGTGGTAAATCGTGCAACGATCGAACTTGGCACGCTCCGTGCTAACACTAACACCCCCGTGGCTACTGGGCAAAGCGGAGTGCGCGCCGAGGGAAAGGAATGGACCAGTCAACGGTTCTCTGGCGCTTTCGAAGACCGCCCCAGGTCTGCAAACTCGAATACTGGTTCTAGTTTCCATACCAGAAGCTCAAGCTTCGGCGGTATGAGAGACACCGGCGGCTTCAGCCCTGCACGGCATTCCAGCAGCTATATGAGAGGCACCACCAGTACCTTTGGTATGAACAACCTAAGTGTCTTCACCACGGACGACAGCACTAGTTCCAGTAGCGCCACCACAGGAGACGGTATTACTCGCAGCTTCAAGGATGACTTTGAGAATGATTTCCCTGGCAGATTCGCGAGTTTCCCAAGCAAGCTCCAGCGGCCCCGGATGAGCGGATTGGCTGGGATTAGCCAGCACGAATTCGCTGGTTTGAACATGGACTCTGTATTTCAGCACTTCGGTGCGGCCACGAGCCATACTACGCACCAGAGAAGCTCGTCTTCCAGCCGTACCGTCAAGAGTACATATTCGAGGGACGGGGCAACTGTGATCGAGGTCAAGGAGGTGTCAACTGACTGCGGGGAGCCAGTGGTGTCGGAGACGACGTCGGTCCATTATGCCAAGAATGGCAGCGGCGCTGTTCCGGATTTCGACCGGCTGGGGTTTTCGTCTTTCCGCAGGGGGCTTTGAGGGGCTGTACGATCCAACAAACCCTTTAGTGATTGTTAGCAGGCGACTTGATGGGCATTCAGCAGGGGACAGCCCATGCGATGTTTCGAAAAGTCAAGCCATAAAGTACCGTGCGAACAATCTTTTGGGAGTTGGATTATACTGATAGGTATGCTCTGAATCGGCAGGTAGGGGGAACAGCGATAGGCAACTCGGGAGGATAGGTAAGCAAGCGGATAGACAGATTGATAGTGCTGAATGGACTCCAGAAGGGCCGGTAATCACCGTGATGTCTCTCTCTCTAGCTTAAAGAACCCTCTGACCTCTACCGTGAATTTTGGTCATCAGAACGCGCCTTGAGGGATCAACAGGGGTTTTATTCTCAGCTGCTCAAGGTACCACGGGGATTTGGGACCGAGAAGAGAGGTAGTTAACTGATATCGCAGCCCCCAAACTGTCATCGTTTCTGTTACCCAGCTAACCAATTACAGTGCATGAAGCCGGTAGTGGACGGTCAGGACTAAACATCATATACAGAGGGCCTGCTCAATACTGTCGACCTGGGAGGCTAGATCCGAAGTTGATTGCAACTACTGAAAATAATGAATCTATTTCTTTCCCAACTCAAATATCAAACATATTTCACGGCGATAGGCGCTAGGCGCGATATCTTGCACGGTGATGTCACTGGCTGCTCACCTGGTTCTTGGAGGTGAACATGAATTTGGATTTCTTTACAAGGGCCAGTATCATCTCAAGGTTTATTATAAATGGCCTTGCGTATGTCTATGTGTTAATGAACAGCTTCTCCCCTTCTCTCATCGATATCAAAGGTGCTAAGCTGTTGAATGTAATGAAGTTGTGATGTTATTCGATAGTGCTAGTTAATAAAGGCAACACCAGCATAAAATTGTAACTTTCACAGGGCAATTGGTCTAGGGGTATGATTTTCGCTTCGCATCCTACAAATGCGCTTTGTGAAAGGTCACCGGTTCGAATCCGGTATTGTCCAATTTTTGTTGCTTGTGAGCAAGTAACATTAGGTTGTGTTGGAAAGGCCATTTATTCACTTTTTGATGAGAGTACTGTATCAACTTCTTCCTGGGCGCGTGAGATTTTATTGCTCTTTGCAATCTCAAGAGCAGTCTTGCCCTAGTCTGTAAAACATCGGCGACACACGGGTTTGCGGGGCTGGGCTTCCGGGTCGCACCCCACACCAAATTCACCCTGCTACCGAGGCCGGACAGGGGCCGCTGGGCACGGCATCCTTGGCCGCCACTTCACTAAATTCCTGGCGCCGTTTCGTGACAACTTGGAACCACGTGCAACGTGTTGTCTAGGACGGTCCAACTTCGCCGTGCAACACTGACCTTTTCTGGCGATCAGCACCTGGTTTTGCCCGCTCCGGCACTGATTTATCCTTTCTCAAGATGCATTGACAGAATGAGTCGACTATTCTTTTTGTTCTCTTGGATGGCGGCTTGGTTCGGGGCAGCCGAAGCCGCCCAGTCCAAACTCGTTGCTGGAAAGGCTTTCGATAGGTTCATCACAATATGGCTGGAAAACCAGGTGCGCAGCGCTGTCGTGGACCCGCCAGTTTTACGTTATCTCAATGCTAACAGCCGCTTTTTGCTTTTGCGCAGGACTTTGCCAAAGTCGTTGTCGACGAGAGCATCAAGGACTTGAAGCGTCAGGGAATTCTGACGACCCGATACTATGCGCATACGCACCCGAGCCAACCCAACTATCTAGCTGCGATAGGCGGCGATTACTTTGGATTAAACCATGACGACTGGGTACGATTACCAGAAAAGGTCGCGACCGTAGTCGACTTGCTCGATACGAGAAACATATCGTGGGCTGGGTACTTTGAAGATATGCCGGGCCCGGGCTTCATGGGTAACTACAGCGATGGCTCCACCGGAAACGGGGCGTGGGACTACGTACGGAAACACAAGTATGACGATCCTGGCGTCCTTAATTTCTGACAGATGTACTGATCCGTCGGGCAGCCCATTTGTCACATATGATAGCATCACCAATGATGGCGAGCGCTTGCTGTGTCTGCTGTCTTTCGACGATTTCCGGCGAGACTTTGAAGCAAAGCGGGTGCCACAATTTGTCTTCATGACGCCAAACATGATGAATGACGGGCATAACACCACGCTCAAGACGGCGACTGATTGGTCGCGCAAGTTCCTACAGCCTCTACTAGCTGACAAGGCCTTCAACGAGAAGACTTTGATAATGCTCACATACGACGAGTCGGAAACGTATAGTGAGCCCAACAAAATTGTCACGCTGTTCTTGGGCAGCGCTATACCCCCGGCGCTCAAGGGAACAGAGGACAAGACTTTTTACACACATTACAGCATTTTGTCAACAATACAGTATAACTGGGGCCTTCCTCATCTCGGTAGGTATGACGTCGGAGCCAACGTATTCCAATACGTGGCCGACATTGGCGGTTACAAGAAGAACAAGGATCCCGAGAACGCGGCGGCCGTCAACAACTCGATCTCGTACCCTGGTTTCTTGCACAACGAGACAGCAAGCGCGTTGCCGATCCCCGAACCAAACTCTAGGCTTGTCGGCGCCAGCGGGCTGGGAATTTTGGATCATATTGCCAAGAGTTGGCCTACCACGAAGGACAGCCGAACACCGTACGATGGCAGCGGGAACGTGTACGACGGAGAGAAATCTCGGCCTGTCTACAAGCCTCCGGCGGCGAATTCCCTTTAGCATAATTTGGTTGGACAGATACCCGATATAATGGCATTTCGAGACTCTTGTTCCGTTTAAACCTCCAAGGTAACTGCATGAGAGTGGGGGTCCCTGTGCTTGCGAGCCGATTGCTCTTTCCCACACCTCATAGCCATGAACCAGAGCACCTTCTATGCCGGGAAATCGCCGGGCTGATTGCTCCAGTTGATCGTGTGTCTTGTGCTCTCCTCTGCCTGCTTCGACTGAGCTCGGGCGAGAGTGCAAATCAAACTCGAGGGCTGGTCAACTTGCCTCTGGATCCCATTCGTCCGCAGCAACGCATCGTATCCCCTCATCATTCACAGTGGACTCCTTTTCTTGGAAACCACTTGCTCCAGTTTTACGTCAAAACGCACTACCCATATCTCATGTTCCTTGGGGGATGTTCATCATGTCTGTCTTCTGTTGTTGCACCGGAAACCGCTCGGCCAAGACGCCGTCTTGGGCGTTTAGAGACCAAGACTTGTCGTCCACACTCCCTCCTCTCACCCGACCCCCAGGCCCGCTCTCGATGAATCCGATCATGCCCACGCTCGTCGGATTTGCATCGATCTCGCCGACCTCCCATTCTTCAGCCCACCCATCGATCACAGCGGGCATTGGTCCCATCGACCCAGTTGAACTCGGTCAGCTCGTCATCGAAGATTCCGACACCGACGACGAAATTGAGTCAAGACCACACAACAAGAGCACGAGTACCCTGCAGCTTGTCCGCACTCATATCAAGCGTCATTTATCACAAGATTCGCTGCCTCGTCGTAAAGCTCGGTCAGCTGTTGGCACTAGCCAGGAGGAGATTGAGCGGCGTGCCGAGCTGAAGCGGCTCATGCACAAGAGAATCCGAGAGGAGCTCCGTAGCGAAAGTCGAGACACGACATTAGGCGATGTTGATTCGAGTCCCTCACGTCGTTCTCCGTCGGCTGACTTCCTGCCTGGTGGCGGTCCCCGGGATAACCTGGAGTTCTCGGTTACCGAAGACAGCAAAGTAGATACGCAGGATACAAGCAATAGCGAGTCGGAAGGCCTCACGCCCGCAAGAAAAGAAACATCAGAGGAGGAATGCTCTCCAGGGCCGCGTCGTGCAAGCTGCCCCGACCCCCTACCAAAGCCTATCTCTCAGAGCATCGGACGTGAGCGCAGCTCCCTTCCCGAGATGCCACTGTCATCTGATCCGTACCCCAAGTCATCTCCAAGCACACATGAGACATCATCAATTGGTTCTTGGCGGCTGTCGTACAGCGCTGGCCAGCTTGACGAGCTCCTGGGGTACCCGGAAAGAGGACGTGTGTCGAGGGATGATAGCTCGATTCAACAGTCTTTCCCGCCGGTTATTGGCGGTAGTGTCGGCTCCCCCATTCTCAGAATGCCTTTCTCCGGACCATCGCGCTCTTTTTCACGCTCTCACTCTCCTATTCGCCAAGGAACTCCAGAATCTGAGACGGCATCAGCAATGGATCAGTCACCCCTCAGCACGTGGCTGCGCAGTCAGGGTCTACAATCAGACTCACCCTCTGTCTCTTGCTTGCGGGCTTCTGAGGATGATCAAGAGCCGAGTATTGAGGAAGCAGAAGTGGTGTATATCAGGAGGTGCAGTTCGGTGCAAAATCAAACGTTGGCCGAGATTGAGCACCCACGTCCCGATATAGTTCATCTATACGATATGGATATTCATCGCCAACTGTCTACCGAGGCGTTCAATACCCCAGATGAGTCGACGGTGAATTCCGCCCCCCGAAGAGACAGCACTCGGAAGGCAGCAAGTGGCCAACATAGCTCCAGCGGGACTGGGCCTCAATTGATGGGCAGTACAAGAAGAACTTCTGGTAGCGTTCAAGCAACCCGCTCCGGCTGCGGCAAGAATTATTTGGCCTGGCCGGCCACTGTTGCCTCGTCAGTGTATCCCTCTAGAGCAAACAGTGTGGATCCGAATCCCGGCACTCCAAACTCCCAGTTCCTTAGCTGGACCGCCAAGGGTCAGTACAAACTTACGACCGCTGGGCACAGCTGTAAGTCACAAGCCTTGGGCCCATTCTACCCAACCTGCTAACTATTGAAGGGCTCGGGAACTCGGGAAACCCTCATCTTGAGAACTCGCTGTCTGCTGGGAGCTCTCGGCCAACAGCAACTGCAACCGCAACCACGACTGGAGATTCATTCAAAAGCGTCGCTAACCAAGCACCATCTGCTCAGACTGGCTTGACATCGCCCGTCTCGCCCTCCACCCCAACCAAACGAGATATGACCAGAGACAAGGCTGAGAAGAGCATTGGCCGTTTCCGCCTAGGCGGCGGCGCCCCTCCGACAATCGTTGCCAAATTCCAGAGGCGAATGGGAGAGCATCCAGCAGATCTCGACTCGACTCGGCCTTCTTTGCTCGCTCGACTCCACCTAACCTTTCCTCGGAGAATGAAGCTGCCTCCTAGAAGCTTTGATGGCACACGATCCCAGCCAAAGCGTCCACCTCTGTCAACAGATCATCTATTTGCTGCCCCAACTCAGCGTCCGGATTCAAGAGCAAGTTGCAAAACCAACCCCTTGCCATTCTCATCGATCTCGCCCGGTTTGGTTGACTGCGAGGGCAGCACCGCGGAACTGTGGCAAAAAGCTGTTCAGGAAGAAGCCAGGCTACGGAATCTAGCAGCACACCGACCCGATGGCCATAACAGGCGGTCAAGCTACCCCGATGGAAATCTATACGAACGCCCTCTCGAAGTGATCGTCGCACTAAAACGTTATCGCAATTCATTAACAATCTATGGTGACGCTCGAAAGGACGAGGAGGTTACTTGGAGTACTCCAACTCGAACATTCCCGGCTGACACAGAGAAAGGTGGTCGGTTTGCATCTACCAGGAGCTGGCCATACCGAGCGCCGAGCTATGGATCACCGTTGCGCGAGGGCACTCCTGCGTCCAACTTCACGGTTGGTCACTCTCAAAATATTAATAAGGCGCACATGCGAAACCTGTCGAGAATCTCCGAATTGTGGACAAGATTCCCATCACACGACCGGTCAGAACGCAACGAAGAGTCGGCTGATGCCAAAATGCCCACGATGGATACCACGGCACAAAAACACACCTTTTTTGTTCATATGAAATGCAGAAGCACAAATTCCATTCAACCAGTACTGAAGCCAGTTTCTGCCTCCCTGCACGGTCGGTTTGGCAAAGCAGTCAAATCTGGGTTGACCAAACTTATAGCGTCCAAAGCTTCGCCAGGGGGTGGAAGTCCCAAATCTGCCGAAAGCGCCCGTAAAGGTACCGACAGATACAGGCGCGATTTGGAATACCCAGAACTTGAGTTGCTGCCTACTGAAAATGGATGCCGGGAGCTAAGGAGCCTTGGACATGGGATTGAGCACATAAGAGGCCTATCTCGAACAGCCAACTGCCCAGCGGCGTTACAAGACGCCCGCAGCGGAGTTATCTTGAGTGCCAAAATGGCGGCCGTGCTTCACACAGGCATAGCGGAGCAGAACCTCCCAAGAACGCCAATACTAAGCCAGGCAAGAGATTCAACAACGGCGAGCACGGACAAGTTTCTGACGCCCTTGAGCACGTTGTCGACAAACCACGACAACTCGTCTTTTCATTCTTACCCACATTCAAGGCCACACTCACAGAGAATGCTGCCGCTACCCGGAGATGCACTAGCGGAAATTACTTCAGACACTGGTTCAATCCGAAGCAATACCATCACCAGCAAGAGACTCCGCTCCGCAGCTGCCTCAGACGTGGACTCGGGGTTTTGCGGCAGCATGGTTGGAGTGTCACGACCCGAAACTTGGAATGGCAAATCGAAAACGCTCCCTTTTATGAATACAGAAGAGCTGGAACGGCTTGATGGCTTGTATGTGAACCCTGCCGCAGGCCTAAGCAGGACCGGGCGGGCGTCATTGGGGATGCTAGATCTGGATGTCGTGGGAAGACAAAAGTTTTGTTAGCAGTAGCTCGGTGGTGTCTCTTTAATCAAGGATGAGAGGTAGCAGATTCCGGTATGCTTATCAGGGAAGCTAGTGTGCTTAGGCGCATTATTCGGGAATGTTGAGTCTGGAGGTTCCATGTATTCCTTTTTTCCCGTGTATAGTATTTGAGGCCGCAACGCTCTAGGCTGGCAATGTATGAGTTAGCAGACTCAAATATCAGATTGCCTGGCCTAAGTTCTGTCGGTCGGTGATGAGTGATGATGAATGCCTGGGTGATGTTCTGAGAATGAACACGTAGACAATGTCAACCAGAGTCACACTTTGTTGGGACCAAGCATCAAGACCACGAAGTGACATACTGATCGATGGACAATGGGACCGGAACAAAACAGTGCAGAAAAGAGGAGCGAAGATCTTCTAACAGATGGATCTGACCTGCCTGGTAAGGACAACTTGTTTGTCTACGTATTTGCATTCATTCAACATTGAATTTTCTATACGGCAGGAAAGCTGAAGGACTATGAAGCTAACACAGAGTGACACCCCAAGTCTCAAAATATTGCGCCTCCCAATGCTGCCCTGTCAGCCTGAGGTTCTTACCCGCCCCGTGTTCTCCGTAGACAGCCCAAACTGGCTGGTCCTGCCAGACCTATCCTGTTCTGTTCCCACCTGACCTGATCCGACCCAATGCACCGTGATTTCACTTTTCCGTACTTTCCCATGCCGATGCCGATACTGGTGCCGCCATTGATGCACATCACAGCTGACCACAGCACGGAGGTAATCATAATCGTGTCGTGTATAATACCGCCAAGCTACACATACTCTCCTGACCGCTGGCCAGGGGTACTTAATCTCACCGAATTCGCCGCACCACCAACGGGCGTTGACGACCCCGAGCCATCTTCTGTGGCAACGATCGTGCTGGGATTCGTGGTGCTTACACCCTTGCTACTGGCATTCAGCACGGCAGTACTCCCCGTCAACCCACCGAGGCTCGATTCGCGCAAGGTACGGCGTTTCCGCTGGGCGTCGATGCGGGCAGCCATTTCCTCGCGGCGCTGTCGGATGGCGATGCAGAACTGTGAGTTGGCACGGATGCGCTCGCCTTGCCAGAGGAAGAGGAAGGGGATGATGCACATGAGGGTGGCGAGGCCGCCAAGGAGGGAGCAGGCGCCAGCGATTCCGAGGCGGGCGAACATGGGAGCGGTCGCGAGGGGGAGGACAGTGGCAAGTAGGGACCGCGAACACGAGGCGGCGGCGTTGGCTGAGGCAGCGAAGATTTCGTAGGCATCGGTCAGGTAGTTGCTAGGCCAGGCTGTTAGTTAGAGTGGTACCAGAAGAGAGAAATACAACGTACAGCAGGGCTTGGAAGATGCACATGAATCCGAGCCCGAAGGGGATTCCGGCCAGCATAGGAACGATAAAGTGGATGGGCTCCCGGGCAGTCCAACCGAGCCAGAAGAGGGAGATGACGAACATAGGTCCGCCGACGCAGGCGAGTGGCAGACGGCGCGACTCCTCGCGGCGGGTCCAGGGGGCGTTTTGGGTCTGGGCACGGCGGAGGATGTTGTCGTACGCGAAGAAGATGGGCAGTGCGAGCAGACAACCGGCGCCAATAGCGAGATAGGTTAGACCGCACTCGCCGGGCGAGAGACCGTACAGGCCCTGGAAAATGATGGGGTAGGCGCCAAAGGACATGTAAAAAATGGCATAGACCAAGGCAAGGTATGCGCAGCTCGTGTTGACGATGGGCTCGAAGATAATCATACGGATCGGCCGCATCAGGACAACCGTTGTCAGCTCCTTGAACGACTTCTTCTCGAGTTCATGCACCGCTACGACCCGCGCGGTTGGTTCCTGCTTTCGGATGGCCTGTGTGCGGCGAAGTAGAAGAACGGGCCCAAAGGTCTCCGGGAGGAAAACGAGGGTTGCCATGGTGACTCCAGCGTACATGAGTCCGATCCAAAATGCCCAACGCCATCCAAGCGCGGGCGCAGAATATCCGGACACAATGGGAGCGAGAAGCGGACCGAACAGTGTTGTCTGGGGTTGAGCTGTATCAGCATCGACGACGGCACTTACGATAGAGTAACTTACAGCAAAGAAAAGACCCATGCTGCGACCTCTGGTCCTTGGGTCCCCATGTGTGTCGGCGATGATTCCCGGCACGATAGCGATAGGGGCGCTCGCAAACACGCCGCCAAGCAACCGACAGACAAGAAAAAAGGGCCAATTCGGTGCCAGCGCACACGCCATAGTGAAGGCGGCAAAACAGAAAAAGGTTGCTAGTGTAAGTCTCCTTCGTCCATATTGTTCGCTGAGGGGTGCCCATAGGATCGGACCTTACCGAGTGTTAGTATGATGCCTAATTCATTGCTCCCGCTACGTATTCGGGCAGCTTCTTACCGAGGATATATCCTAGAGTTCACAGGTCAGACATGACTGTCACTCAGAAGATGCTCGAGATGCTCACCAATCAGATACACCGAGATGGGCAACACCTTTTGTTGCTCCGATTCGATCTGCCATTCGGCCGCGATGTACGGTATCGCGTTACTTGGCAGGGAGCTGCCCATGGTTGAGTTGACGATAAGCAACATCGTCGTGGCCAAGATGGTATTCTTCTTGCGTCCCGACCAGTTGTATGGGTTTTCGGGGTCATTTTCCTCCCAGGCAATGATTGTATCCTCATCATCATCATCTGTATTGAAACCGCTGTACGGGGTTGCCTTGTCGGGAGCCCCGGTCGGAGCCGTGACTAAAATTGAAATCCCGTCCGGTGCCGGACCCGGACCCGTAGCCGGGACTGAAATGCGAACCGAAGAGGCAATAGGAACCTGGCTACTGCCTGTCTCTCCGAGATACTGGGAGGCATCTTTTTCGTCAATCTTGACAACTAGCTTACTAAGACAATTGGCGCAGCCTATGGCCCAAGTGTCAATTTCATGCTTGGGCAAAAGAAAAGAAAGTCAAGTGGTACTCACGGCCGTAATGTATTTGGGTGGCCTCCCTCCCGTGTCCATCATCCGCAGTCCGAATAACCTCTTGAGCTGGGAGGAAGTCGTCTGGTGGGGGACTGACTGGAGAAGTGCTGAAGGACGCATCATGTTGAAATGTCTCGACATGAGGCTCAATGGGTGTGCTCTCAATCTCGGCATGTAACCGTGGAGGCGTAACGACGCCCTCCTGAACCTCATTCGAAATGAGAAGGAAGCGTCTGGGCGAACCAGGTTCACCGAGGCTCCGAGTTTCAGACATGGTGGGCAAACGAGGGCCCTGGAACTAGATGTACACCAAACGGCTCTGTGTGATTCGATGGGTATGCTGCAGGATGAATGAGGTTGAATGCCAGGTCAGACAGTTGAGCCTTGTGACGGGGTATTGAAGGTAAGAAATAGACGGGTTGGCCATCGCCGCTCGACCGCCGTAGCCAGCCATCTCATCTTGCAAATCTAGATGCAGCGGCACCAAACGAGCAAGGCGTGATGCGCGGTGACTTGCCCCAGTCGCCATGCGGGAGCTAGTAACTACGAGACTCTGAATTTGTCGACAAATCTCGGCCGCGTTGTCTGCCGTTGCGGCTGGTGCATTCAAGTTGGACTTCATGGCCTGGTGTCCTGTGTGGCACTGGATTATGGAAGGGATCATGATAAACTTTCCCCGGACCTCAGCTCCCGCCCTCACACGTTAGACGGACATCCCCAATGACTATTCCTCGGGCCAATAGGCGCCCTGGTTACCATCCCTGGCTGATACAATTGGCAAGGTTCATAGCTGGGAAATATTGAAATCCCACCAAGCCCATTGGGGGGCTGACCATGTCAGCAACCAAGGATCAGATCCTACCGCACTTCGTCTCTACATCTGTGGCTTCAACTCCATGAAAGGCAGTCCTGGAATACCGGTTTCCGATAACGGGCAATTGTAGGCGCCTGCAGACGCGATTTATCTTTCGAGTATTGCAGATGGCGGTGCAGCTTGATTTTAATAGACTAATCTGCAGTGAGCGAATAGCTGAAATCGGGCTTCCGGGAGGCGGTTGACGTCGACATTGGGGTTGACCAATCCTCCGGGCTCGGGCATGCGCAGAATTCGGCCCAGCGAACTTGTCCCCTAACGGACCTGCTTAGATGATGTCAATGATGCACGTTGGAGGGAACTAACAAACATCCTCTTCTCTAACACGACCCAAGATCCAACAGACAGGGAGCTAAAGTAGGGACTGTGTAGGCTATATTAGCTACTCTGGAGCGCCCTCGGTATCGAGGTTCTGATCACCGTGCATCAGCTCTCGACCTTGTGAGACGAGGGGCCATGGACAGTACGATGACCAAATTTCTGACTCCTCATACCCAACCATTTTTGCAAGACTAGGCCCCGGGGCTACAGACTTTTCGTCCTTAGATTGTAGCGCCTGAAACCGAGTTCCTGCGCTCGGCCATCTCAAAGTCTGGGTGAAGGCGGTACGTATCGTGAACAGGGATAAGTGATCGGCCTCGGTCTGCGTTTGAACGCAGTCCCGTCGGTTTCGGTAAGGACGCTTTGCTTTGGTCTGCCTAAGCCAATGCAAGTTGTCACCATGGTGTAAGAAGCTGTGTACTTGCAGCTGTGCCGCGCTTACACAATATCGATCTGGAGCAGCCCTCACATGCTCGAGGCTTGGATTTTGGCTACTGCCGTCATGTTTCAAGATTGATCGTCTTTCCAAATCTTGCATACAGCTCCACCTTCAGTTGGGTCATCTCCTGGCGAATGTTCCCGAGTTTGTCCTCGAGCTCGGAAATATCTTCTTCCACCCTCGCTGTTGAGATACCGAGCATCTCCTGGGCCTGTGACAGTGGCACATGAAAGAAGGCATCGCCAACCTTGTATCTACCCCGCATTCCGTTAGGGTTTGGCCACTAGTGTAACTTCGTAAGGAAACTCACGGGATAATGTCGTCGTCGTCGGCGAGTTCTAGCTCAGTGGTGATATCGTCCAGCTCTTCTTTCTCCTTCTTCAAAGTATATCAGCGCTGCCAGTTGAGGTTGTGCAAGACTTGCACCGACAGTTTTTATTTTCAATTCTTCTTTGATCAAGAGCTCGTGCTGGTGCAGACGACTGAACTTGTTGATCTTGTCCTGGTCTTCGCGGCGAACCTCGATTTCATCGCCCACTGCCTCTTCATCTTCCCTCGACAACTGATGCAAATCGTTAGCGGAGAAAGCCTCAAGGCAGCAGGTCTCTGTACCATTCGCCTGTTCATTTTGGGAGCGCAGCCCGTGGACTTGCAAGGTTATTGGTTCAACTCGATAGATTGATCTACTTTTTTGTTTTGTCGGCGATAATGTTGTCAGGCAGAGTGCTCTTCCTCGCTTGACCCCACCAAGCCATCAGCTTCGTTTGGTGGGGTACAACGTCATGCAACCCGATTGGCTACTGACCTTCGGGCCAATGTCAACACCATCGGACGCCATCAATACGCATAGGCATTCAGATTCCACATAAATCCACCATCACCATCGCGTGTCGTTGCCCAGCGAAGCACGTTATTGCGCTCCCCAATCCACCGGAGACAAAATGGCGCCCGGACAAAAACTCTACCCTCGAGCAACAGTCAAGAAGATTGTCAAGGCCCATTCAGGTTGCAACTTGAGCAAAAATGTTGACGTGATGGTAGGCGTTTTCCTGACGCGTCGCTACAGTCTTCTCATGGCCTATTTCGCAGATATTTCTGGATTATGTCCTCTTCATGCAAACGTAAGTCTCTACAATATCGCAACCCCTTGAACAGTCATAATTTCTCACAAGGTCATCCAGCTTGATGAAAGAGGCTGGCATCGAGGCGAAACAGGGCGGCGAGCGAGGCATCACTGCTCGAACCGTTCGGAAGGTCACCGGGGTAGGCAATGCCGTTCATCCCCGCATTCTGCCCGCTGGCTGCTGACCTTGGCGTTCAGGACACCCTTGCCAAGTTCAAGGGATGAGCTGAAGCACTCGGCAAAACGAGGACAAGAAAGCTGAGGACATTGTCCTCATCGATATCCCATGGAATTCAAAAACCGAGGCCCCGCTGCTGGTTCAGGTATTTGACGCTTATGATGTAGTGTGCCCAGTGCATAGTGGCGAAAACAGGCAGTATGAGCTCAGTTGTGGGGATGAGATTGGGCCCGTAGCCATGAAACCAGCCGCAGAGGAGAGTGGACTGCCTACAAGGCTGCGTTTTCCAGGAGAATTGCCGCGCAGGCAACGAAGCATGTATATACGAAACGCTGTACGAACGCAGTCAAACCGACCTTGTAAGTTGGCGATGTGTCTGGTGTCGTCGGTAGGGAGACTGGAGGCATCCAAACTAGATAGAATAGCGAGCTACAATGGCGCCGATGTCGTTTGTCTGCACCGAGAAGCGTTCGGTCACGAATGGCCCTGTTCTTGCTGCTTCTGCCACCTTCCGTCCGTGCTCCAAATGCGACCCAAAACGAGGCGGGAGGGCCGGGCACATGTCCGGGCAGGACCGAGATGCCAGGGGCACGATTTTGACGACCAAAAAATTCTGGACCCGCTGCAGCCCCGATTTCCCCCAAAAGGCAAACCAAACACTTGAGCACTTCCCACCGCGCATTTTCTGGTTTTCTTTCCTCCAAATCCGAGCAATTAAGCCCGAATACCGCCCCTCGCCGTTCACTGCTTGATCTTAGCAGCGGAATCCCCGCTCCCGCCTCCAGAACCCCACTGTTGGCTCATCGCGTGCGCCCGCACCAGCACCCAAAACAAACGGTCGCCTGACGACAGCTCTATTTTGAAGTTGACAGTCAACACCAGTGCGACAGAGCGACCTACGATCAAAATGGCTTCTCCGAGTCTTCAGAACCCTCCCGCCCCGACCGAGTCCAAGTCTTCCAAGAAGAAGAAGGCCAAGGTGGAGCGCACCGAGTCCCCCGCCCCGGTTGCCTCCACTCCTGAGAAACCCGCATCTGTCGCCGCTGGCGAGGGTCAGGAGGACCTCTCTGACAACCAATACATCCGTGAGCTGCAGAAGTGAGTTCTGTACGCAAACCGAACCGCCCTGCCAGCTATGTTAACTCTTCCCTGCTAGGACCATCCGCAATGTGTCCAAGAAGATCGTATGCCTCAGCCCTGGCTCCACTCGCTGTCCAAGCATCGCAGAACTAACCGCCTCATAGAGCAACCTCGCGAAAACCGAGTCGATCATAAACGAGCACAAGGACAAGAGTCTGGATGAGCTTGTTTCGCTTAAAATCATTAATGCCGACCAGAAGGCTTCTCACCTCAAGAAGCCTGCGCTGCAGGGCCAGCTCACCCAGTTGGAAGAACAGCTTGCGCAGCACAAGAAGATCGAGCTGGAGCACCGCGCCCGCCTTGCCGAGTTCGAGAAGTCATTGACAGAGAAGTTTGAGAAGGAAAAGGCCGCTCTCGCTGCCGAGACTAAGCAGACCGCCGAAGCAAATGCCGCTGCCACTCTCAGGAGCAACCTGCTCGTCCTCTCTCAGTTCCTCCGTTTGGCTGCTGCCCGCCGCGCCGAGGAGTCTGACAGCTCAGCCGACGAGAATATGGCTCTAGAGGGCGTTCTCCTTCACATTTACGCTGGCGATGATCATGCGGTTGCCACCATGCTCAAACTGGTCGAAGGTGTCGAAGAGCCGACGCAGAGCACTGCTGGCGACACGCTGCAGACAACTTGTAAGTTGCTCCCGTAGCATTTTAAATCACCCGCACTAAGTGAAGAGCAGATGCACAGGTCAAGCAGGTATCGATTGCTCACGCCACCCCGCTGTTCATCACCGAGCCCGCTGCACAGACGGAATCCGAAGCGACCGAATCTCAGGGAGAGCTGCAAACGGACCCGACAGTTGCCAACGCCAGTCTCACTGAGATCGAAGAGGGTTCCGCGGAGGCCCTTACCAATGGTCACGCTGAGACTTCGCCCACCGACACGGCCCCCAGCAATGCCGATGTTGCTGACAATGCCGCTAACGCGGCAGGAGAGAGCCAATGGGATACCGGCAACGACATGACCATGTCTCAAGAGTGGGTTGATGTTAAGGTTCCTCAAGAGGCCACCGAGACGGGCGCCACTCCTGTGCCAGCTGCTGCCCCAGTCAACAGTCAATCGTGGGCTGATGACCACCCCGAACCTCAAGAGGCATCGGCAACTGCTGCTGACCCTAATGACGGCTTTCACCAGGTGCAGCGCAACCGCGGCAACCGCGATGGAGGTTACCGCGGCCGTGGTGAGCGTGGTGGTTACCGTGGTCGCGGAGGATATCGTGGTGATGGCCGAGGCCGTGGCCGTGGTCGCGGGGGAGGCGGTGAGCGTGGCGGCATGCCTCAGCGCCCGCGCCGGGGTGGCGATGAGCACTAGTAGTTGCCCTCGCTCGTCGGCGCGCTGTAACCGTACAGGGAGCATCTTTCTCTCTCGATCTCGTCTGGCATCTGTTGTTTTGGTGGCGCAATTTGCGCAGCTGTCATGGCGTTTAGAAAATGCATACGGTACACATGAACTCGGCAGTTCGGGCCCACGGAGTGGGAAGCTGCTGGCTGGATGTATTGTAAATTAGGGACAGGGGTCACTGGCTTTTAACGGGGAACAGCGGGCCCTCAATGACATGAACCACATGATGACTAGATAAACACTGAGATGAGACAGGGACTTGCTTGGCCGGATAGGATGCAGAGTGCTTCTGCTGCTAGGTACATCTGGACGGAAGACAACTGTATAATAATCAGGTAGATGATGTCTCGATAATGACATTGTCAAGTCAGGTGTGAATTTTCACACATGGGTTAGCATGATGACGGAGTTACAAAATGTCCCTAACGAAAGCAGTCTCTCCTCTCCTTGCTCTTCTGTCCACCCGCCAAAAGACTTGCACTGTTAGAGTGTAGCCTAGAGAATTCTCGCCTGACCTTCTTCTCGGAACAGAACAATACAGAGTGGTGTGGTCTCAAATCATGGATTATCCGACGGCATGTCTACCATTACATAGTCACCATCCAAGCCCGGAGCCTCCAGGCCTGCAACATCTCGTGGGGCATTGATCAGTACCTAGGAAATTCCCATCGTCCCCTCGTTGCGACCTTGGTGTTGATCTCGGCTTGGAGTTGGTGTGACGCTTTGCCCAGTGGCGGTTCCAGTGGCTGTAGCCACGGCTGCAGTGCTAGCGGCAGGGGTGACGGCCTTGACCATAGCCCCATGACCAGTCCCAGTTCCACTCTCAAGATCAAAGACGGTATTGGTCGCAGTCACAGCGGTGGCTCCTGCTACAGGCGTCACTACAGTGGCAGGGACAACGGTGACGTTCCGGCGGGGTTTCGGAGGCGGACCTCGCGTTTAATACGCGGGGCTCCGCCGAAAGGCTCTCTGCGCACTGAGAAGGGAGCGAGGTCGTAAGGGCGTAGGGGAGAGCCAATGGCGGGGTAGACTTCTAGTTCGTCCAGGCGGGCTGTTCAATTGATCGCTTGTCAGTGTTATTTGGGCGTTGGTGCGGAGAGCACGGTATTTGGCACGTGAGGAAAATGTGATGTGATTCGATGTGATTGAAAAAGGGGAGTATGAAGTACCGTCGAGAATAGGGTGAGGGTGTAGAGATTGAAGCCGCTGCTCCCGCCTCGGGAACGTTTTTGGGCCTTGTCGAACCCGAGATGTCCTGAAGGGAGGTCGGGCGGTCCTGGGAATAGGAGAGCCTGGCCGTCTATCACCTAGACAGTTGCCGGGGACTATGAGGTGCGGCCCATACGGAACTTGATCGCTGGCATCTGAGTCTTCGAGGATGTCCATGTCTGCGGATGGGAACGGGAGGAAGCCGACCGATTGGTTGATTGCGCGGGGAGGTTTGGAGAAGGGTGATGAACCCGACAGTTAGGCTTAGGGCCTTCTATACTTGCACCATTCGGAATATAGAAAATACCGACAATGACTCGAAAAGAGGACTCCCCGATCTCCCCGACTCAGCCGCAGGAACATCGGCCAGAGAAACGGAGAAGTAATGGGAGTAAATCGATGTGGGAGGCACCCTCCCTTCGCTCCACGAGCGGGGCTCCGAGCACCATAGCTAGGTACCTACCTATGCACACAACACAAGCTAGCACACGGTGGCACACCAACACTGATCGCTAGACACTAGCCTTCTAGCTAAATAGCCCACCGCGTCACAGGAAAGCCGAAAACGGCGTGCCAACCACGCGCTCTCCCTTGAAATCCAGCCGTACGCCCTCCTTCCGGAGCAGCATTCGCTTCTCCTGCAGGGTGAGACAGTCTTGGCCGTCGCGTGTTCCAATCTTGCCCTTGAAGCCACCGAGCAAGCCGCCAGTGGCTACGACGCGATGGCATGGAACTGTCGGGGCGTAAGGGTTGCGCCGGAGGACATTGCCAACAGCACGCGGAGAAGACCGCAGATGTTTGGCCATGATGCCGTACGTCGTGAAACTCCCTGGTGGAACCTGGCATAGTAAGAGCAGGACTGATTTTTGATAGGGGGTGAGATTGGAGGCGCGGATTAGGGGAATGGGACCCAAAGCTTCGACTGGCAAAGTCGGTGGCTGAACGTCGACGGCGGCGGCGGCCATTTTGTCGGTGTTGTGAGACTAGGTGGGCGTCAATTGTGGAAAGAAGGCGCGAGCCGGTCTGTTGGTAAAAATAACAAGGCCTTAGGTAGAGATGAGCGGGCGCCCGATCAATTTCAAGTCGCTAGCACTGATGTCATTGTAAGGGCGTGTCTGGGATGTGGCGTGTTTGAACGGCACGAAAGGGGTGCGAGATCACGTGCAGGAGGCAGGTGCAGCCCCACCCCCAGCATTCCTTGTTCATGCGGTACATATTCTCGGTCCTTATTTCTAGCTTCTGGAATGATGGCTGAACGCCTCCGTCTCACACTTCATTCTTCCCCTCTCATCTCGGGGAAGGCCAACAACGGCTTCCATCCGGCGTCGCCGTAATCAAAACAAAAACAAGAAATGGCGCCACGAGAACAAAACGGTGTTATGTAACACGCCTCTCACGAGTCGCGATGATCACGTCTCCCACACACAATCCGGGCAAATGCGCACCAACATCAGTCACGCTTCAGGCTGGGCTGTCTGTCAGACGAGCCGCCTGAGGCAGGTGTGGACAGGCGTGGATTGGCCCATCGTGTTGGAGGGGTGGGGTTGTTCCCGTCCAGCGGGCCCTCGATTGGTTAGAGGAGGAGCGAGACGACGATCCAACCAGTCTTCATTCGTGCAACGAGTGGTCCAAGTTGGCAGCGCGTCGAGTAAAAAGACTGCATACAGCGAAAAGCGTGTGCCGCGCGACGCCCCGCCAGAGTGGTGACCCTGGAACATGCATTTGCATGGGGAGAGAGAAGAAGGGGGTGTCAAGTGTTGGAGATTGTTATACTTATCGTCACAGCCCTCTTTGCCCCCTGTGCCCGTTAGCATCCCCCTCCCACACGCAGTTTTCTCTTGCATCACACTCGATATCTGACAACAACTTCTATTTTGTTTTTCTACTGTTCACTCGGGCGAGCGACGGGCAATCATGAATCGCAGAATCGAATGCAGAAGCGAGGGATGCACAGGCGAGGTGCTATTTAAGGCGGTTGAGGGCCTTCACTTCGAAGCAGGCGATCGGAGGCCAGGGAACATCAGGGTCCCTCCGGACCGAGCGTCTCCAAACTACCACCGAAATTCAACGGGCTCGACGCAGATTATGTCCCCTTATTGCAAGCAGCGTGAGCTTATCTCTTGTCGTCCATCGGGCTGTCAGTGTGTGTCTCTTACATGGTCGAACTAGACACGTGTAATCATTTCTTCCGCGAAGAGGGCTGCAACAACAAGAAACCACCCCATGATTCCGTCTGCGCTGTCCGTAAGTGGCAACTGTGTGCATCTGTCAATACTATGTTCTCAATATCCATTGTTTAGACGCGAGGTGTCCGGTGCCAGATTGCAACCAAGCCCGAGCCCAATATCTTGATCCCAAGTACGATTATGTCCCCGGCATTGTTCCTCGCTATACCCGCTATGAGTTATGCTTCGATCGTGAGTTTTGGCGGCAGTCTTTGTGTCGTCCGAGTCCAATGTCTCTGACCAAAGCCAGACAAATGTACTGTACGCCAATGTCAACGGGGTCGGACCTCTTCCAATGCTAGATACTGTTCAGCACGTATGTCTTGGCTTATTGTCTGTACACATCCGTTTGCTAACATGTGGCGTAGATGGTTGCCAGGCCGAAGGATGTTCGAGCCCAAGCCAAGAACAGCGAAATTGCTGCGAAGAACGTATGCTGCCGTCTCGAGACCAAGTTGGGCGCGATCAAGAACTGACACGAGGAGCAGACGAGTGCAATGAGGAAGGCTGCCGAACTATTGTTGAGGGCGATTATCCGTACTGTGTGATCCGTAAGACATATTTACTTTCGCTTCTTTCGGTCCTCAATCTCATCACTTACACGTTCTCTCATCCATAGACATCAAGTGTGAAATCGACAACTGCAACCATGCCAGGCATTTAATGCCCAAAACGAAAGAGTATCTTGACTACTGCACCGACCGTGAGTTGCCCTTAAGTCTTGTCTGGCATCCCAAGCTTACTCTATCTACAGATGCCACATGTCAGGTGACAAGGTGCCGCGAGATCAAGATGGATCGCTCCCTCTACTGCCCGAACCATACTTGTCGAGAGAGAGACTGCGAGAAGAGTTGCTTTTCAAAACCGTATTGTGATGAGCGTAGGTTATTTTGCGATATTCATTTACTTGGTGTTCTAACACGCAACAGATGTCTGTGCCGAACCCATATGCGAGTATCCCAAACCAAAAGCAGGGAAGCAAAGAAACAGCGGGAGATTCTGCCCTATGCGTATGTCTACGTCTTCAAAGAGTGATACAGATGAAAGCGCCTCTAACCCAGGGTTGAACAGATACCTGCCGTGAGAGGAACTGCAATGAGTTTATTGACTCGGTGTCGCTTTTTTGTAAAGACCGTGAGCATCACCCGCACTCAGGACATGTCTGGCTACATTGTTGTGGCTGACTCTGACGTTTCTAGATGGATGCTCAAAGGAGAACTGTCTCCACGAAGCCATGGCAGAGCATCTCTGTATTAACCGTAAGTCGGTGCTCCCCACCACACACCTAACCCCAGCTCATCATGGTGCCTTCGCCAGACTTCAAGGCGGAATACATGTCCCGGGGCGAGCGTGAGCGGCGAGCCAGAGAAGCTGCCATGCGCGACCGCGCGTATGACCGACCCTACTATTCTCAGCGACGAGACCGAGATCCCGACACAGAAACTGAATCCGACACTATCACCGACACGGGGTCCGAAAACGACGCTGACGACGTTGGCCGTGCCCCTCCCCAGTTTTTTCAGGGCAGCAACATCAGCAAGGGGAGCAAAGGGAGCAAACCCAGCAAGGCCGGCAAGATAGATGGCGACTCACACGGCCCGCTGCCCCGGAGAGAATGGACCCGCAACTCAACCTTTACTAACGGTGACAATAACAACCATAACAACAGCCTTGCCGACGGCGAAAACAAAAACAATAATAATAGCCCCAACAGCGGGACCGGTAGAAATGGCCAGCAGAACAAGCGACAAAAAGATACCAAGCGGCACTGGGCTGAAGGCCCTTCACCCCGTGGCTCAGTTGCCTCGAGAATGGAGTCGACCGACTCGCTGTTGGCCGAGAACGGCGAGGCCTTCTCCGGATTCAACACCGACGGCGGCGGGTCTAGTATTCATCCGATAGGGCATAACAATGCAAACAGTGGCAAGCCTGTGAATGGAGGCGGCAAGAGGATGAGTGCTATGGCGTGATCTGGTTCTTGCAATACAGACAGGGAAAGGAGTAAGATAAATCACCGACATTGCAACCAGGGCTGGGCTGAAGGTTTATGACTGATGACTGTTGCCGCAAAGATTTTCATTGCCTACCTACTGCTGCACAAAAAGAAGAGATTCCGCCGGAAGGGAGAAAAACAATGTGCCTTTCTTTGGGGGGTTGGTATTTTCTTTTCTTCTTTTTCTTTAGATATATGTTTCCCTTCCTTCGAGTACCTCCCGGTAGGCTGGACCTTTTGTTGGAAAACTACTCATGACATCCTCTTGAAGAGTAAAATTTGCCCTGCCTGACAACTACGGTCACTAGACAGTCCAAACAGCATTTCCATTAGGAAAAATCACCCTGAATGCCCAGCCCGTGACCAAGACCCACTCTCTCCGATCAGACCGTGATGTCTCCCCTCACCCATCCAGTCCAGCCTCTCCTTCCTTCACCGTAAGAGACTGAAAAAGAAAACTAATCCCCCGTATCAACCTCCAAATCCAGCTGTACCCCATTTGAAACGCCATACTCTGCTAACGTCAGAATATCCTTAAAAGGCCTCTCCCCCTGCCTTTTCAGCAAAATCTCATGAGGCTCCCGCCCAATCCGCATCGCCACCATGACTTTGAACTGCTTGATTGTGTCACTCGGCAGCGCGGGTATCTGCGCCTTGGTGCCGAGGCGGTCGTTCACCGTCACAATTATCATTTCTTCGCCTCCTCCTCCT
>Ga0247760_1000229_pt1 | contig 63377 bp, 79 predicted proteins | sample UWRJL171409R4_FD_179936 | JGI IMG/M metagenome (GOLD analysis project Ga0247760, IMG submission 179936) | Plant litter microbial communities from Arlington Agricultural Research Station in Wisconsin, United States - UWRJ-L171-409R-4 | ecosystem: Environmental > Terrestrial > Plant litter >... | reverse complement strand
GGGGGGAGTTGGTTGGGGAGGGGGGGGTGATTTCTGGGAGGGAAAGGGGGCGAGAGCGTCTGCGTACGGGCTGCGGCGGAGGGTGTGGTTGAGAAGAGCCTGTTCGCTGTCGGTTTTTGTTGCGGCCGAGAGAGCGCTGTCTGGCATTGGCGGAGCGCCGAGGAGTACCATGTTCGGGATGCCATGGTGGGCGTGTGGAGGTGAGGGCGTTGTGGGTGATATGGTCTCCGCCAAATGACCAATGTGCTGCTGCTGGTGGGTGAGCTCGCGATGCGCGATGCTGATTGCTTGGTGGTTTGGCTCGATTGGGGACTTTTTGGCGGATTATCCTTTCAGCGCGGCCGGATTAGCGGACGTGGGGGCTGGACCCACAATGCGGCTCAGGCAGGCCGGAACGACAGGGGTTGCGAAAGCTGGGGTTGCGGCAGGCAAAAGGTTTCGAGTGGGGCAACGTTCACTTTTTTTGGGCCTTCAACTCGGTTCAGCTCGCGGCAACAAGAGAACCAATACCACGCCAACACAACGTACCTCACCTACCTCTCATTACCGCGCAGTCATACTGAGTCTGCAAGATGGTCCGAAAACTCAAGTATCACGAGCAGAAGCTCCTGCGCAAGCATGATTTCGTGAACTATAAGCAAGATAATCAACACAGAGATCACGATGTCTCTCGTCGGTACATGATCCAGAAGCCAGAGGACTATGTAAGCCATGTCGGCCACGGCTCGTGTTGATCCGCCATTGCTAACTCCGTAACAGCACAAGTACAACAGGATATGCGGCGTGGGTGCTCACTCGACCATGGACAGTGTTGGCGGATGTGTCAAGCTAACGTCGTGAAATGCGCAGTCCTTGAGGCAACTCGCCCACCGGTTGAGCGTACGTTAAATCCCCCCTCGCCGAATGCAACCCTAGGGGCGGTGTTTGGGCTAACATGAGATTTGCAGCTTCTTCCTCCAGACAACAAGGTCAGGCGGAAACATGAAACCCTGCTTTTGGACAAGCTGTATGACATGGGTGTCCTATCAGTATGATCCCTTGAAGACAACGCTATCTGTCATTTACTCACTCTCATACAGACCAAGTCGAAGTTGTCACAGGTGGAGCACGGCGTCACAGTCAGCGCACTCGCCAGGCGGCGCTTACCAGTGGTCATGACGAGACTGCGGATGGCTGAGACGGTGCAGGCGGCGACGAAGATGATCGAGCAGGGCCATGTGCGAGTTGGTGTGGAAGAGGTCCGCGACCCCGCGTTCCTGGTGACAAGAAGCATGGAAGACTTCGTGACCTGGACTGTGGGCAGCAAGATCAAGCGGAACATCATGAAATACCGCGATAAGCTGGACGACTTTGAGCTACTCTGATGATGGGGTATTTCGAACCAGAACCGAAAAATCTGGAGTGGTCAGCGTTACAGAAATTGCAGCAAAGCAAAGGCTACACAGCATAATTTGACCTCGGCCGGCTTGACCCTTGCCAAGCTTCAGAACAGCGACTCGGCGCCGACCCGGCCATTGCGGCACACGGGAAGCTGGAACGCAGTCTAGGGTGGTTGGTATCGACTGTCGCAGCTCTGATGCGGACCTCTGGGTGTAGGTGGCGTTGGGCCTGTTTAGCGCCTGGGAAGAGGTGATTATGGAGGCGTCCGAGCTACTTGATTTCGATCCCAGTCTTATCCTCACACATACCACTCGTGAGGGTGAGGGTAGAGACTTTTGGGGCGGACTTCAAACTCCGGTTTTGGACAGAAAACCACAGGTTTTGATTTGGCGGTTAGAAGGTAATAGCTTGAGCTAGTTATTGCTTATTTTGTTTCCCAGAAGATAAGGTACCGAATAAACGGGCCGGGCTAGCTCAATCGCTCTCTCCCAGCGATTTGCCGCAAATGTGCTGCTCCCCAATACCACGGGTTGGGTGCTCCTTCCTTGCCCTCTACGCTGCAGTCGCAAAGGTTACCCGAATTTGCTGCCATGGGAGGCCGCTAGTTTCGTCATTTGTTTTGTTCTTCAAACCATCACATTCTCCGTACCTTTCAGCCCCTTTCATCCTCTCTTCGCCAGCATTATTCTCGCTGTATTCCGTCGATGCCTGCATGCTTCTCGGGCGCGCCCCCTAATCCTTTCGGCTTGGGCACCTTTTGATGTGTCCTAGCCCTTTAGATCCGTCTAGCGCGGATACAACTCCATATTTCCTACGAGTCCTCCTCTCCACTGCTAACCAACACACCTCCCGCGTTTTCCTCCGAGTTAGCATCCGACAATTCCAGACAGCTCCCACACCCAAAGCACAGGCTAATCAGACAATGCACATGACCCATTCTCCAGAGCGAGGGGGCTCTTCGGAGGTGTCGCTTGATCTCTATTGTACCGATGGCTCTCCGTACTGGACACATGCGGAGAAGAACGAATCAAGAGCCAAGCTCGCCGGCGACAAATCATACCAAGAGTCGCTATCCCATTTATCTGCCAGCCACTCGCCCTCCTTGGACCGAAGCTTTCAAGGAACACCTGCCCCAGCTCCAGATTCTGATGTCTATAAACTCAACGGTTTTGACCAAAGCGCAAGAGACTTGACACCTGCTCAGAGGTATGGTTCGGTTCCGCCAGGAGTGTCGAGACCTTATTGCAACTCGCCCGATCATCTCCTTGTCGAACCAAGACCGGGTTCACGGTCAGGCGATGGCACTCATCTGAGCACGCCGAGTCTAGCCCACAGGCTTCAGCACTCCCTTTCAGATGATCCGCTGGTCGCCCACTCGCACACCAAGATACGCCGTCTGGCTCCGATGAGTGGTGTGGGTTTCAGTCACGGCGCGACTGACACAAGCGATCCGGCCCTGTTTTTGTATGGGGGCCGCCCCCTCTTGCCGTCTATCGAGAGCGCCTAGGAGAAGTTCAAAGACGAGAAACCGATGATAGGCCGCATGCATCGGGAGCTAACGGGCGGTGATTTGTGTGAGGTACTTGTGGACGTTTCCGCCCACAGGCACCATGGGCACAACTCGGATATCAAGGTCAGGCCTACCGTTGGTATCACGCATTTCGTTTCGCGGCCTCGAGAGGGCCATCCAGCTGTGTCAAAAGTCGGTCCGCTCTGTCAGCTACCGGCTTTCAGATACCCCCCTGAGCAAATTTGGGAACCCTTAGGAACTGCTAGTCGGGTGTTCGATTCGACATCGGCGGCCACAAACTGCCTCTCTGAGGAAGTTTCGCTCTATCCTTCGCAGAGCGACTCGGAGGTTCAGACTCCTCTGCCTTCTGTCCACTACAACTCGGCTTTCGACCTCTCGAGGTGGGCCGCGGGGCACTCACTTCAATCAGACGAGAACAGTGTTTCCCCTGGAGCATCTCTGTGGATAACTCACACTGGTGAAGCCTACGGCAGCGAGTTTTCGATACGAGCTCATGGGCTGCCTGGCCCAACCCCGGTGGAGCTCAAAGGTGAAATACCACAGGAGGACGCCGATCATATCCTGTATCCGCAGCCGCGTGTTCACTCCGGAGGACTAGTATCATCCGGACACCCAGGTCACAGCACTGTCTCGAAGGTGCAGCCATCCAATGATGGTGCTGCCACGCCAGACCCACCATCGAGCTTTGTTTTCCCCCGGCTGGAGCTCGGTGCTGAGAGGAGAGGGAGCTTACAAAGGCTGGAGAAGAAGAGGTCTGCGTCAAACCTTGTTGCGTATTGGGAATCTGTCAATAAAGGCTGGGACCGTATCTCATCCTTGGCAGACGAGAAGGACGCAGATACGCACCACGATGGCGTCCCCCAAACAGAGGCATACCAGTCTGCCAGCCATGATTTCCAGTGGTCAACGAGTTGGCTCCGCAATATCATCGCATTGCCCGGGACAACACACAAGTCCATTCTCACGGAGCTTCCGAGAAGAAAGTCATCCCAGCCAAAACCTAACTCAGCAATGCCACGGAGCTTGACGGGAGGTTGTTCACCTGCAACCCTTGTTGATATGAAGTTCAAAGAAACGGTCAATAACCGGGAGCATCTCCTCAACGAAGCGGCAGTGCTAGCAAACGAGGTTGCCGACCACGAGGACCAGCAATGTGCAGATCATCTCGAGTTGACTGAGGTCAATCATTTCCATGCTTCACGCTCTCCGCCGAGTGTGCATGAAAGCCTGCCAAGCGAGATTGAGTCAAGCGCAGATGAGGGAGAACTTGGGCATCGTTCCCATACCATTCGCGGTCCCAAGCACTACCGCTCGACCCCCGGAATGCACAGTAGGAACGTCGTGGTCAACATTCCGAAGCGAACCTCAAGTCTTCTGAAGGCCAAACTCGGTTCACGCTCCTGGTTGGGGGGATCTCATCGGAATCGTTCCCGGGAACAGCGCAACTCCAACGTGTCTCCAAGCCACCGGCCGACTATCGACCGAACGGTACTCGCCCACCGCGAAGAGGATGAAAAAGACTCCGACTCATATTCACCAAAGCGTTCGGGATGCTTCACTGGCGGGAAGATTGCAAGGAGAATCAAAAGCTGCCGTCTGCCTCGAATTCAGAGTCGGCCGAGTTTTCACCGCGACAACGTAGACGGAGCCTCTCCCACGGACGACGATCAACTAGAAATCGACGCCCCTGAAGCTGCCCGGTTGAAGCCGGCTACTTGGAATTATGATGGCGCTAGTGACGAAGACGATTGGATAACAGGTAGTGACGCCCGTCAAGGTGCCAACGCTGGTCAAACATCGAGTGAGCGGAGGTCCCAGCGACCACACTCTGCACCGCCTGGTTCCCAGGAGATATCCTCCGAGCCCGAGCCGGATGGGAAATTCCAGACTCATGGTAGCACCCGCATCAGCCTCCGGGGAAGGTCGCATGTCAGCATCCGTGGATACCAGGGCGTCAACCTCGCTCGGGCCTATCGTCGGCAGCCAATTGCAAGAGACTGGTCAGCAGTCAGGAAGAGATTCGTGGCGACAGTTGCTTGTCTGAGCACGGCAGCAATCGGTATCCTCATCGGCATATACGCTGGATTGGTTCCATCAATCCAGTACTGGATCGCCGATCTTGAACATTACGCGATTCTCGGGAATGTATTTTTCTATCTCGGCCTCGCGATCCCCAGCTTCTTCTTTTGGCCACTGCCGTTACTTCATGGGCGCAAGCCATATATCTTGTCAAGCCTCGTACTCTCAATGCCCCTACTGTTCCCACAGGCCATCTCGGTCAGTGAGATGAGATCCCCCTACGTCAATACATGGAGATAGGCGCTCCTCAGTTCCCGTGCTTTCATGGGTCTCACCCTTGGCTTCGCTAGCATGAACTTCCACTCAATCCTTACAGACCTCTTTGGTGCGTCACTGATGAGCGGCAACCCGCACCAAGAAGTGGTCGACAAGTTTGATGTGCGAAGACACGGTGGCGGTATGGGAGTTTGGCTAGGCATATGGACGTGGTGCTTCACCGGCTCACTGGGGATTGGATTCCTCATTGGAGCTGCTATAATCAATACCCTAAATCCGTCGTGGGGTTTCTACGTCAGCATCATGGTGGTCGCCGTGGTTCTTCTGCTCAACGTTGTCTGCCCAGAGGTCAGACGCTCGCCCTTCAGGAGATCCGTGACTGAGGTTGGGAACGGAAGTCAAATCTCACGCAGAGTGGCTCGCGGCGAAGTCATGATGCACCGCGTGAAGGACGGTCCTACATGGTGGGGCCAAGAAGTGTATCACGGCATTCTTTTATCGTTGGAGATGCTGCGCCAGCCAGGGTTCATGGTCATGGCCGTCTACACCGGCTGGATCTATGCCCAAGTCGTCCTTATCATTGTCCTACTTGGCTCTCTAATTTCGAGGTTCTACATGCTCGAATCGCCTTTAGTGGGGCTCTCTGTTCTCTTTGTCTCTGTTGGGGCTCTGGTCGCGGTTCCGTTTCAAAAGGCAAACCTGTTTTCTCGCGGGCGCCATCGCCAGGAGTCCGATACACTGGATAAGAAAGTCACATGGACGTCCCATCTCCTGAGGAGGACCATGTTCTGTATTGCTCTGCCGCTTTTTGGTATCGTGTACACTGTGGCCTCAGCAGGTCCGCCGATGCCGGCGTTTGTCCCTATATTCCTGGCAGCCTTGATCGGGCACTTCTCAGGGCTCGCCATATCGGAATGCAACGGGCTGATCATGGAGACTTTCGACACTTCGGACCTACAGATGAGCACTGGGCGTCTCCGCAGCTCCTCGTCCCGAACGACGAGACGTACTAACTACTCTTCGTTCCCACGTGTCACAGCAGGGTTTGCCGTATGCCACACAATCAGTTTCATCCTCGCAGCCATGGCGACGGCCATTGGTGGCGAGATTCAGCGCAACCTGGGCCAGCGAGCTGCTACGGGTGTGGTTGCAGGAATTCTGTTGATCCTAACATTACTCCTGCTGGCCGTTCTCATCCGTTTCAAGGACGTTCAGATTATTCCCAGCTCCAAGACGCTGGAGATGGAGAAGTGGACTCAGATCCGGCGACAAAGCATCCGACGTCGGTCAAGCGAGCATAAGACTGCGGCGAACGCCAATACGATGACGGATGAGGAGATCTGGCGGCCTCTTCTGTTTGGAAACCCCTCCAGCAAACTGCGCCGGGTCAACATCCTTGAACTCGGGGCCATGACCCGCTGGACAGAGATTCGCAAGAAGAACAGACTAATAGACGAGAGAGCAGCCCATCTCAACCGCGCAGCCCTCGAGTCGGCGGCCACGGCTGTAGAAGAGGCGACTGGAATCGGGGCAAAGACAACGGATCTTGTTCGAAGGGTCAGCAGTCGCAGAAGAAAGCAGACCTCGCCACGGAGGTTTCACAATGCTAGCCCAGGCAAATCGGGGACTAAAGGGGATAGCTCTCGATCGATGGAGCTGGGCCCAATGCAGAAGAGGGACGGCATGGTTGAACCAGGGGCTTCGTACGTGCCAACCCATCACCATACACTCGGCGCAGGCGAGGATTTCTCGGAGCGCGAGTGTGTGATGGGACAAACAGTGGTCGAGGAGCACGAAGGTTTGGAGGACCTCCTGAGTCCGGAGGAGGATCACCTACCAGGGGAGCCGGCGCCGTCGAGAATGGCCAAAGAGTTTCGACGGAGCTGAACAGGGCGTTGGTGTTCCACGTTCACATACCTTTGAGCAAACTTAGATTGGTACCCAATACAAACTCTTTCCTATCTCTTCCAGCGGCCGTGTGCTACTCCTGGGATAATACACAGTGATAACCTTGGGTGTCAGGTGTCATAGATGGTCGAATTTCAAGGATAACCGTGTCTGCAAGTTGCGGAGGAACTAAGATGGCAGTTTGCCCGCCTAATGATTGTACGGCCGAATGTAAAAACCGCAGGGGCTCCTCAATCGACCAAAATTGAACGCGAATGGACCTAAGCACACGTCGCTGAAGTAAGAGCCGTTCACTCTAGGGGACAGCGAAATAATTTGGCTCCGCGACCGTTGGGAGCCTAAAATTACGTCATCGTCGATGACAGACTGTTAAGTGGTGGTTCCATGTGGTTCCTGGAGATCTTCCGGCGCCCCGGTCGCACTGAGTCCTGACCGACGTTGGGGGATGAGGTGATCAGGGGCAACCTGGAAGTCAGGCTTGATGTCCTCAGCAAAAAGGGTCATTCGCGTGATCAGTGGTCGTTATTGCTCCTTCCTCAGCCCAGAGCTGGGCGTGCCATTGGGGCCAGGCGGACAAGCGGTGGGGCCGGGTGGTGCGATTTTGAGGTCCCGTGTGGTCCCGGTGCCGAACTGGGGCGGTGATCAGCCCAGAACGACAAGCCCCAGTCAACACTCAGCCACGATTGTTGGAAATACATCGCGCCTAATTGGCCGACGGTAAAAAGCTGGGCCTCTTGGGCAGCGCACGACAGCTCACCCAGCGCACACTCACCCGCCGACTCCAAGCGCTGCACCGAGCTGCAGGGCGTGCCTCAAAGGCAGCCATGCTGTTTAAAAGCCTGGCCCTCCCATTGCTTTCCGCTGCCCTGTAAATTTATTGGAATCTGTACCTGATTTTTTAGAACTGTCCTCAAGACATACATCTATCTTCCTGCCATCTGTCGTCGACGTCGACATCGTGATAAGTCGCTACACGCTGTTAGCGCGAGACTCGCATCGCCTTCACTTAGACACGGCAGTCCCCCAAACAACTCTTCGAAAACACTTGAAACGTTCGGGGGCTTCAAATCCCACAACACAAGACACCATGTCGCCTACATACACGATGTCCGCACATCTGTGCAAGCAGATCTACTCCTCATGGCGCCAGTCTCACCCTAACGGGAACGCGAACACGAACGCGAGCGCAACCCCGTTGCCTTCGCCCCCCGCAGTGCCCACGGCCCCAATCTCGTACTTCCGCCGCTCGCCCTCGCCCGATAACAACAAGCGGTCGATAGACAACGACAGAAGCGACATGTCTTCGGCTTCGTCGTCGCCAAGTTCCTCGCCGCCCACTTCGACTTGGAGATGGGGATCTCGCTAGGTGCGAACAACAGGAAACGTCCATCAGCAACCCTCTTCCAGCACACATCAGTCACCCACCACCAGATGAACCGCTATGGAACTTTTCACCGCTTCAAATCGACCCCCATCCAACCCAGGAATATACGTCGTTTGTCAGCTATGCATTTCTAGCAACAACTACACCACTCAGCAAACCACCACTACGCCAGAGTTCTCGTTACAACCTGCCCGACCAGGTTTTCAACGACCAATGTGGCTTGCAGCAGCATGCAACGCTGCGGAAGCAAGCAACCATCACGCCAAGGAAACCGCGCTAGCATCCAGAACCGCATCAGCCCCTTGTCGGGCCAAGTATACTTGCAATCGCCGCAACGGCACCGAAGCCAAGACCATTGGGGAAGGAGCTGTTAACTCCGTCCCTATATCAAGCAACATCCGACGAATCCAAACACCAGCACAAACTCTCTCATCCGATCCCCTGATGTCGTCATTTAGGTTCTTCTGGCAGCATCCGGAATCACGCTATTGCAGCAAGGTGGCCCAGGCCATCCTGAGGGGAAATTGGGGTTCGGTGGGGTAGGGGGTACGCGAAAAGCAAGTGGCCGAATTTGGTTCCGGCGCAACCAACTGCCGGCATCCTGAATCGCATCATTCACGAGTCGAAACAGGCCACTTCTTATTATTCTCGATCCATTCTTCCATCTACCCCGCCTCCTTCCATACGCCACATGACACCTCAACATAATCTCAACTTCACACATGCTGGAGAAGCACTCGAATGTCGATTGAGGCAATGATGGCGAAGCCAGCTTCACATTTTGCCATTTGGCGCAATTGAGGCCAAGCCGGACCCCACATCAAGCCGCCGACGTGCCGAGCTACCGTCGCCAGGTTCTTCGTTATCGGGAACGGCCCGGGAAGCGGCATATTCTGTTCTTGCACCTTTATTCTTCCGCTACGGGACAAAACTTCCGATTCGAACTTTGTTCTTCTTTTATCTCGGAACAATAACAGTTTCACCTGAGAACCTCTGGGGACAAGGGCGACATGGAATGGGGAGTTTGGGGACGTTGCAAATGGCGTTTTTGTCTCGGGTCCTTGCATTTCTCATGCTCGTCATATCCCCTTGCCTTTTTTCTTTCTGCATGCCTGGTGAGGGGAGTTACTCAGACCGGCTGATTGACCACATCTTGCTGCCTGCCTAGCTTTTAGCGGCGGCTCGGCGCGGGGGAAGGTGGGAACACCACGGCCTTTCGTGTGCACAACCGGCCACAGACGGTCTGGACCGTTCACTGTCGTCTTGGTGGGTGGTGGAAGGGGGAAGAGATATTGTCACTGAGCAAAAGTGCCGGGCGAGACGCATAGCATAGCTGGAGTATCAGGGAGATACCTACCATTGCAAATTTGATACCAACCAACTTCATACCTTGCTTATTTGTGCCTCAACTGAACGTGATGACAATTGAGCGTAATGATCTATGCATGACCAATTTCCCACCACACATTTGGCGAGAGCGACAACATGCCGAGCAGTAACACCGTGTAAAATATTTCTATTCCAAATAGTGAAAGCACTGCTTCTTCTCTCTTAGTTATTCCCATGTTGAACTAGTCATGTTTGGTCTCTTCTTTCCGGATGTGCCTCCCTCCCTCCCTCTCAGTGTGTCTAGGTAGTTGATCCTTCGCTTATATGTCCATCAGTTCTTATGCTTACTTACCATCATCTACCTTCAAAAAGAAGGAAGGGCAAAAAGGTCCAAAAACAACAAAACAACGCAACACAAAACTCCCTTCATTACCCATGATGATGAATATTTTAAAGGCCCCTACCCCATCCAAGGCTCGACCGCTATGCTCGACGACTCCTTTGTCGTCGTTCTACCACGCCAGATCTACTACTCCTCCTACCGCCAATGCCGCAATGCAGCACGGAACATACGGGCCTCAGTGCTCGTCGCCATGTCGTCCTCCTCTACAAGGTGCGTGACGCTTCGGCTGCCGGTGACGGGAGGAGCCCGCTAGATGCGAGCTGATCGTCGCCGCCGCTGTCGTCAGGCGAGTACTCGGCACCGTCAGCACCCTGGATGCGGCGAGTGGCGTCCCGTTTATCCGCCTCGGTGATCTGGTCATCGTCCTTGCGCATGTCTGGCGCCCATAGCGGCTGGTTGGGCGCATGGCCAACCGACATTCCCACGCGAATCTGTTCTATCAGTTAGCCTTTCACCGTAACATACGATGGTTGGTATCAAGGAGCTCACCAGTGTCTCCAGAGCTCCGTTAGAGTTGTCCACCAAGTCATCGTCAAACAGCATCTTGCCCGGCTCAAACAGTACGACGAGCGTACTTCCGCCAAATTTGAAGTAGCCCAGTTCCTCACCCCGCCTGACCTGCTCACCGGCCTGGCGTGTGATGACTGTGCTGCCGACCATCATGGCGCCAACACAAATGACCATGACGCGGCCAAACTCGGGGCTATCAATAGGGACTATAATCCTCACGTTCTCGCCGTATACATCCAAAGCCGAGCGGATTGCCATCGGGTTGACGGTGTAGTACTCGCCAGCGATCATCTTTGGCTCGCGCATGATGCCATCAACGGGGATGTGGAAACGATGGTAATCTTGTGGTGCAAGGCGGAAGATACCCAGAGCGCCGTTCTCATACCGGCCGGCGTCTTCGGGATACGCATCCCCAAGCAAGCGCTTGATGCTGAACTCGCGACCTTTGATCCATACATTTGTTGCGATATCAAGGCGGTTGAAGACGACGGAACGAGAGTCTGCTGGAGACACGACGATGCGTGAATTATCCGGGGCAGAGCAAGGGCGAGCATCAGGCTTGAGGGCTCGATAGAAGAACTCGTTAAAGGTCTTGAACTCATTCAGAGGCAAAAGGACCTCCGACATGTCGAGTCGGTGGAAGTCAATAAATTTCGGAATCTCAGCCTTGGATGCAGGATCATCAAACTTCTTGCCCTGCTTGACGCTCAGGCTCTTGAGGAGTTTGCGAACTTGGATTCCGGTTAGCGAGGGAGCACTGGAGACGGCCCGTTAATGAGCAACTTACTTCTCTTCTTCTCCATGCTGTTGGACTTCAAGCCCTTGTACAACAAGCGGATGCCCAGCCGGACATACACACTCATCTTCTCCTCGTTGATCTGACCTGTTAAACGATCCTGGACGAGGATGTTCGCCGAGTTGGCGCCGAGCTTGTAGCCTCCGTAGGAGATCTTGGTGATGACCTTGGAGTACCACTTGCGCTGGGCCTGGCTTGACGTGACGAAGCCACCCATCATCAAATTGTTCACCTGGCGCCAGTCCTGGCTAGCACAGGTGGCGATGTGAGTGATGATATCCGTGTCCTTCCGCTTGTTCAGACGAGGTTGATGGCAGATGGGGCATTCCCTGATCTCCACCACATGCTCCTCACCGCTGCTGTTGTTCAAGTCCTCTCGATCCAAGAGGTCGCCCTCCTCGCCCGGCGTGTTGAGTTCCGGAATGCTGATGGTAGAAGATTCCATGGGGGTCTGGGACTCGCTCGCTGAGCCTTCCCCAGACGTGTCTGTATCTCCCGAGACGAGTTTCCCGGGCACAGATAGGAAATTCTTGACTTGGCCAGCATCGGGTAGCATAGCTTTCATGCGTTCCGCCACCCCGTGAGGCTTCGTCTTGGCTTCGAGTTGGTCCTCCAAGCAGATCACAGCCTCATCCATAGTCAAGTCCTCGGCATCGTCGCTATCGGTTGCCTTGTGAGGGAATCGCTGGAAGAAACTATCGATTGTGGACTCGCGGAGTGTTGAACCCAGCGTGTCAAGCATGGTGGTCAACTCAACCTTGCTGATACGCCCACTCTCATCGGTATCGTACTGTTTTAGCATTGCCCGCCAAAACTGCTGCCGAAGAGCCGGATAGGGCATGTACTTGGCTCTGACGGTCAGCTGTGGGTTGTGCTTGTCCTCCCACTTCTCCAGATTCTTCATCTTGAGCGGGAGGGTGATCGGGATGAAATCCGGCTCGTCGCCTTCAGTTGGAGAGGTATCTCCAGTTGTGGCGAGGGCGGCGACAACAACATTGTCTTGCGGGTGCAATTGACCTGGGGTAGTAGGCGTTTGCTGGGGGGCTTCTGCTATGCCATCGAGTGGGGGACCTTGCGACGAGATTGCAGGGCTCGGCAGCGGTGCTGTTGTTGATACGGTAGCCGTAGTCATTGCTGACGGGTTCTTGGACAAGGATGGCCGAGCAAGCTTGCTCAGGCTCTGCGTAGAGGAGGTCCGAGACAACCCTAACCTCATAAAACGGGATCTTTGCACTGGAGCATACTCGGGCACGTCCTTGAGGTTGTAAAGCCCAGTCTCCGGGTCGGCCTTTGGAGCTTTCTCGATAATGTCCTTGACCGGGAAGTTAACTGAGGCAATAAAATCGTTGCCCGAGTACTTGTCCCGATCGATGACGGTGAAAGAGAAATGGTAGGACTGCTCGTGACCGAGAAGCTGGAAGATCATCTTCTCGTTGAACACGGGATTCAGGTTATGTCGAATCGTCTTAGTCCTGTACGTCTTCTTGCCTAGCGAGGCCACAACAAACGGGTCCATATCAAAGCTTGTTTTGGTCAGATTGGATTCAGGGGGCAGGTCGGTGATGTTGCAGATCTCCAAGAAGATGATGCCCACCACATCGCTGCCGCCGTTTACGAATTCGTATGGGTTGTCACGCTTCTTGCGCTTCAAGCCCTTGATTCGAAGGCGCCGCTTGCGCTTTTCGATCGCTTCCGGCTTGCTGGGGTCTTCGTCCTCGGGAGTTTCATCTTCGTAGACCTCATATTCGTCATCGTCATCGTTGTCATCCTGGCTCCCACTAGGCTGCGATGGCGCAGTCTGCTTTGTCTTCATCGGGCCTAATATCGGGGTCCGAGTGGGTGTGGGGTTCTGCGAGGGCGACTCGACGGCGGGAACGGACTTTGCAATCGCGGCGAACTTGTCAAAAATCTGCTTTTCGGTGGTATCCCTGTTCGACAGGTCGAGGAGGGTGAATTGTAGTAGCACCTCGCCAGAGACAACGCCCGTCTTCTTACCAGGGCGCTTGCTCTTCAAGGGGAACCACTTCGGAGGCTGCTCTGTCTTCTCGTCGGCGAATATCTCTTCCAGAGCGAGGTCGAACTCGCCGAGATAGTCCTTTCCAAACCGATCCTTATCCCAGCAGCATACGTCCAGGAGTAGGCTCTGGACGCCGTTGATGGGCAGGCGGCACTGTTCATTCCATTCGGGGTTCAGCGACTTGGTTACGGCGTGGGTGACGTGTTTTGCATCGGCGAGGGTGAGCACGAGGTACTGCAGCGCACCAAGAGTTAGTCCGAGTGCCAGTCAGAGTCGCGCAGGGTGCGGTGCACTTACCGGGTCTGAGGTTCCTCCTCGATCCTTCGCGGCGAGATCTCTGGCCTGGCGACGACAAGTCAGCGCGCAGTGTTCCTCAGGGGGACAAGAGTGGTGCAGAGTGGTGCGGGTGGCCATACCCTAATGACGACGACGCCGAGCACGAGACCCGTCTCCTTGCGGCCCTCAGGGCTCGCCGAGTCTCCCTTGCTCCTCATTGGGCTTGCGTTCCGGCTGTTTGGGGATGAATTGGTGTTCGAGCTGCTCGAGTAGCCCGGTTTGAGGCGATTAGGAATGATGCGGACCATGGCGACTGGAGGGGTCGCGGGATTGCCGCGATTATTTAACACGAGCCGGCAGCGCTCGGCAGGCGGGCGGGCACCAGCACAAGCACCAGCACCAAGGGGCAGCACCAGCAGCCTGGAGCTACGTCGTGTTTGGAGGGGTCGCAGCCTCCAAGCCGTCAATCAATGCGGGCAACCTCCAATTCCTCCTGCCAGCAAGTTTCGAGCGTCGTAGTGGTGGGGTGTTGCGGAGCGGTAACGAGCCAAGCCAGCCTGTCACCTCTCAGCTCGTCGAGTTGATGATGCACGGTGCTCACGAGCGAGTGGCCAAGGACGTCATCTGCTGCCGGGATAGGGCAGCGCGCAATGCAGAGCGGACGGCCCTGAGCAACCCAGATCGGGGTGGATCTGCACGGCGGGGACGCTTGATGGTTGGATGAACGCGCCGAGAAAAGGACCAAGCAAGTAGCCGGCCAAAAAGCCGAGGCGTTGGGATGGGCCGCAGCTTTCTAATGTACCGGCTGATAGAAGAACGATTCAGATGCAGACGAGCGCGAAAGAAAGAGAAAGGAAAAAGCTCGAGGGGGACGGCTGAGGCAGGAATCCTCGACCGCTGGCGACGTTTCAGCCAGCTGGGGATTTCGACGCAACAAGCAGCGCGGGAGGGAGACGGCTCGGGCCAATTCCTGGGGTGGCGTGGAGGACAAGTAGTAAGATTGACGGCAACGTCGCGTCTCGTGTGAGTGAGGAGGCCGAAGGGAGTTTATTATGAGGGAAGAGCGAGCGTTTGGCGGGAGCTGAGCTCGTCTGGTCTGGCGGTCTGGTCTGCGCCATTCAGGAGTCTTTCCATTCTTGAAAGAGCGGGTGGAGCATCATTCCAGGTTCAGCAACCCCAACGACAGCGAGCCCAATGGGGCGTCCACTCTCGAAATTGGACCAGAGACACGCGAGCGACTCTGCCCCGTCTTCCCCATCCTCTGAAATAACCCTCTCAACCGTAATCTGGAGACGAGGCATTGTCGATCATGGGGAGATTGGGGGCCTCGCAGCCCGTTCAGTTCCTGAGCGGATTCTTCCCTGCCCGCGCCGACTACAAAAAAATAGCAGCGACCTCTTTATAACGCTATTTCGCGGGCGCAAATGCCCGAGCGCGCAGCCCTATCAACATGGCATTTCTCGGCGTCGAGCCTCAATTGTGATAAGCTTCATGCCAAGCCGAGTTGCCATCTCGTTAATTAGACCTCAACCCTCCACGGCCAGCACGAGGGTGTCGACGTGCGGGGTCGCCCAAGTCTCTTTCACAGAACACCTCACCTCGGTGCCTGCCCGGATGCATCGATTCCATCCACTTATTCAACACCGTTCTCATCTGAAAGGGAGCGAGATCCGAGTCCACCGCCCAATGCATCATCGGTGTGATTTTCGCCAATCAGAAAGACACCGAGGCCGCGCAACGAACGCAGCGTCGACCCCCTCACTCTGTCCCAGAGCGCGCAAAATATTTCATGCTCACTTCTCGTGTGCTTTACGTAGATTGCAATGACGCAGCCACACCCCTCAAAGTTAGCATCTGCCCTCCCTTTCGCGGGCTAATCAGCCCCCTTTTACCACCTTTTCGATGCCGCGGTCAGCAAAGAGGGACACTTGTGCAACAACGCAAAAAAAGAAAAATCCTCAGAGATCTCAAACCCGAACAGCAATGCAATGTCATAGACAAAACTCCCTTTACCCGCTCCCTCTCTTTTTTGCGCTCTCCAAAGTGTTTCTCGCATCCCAAGGTAGTTAACCTCGCCTAGGTTGTCAGGCAGCTCTGAGCCGCCACGTGCAACGTCCAACAGTTTGACCAGGCAACACGAATCCGTGCCTCTGCTCTGCACTAGGACTTTTTTGTACAACCCCAACACTTTGATGCTCACCTGCTCGCACCGCGCAGTAGGTATTGATCACAGCCAGCCCCGAAACATTTCAGCCGAGGAAAAAGCAACTCTCGCCTCGTTGCAGCCGCAGCCAGTTCCCGGTCCATCGGACGTCGGGAAAAGGGGTAGCAAAAAAATAAAGATTTTGGGGGCTTTTGTCTCTTTGGTTGGCTGGTTGTCAGCCCCTGAGAGCTATGTTGGGATTGCGAAGGAGGCCCGTCTGGTAGACGCCCTCACTGTGGCATTTGTACGCGGATACAAGGCGCAGGGCAGGCTCTGGAAAAGTAAACCCGAGTCTAAGAGCGTGCCTACCATTGGCCTTTCCAGTCCATGGAGTTCCAGCCAAACACACCTCACCTCATGTTTGCCCCTATTCCCCCGACTCTCTCAAAAGAGACGCCCAGCTCCCATCAACCAAACAAACCACAACCCCAACCCACCGCAAACCCCAAACCTCCACCAGAGAAAACACCTCACCTCCCAGCAAAGTCCCTGCATATACCCAACCGAGAGCCCCATCCAAGTGGAGAGGTGGATCCCCACAAACCTCACCAATCCCTGACGAAAGCCATCAACCCTCACCATCCCACGCACAGCACAGGCCTTGAGCCGGGAAACCCCCATCCAAAACATCAGCAACCAAGCAAGGTGAAATGGCCGAGCGGTCTAAGGCGCTACGTTAAGGAGATCCCTTAATAACATCATCTCCATCTAATCATGGAGAACGATTTCGTAGTCCGAAAGGGCGTGGGTTCGAATCCCACTTTCATCAGGTGTTTACTTTTTGCTGTTGCCCTGGATCGTATCGAGGTTTCGATAGGGTTGTTGTACTTTTCTCGATGTTTATGGCCGGCGGGGGAGGTTGCCAGGTGCTTTCCCAGCCCTGGGAGTAGATGAGATCCCCTTGGTTGTGCTCGAACCATTTTTTTTTTTCGGGAGCTCAAATCATGAGGTTGGCAACACGTCGGGACCCGAGATTTACGATATGGCGAGGCTGTTGAGTGCGAGCGCGGCACCGGATGCAAGGCAGCAGACACTCCCCAGCCTCATCCACCTCCTCTCTGTCAGGGGGGGGGCTGAGCTACCCGTTTTCTCAAATCCGGTCTGGTTCTAGTTCTGCTCAAGGGGTGGCTAGTCATGGAGATGCAGAAAACGCTCTAGAGAATGCGAAGAGCAGAGCTTCAACTCCTCTGGAGAGGATGACGGGTGATGAGGAGACACCCATCTACCGTAAAGCTGGTGATGATGGCGTGCAGAAACCTGACGCTTTTCATACTCAAGAATTAGGCAGGTGCCAGTGCGTACTCTCTGCGCGCTCTTCGTTGTACTTCTGTTGTGTCGGCTCGATAAAGGTCTAAGTCTTGAAGTAGAAGATTCACCAATGCTTGAGTAGGTATTTGCTGTTGCGCTCTTTTGGGGCAACGATGCGGTGGATGCAGCATCTGAGACGGCATTCTTTGGTTTCGGAATAGTATCACGGCGTGCGTGGGTAGCTCCAGGAACTTATATTAGCCAAGACAGCCATCACATGGAAGCAAGTATCGGAAGACGAAAGCAAACTCGAAACCAACAGTGTCTTGCGGCCAATTCACTGTATCGGCCCGGGGTCAACGAAGAAAATAAAGGCTTTCACGGGGCTCGAAGTTCAGCGAAAGAGAGACTGTTGGTTAGTTCCATGCGGGGGTGCCAAGGGCAAGGAGAGAAACTCGCCTCTTCTTTCTCCATGTCACGACCCAAGGGCCAACGATGACAGTGAAGAAGAAAAGAAGGACGGAGAATGGGTTGTCTTCTTCTCCATGTCACGACCTAAAGGCCATGATCATAGTGAAGTCGCGAAAAAATGGCAATATATGGTAGGCAAACAAAGCAGTGGGGGCAAGCAAAAAGCCAAGGAAGGGGAGGTAAGCCAAAAGCCAAGTGGATGCAAGCAAGAAGCCAAGGAAGGTTGAGAGGGAAGCCAAAAGCCAAGCGGACGCAAGAAAAGAAGAGGTGAAGAGGTGAGATGAGAAGAAAAGAGGTGGGGAAGTCAGATGAAGATGGAAGGAGGAAGACTGAAAGGGAGCTGCGTCGAGGGATTAAATACCCTTCAAGGGTGGTCTGGGCACGGGTGCGAACTGCGAACTCTTCAAGTTTAAAGTTGTCTTGCCACGAGGCACCATGGGAGCTCAGACCTCACAAGACTGAAGAGTGCAGCATGGCATGTACCCATGTCGTCGAATTCTCAAGAACATTCCCACGAGGCTAGAGCAGAAGCTGCCCTGAGGCCGTGGCTGAACAACGAGTTGTCAACCCCTTGGTCAGAGTCTGGGCCCAACCCACGCCCGTACCTTGATGTCCTGAAGCTTCATGGGAACAACGTCACCGGGCAGAAACCCAGTCATCCAGAGAACGGTCAATGGATGAGGCAAAGCTGGCGCATGACAGACGGTTCCTTGGCACAGACCAGAAGTCAGCCAGAGTCTTCAAGAGTCTTCGACTGTGCCACAGCTACAATATTTAGGGAAATGGAAACTGGAACACCTCTACGGACGACAAAGAAACTCCCGCCTGTGAATATGATGAGGAAAGTTTGGGGAAACTACCCCAGCCATTGCAACTGAGTTCTATCCTCGAGTTCGTCATCAACTCCACCAGATCTCCAACCCCCTTTGCAATGCACCACTCAACATACCTGCATCACTCTCCAATTTCCAATCTCAAGCTCTCTCGCCATACCCGCTCATCGAGGCGCCGCTTCTCCTCCCAAGCCACACAAGCATCCACGCCTCCTCGTCATAAGCCCCATCTCCAGCAAAAACCGTCACATACGATCATACCCACTGGAGAACTCGGGATCCCGTCCGCTCTCCCATAGATAAGCCAGTGAGGGCCAGACTAGTAGTTGGGTCGCTGACGACCAGCGAATCCCTGGTGTTGTATGTTGTTTTGCATCTCCAATCCATTTTGTGGAGTTTACCCCTTTTTGCTCCACATCTCGGACCCCCTTTTCGATCCTCTTCCTCACGGGTAACTGCGCACTCGCTTCTTCGTGGTCATGAAACCTGTTCTGTATCCATTATTAAAAGATGTAACTCGTCATGTTCCATATGCAGTGAGAGCCTGATTGCAAGCTGGGCTGGTAGTTCTGCCGTTGTAGCCAACAAAATGCATCACCCACTTGCCAGCACAACAGCATACCCACTCCCACTCAAACTGAACCTTGCGGGAAAGCCGGGATTCCAATAAGGTAACATCGTTTGATATTATCTTGAACGTCTCACGCGTCAGCTCTCACACAACAAGCCTGCTTGCATCAACCATGGCCGCTGGCAACAACACTCAGGGGATATCGTCTCCGCTCTGTGGACTTGCGCAGCTCGCCGCCAGCAGAGCTCTGACAATGATGCAGACTCTGGCCAGTTCGGGTGATAACTAAATTGCAAGATTATATATGAATCATCTCACTAAAACGTGTACGACGCCGACCCTGAACATACGGGTTCCTTTAACCTGGATGATGAAAACAACAACTGAATCTCCACTCCAACTGTTCCGTCAAGCCGCAAACACCTACCACGCCCGTCAGCAAGTAATTACCCCAGTGTAACACTTGCTTGCTACTTCGTCCCTCTTCCAAGACGCCTTCTGATATACATGTATGCTGGGGGTGAAACCCCGACAGCCTACCTACTCAACAACTCCGAGATAAAGGCGAAACCTCCCGTCCAGATCACCTCACTTACATATATCCAGGGGCGAGATCCCCAACACATAGCGTGATGACATTGTACTTCGGATATGCACACACTCTCCACATCCGCAGAGCAACAGACATAAGGTTTACACACTGGCACTAGAGCCTGCAGCGCGTCTTGCCCCTTTGCACAGGTTCAGGTTCGTTTGTAATCCCGCTGCGGTGGCCGCCAGTGCTGTTCTACAACGTCAGGGGCACGCGACAGGGGCGAAGTCAGGGTCCATGACGGGCGGCCGCGGAAAAGAGACGCAAAAAAGAAGAATATGCAAGTCAGTATTCCCAAGTTCTTACGAATACACCGCACCGCCATTCGATTGTCGAGTCGACCCGGAATTAAGGATCTCGTGGACATGATGCCTGCGTTCCAGATACCCCTTGTGTACGACGCGGGTGAGATTGTCAGCAGCGTGGTGAGACTATTTTCTTCTAGGAGCGTGGTGGTCTGGGGGCAGGTTGTCTCTGATGTTTTTGATAAGCGCGTGATTTGTTGGAGGCGGAACATGGCATTGCATGGCGCTGTGGTACGGCGCGAGTGCGAGATTCTCGACCTACGTCGTTGCTCACGATGCGTGACTGACTTCATCTGTGCAGGTTGGTTGTCTTGTAGGATCGAGGCTGCCCGCTTACCGTCTCTCTTTGCTCGAATTTTGTATTCGAAAAGCGAAAAGGGCAGCACGTCGCCTGGTTGGTGAGGGTTCATGCATGTCCATCTGGCCGGGAGGCCGGGCGAGCTCAAGTAAGCGGGAAGCGAGCCAGATGGTGGGTAACAGCACTTCCGAGCGCAATTAACGGCAATTTACGAGCCGAAGAGCCTCTTCGTCTCCCCTATCACATCAGCTGTCGGCTGATATTGCCCGAAGCGGGTGTTCGTCGAGCAAAAATATGCTGCTGTCGACGAGAAGCGATGTGTATGTGGTGAGCTTGGATGGTGATGTCTCTGAGAAAACGCTGACTCGCATCGACTAACGGTCAAGCAGGGTCTTCACAGGCCGGTTTGTCTCCGTCGTTGACTGCTCTCGCAGCAATCATATCGCATCCGTCAACTTCCTGGATACGCAGTCAGAGGCAGTCAGCACCAAAGACGCAGCCCAACAGAATCATCACGAGCCAAATCGAGAGAGATCTGGATGCGGGCGGCGCTGCGAGTGGCTCTGCAAGTCTCAGACCCCTCAGCTGTCGAGTGCTGCAGCCGGATCCTGCAGCCCACTGCAGGGCAGAATCCGGTCAATAGCGTGACAGCGTTGGGGGTCGAGACCGGGCAGTGGAACACGTACAGGCCTCTGGGAAGCAAGTCATCCCACCACCACGAGCTCAGCCCAGGCGCGCCGAGGCCTGATCGCCGAGCCCGCGCAGAGAGCGCGGCGTTTATATGCCAGGGTCGAGCCGCTGCGTGTCTGTGACTGGGCGACTCGGAAAGGCTGTGAGCGTGAGCGTGAGCGTGAGAATCAACTGAAAAGGCCGCAGCGTCAATGTTTGAGACTGATGACGTCTTGGCGCGGAGAAGCGCGGGGGCCGCGGGTGACGCGCGAATGGAGGACGGCGAGGTCGGACCTGAGTCTCCGGGCGGTGATCAGCCCTCTTGCACTCGCATGCGGGGTCGACGGGGTCGAATACGGGGGTCGAATACGGGCCCCGCTGTTGCGCTGCCGCCGAGTTGCCGAGTGACGGGAGAACGGCAACCGGGGTACCTCCCGGCCGCCGTCAAGAGCGGCGACCGGCCATCGCCCCGCCGGTAGTTACAGCATGCTACCAGCTTTGATCTGGCAAAGGAGACGCTGTTGCTCCGATCTGTTGCTCGACCAGGTTTTCTGGCAGAGAGAATCGGCGGATCTGAGCTTCACTCTATTTTCGGCAACCACTTCCCACGCAGCCCCACCGTGCCCACCATCTTTGACCCCCCCCCTACACCTTCCCCACTAGCTTTCTTTCGACCTCACACGTCGGTCAGCGATGGAGGGAGGAGGAAGGAGGGGAGGAGTCAACAGCGCAACCCGCAAATCACAATCCGCACGCAGCCCAGCCTCAGCTCCTCCACGGTCTTCTGTCATCACATCATTGGGCGAGGCTGCGAGGAATGTGATTTTTTCCTGTTTTACATGAGCCTTCCACATTCATCATACCACCATGGCAACACATTCGTCTGGCTGCCTGGCCGCTGACCGACCCTGATCGCGCTGGAGCAAAGGTTGTTGGTAGAGTTTACCGCGTTTCTCTGCGGCGAGTCGAAGATCGTCGCCAACTGCTTTGACTCCACGCGCCGGTCCTGCCGATATGCTTTAGCTCGACGGCAAGTACAATACAACGCACACGATCAAGCAGACTAGGAGATCGGAGGCGAGCCCACCCCCGCTATCGTGACGGTAATACAAGGCCAAGCAGGCGGAATGGGACTCGATGCCGCTTGTCCTGATACCTCGTGCGGCCGCCGTTGCTGGAATCGGCAGAGACTCCCGAGTTGCCGGTGCTGGCTCGTTGGCACCAACATCTTACAGCCTCACTAGCTACTGATCCGACATGTTCTGACACAGGAGCACTGCACACCATCCACATTCCCTGCAGAAATATCACAGTCCCAACCTCGCAATGGAATTTTGACGGCGCCCGACCTGGCTGCTTCCATGTGGCCAAGGTCAACAGGCGCGTCGCGAGTGGACTCCAGCTCGATACCGACTGATAGGTCTACCACACAGCTCCTTGCTGACACTTCGCGATACACTCGACGAGCTTACAGCATGCAGTCGTCGAATGGTGGGTCTGTCCGAGGTCTCGGTTATCGAAGTCTTGGCCTGCATCGTACATCGCTAAGCTGGACCCGTCTACTAGAACCAGGTTCGGAGGGTAACGATGCTTACAAGATATAAGCTTCGCTGTTATAGTATACTCGAGCCACGTGCGGCGCTGGGCAAGCGAGCCAGCTCGATGTTGCCAAATATGGAAAGGTCTAAGCCCTTCTTTTCTCTCCTCTGGGCAACTCTAGCCCCGGCTTAACTGCGTGGCTCGCCGCTCTACGCTGGACGCAAACCCTTTAGCTTTGGAGCGGTGCTCCCGGGGTTTGTATCTCCCGATTCCAGGCCCCGCATTCCCGACAACGTTGGGGACTCTCAGACGTCTGGATCCACCAAGCCGCGCGAACTATTAGCGTCCCGGCTGGGGGCGAGGCTCGGTGCCAGGCTGCGCCGTAACAGTTTCGAGTTTTGATATTCTGGGGTAGGAGGGGTCTTGGAGCATACCTGGATCCGCCTCAGGATGCCAGCACAGTCGTTGCCACACACACACAAGCTCTCGCTCTCGCCGTTCGCGACCAGTCCCAGGGCATCATCCGCATCTACATTCCCATCCTCACACCGTAGCCTCCGTGAACAATACTGCTTGGTGCTAATGCCAAATCAACGTCGATTCTTACCGACGCTTCCAGGGGCAAGGGACCAACATGCAGCTACCCACCCAATACCAATCACTTACACACACACAGAGCTGAGCTTTGATCTTGTTCCTTGGGTCACAAGCCAAGCCGGCTAGCCGGGGGCCAGTTGCCCCCCTCCGAGCCCGACTCCCGCTCCAACCTTGCTGTCATCTCAGCCTCCACCCGCTCCTCGCCCTCCTGTGTACCCTACCCTGTCCTGCCTAGCCCAGTTGCCCAACGCACATGGATCCACAGATAGCTAGCCTCTCCCAGCTTGGAGCTAGGAGTAGCTGCTCGGCTGGCCAGTGATGCTTTTGCTAGACCGTTGGCTGCGTCGGCAACCGGGCTCGTATTGTACTGTACCTGGTAGCCCTCCTCGTTGTTAAAATGGTTGCAAACTCCCACCTTTGGGCACTGCCCTCCGCTCATCTTTCCATTGTGTGTTCTCAGTGGTCTCTCGGGTTGCTAGTCGTTCACCTTGGGCCAACTTAATAGTTAATAGCGCGCCTCCTTCACGCTTGTTGATCCCTCGTTCGACATTATCTTCCTTTCTGGTCCTTCGTTTTCGTCTCAACAGCCCCCCTGGGGCAGAAGTCGGCTATGCTGTCATCGAACTTCCAGTCGCTCGGCTTGGTGGCTCTGGCCGGTCTTACCAGGGCAGCTACAGTCACCTACAACTTTGATATCACATGGGTGTGGGCAGCACCCGATGGCTTCGGGAGGCCTGTTGTCGGTATCAACAACCAGTGGCCCTGCCCATCCATCGAGGCCAATGTCGGTGATACGATTGTTGTCAACTTGAACAACAAGCTCGGAAACGAGACGACGGGAATCCACTGGCATGGCATCAATCAGGTCACTACCGAGGAGATGGACGGGCCGAGTGGTGTCGCTCAGTGCCCAGTTGCTCCTGGGTCAAGTATCACATACCAGTTTGTTGCTGATATAGCGGGTACTTATTGGTGTAAGTCAGAGATTTAGCAAGCACTTACCAGGTCTTAATACTCACATCTGACAATAGACCACTCGCACAATATGGGACAATATCCCGACGGCCTGCGCGGTCCTCTCATCGTCCGAGACCCCAACGATCCCAACAAGAGCAAGTACGATGAGGAAGTCGTCATCACGATCTCCGATTGGTAAGCTTTCAGCCTTATTGTGTCGGGGAGGGAGTGAATACCAACCAGCATCAGGTATCATAATGAGAGTCTCACGCTCGTCCGCAACATGCTGGTGCCGTCGAACACTAAGTTCCAGCCACCGATCCCCAAGGGCATGATCATCAACGAAGGAAAGGGCTCGCATATCAACTTCACGGCGGGGAAGAACTACCGTATTCGTCTCATCAACTTCTCGGCCCTCGCCAACGCCCTCATCCACTTCGACTCGCACACCATGAAGGTCATCATGAACGATGCAGCCATGATCAAGGAGCACGATGCCAATATGATAAGGATTGCTGCCGCCCAGCGGTATGATTTCATCATCTCAGCTGGCAGCTCGGAAAATACCAACTACCCCTTCCTCATCTCGCTGGATATCAACCGCGATCTGCACAACCCCGCGCTCGATCCTCTAGCGTGGCCTTTCAACTACACAGGGTACTTGGTTATGGACTCTTCCAAGCCACTCAACGGGATTGACGTCGTTCAAAAATGGGATCCTGTGGACGACTCGCACTTCAAGAACTACGAAGGCGACGGCGTATACCAGAACTCGGCAGGTGGATATGACAAGCTCATCAAGCTCGATTTCCAGTTCTGCTTCGACCAGAACGGCTACCCCCGCGCCTGCTTCAACAACGTGACCTATATTGGACAAAAGGTGCCAACACTGTACACCGCAGTGACCACGGGCGATGACAATACTAACCCCGAAATCTACGGCGAAGTCAACCCCTTCATCGTCAATGACGGCGACATTGTCCAAATCGTTGTGAACAACCTCGACGTCGCCGCCCACCCCTTCCATCTCCACGGCCATCACTTCCAGGTCCTCGATCGCGCTAACAGCCAAGCCGGCACCTGGCCCGGCGACAAGGACTACGCATCCACCCCTGACAGACGCGACACCGTCACCGTCAACGGCGGCTCGTACGCCGTACTGCGCTTCAAGGCCGATAACCCCGGCGTCTGGCTCTTCCACTGCCACATCGAGTGGCACGTCGAGATGGGCCTGACAGCCACTATCATCGAGGGGCCATCCAAGCTCAAGGGTTTCTCTATCCCGGATGACTTTACCAATGCGTGCAAGGTGCAGAATATCCCGTACCAGGGTAATGCCGCGGGCAACACCCAGAATTATACGGATACGACGGGCTTCATTACGGTGCCGCCTACGACGTATGAGGGGAGTGTTTATACCGCTTCTTCGAAGAAGAGGGCTAATGTTAAGCGATGGAGGGGGTCTGGAGAGAAAGTGGATGCGGTTTTCCTTAACTGAACGTGAGTGACCGGATTGTTAGACTGGAGATGGGGTTCCGGTATATCGAGCCCCTTGCCATTAGGAGGTTAGGAGAAAAGAATTTAGAATGGCGAAGGGAAGGGATAAGAGGAGGCAATATACCAACATGATGGGTACGGGACGGAATGCTATGAGAAAGGTCAAAAGCGGAAGCCCGATATAATACTTTGGGGTTTTCTGATAGGATAGGCTTTCTTTTGTTGTTGTCAAGGTATTATTTATTTTGTTTACCTACTTACAGAGTATTGCTATCACTTACTAGCCAGAATGTTTCGCTGCTGCGGCCGCTACTGCTACTTATCAGCCAGAATGCCTTGTTGCTGCTGGAGATGGAAGGGATATTTTTATTTCTTTTGACATAGGGGAGGTGTCATGTCTTATGGTTATGTATTATCCCCACTCGATCAATCTTGGTGGAGGAAAGGCGTTGGTTGTCTGCCTGTTGGTTTGGTTGGTGTCGTTGGTCGTCAGAGGTTAGAAACTGCAATGTGACTCCTACCGGATGAGATGGGAATGGAGAATGTAAACTGTATCTAGAAAAGAATATATCCGCCACCATTCTCACCTGCTTCGCGTTGAATGAGACTCAGCACCAGTGATAAGGAACCGGAGAATATCTTATGTGGGTAGATGGGGAAGCTTTGCAGACAGACAGAAGGGAAGTGTGCATGTGCCCGGAGAATAAACACTAGAGAATGAAAATAAAAGTGAAGTATGCAAAGAAAAGCTCGGGATGGTGACTGGGAAGTGGTGTGGTGTGGTTTGATGTGGAGCTGCGTGAGTGATGTGATGCTGTCTGATGCGAAGTGAGGAATGTGACTTGGTGGACTGTGGGAAATCGATACCTACCTATCGACATGATTGAAAGAGGTAAGGGAAGTAGGTAAATATTGGGATGGCCTGGCCGTTTTGGAAACGTGAAGAGACTTGACCGGTCATATTTGCATGCTGGCAATGATGGAATGGGGTTGTAAGCAGGAGTGGGAGGAAACATTGAAACGGACATTTTACAAGTACCTACCTTTGGAGGAGAATGAGATACATGTCCTAGAGAAATGTGATGCTCATTAGATGCTTTCCAGTCCGTATAAACTCACGAGAAAAATACATACGCTTCCGGTTGTGATTGTCATAGAAACCGTGACCTTTGATGTCTGGTTCTGGGAAATTTTACGGTTGAAATGGGTGGAATTGATGAGTTCAGCTGGATAGACATGAAGCTGGAAACGACTGAACGTCCACCATGCAATATACTAACTGACTGGGATCTGTGAGCAAGTAATCAAGTAGTCGATTGATATGACTCCATTCACGATACTATCACCCACTGCTATTCTCAGGCCCCATATGCCACGTATCAAATAATTCTGGGTATTATATATCTACCTACCATATCTGACTTGGTTCAGCTCACTTCTCCATTGTAAGGTAGCTAAGTTTCTTCTGCATACAATGTGCGTAGGTAATTCACATCGTCGATAGAGATCAGAGCCCCTGTGTATTTGTATATGTACGAATCATATGTGTGTGATTGTTTGCCAAGGTCTTCTTGCCGCGATTTGCGCGCAACTGAAAGCTTCCTGTCTACTTGACTACGAACTGAACAGCCTCCATGTGAAGGTTGACTTGACTCATCTCAACCCAATCTTTCTTGACTGACTCAATCCGCGGAGCTAGCCCCTTTCCAAGTTTCCCTACTTACCAACCCAGCCATCACGGAACCTACCGAGTTGGAGTAGTGCTGGTGGTGTGGTCACGGCCTTCAGCCCCCGGCGCAGCACCATTCACCATTCAGCCCACTCTCCAATCCCCAATCCCCAACAATCCCGAAGCCAAGTCCCATCCCACCCTCCCGCCGCAGCACACCCAGACAATAACCCAAGCCGAACCAGTGGTCGCGTGGTAGTGGTGGTAGCAGCAGTACAGCGGTGCTGTGCAGTGTGGTGTGGTGTGTACCGCGGGAGTGGCGCCCTCGTGACCTCCACAACCACAAACCACAACCATAACCCAAAATGCGCCGTCGTCGGTGTACGGCGTAACCACCTCAACTCACCGTCTCGTCTGCCCTACCCTCCCCCGCCCCGGCCCCCTCGCTCCGGTAACCACCCACCGATCCACCGACCCAGTGAGGAACTTTTATCTGTACGTAGATAGTCTGGTCGCAGCAATCCTCGTGCTTGTGTTCGTTCCAGGTTCCGTCCGCGCGGAGTTTGCAAAACCCACCTATCTCACCTACCTTACCTACCTCGCCCAGAGAGGAGGGAGTGCGACACCAGGCCTGCCTGCCTGTCTACCTACCTACCTACCTACCTCACCTAACCCCCAAGCGCACAGGTAAGGCCGGTAGGTAGGTATGGAGCTAAGGTATCTTGCACATCCCCAGCTCATTCTCCACCTCTGCCTCCTCCCGAATGCATTCATGCGCGGGTCACTTCCCAGTTCCCAGTTCCCAGACCAAGCGACCCATCGTCCTATCTGTCTGGGCCATCCCACCTCCCCCAGCATAACCCGCACTCCCACCGTCGTCAAACCCGCCACAAGGGTAAGAAAGGGGGCGAATCGCCTACGATGCGATGCGATGCGGTGTTCGCTGCCGTGAGCTCCCACTTCGCAGCTGCCGTATCCATCGTCGGCCGATAGAAAGATCCCCCCCCGCCAAAAAAAAAAGACTGGCAGAGTGAATGAATGGGTGGCTCATATGGGACGAGGTGGGGGGTGTGCTCTGGTGGGATGAGTTTCGGCTGTGACGGGACGGACGGCGGAGACTGAGACAGGCAGCGCGGTTGTGAAAGGGAGACAGACAGACACACACACCGGGCGGGGGGACAGTTTTGATGGGATGTGAGGTGGGGAAGGGATGGGGGGATATCAGATGCCGGGTTGGTTGAGGCGGTTGATCTTGGGTTCAATATAAGTCCCCATCCCATAGGTAAGTAGTGTAGGTAGGCATTGTTTGGTTGTTTGCTTGCGCATGCAGTTGAAAGAACGGGAAGGGAAAAAGGTGCACCGCGCCAGCCTCGTGACCATCCAAATGGATTCCTAAAACCCCACAAACTCCCAAACAAAACTTCAAAAAGACCCCCCCTCCGTTCCACGCAGCCTCGGCGACTTATACCGATCGAGTCGGACACGACCACAAGTGAGAACCGGGCATCAGACCGACAGACAGATTGGAACATGGCACAAGAACAAGGCCTACAAACCCCAACAACCCCATCTCTTCTTTTCCCGCCGACAAGGCCACAGCAGAAATCATAGTGGCATGATACAATACACTCACGGGAGGCGTCCCCACACCCTCGCTCGCTCGCGTTTTGTGTGTGTATCCTCACACAGACAGACCTCACTCAGACACACACGCACGTCGCCTGTATCATGTATGCTGCTACTGCTGCTGCTGGGACACTGTGCCTCGTGTCGCCAGCCTATCGAGGCTCTACTCTGCTAGCCATCATATGAGTCTCGTGGGGAGGCAAGAGAAGAGCCGAGTGTCTTGTCTTGGATGTGTGTGTATGTGTGTGTATGTGTGTGTATGTGTGTTTGTGTGTGTGTGTGTGTGTGTGTGTGTGTGTGTGTGGTGATCTTCACCTGTGCTTCGTCCCATGTGGCTTGAGCTTAGTGGCCTGAGCCTTGGGAGTGACGAGACGGTCTGTCTCATCGGCCTTCTTCTCCTCTCCTGTGAGACGGGCCAACTCCATCCCTGGGACTGGGAGGCGGGGAGTGGTGATCTGTCAATGCTGTGGACGCGGATGTAGGGGAACAGGTGCGAGGATCGGTGGTTTCGAGCCATGTCCAAACCACTCGGCGGACAGCACTTTATTGCGAGGGTCGGTTCAGTCTCTTTGCGGGGGGGAAAGGCGACGGGATATTCGGGATATGTACGTCTCGGGACAGCTGCGAACCCGTTGGAGACGGCCAGGTGTCAGCACTCGCAGGGGTTGTTGATGATCGGCGTTGTCGAGCCAGTTGATAGCTCCTGTCAGTAGGGAAGCTCTATGGGCTCTGGTTTGTTGACTCAGGAGTCTGCTGCTGAACTAGACTCACTCTGCAGAGCAGCCGCAGGTCCCGCCGCATGTGCAGCGAGCGCCCTCCGCCTCGCGGCCAGCAGCCCGACCAGCCCATCGGATGGCGGGAGGCGGTGTCTGATCACGCGGGTGGGTCGTAATCGTCGGGAGAACAACCCGAGCGATGCGTATCGGAGCCGTGGGGCGGAGCAGCAAACACTGCACGTTGCCGGGGGTAGCCACAGTAAGGACGCCGAGAATATCACATAGAACACCTTCCAGAGGCCAAGAGAGTCGCCGAAGGCCGAGTAAAGCGATATGGGACGTCGAATCAGGGCTGAAGAAAGCCCGGCGATTATACATAGACCCATATCATAGCACAACATCCTGTCAGCACTTGAGCTGCGCTTTCAGCAAGGCAAGTATCCGGGCTATTCTCGACGTCCTCCTCGGCCTTCTCGAATAAGCCGGCTTCTTCGAGGAATCCGGAAATAACGGCAACTGCTGTGGGACAATAAAGCTGGCTGAGCTCAGCAAACGGACAAGTATCAATTCTCCAGACTCGAGGTCACCGTTTTCTGCACAGAGATAGATTGCGGGTCTGCGGTGGAAGGGCCGATGAGGTCCATGACCGGCGCGATGCGGCCGCCACCAGCTAGGTAGCCTCCGCATCCCGCAGCGCAGACAAGTCCAGCCTCCGGACCCTGCGCTGAGCTATTGAGTACGGCAGAGGGAGGGAGGCACAGTAGGCATTTGTTGCGGGCAAAGATCATCGCGGGGCGTCGATGGTCCCTGAATGCCGCTGCCTGCTGCGAGGTCTAGACGTGTAGCTGAATCTTACATGGCAGGGGTAACAAGATTGGACCACGGCCAGGGAGAGGCGATCGTCATGAGAGGCTAAGACCAAGACAGACCCTCCCTTTCACCGCACCTCTGCGAAGCTCTGGCCAGCGGATTACGGATCGCGGGGTTGCGGTGGTTTTTCTTTCTCCCTATCCGCCCGGCGCATGCCCGGCCGGCATGACACGTCGGGCACGCAGGTCCCCAGGGAACACCACTGGCTGTCTCGTTTTGGGCGTCCGGAGCAAGGTGCAAAGTCCGGCAGAGCAACCGAGGTGTGTGCATGGAGAGTATGATGTGTGCGTGCTCGGGAAATATGGATGGGTATTGTTAGTGGGTAAGAGGGGAACAAGAGAGGCCAAACAAAATTCCCGGGTGCCACGTCGCTGGGTCAAGCTGGATGCAAAAGCGTCGACGGCTTCGAAGCGGGGATCTCACATTGGACATTGGAGAACCCCAACTGTGTCCCTGGCATCGGGAGGACAAAGAAGGGCGGTACTAAGCCAGTTACTGCGTAAATGCGGTGCCATGAAAACAAGCCCCGAAAGGTACAGCAACCCGTCTGCAAGCCTGCCGTCGTCGTGGAATAATTCCGACTCTCAGTCAACCTCTTTCTCGCCGCGCTGCCAGCACGTCACTCGAGCGCCAACCAGCCCATCCCTGGGTTACCACCCTCTCTCCGGGAACTGGCGTGCCGAGATGGCTTTTCATGGCGCTCTCGAATTGCCGTGCCTCGCTAACTGAGCACGGCCGATTGGCAGTGGGCAGACGCAGTGGCTGGAGAAGACAGCAGAATACGCGCAAAGAAACAAACACAGGGACAGCATCGCCAGCAAGGTGCCTGCTGCGAGACAGGCTGTTTAGAAGAAGCTCATGCGCTGGCAGCCAACCTCGCTCTCTAAAATTCCAATGATGCAAACAGAGCATGTTGCCTTCCTAAGCATGAACTGACAGCCGCTATTGCCAACTTGGCGGGGGAATACTAATTGTCCGAGGGGAACGCAATGTGGAAGAAAGACACTCGCTGTGGTTACTACCTGGTTGAAGCGGCTCTTGTCTTGGGGAAGACCCAAACGGGCAAGGCGCTGCAAAACTATAATGCGTCCCGAGATAATATGTATGACTTAGTCCCCGTCGTCTATTTTGAAAGGGCAAGGGGCACGTCCCGGGAAAGATGCCCGCGCCGTCGCTTGGAGCCCCATATAGAAGCCTTCGCATTTCCTCGGCAGGTGTCATATGGGCGATAGTGAAGTTCCTCTTTCCCGGGTCAGTCCACTTGCCGCTGCGGTGCCGGACGCCAAGAAGGGAAAGATAGCAGCAGTTGGGCAGCGTGGTGTGATGTTTTGCATAGCGGTGGCGGTCCGGAGTCCGGTGGTGGGAGCCTGATGTGGGCGTCGAGATTGAGCAGCAGTTGAGCATGGGAATCCCGCCCGTAGCGAATCGAGGCCGGCGGGCGGCCAGCGAACGAACGAACGAACGAACGAACGTCGGCGACCAACTCGAGTGTCTTACAACAATAGCGCCACCGCTGACGGGTTTGCTCGCAGGAGGAATAGCCAATTCGCAGTTGGTGACAGGGTGAAGGGGGACAGACGAGGACCCGCTGCGACGGACCGAATCTGGAGCCCGGCGCGTTGGACGGCACTGCGCGATCCGGGGAGCATATAGTTAATTCGCCCGAGCAGTGAATACGACAGGAGAGGTACACGGGTGCAGAGATAAGGCGCGCGGTGTGCGGTGTGAGGTGGGCCAGGGCAATACTCCGACGAGAGCGCGCAATTCCGTGAACCGTAGTGCTGAGCTGTCCGTCGCCCGCCCCATGGAGCCGTCAAAGGCCCCGTTCGGGATGCGAAAGCCGGGCCTAGCAGCAAGGTGCAGTGCAGCGTGTAGGGCGTGGTGTGGTGTTTGTAATCGACATCAAAGGTCAGGCAGTCAGGCTGAGCGCGGCTCCACCGCCGGGGCTGGTGGTGAGACAGGAACACAGGAAGACAGGAAGGCGCATCCTGTCGTAAACCTGAAGCAGCTCCACTGTTCCGTTGTTCGCCGCACGAAGGGAAAGAGCGGCATGCAAAACGAGTGGATGATGAACGGGTCCATGTCAGTAAGCCTTCCAACGGTGGACGGTGAGCAGCGGCCTCACAGCAGGCCGTATAGGCCAGGCAGCGGCCGTGAGGACCACTCAAACATGGAGCGCGGGCAGGGACCGACCGTCAAGGTCCAGACAGAGTAAAGAGTCCCAGTGGATGGCGCTTCTTGCCGGACCGGACCGGGTGTCTGGGCGGCGTGCTAAAGATAGGATGGAATCGAGGCACCGCTGCACGAAGATGCAGGAGGCGGCTGAGAGGAGCCGGGGTCAACCGCAATCGTGCTGGATACCGCAATGGAAGGACCACCAAAATCACGAGCGAATCAGCGCAGGGGGGTGCGAGCGTTGGCAGGGGTCTGGTGCGAACAGATAGCGAACGACAGTCTCCCGTTTCGGGCAGCGCACAGCGTGGGAGCGCAGGGCAGGGCTGTGAATTGCAGCGGAGCCAATGCAATGAATGGCCTGTGCAAATACCCGGCGTGCCCAGCAGGTGTTGTGCAGGCCACCCGGGCAGCTGCCCGCCCGATGTGGTCAGTTTATGGTGTGAGCGAGGAATAGGTAGAAACGGGAGACAACGGGAAGCGCCTCATCTTGCCGGCTCCTCTTGGCTGCGTTTCCAACTGACATAAGCTAAGATTCGCATGCACAACACTGGTCAACCGAGACCTGAAGTTGAGTCGATGCAGGAGACGAGAAAGGGGTCGAAAAAGGAGGCACGGCAACGGCAGGGGAAAGGGCAAAAGGAGGTTAATTTGCCTGATGAGCTCAGATCCAAGATTGGCGCACCAGGTTTCAATTATTTTTTCCCACGATCTTCGGAACCAGCAGCGCCTCCACAATTACATGTCAATGATTGACGATGGGCAACTGCTGGCACGGCGTTGTTGGCAGCTGTCTTATCCGTAGAGCGATAACCGATAACTGCATGCGACACTTTTGCTAGCCCCGGACTTGGCGGGCCTCGAGAGTTGGAGATGGAAAAGCTTGGCTTCGAGCTCGGCAGGAAAGGGGCGAAGCAGGGGCCAGGTGCGAACTGCTCTCTGGTTGGAAATAACAATCGGGACCCAGCCCGAAGGAGAGGCCTGAGGCGCAAAGGTCCCCCGCCTTTTCCCCAGTTAGTTATCCGCCATTTGGCGCTCGCTGGGCGCTGGGGCTCCCACAGGTGCTGCGGCAATGTGCTGCGCACACCAATCTCTCCAATGCGCGCCCCCCAGTTCTCCAATCTCCAATCCACACCGACAGCGCAGCAACCCTGTGCCATCTCCCGCATCCTACATATCCAATTCGAGATTCAATGGCGCCGACATGGACGATTCAGGCAATTTTTGGAGGTTTTGGACCGGCCGCAGGGAATCAAGCCCACACCAGTCAGATCAACACTAACGGCATAGGGACGTAATTTTACGAAGCGATTTCCAATCCGACGGTTCAGCTTGGGCGACTCCTTGCCACTGCTTTGTTCCTTTTTCGCGTATCTTGACGTTTTGCGCAGCATGTACTTGTACGGTATGATATCGAGGGACGAGCTCACGGCTGCGCGCGGGCTGCAACCTGAAAGCTATGGCTAGTCACGGTGGCCGACGTGCAGAAAACGAAACATTCTCACTGTACGTGCGAGCGGCGAGCCAGCAGACGATAGAAACACCAGAAATTACAGGGACAACCTGGAAACAACCGCGAAGCAGAGTGGAAGCATCCGTTTCCGCCAGCGTGGAGCAATGACATCAGTACCACACATTGAGACGGCCAACTGCTGTGTGGATGGAGTACCGTCTTCGGATCTGTGCTGCCCCGGCCGGCGGGGGCTTGCACGAGCCCTTCCTTTCGCTTTTTCTTTGTGGCCTAGGCGGTCTCGAGCCTCATGTCTGAAAAGCTCCAGAGAGGGCTCCTCCGCTGTGTTGTCTGACAATAATGTCGCATCGTGCATCGTCCGCTGCACCGCTCGCTTGCCATCATCAGTAAGCAGTAGGCCAGGCCAGGCTTGGGTCGGATTGCTGCTACCCCCACGTCTCGGACCGTATCTTTACTCCCGCACCGCTCGCGACACCGTTTCGCACCGTCGCCACAGTGGAGGCTCTACTCCATTGTCTGATGAATCGATGCCCCAGGCAGCTGGCGGGTTTGGCTTACACTACGAGACGCCCTGGCGGAGTCGTGACTGCCGCCCGTTGACGGCAATGCGACGCCCAACCGGTGTGTGTGAGCGGCAGCCGAGCGTGTAACTTGACGGCAGGCTTTCTCCAGATCACCAGAGAAGATCTCGTCCCCCCCTCTTCCATCTACTCTACGGACACTAGCTGGTGTCTGGAAGTCCATAGTGAGGAGATATTGGTGGCGGTCACGGGCCAAGAGTTCGGTTGAACGGCTCGCCTGCTCGCTGCTCATAGACAAGGAGGGCGGTCCGGGTGCTGCACCGACCCAGGCAGACGCAATATCCGTAACTAATTTGTCGCTGTTGAGCCTGCCGACCTGGTAACCAGAGCCGACGCGCCGTCCTCGGGACGGTAACTCTCTGCAACGCCAGCAGGATGGAACGGCCAGGTTTGAACTTGGCCTGGCGATCTCTTCTCGCCCGTCAAGCATGGTCCCATACAAGATGTATGCGGGAGGCTCGTCTATGTGCGGCATCTTGATCACAGGTCGCTGGGGCCAGTCGAGACAGAACGCCCCTCACAGCTGCTCCGTCTCCTCTAGCAAGTAGTCTATCGACACGGCTGCCGTCGATCCCGGCCCTGGAGGAGGTCGCTGGCTGGCTAGGTCCGTCTGGAGGCGCTGGCCAACGGCACTTGACGGGACTTGCCAGACGGTCGTGTGCGCATTTGGAATCGAAGCCTCTGTCTTGCCTGATGGAAGCCCGTCCGCGGTAGCTGGACCATGCAGCCCTTGACACGGTGCAGGTCGCCGTGAGTACAGAGACATGCTGTGGCAGGATTGCAGGGGCAAACCTCGTGCATCGAAGCCTATCGGAAACCGTCTCGACCAGCGGACCAGCACCACCGGCGTCAACCAAGACCAACCAGCGCCTGGTGTGGGCAACGGGCGGTGCTGCTCCAGCGGGCAGTGGGCTGTGGGCGCGCGCCTTTTCTGCGAGCGGGACGGCGCAGCAACAGCGCAGCAGCGCAGCAGGCACGAAGAAAAAACGTGAGCCTTGCCCACACGGCCTCACATCACCGCGATGCGCACAGTTCTATTGCGTGGCGGTGGTCAGTGGCGTCTTAGACTCCTGCGGTTGAAGATCGCCCCCAGGCCCGTTTGGAACGGTGTCACAGGTCCGTTGGCATTGCGGACGGCGGCTCAGTTACGATGGGCACTGTTCGTGATTGGGCTGCCCTCCCTCCTTTTCCCCCTGACAGCTGCGAGCCCGTCGTGGTGGGGCGGGCACGGCCTATGGGAGCCACGGCGAGGTTGCACTCCGCAGCCTCGACGATGAGGCTCACACCCCCGGCAGCTGGCAGCAACGACACCTCTCGCGACGCTTTCATCGCTTGCATCAGCGACGCAGACGGCTCTGTGAGCGCGACAACATCGTCATTGCAGCGTGGAATGCGCCGGCTTTCCATGCCTGCGAAATGGCATGATCCCTAAGGTCCGCGGCTAAATCAAGTGCAATTGGCTGGCGGCCTGCGAGCCGCCCTGGTGCAATTTTGTGCTGTAGTGGCTCGCCGTGGGGGAGTCCGTCCGGACTGTCCGATGGTCCACGGCCAAGTGCGCTGGGCCACCAGACTCTCAGCACCATGCGACCCACCTCCCCCTCTCCCTATGCTCCCCCAGTACCCCAGAGGCAGCGGGCAGCGGACGGGATCAGCACAATACCGAATACCTTAGTGGCAGAAGCAGCGAAAGAAGAACTCGGACCTTCGAGTCAACGAAATACGGACGGTTTCGTATTGCGGAGGTTGTCCGTTCGTGCCTGCGTCGTTGCGCCCTGTCTCGCATCGCAGAGAGTTCGCATCGTCGCTGCTCCCTTGCCCAGGGACCGTCCGATCCCGCCGCCGTCCGCCGACCGCACCCTGAACGGGCGCTGGCTTGAATCAATGCCATGCTGGTCGCGTCGCCGTGCTGCAATTTCCTCGTTGGAGCGGCGTTTAGGTGCTGGGGCCAGCCTCGACGTTCCCACCTTACCGTAAGCCCCAGCGGCCACCGTTTTGGTAACAGGGCTGTGTGTGTGTGTACATGGACAAAACTCACACCCCCCGGTCGCTTTCCAGGCACAGCACATCAGCCCTTGCTGGGCGTGTTTTCCGCGACGGTACATGGGACAGGGCTCCTTGTCAGGCCCAAGCTCCGTCTTCTCACAGCAAAATTCCCGGGTGGCGGTACCAATCATCTTGCATGGATGTCGCCAAAAGGGGAAACCCCAAGATTATCAATGAGCCTTCGGTCACCGAAGGCTAGCAGCACCGGACACTGGGGCTTATCCTACCGGCAAAAAGGGCTATGGACGGTTTGGACTTGGGACACTGGCCAGGGAAGGGCGTGAAGGTACAATGCTTGACTCTCACTTCCACATCTCGCACACCCCCCCTTCCCCTTGGACATGGGTTGAGAGGTGTAGCGTTTCTCACATGGAGTACTCCAGGGTTGCTAGGGCTGGACTGGTATTTTTGGTTTTGGTTATTGTCCCCCCCTGCCTGGGCTGTCCTTCCATATAAGACGAATAGCCCACGGCTTCCCGTACCAGACTTTTTTGGAAGAACCCAACAAACACAAACAACCCATGACAACAGCCTTCCAAGATGGCTGACAAGCTGGCATTTCTCCTCTTCGGAGACCAGTCACTTGACACCCATGGCTTCCTGGCCGAGTTCTACCGCCAAGAGAAGCAAGGCCTTCTCGCAAAGGCCTTCTTGGACCAAGCCGGACACGCGTTGAGGAAGGAGGTCGAGGGATTACAGAGGTTGGAACGATCGAGGCTACCGATTTTCATTACACTCCAACAACTTAATGAGCGATACCACGCCCAGAAGCTCAAGCATCCCGGTATCGACGGCGCATTGCTTTGCATTTCCCAACTGGCGCACTACATCGAGTGAGTGCCGCCCCAAGACCCGGCAGAACGGGGACGTTGAAGACTAACAGAGCCACAGTCACGCCGAAAAGAACTACGAAGATGTGACCCAACATGACAGGACACAGCTGGTCGGTCTCTGCTCGGGACTGTTCGCCGCATCCGCTATCGCATCCACACCCACACTCTCCACGCTCGTGCCAGTCGCAGTTCAGGTAGTCTTGATGGCTTTCAGGACAGGATCATACGTTCACAAGCTCGCCGAGAGGTTATACCCGACAATTGAGCAATCCGAGAGTTGGACATACATCTTCCCCGGCCTCAAGGCCGACGAGACCGCAAGCCTGCTGAAGGAGTTTCACCAGTCAAGCGTAAGTGGCGTTTAGCTGAAATTGGGATCACCACAACGGGCTAACACAGAACAGGGAATTCCCAAGGCCAGCCACGCCTGGGTCAGTGCTGCTTCAGCCAGCAGCATCGCAATTTCCGGTCCCCCATCCACATTGAAGACGCTGGTGAACAGCGGCAACCTGTCTGCGAAGCCGACGTCGATCCCTGTCTACGGCCCCTATCACGCATCACACCTTCACTCCGCCGCAGACATTGAGAAGATCCTCAGGATCAACGATGAGGCGGTCACAGATGCCTTCGTCGGTACTCGTCCGCGATCGGCCGTCATGTCCTGCACCACCGGAACGTGGTTCACAGCGACTGAGACTAGGGAGCTCTTCCTCAACGTGGTGCATGAGATCCTCAATGAGACTCTCATGTTCAACAAGGTTCTTGATGGATGCCTCGAGCGCGCCCAGAACACGGATGCCTCGAGCTGCTTGATCCTGCCGCTTGGCCCCACGCAGAATGCCGCTACTCTGGCAAACCTGCTGAAGAACAACACCAACCTGGAGGTGATCCTCCGAAAGCCCCCAGCAGTGTCGTTTGAGGCCACGTCTTCGAACATCGGCAACCATGGCCGAGGCGGCAAGTGCAAGCTTGCCATCGTTGGTATGGCTGGACGCTTCCCCGACGCCGCTAGCCACGAGAAGCTGTGGGAGCTCCTCGAGAAGGGCTTGGACGTTCACCGCACCGTCCCGCCTGATCGTTTCCCCGTTGAGTCTCATTACGACCCGACTGGCAAGGCCGTTAACACTAGTCACACTCCTTACGGCTGCTGGATTGAGAACCCGGGTTTCTTCGACCCCCGATTCTTCAACATGTCACCACGAGAGGCGTTCCAGACCGACCCGATGCAGCGTATGGCGCTGACCACAGCTTACGAGGCTCTTGAGATGTCGGGATACGTCCCGAACAGGACACCGTCGACGAGATTGGACCGCATCGGCACCTTCTACGGCCAAACATCTGATGATTGGCGTGAGATCAACGCTGCCCAGGAGGTCGACACGTACTACATCACGGGTGGTGTGCGTGCTTTCGGGCCTGGTCGCATCAACTATCACATGGGCTTCAGTGGCCCCAGTCTCAATGTTGATACCGCCTGCTCTTCCAGCGCTGCTGCCATGAACGTGGCTTGCAACTCGCTCTGGGTACGGGATTGCGACACAGCGATTGTTGGTGGTTTGTCTTGCATGACAAACTCGGACATTTTCGCTGGTCTCAGCAGAGGACAGTTCTTGTCGAAGAAGGGCCCTTGCGCCACCTTCGATAACGAGGCCGATGGCTACTGCCGTGGCGACGGCTGTGCTTCGGTCATCGTGAAGCGCCTTGAGGACGCCGAGGCGGACCAAGATCGCATTCTTGCTGTCATCCTGGGCACTGCCACCAACCACTCAGCTGATGCCATTTCCATCACACATCCCCACGGGCCCACACAATCGATTCTCTCGCGGTCGATTCTCGATGACGCTGGTGTCGACCCTCTTGACGTTGATTACGTCGAGATGCACGGAACTGGCACACAGGCTGGTGACGGCACGGAGATGAAGTCGGTCACAAATGTTTTCGCCCCTGCCGATCGCAAGCGACCGGCAGACAGGCCGCTGTACCTTGGTGCTGTTAAGGCCAACGTCGGACACGGCGAGGCTGCCTCCGGTATCACGGCGCTGTGCAAGGTTCTGATGATGCTCCAAAAGAACGCGATTCCTCCCCATGTCGGTATCAAGGCTGGATCCGTCATCAACAAGACCTTCCCCAAGGATCTTTCAGAGCGCAATGTCAACATTGCCTTCCACACTACTCCCTTCAGGAGAAAGGATGGCAAGCCGAGGAGAGTTTTCATCAACAACTTCAGCGCTGCCGGTGGCAACACTGGTCTTCTGATTGAGGATGCGCCCAAAACTACTGAGGCGGCTCGTGACCCCCGAAGCCACCACATCGTCACACTGACGGGCAAGTCTAAATCGGCCATGGTCCGCAACGCGGAGCGCCTCGTCGGGTGGATGGAGAAGAACCCCGATACCCCTCTCTCCAACATCGCCTACTCTACCACTGCCAGAAAGATCCAGCACTACTGGCGCATGAACGTCTCGGTTACCGACCTTGATGACGCCAAGAGGCTGATCACTGAGCGCCTCAAGGAGAACTTCGTTCCTGTTCTCCCTGAGCAGCCCAAGGTGGCTTTCATGTTTACCGGACAGGGCTCTCACTACGCCTCGCTCGGCAAGGAGTTCTACGAGCAGTACTCGGTCTTCAGCAACAGCATTGATCAGTTCAACCACCTTGCACAGGTCCACGGGTTCCCTTCGTTTCTGCCGCTGATTGACGGCAGCGAGCCCGACGTTTCCAAGCTGTCGCCCGTTGTTGTGCAGCTTGGTCTCTGCGCCTTCGAGATGGCTCTCGCGCGCCTGTGGAACTCGTGGGGTATCAAGCCCTCAGTCGTCTTGGGCCACAGCTTGGGAGAGTACGCCGCGCTTAACATTGCCGGTGTCCTTTCTCCCAGCGACACCATCTACTTGGTTGGTGCTCGTGCTCAGCTCCTGGTTGACAGGTGCACCGCTGGCACACACGCGATGCTGGCCACCATGGGATCTGTCGAGACTGTCACCGAGGCTCTCGGTGCCAAGGCCAACAGTGTCAACATTGCATGCATCAATGGCCCTCGTGAGACTGTCCTCAGTGGTGAGGCTGCTCAGATGGCCGAGATCGCGCAGGACCTCGCCGCCGGTGGCTTCAAGTGCACGCAGCTCCGCGTGCCCTTTGCCTTCCACTCGGCTCAGGTCGAGCCCATCCTCGATGAGTTTGAGAAGCTCGCTGAGGCGGTTCAGTTCAACACCCCTCAGATCCCCATCATCTCGCCTCTGCTCGGCAAGCTGGTTGAGGGTGAGTCGATTGATGCGGCCTACCTACGCAACCACGCACGTGAGGCTGTGAACTTCCTCGGTGGTCTTGTGTCTGCCCAGCAGACCGGCACCATCGATGAGAAGACGGTCTGGCTCGAGGTTGGCCCCCACCCAGTCTGCGCCGGCATGGTCAAGGCTGCTTTCGGCGGTGCTACCATCGCTGTGCCTACTGTTCGCCGCAACGAGCTGCCGTACAAGACTCTGACCAACACCCTGTGCACACTGCACTCGGCTGGTCTGAACGTCGACTTCAACGAGTATCACCGTGATTTCGCCGCCTCGGTCCGCCTGCTTGACCTCCCCAGCTACTCGTTCGACGAGAAGAACTACTGGCTCCAATACTCTGGCGACTGGTGCCTCACGAAGAACCGCGTCGGCGCCGCTGGTCCTAAGTCAATTGAGTCCGCTAAGCCCAAGCTGTCGACTACATCGGTCCAGAAGATCGTCAAGGAGGAGATCAAGGGTGATGTCTGCACCATCGAGATTCAGTCCGATCTCCACCAGGAGCAGCTTCGCAACGTCGTCACCGGCCACTTGGTCAATGGTGCTCCTCTCTGCCCATCGACCCTCTACGGTGACATGGCCATGACTGCTTGCGACTACGCCTACAAGCAGCTTATTCCTGGTACCGAAAAGATTGGCTGCAACGTCGCCGGAGTTGAGGTCCCCAAGACGCTCATCTTTGACGAGACCAGCAAGACCCAGATCCTGACGATGAAGGTTGTTGCCAACGCTAAGGCTGGCTTCGCTGACATTGTTTGGTCAACTGGCGAGGGTGCCAAGAAGGTTGAGCACGCTACCTCGCGGGTCACCTACGGCAACATTGATGACTGGCAAAACGAGTTCGACCGCGTCGCCTACCTCATCAAGGCTCGCATTCAGTCTCTCGAGGAGGCTGAGCGCCGCGGTGATGCATCCAAGATTGGTCGTGGACTGGCCTACAAGCTGTTCACTGCTCTGGTTGACTACAACTACCGCTTTAAGGGTATGGACGAGGTGATCCTCGACAGCGACACCTGCGAGGCCACTGCCAAGATCAAGTTCCAGACCAAGCCCGAGGATGGTACCTTCCACTTCAGCCCCTTCCACCTCGACAGCGTTTGCCACATCTCCGGGTTCATCATCAACGGAACCGATGCTGTCGACTCCCGCGAACAGGTTTACATCTCGCACGGCTGGAGCTCGCTGAGGTTCACTGAGATCCCCGATCCCACCAAGGAGTATCGCAGCTACATCCGCATGCAGCCCGTCAGCGGCACCAAGATGTACTCTGGTGATGCTTATGTCTTCTCTGGTGACAAGGTCATCGGTATCGTTGGTGATATTCGGTTCGCTGCTGTCCCCCGCAAGGTCCTCAACATGATCCTCCCTCCCCGCGGCGCCGCCGCCGCCGCCGCTCCTGCTGCCCGCGCTGCCCCGGCCGCTAAGGCTGCTCCTGTCAAGACCGCTGCCCCCAAGAAGAAGAAGGAGACGGTGACGCCATCCAACATCAGCAAGGTCAACCAGAAGCTCAAGAGCGTTGTCACCGAGGTCATGGATATCCTGGCCAAGGAAGTTGGCTGCAGCCACGACGAGCTCGCCGACAACATTGCCTTCACCGATCTCGGTGTCGACTCGCTCATGTCCTTGACCGTCAGCGGCCGGATTCGTGAGGAGATGGATCTCGATCTCCACTCGAACGCCTTCGTCGACTACCCCACCATCGGTGCCTTCAAGGGATACCTCGCTCAGTTTGAGACTCCCGGCCGCAACCAGAGCATCTCGTCGCAAGACTCTGATGATGACTCTGACAATGAGTCGCCTGAGATTGAGCTCGAGTCCGACTCTAACGTCACTACCCCTCCCGATGACAGCGAGACTGGCTCCCTCAAGGGCGATGCCTCTGCCGGCGGTAACGAGGAGCTTCGCAACATCATCCGTGACACCATCGCTTCTGAGATGGGAACCGAAGTCGATGAGATCTCGGCTGCGCCTGATCTTGCCAACCTCGGCATGGACTCGCTGATGAGCTTGTCGATTCTCGGCACCCTCCGCGAGAAGACTGGGCTGAACATCCCCTCGGATCTCTTCGTCTCCAACCCTTCGCTGAAGGATGTTGAGCGTGCTCTTGGTATCGCTGATGCGCCTAAGAGGCCTGCAGCTCCCGCGAAGCAAGTCAAGGTCCAGGCCCCTCCCGCTCCCGCAGCGCCCAAGCACCCCAGAATTGGTCTTGAGGAGCCCGCTCCTCCCAAGCCCCCAAGGCCGACCAATGCCGTCGATGCTTACCCCCACCGCAAGGCTTCCTCAGTCCTCCTTTCCGGAAGCCATCGCACTGCTACCAAGCACCTTTTTATGGTGCCTGATGGCAGCGGCTCCGCTACCTCGTACACCGAGATCGCGGATGTTGGCGGCGAATGGGCCGTCTGGGGCCTCTTCTCCCCCTTCATGAAGACTCCTGAGGAGTACAAGTGCGGTGTTTATGGCATGGCCACCAAGTTCATCGAGGAGATGAGGCGGCGCCAGCCCAAGGGCCCGTACTCGGTTGCTGGCTGGAGCGCTGGTGGTGTGATCGCCTATGAGATCGTCAATCAGCTCACCAAGGCTGGCGAGGAGGTCGAGCACCTTGTCATTATCGATGCTCCTTGCCCAGTCACCATCGAGCCCCTCCCCCAGGGTCTCCATGCCTGGTTCGCCTCCATCGGCCTGCTCGGCGATGGCGATGACAAGAAGATCCCTTCATGGCTTCTTCCCCACTTCGCCGCCTCGGTCACCGCTCTCAGCAACTACGATGCCGAGCCGATTCCCAAGGACAAGTGCCCCAAGGTCACCGCCATCTGGTGTGAGGATGGTGTCTGCAAGCTCCCCAAGGACCCCCGCCCGGAGCCCTATCCCAAGGGTCACGCTCTGTTCCTGCTCGACAACAGGTCAGACTTCGGTCCTAACCGCTGGGACGAGTATCTTGATATCAACAAGATGACCTTCCGCCACATGCCGGGCAACCACTTCTCCATGATGCATGACGACTTGGTATGTTTCCCATCCCTCTCTTGTCATTGATCCAACACATGCTAACAAAAACCAATAGGCTAAGCAACTTGGCATTTTTGTTCGGGAAGCCCTCTTGTAAATTGCAGAAAAGCGGCACGACGATGTGTGGATGACTTGAACGACTACCTTAACACTTTCTGTCTTTTGCCGGGTGCCTTGTTCGCGAGTCAAGGACACCCAACCACACACACATATACACACACACACACACACACACCTTGTAATTCCATATATTCTTATTCCCCTCCAGGCTGGACAAAGGGAATATCTCGGGGTTGGGCATCGGTCACTTATGGGGTTGTTGGTCTTTGCTTTTTTTTATTGTGTCCATTCTTGGACACCGGGGAAGGGCGTTCCTGATCACTTTTGCTTTTTTTTGCTTTCTGCGCCTAAAGCATTGCACAGTGGGTATTTTGGTCTTGTCTGATAGCTGTTTTCTCCTTTTTTTATTTTATATCGATCTATTATAGACTACCTGGCTTCTCGAGTTAATAATTGTCCATTTATTGGTTTTATCATATCTCTGTCTCATCCTCTCTTTTAACTATTGTGATGTGACTTGCCTGCCTTGGCGTCTAGGTGTGGAAAGCTGATGAAGGGGAGAGGAGAGTGGATTGTTTTGTACACCACAGAAGATATGATCGGCGCGCCTTGTCTTCCTCTTGTCTTTTGTCGTCTCCTTTGCTCATATATCATCATCACATCATCGATCGATACGACAACTGCTGCTACTTGGCTTTTGGACTTTAATCACTTGGTACTGCTGCTGTTAGGTACGCAGGCAAGGCCCGATATTTCTTCGCTTTTCATAGATAGGTACAGATCAGACTGAATTGATACAGCCGTTAGTTTTAGAACTTGGGTCCCTTGTGCTTGTTCGTGAGTGAGATGTGAGGAAGAGATGGGAGGTGAGTGTCTGGTGGTGTCCCCAAGTGGGGGATGATTTCAATTCGAGACCGTGTTTCATGCATGGTGTTGAATATTATCTGGCCAGGTCATGTCACGTCAGTCACGTTGTCAATCACGAGTGTAAAAGCGAGGGCAAGTGGTTGGGTGTTACTGTTGGTGTGAACCAGTTTGTTCTATTCCAGCTTTCTCTTCGAAAGAAGAGAAGAGGCCGCCCGTCCTGAGTTTGTCTACCTGCTCCGAAAGGAGAGTGCCTTGGTAGGTATCATTATGCCAACGCTAACTAACAGGTTCAAGACCGATGCCAGCATCGGGTCTCTCGCTCTGCAGTCAGGTTATGTATGTATGCTGGTAGGAGGCAGTCTAGTACGCGAAGCAGTTCACGCACTTCGCGGTCTCATGGCCGCAGGTGTTGCACCATTGCGAGGGGCTGGCGCCTTTGTGGTCGCCCGAGCACTGGCAGCAGATCCACATCTTGGCTTCTGTTGTTTGGGGGGTATTCCTTTGGCAAGGGGAGGAAGGGTGGATCTGCTCTTGTTCTCTCGGTACCTTTGGGTCGGGTCAAGTCAAGTCCAGTTGGCTAAAGACGACACACACACACACACAGAGAGAGAGAGAGGGGCGACGATGGTGGCTTTTCCTAGCTACACAGGTCCGCTCTCTCCTGCCGACGGCGCTCTTCTTATGTTTGCTCCGGATGCTTCTTTGTTCAACAATACCCTTGTGTTAGGGCGCCATGGTCATATCACTAGGGCATTTGCGCGGTTACGATCTCTTTGTTCTTCGTCGAGCGACGAGTTGAGCTGTCTTGTTGGTAGGTGCTGTTCCAGGCCTAGAAGAGCGGTCTGGTGTCAAAGAAAGGAGTGACTGACTGACTGACTGACTGAGGCCGGGTCGTCGATATGGCGCCCCCCACTCTACTTCTGAGAGACAGGAGAAAGAGAGAGACGAGGTCGGACCGTTTTTCTTTTCTTTCCATCTTTCTTCAAACCTCGTCGTCAAACGGGATGCGACAAAACGGTGCCTGGGCCTGTGGGTGTTTCTTTATCGTTCCATGTACTTCTACTTCTTGTCAGACAGACAGAAAGACTGCTTCCTCTGCCCCTGGAAACAATACCGCCCCTCGGTTATCACCATCGCGGCCCGCGGACGCTGGGTTCGACTTCCGGCCGCCGACTGGAGCCGAAGCGCCGGTATCTGCATGATTGTGGCCAGTTGTGGTGGGAATACCCGATGCGGCGCGATAGCCATTTCCGAACAGGGCCACACCCCCCCCCTGAGCAGATTTATCTTACCGGTTGGGTATACCTGGTTGTTTATCAATTTCCCTTTTCGGGCCCCGTTAATATCGGTCGGTAGTGGGAGGTTGTCAGATTCTCGAACATATCTCAATCGCCGACTAACCGACCGACCGACCGACCGAACCGAGGCGACATCAGCAAGTTGAGCGAATGAGGGTGGGGGGGGTGAGCCCACCTACCTAGGTGCCCAAATCACATCAGGAGGCTGATATCGCCAATTCTAGACACCCAGAGAGAGAACCCCCATTTCTGCGCCTCGATCGCAATATATCTACCCGCCTGTCCGCCCGTGCCTTATCTGCCTCTCATCCATCTCGAACCACTCATTCATCGTCTGTCCACCCACTCACCGGGAAATCGGAAATCGGACCTTCCTGTCATCGTCAGCAGCCTGGCTGTGCTGGTTTCACCTATACAATCTCACCGCTATGGATACCTAGGTACATTATTATGGTGTTGTGGAGGGTGTAAGCGCCACACAGGAGCTACTAACTAACTGCCATGTCCGCCCGGGAACAAGTCGAATGGCATGACATGATTGCCCGTCCGCACAAGGCTGACGGACGGGAAAGGGGTGGGCGGGCGGCTGATAATTAGCGGCCGGTGAGGTGACGTGCCAAGTGCGCCGATGCCGTGCCGTTCTCAACATTGCGGCGATTGGTCTCCCAAGTTTGGTGTTTCTGTCTGGTCTTTATCCTCTCCCCGGTGTAAGAATAGAAGGTGAGCGAGTGAGTCCGATGCGATACCCAGTCGCTATGTTGACTGTGTTTTGTTTCCGGACACGAGTCCACGACGCCGATGCCGACGCCGACAAAGTTCCCAATGGGTCCCAGCCAAAAACAGCTCCGTATGCGGCTGACGGAGGGATTTCTCAACCTCAGCATTTGGTCCGGGCCGGCTCGGTTTGGCGAGTGTCTCTGTGTGTGAGATTCATTCCTCCTTGCTCCTTTTACTCCCCGGAGAAACGACTTCCCGAGCCTCCGCCGCAACAACGCACATTGCCCACGACGAACGACCAAACCAACAGGCCGCCTGCCCTCCTCCCCTTCAGCTTCTGTGCAACCACAGCGTTTTTGCGCAATTGGCACCGCAGCGGTACGCTCAGTGCAGACTGGCGGGAATGATTACGCAGGTGATAACCCCCCTTGCGCTCGTATTCGCGGCTGAGGATACGGGACGTGGATGGGATGGCCTGCCAGAGAGGCAGTGAGTATACCACCACCCAACGACGGGAAGTGAAGGGATAGATGGGATCGGATGCGGGTGGTTGGCTCCCAGCTTCCAGCTTCCAGTAGCATGATCCAGTCCCCACCACAGACACAGCCGTGATTCGATTCTCTCCCAGCCCGGCCCAGCTCAGCCAGCCCAGGGTAGCATTACTCCGTACCTCAAACATCACTCGTACAGGTAAGGTATAGCGCTGCCGTGGTTCGTCGCACGGCATCCATTTATTTCATCACGAGGAAATCGCCATTATTATTACTGTGGGTGTGTGTGTGTGTGTGCACCTCAACTCATATCGAAATCCGAAAAAGATAAGGTGTGCGTGTTCGTGTCTTAGCCGCCATCGAGATGAGATGGGCCCAAGACCGAGCTGAGAGCCCCGCACAACACCAAGCAGACACAAACATGCCCAGGGTATCGCAGTTGTGTTTCCAGAAGAAATCGCGCTCAATCTTGAATGTCCCAGCCATTCTGGCCTCTGGCCCGAGTCTCTAGGACACTCACCTTACTGTCGTCCCGTCCCTCAATTGACATGTGAGATGTGAGCGGCAGTGGTCCTAGTTCCCCCTCTCTTCAGATCGATCAGATGCTGCAGGATTTAACCTCCGTTCATCTGCGCAGTGCAAGTGTAAGCGGGAAATAAAAAGGGGGCGAAACATAACAAAACACAACAAGGCGAAAAGAATCCGGAGCCGCAACCTCCACTTTCACATGCTTATCTCTTGTGTCTTCTTCTCTCTCCTGACCTTTTCGCCTTGCATGTTTAGACTGTAGCTATTCCTGCTGTTGCTACTGCCATTTCTGCTGTAGGAAGACATACCCTGCATTGCTTGCTTCGATGCCGCAGCCCGTCGCACAGCCAGCTCCATCACGACCATGATTGCGCTTTCCACCACCCTGGAAATGTATGTTCACCGGGAAGCCTCGGGTTCTGCCCTGGAGATAGAGCGCTGACGCCATGACAAGGATACGTCGACGGAAACTTTCTTCTCCCCTTCCAGAACGTGTAACACAATGAGAGACAACCCAGGGGAGAATGCAGCCATGCGGCAAGGAGACTGAGCAAACCCATCCATCGATAGCGGGAGAGAAGAGAAAGCCTGTGATTACGCGCCGCGGCATTGACTTCAACGCGCGGGAGTTTTTCTCTGCTACGTTCCACGACGCCGCATGCTGACTCCCTCCCAGGGCGTTCTGCGCCGCGTGCTTTGACATGGACGAGACAAATCTGATCCGAAGAGCGTAAGCCCCGTCCTGTGAATCGCAACTACCCGCCGTTCCACTGCCTATATAGACAATTCCGTGCAGTTATCTGTCCAACACTAAGCATGGGGAAACTTAACTCTTGAGTTCACCCTTGTCCATGTTATTATCCAAGACAGATGCAGGGCAGGGGAGGAACTTAAAAGCCACCCGCTGTACTCATCAGCAAAACCTTTGCCCAGTAACTGCACCAAGGAGGAATGGACGGCGCTTTGGCCTCAAATCAGCACACGAAACACTTATAGATTGAGCTTGGATTCAATCATGTGGTATCTGCCATCTTGGACCACTGGGCTCTCCTTTGGATTTTGGCTTTGTGCGTTATCTCCACCCATGAATGCTTGGCGTGGGTTACCCCGTCGACCAGGTTGACGGGAGGCCGCATGATGGAACTTTCCCTCCGGAGACAGGAAACTGTTGCACAACCTCGTGGCTTACTCACCGGGCCCGGAGCATCAAGGTGCCTTCATCACCCCGGAGGTGTTTCTCAGCCTTCTAACCCTCCCGCCGATCCTACCGAATAGACGTTACGCGTGGGTATGTCTCCGGCACTGCCCCAGGAGAAGGCGGTGGCTGCAGAGCTTGATTAGCCATGTGGGACTTCACTTGAAGCTGGTTCGATATCTTGTCAAACTGTACTCAGTCCCGAATATCGCGTGCTCGTGATGGAAGGGCAAGGGGGAGGAGTCTTCGATCCAACAGCCCGCCTGTATTACATACAGTTCGCGCCATGCAGGGGACATGAGCACTTTGTTGACGTGTGGGAGAGCAGACATTCTTTCCACGGGAAAGGGGTCAGTTGGAATGGGCCGGCCGCTTCCTGGTGGCTTGGGAGGATTTCTCTCCCTCCCTCTCACTTGAGTGGACGTTAGGTACAGACAGTACAATAAACGAGCTAGCCGGAAGATTGAGCCGGCTCAGGGCAGTCGAGACGTGTGCGTTGGAAAGTTTGCTAGCCTATCCGTAGTCGGGGTTTCTTTGAGGCGGCTCGCGCTTTTTGGGGGCTCTCCCCTGGATTGGCTTTCGAGTATCGAAAGCGTAATATCAGGGCGCTTGCAACGGAAGCCTTCGCGGCAACCGCCTGCTGGGAGAAACAAGGGCGGAATCTCCTCCGGCACCTGTGGTTCGCTTCTCAATATCATCTCGCAGCCCAACAAAGCCTGCGGCCCGACTTCTCGACAGACCTGCTGCGCAAGGGCCCAGATAGCTGAACGCAGGCCTTGATAGGGCACTGTACCGGCCAAGACAATGAGGGCAAATCCTCCCCTGACCGTCGGGTAGGGCATCCGCCTTCCAGCCAGTTCAGTACGGATAGAGGACTGGCAAGCGGGTCCGCTGTGCGCATTCAGAGCCTTAACGCGTTCTCTGCCCTCTGCGCAGAATGATAAGCTGGATAGAACATGTAGCAAATCCTCTATGATCTCACCTGTGATAGAGTTGCCTCGTGCACCGGATAGGGCGAGAAGTCTCTCCGGCATAATCGCGTGGCAAGTGACGACAGGGTCCCGAAAGCCACGGGAATGCACGAGCTAGTGTTGTCTTTGACCTGCCGTGACGATCGACACTAGAAGCACAGAAGAGCCGCTTACCGCTGAGTTGAAGACTCGCAGCTGGGGACTCCTGGCTCTGACAGAACGCAATCCTTGCCCGTGTGACCGAGCACATCACGACATGGGCGGGCCATGCCATGGCGATGTGAGGTGTCCTTGGTAGGGGAGCTTCGGCAGAGGGCGCCGGTCTTTCAGGTCCATGTACTCGTAGAATCGGCAGGAGGCACGCCCAAGGTTCCGATGGTTTGACGAAGCGGTCGCATCGCGACCCACGATCTGCGGTCATGCTGCAAGCACCTTGAACGGGGTTTACCGCTTTGAGTCGGCGAAACATGCAAGACCACAGAATCCCTGTTGAGTGGTGATACAGCGGTGACAGGCATCGAAGGGGCCAGCGAAGATCGGGCGACAGAACCCGGAGTCGCTTTTGTCACCGTCTCGGTGTGCTCGTGCTACCGTGCTTGCAAGCCAGCGCGAGAAGACACTCGATAGATAGACGCTGAAAAGCCTCAAGGTTCACCAGCGTGACGAGGACCACGGGACTCTTCCGACGATGGCTGCGTTGGTCCAGCTAAGCCCAGCCAGCCCAGCAGCAGCACATCTGCAGGCGTTCCCAAGCGCCTACCCAATGCTATCAATCATCAGTCCGAGCTCAGCGGTGTGAGATGAACGACATGTTGTCATCGGCAGCCGCAAGACAGACAGGGTTCCTGCAGTGCGCTTGTGATGGGAGATGCTGTTGCACATTCTCTGCCCTCTTTGATGCCTGTTCGTTGTTGGCTTCTTCCGAGCGTGTTCGGCGATCATGATGTGGTGGCTGGGTGGCTTCCCATGCTCAACGAGGGGAGAGGATTCCGGAAAGAAAAAAAAGCCACACTTGTCGGTAGCTAGAGGGCGGAAAGTGGTTGCAACGCCACGAGGTGTGTAGACGCCAAACGCGCGCGGTGTGTTCGGGCTCCAGCTCTCCCATTCGGGAACCTAAACCATGACGTGCAGAAACCTCAGGCAATTTTGGCAAATGCTGTCTCGCTTGAGCCGGTGACAAGAGCTGGGCTCATGTGGTCTGCCAGGTATGCTGCCAGTGTGTCCAAGATTCCAAGATTCCAGGATCCCTCGAGGGTGCATGGTTGTGTATGGTAGGCACGGGAGACGGCCAGGACTGGATATTCCGGGCAACTTTTTCGTGAACGCGCAACGAGGTGTCGAAATTTCCTCGGAGCCTCGCGTCTCACGAGCGAGCGCCACGTCAACCGTCTCGGGGTTAGCCATGGCGGGGATGGTGTGCTCTGATCGTCACCCAAGATGCCCTTCTGGGGAGCACAGCGACAACTTGGGACTGCATTCTCAACTGCGGCGTTCTCTTTTGGGGCTTGATCACTGCTGGGATGGCGAGCGACACTGAGAGGCCTGTTGGTGGGGGATCGCCCCGGCTTGCGGTTGGGCATACTTTGTAGGGGGGCTGAACAGTGCCAACGATGCGATTGGGCTTCCTTTGGCTCACCCGTTGCTGCTGCCCTGTGCCTCTCCTCCCGACTGAGCATCTGCGGGATCTCAACAGCCAATTCTTTCGCTGGTGATTATCTGCCACATCTCATGCTGGGAGCCAGGCGCATGCCCGTCCAATTCGGATGTCCCTCTTTGCGGGTAACGCATTGCATGGGCCATTTACCGTTGGTGCGGTTGAGTCTGGTCCTGGTCGCGCCCTGTCAGCTAGCCTAGGTAGTCTTTGGCAAGTCAATTTTGATGCCCTGTGGCTTCCACACCCAATCCAAGCACAATGCTGGAAAAGAATGCCACGGCGCCGCGCAAACTGGAAGCAGGTTTGCGCTAACATACGCCTGTTTAAGATTGCGGGCTCACATCTGGGCCCGTCTCGCGGAGCCACACGCTGTTCTCCCAGCCCTCCTGGTCGATGTGGACGAAAGGAGGGCGGGCGCTATGAGCGCTTCGTGGCATTGAGGGCTGCAGATGCGCTGCATCACAGGGGTGGCGGCGCCGTGGGATGCAATCAGTGGGAACGCAGCGATGCTGTGATTGACAGGCCGACAACCCCTCACCAGCAACATGACCGCACGTCTTCCACAATTCGTCGTGTTGAGCTTGTGAGTCCTAAGAGAGTGTACAGCTCGGCGCAGGGGCTCATGACAAGTACCCCCAATCTTGGATGATCGACGGCGTGTGGTGTTGAGATCCTAGACACGGGAGAAAGGCTCAGATACGGAGTCATCTCAGCTATCTTTTGCCAGGAGGAGATGCTGCTGCGTAGTGCGCACCGATATGTTTCAGGCGCATGACCTATTGCCTCGCCTGGAGTGGAAAAGATAAGGGCGCTGTGTCGCTCTTGCCTATCGTGCCCTCTATCATTCCAGGTTGCTTCACGCCTGTGCAGCCTGTCCAGCCAACTGATGCATCACTACTCGAGGACTGATCAGAGGTATGTGATTAACGAGGGCTTGGCACACTCATCCGTACGTAGTAATCACGATAGCAGGAGCGGCGATTGGCGGGGCCCTGAACATCGGAATTCTCCGAGATGTTTCTTGCTGGGAGCTTTGACACGGACCTTTTTTACATCGAAGAGGTTACGTACTGTATTTGCACATACATCCTCCCATCTGGTCAGCTTCGAATTGGAAGCCGTATTGTTTCAGTTTTGAACTTCAGCTGTTTTCGCTTGAGTGACTCCTGCGTTCGAGCCCAAGTACGTGTGCGATAAGTTTTCGTCATCACCAAGCCCCAGCTTCCCTCCCTGTGGTTCATCGATCTTGACAGGACAAGCCTGGTTCCGAACAGCACCCCAGCATACGCACCACCCAATGCGGACTGAGCATCCGGGGCTGCATCATACCACTCTAGTGAACCCTCCAGGTAACGCTGTAACGCTGAGTTTCGAGAAAGCAACCAAGCGGTTGACAGAATAATGCGAACTGCAATGGTTGGCCCCTGCGTTTGTGGCCTGATCCTAACAGCCACTACCAATTCTGCAACACTTCCACCTTTTCAACGCACCGCACTCTCCAGATCTCTCGCCAATTGAGAATTTCTGGCGAGCTGTAAAGTGGCATATTTCCGTTAACATTTCGATAACCGGCCGTGGATTAATGGAGTTGGTGTTGGCTGGTTGGGAGCGAATATCACAGTCGAAGATCAGCCAAAATGTGAATTCCATGGTAGTGCGAATGCAGGAAGTGATAGCGTCTGGAGGTCTCATGACAGGCTGGTAACACGCCCTGACTTAAAGGTACCAGCTTGCAATACAAATTTAGCCGTGTGGCAATGTACCTGCAGGTAATGAGTTCGCTTTTTTCTTTCAACCGCTTGGCAACTCACCCCGCGGGAAAAGCACTGAGAGCCGCACACTTGATCCTGAGGGCTCATGCACACGGCAGGGACCTAGTCAGGCCCTGTGTGGTTCATGATTTCTTTTGCTGATCTGTCAGATCATCCAACGGCGGCTTGCTTGCCACCAAGGGAGGCAGGGCCTTTTGGCGCGGGAGCTGGAGGCTTCCGCACCCAGCGCCGTCCATCGCTGGTCTGGGCTGTCTGGCGCCGACCATGTGTACACAGCGGTCGCCCTGGCTCGCCCTGCCCTGACCCAGCTCCAAACCCAGCGGCACTCTCGCAGGCCGTCCTGTTCAGGCTTCAGCTGGCTGCGTAGTTTGCACCCTATGTTCGTTTCTGGCTATCAGAAGCACTCTTCGATTCGCTGGTCTGCCTCCTCGATGCTGGTTGGAGAGCATCAGGAGACCCTGGACCTCTGCTTGCTGCGTGCGCACTTCGCCTTGCAGGTGCTCTATTTGTAGAATGTAGGATACATGCATTGATTCCAAGTGGCAACCCAGATGTAACTGTGGAGCAGTTGGCAGTGGGCAGCCAAACGAGGAGCCGACCGACATTTCTCCATATTCATGATCAAACAGCTTACCTACCTTACCATGACCTGACCTGACCTTGGTGGGCTTGAAGTTCTGCAGAAGCTTGGCCCCCAAACCTGCCCCGCCCCAGCTGCCCCGCTTTCCGCGCCCGTTTCTTCCATTCCCGCCTTAGCTGGACCCATACCAATTCATGTATCGCATATGCGAGGCTGGACACCCCGGGGTGCGATCAATGGCGTCACGCGTCACCCGCTCACGTATCCCAGGGGTGATCGCCCCAAGCGTCCCTCCCAAATCATTCCAACATCGACTACGGATCCGTGCTTGCGGTACTATCGCGCTACAGAAACAAGCGTGAGCGTTGCGATCAGCGGCCCGCCACCTTGCAAGGCACTCTCAGAACACACTATCTACCTGTTTGGCTTCCCTCGCTCTAGTTTCTTCTGTGAGTGTTTTTTTTTGGGGAGCAGCCAAGCTGTTGGTGCGCAAATGCGCTCTCGGCATGCCTTGGGTCCGCCAGGGGCTCTTGACCCGCGGATCGGCTGCGGCTCTCACCGTCTCCATCGCGCTGATGCCAGGTCCTCGTTGTTCGCTCCCTCTAGGCATGTCGCTGTGAGAGCCAACAGAGTTCCCTGCCAGAGTTGGTCGGGCTCTCCGTCGCCCCCTGTCCCCGCAAGAAGGCCTTCTGACGAGTGCCTCGTTTTCGGAAGGCTCGGTAGGCCCCAGGGTTCCTGCCTCGGCAAGGAACACCCATATGCCTTCGATTCGCTAACCAGGGCAGCCACGATGGGGACGGGATCTGTTGGCAATGCTGTTGTGCCAGAGGACAGGCGCAGACAGCGAAAGTCACCCACCCTCCCGTCTGCCGCTCCATGTCTCCCCACGGCCCAGCGACCAGTGACCAGACAGAGCTCAGGGCAGAAGTGCTCGACGCTCACTGCCCACTGCCCACGGGCGGGCTGACCCAGTCTCACACGCCTCCGTCGCCTAAGTGGGTCGTGTCTCTAAAATATGGCCCGGGTTTGAGCGTAGCGCGGCGTCTTTTAACCGGGCTTCCTGGTTCCCTTTTAAGCATAGCTAGCTGGTGGACGGTACAAAGTACTTCACTCACACCACACTCAGACCTAGCCAATCAGCCTCTACTTCGTACCTTCCCTGCGCCATACTTCTACCTCATGTCCACCACCTCAACCCTCCCTGTCGTCTCCGGCCTCCTCCTCCTCCACTCTCGCTCCCACACGCCTTAATTGCAACCTCCCCATCCCCATCCCCTCCCCCAACACACGCTTCCTCTCGCACCTCGGCCAGCCTCGCTCGCTCCGCTGTCCTCGGGTCCAGGAACGCTCCAGCACTGGTTCATGGCGGTGACATAGTCAGCTTCCACTGCCATTGTCGTTTTGGTCGTCTCACGTTCACGGCGACCCACCCGCTCGCTCTCCACGCCTCTCGTTGCTGCTGCCATAATACGTAGTTTATCCTGCACACATCTCGAACCGCCAAACGTTATATTGTAATACATCCCCACCCCTCACCCGACTAATACAACCTATATACGCCCTGCCGCTTGGCCACCCCTCCCTCCCGCGGCTCGAGGATCCCGTCTTTCCTATATACCATGCCCACGATCGTTTCCACCGTCATTTAGACCTGCCAACGCCGCGATCTCGAACCGCACCGTCACAAAGGCACCCAGACCACCGGCCCCAGAACCCAGATCTCAGGCCCCAGAACCCAGAATCCCGCCAGCTCCGGACTCCCTCCCGCCCAGGCATTTCGCACCATGGCCTCCGCAAAGCCTCGCCAGCAAAGGCTCCGCGCATCGTGCGACGGCTGCTTTCTCGCAAAGGTCAAATGCTCCAAAGCGCGTCCGATATGCTCCCGGTGCCTTGCCTGCGGAATCGAGTGCCGCTACTCGCCCTCCAGCCGAGCTGGGAAACCCAAGTCGGACAGCAGCGCCAACATGCAGAGCTCGATGGTGGCCGACATGTCGGCCATGTCACCCGTATCCGACGACAAGGGGATGGTCTATCCCTCCCACCATCCCGTCCCGGGGCTGTACAAGCTGGAGACTGGATGGCACACCCCGCCGACCAGCGTTGACGGGGGCATGAGCCGCAGCCACTCCATGTCTGGCCTCGCGATGATGGGCGTCGAGACAAGTCCGGCTGGCCACGCCGATCCGAACATGGCCGGCGACATGTACGCAGGCGGCATGCCTTGGACACCACCAAACGACATGACGGCGCAGTTTATCGACTCGCCAGGAATGGCCGCCCAAATGGGACAGGGTCATGGTCGGTCTCAGTCCTATGATTTCGCTATGCCAAGCCCGATGGGCACCTGGCCAGATCCGAACTCCCACGACATGTATGCCTACGGCCAGCAGCAGCAGCAGCTCCCGACACCCGGCAGCATGCCGCCAAACTATTTTCCCAGTCCCACAGCTACGCCGCATCTCAGGCCCAGCCCGCGGCATAAGTCGGCATCTGGTGGCTCTTCCGGGTCGTGCACATGCTTCACAGCCTGTCTCCAGTCACTTCAGGCCCTTCATAACGCTTCATCTCCATCGTCACCACCTTTCGACATTGTACTCTCGTTAAATCGGAAAGCAGTCGAGGGTTGCGCTTCGATGATGAGTTGTCCGAGGTGCATGAGCCGCTCAGGCACGCACACAGCCGCCATGCTTCTCGCGACCGTCATTGGAAAGATCGCCTCTTTTTACAAAAACGCGTCCCACACATATTTTGATAACGGTTCAATGCCAAGCGCTACCTCCCCAAGTGCCCTCGGGGTGAGTTTGGGGGCGTACACGCTTATGGGCGAGGAGGGTCGTTGGCTGGAAATGGAGATCCTGGCGCGCGAGTTACGCAAGCTCGAGGAGGTCTACGCCCAGTTCAGGGAAGTCTGCGCCGATCTCTCTGAGGACCCGGAAGTGAGCAAGGCGATGATTGGGTACCTCGGCCACACGCTGGGCTCTACACTGGAGGTCATTCACCACAGAAAAGGCGACATGACATATACATAAACCAACTCACACACTCGCTCATATCAACCAGCGCCGATTCTTCCAAATGACCTCTACACTCGTCGCGTCTCACGACCGCCCCATTCGGGGACACGAATATACGTTTTACATCATTTCTGGACGAAATGATAAGAGTCCCACGCAAAGTACGAGGAGGGCTCGATGACCCGTTCATGACCAAAGTGAGATAATTTATATTGTCTATTCTGTTTTTATTCTCTTTTTCATGGTTTATTGTTTGACCCTGTCAGAAGGGGTCCACAGATCTCGGTTACATATGGACTTGGCATCCTGGCGAAAAGGGCGTTTTGCGAGAAAGGCACTATTTAGGCATGGCTACGTGGGTCTGTGGGAAGCACTGGTTTCAATGGAGATGTTGGGATCACTCGTTCATGTTTACGATAGGGAAAAGGCGGCTCGGAGTGAGATGGCGAAACGGTTGCTAGTCACTTGTCTCTTGTCAGTGGATACCTGGCGTTCTCGACACCATCTTATGGCTGGGAAGCCAAGGCGGGTAGAATATGCGGGGGTTTCTCCGCTCTGGCGGACGTTCTTTTGTTATCCGCTCGGTATGCTCATCTGGTCAAGTCTTGCGAGAGATTGTTCTAGCGCAGACATTCGCAGTGGATACAGCAAGAAAATTCCAACATATTTAGACGCCCCTAACTACGTCGTGCTTACTTGTACGTGAAAGTTGAAACGGTAAGGCCATCATTTCCGCTGCCCCGTGGGTCAGGAATTGCCAGAAGTTGGTGGGGTTCCCCGTCTTCGTGTCCGTCGGCAGGATCGAAAGAACCAAGAAGTTAGTCAGGATCACTGGCCCTCGTATGGCCACTCCGTACCCGTCCTTTTTTTTCCGGTGCTGTTTGAGCCCACACTCCTGAACTCAATTACATGGCGCGAACAGGCTAACCAAGGAAGGGGCAAAACGTGTTTGATGAATTGTATGTAAAGTCTGGGGTATGAGGTTTCGCTCTTCCCGTCCCTTTGTTCGCTAGGTATGGAATTTGCCGTGTGTCACTGTCTGGGGTCTGATGTTGTTCCTGGGTAAAAACCCGGGCTGGGAGTTAGACCCCCCCACTCTTCAAATTGATGAAGCCGCTTCAGATGTCTTGGTACGTACAATATTGCCAATCCATGCAGCAATTTCACGATACAACACGACACAACAGTGGAGAGGAGCGAGCACATCGTGCTGGTTGCGGGAGCGGCTGGATAGATGGATGGGTATGGAGTGTGAGGGAAGTAGGAGGCCTACGGCTCGTCCGGATAACATGGATGGACTAGACTGACTCCAAGACGATAGTTTAGACCTTGCAGGTACGCATGCGAAAAGAAGAAGAACCGGAAAGCATATACAACCATAGCTTGGGTTAGCAAGGCCCCAGGTCGGTAAGGTCGGCTGGGATCTCGGGAGCTGAAGAATGACGGCCTCGATCACTGCTGCGAGTCATAGAGGTGAACTACTGTGCGGGCGCTGCAGTTGGCCATCTTGGTGTGTGTGCGTGCGTGCGTGCATTGTAAAACTGCTGCTGCGTCCGTTCTGCTGCAGAAATGGAGCTTGCAGATCTGCGCTAGGGAGTGTGACGTCCCAGCCCGGCGCCCTGGCAATGGGAGGTAAGGTTGGTTTAGGTGCTGTATGCTAGGGTTTTTCGAGGAAAATATAGTGGCCGAAACTTGGCTCTGCGGCAGGGGGCAATATGGATGAAGTTTAGGCTCATATGGAGGGCTATCGAAAGTTCCCCTTTCCCTCCTCACCCATGATGTGCAGCTGTCCTCTTTCCCTCGCCCGCGGGCTGGAACCGAGAGTGGAGATGGGAAAGCATCGATCGAGGTGAGGTTACCTGGTGTCTGTCTATCTAAAAAGGGAAGATTGCTGTGCATCAGGGATACAGGGCCAGAATAGTACCTGTGGAGATGCTGTGACTGTGACGAGGTGAAGGCCGGGAGTTGGATAGAGAAAGGAGCCAATCGAGAGGCGCTGTTGAGCGAGAGTTGTGTGACACATGACGCCGGACACTCTTCCAGCCGGCTCTGTCTGCTATCCTCTCATGTCCATGAAAGGTTATCGCGGAGGGTTGATAGTACTCTCCCACCTCATTCAACCTCAGCACGCGCACAATAAGCAGGAACCAAGCCGGGTCGAGTGCATTATCAAGCCTTAGCTAAGGCGCGGGTCAACTGCGGGCAGCTGATTGGGCCCCCCGAGGCCACTCGCGGACGGGGCAGGCGTCGTGATGCCCTTGAATGGACGGGTAATGAGGTCGCGCGCCATTTTGATTGAGTATCGCGACTCCAAGTTTTTGTTTTCGCAACTGCCAGCTCCCAGCAGCCTACCGCTGGCGCCCCACATGCAATGCCTGAGAGGTGCTGCTCTCGCGTGTCTCGGTAGTCCGCTTCGACAAAGGCCAAATCAGGTTCGATGCGCTGCTAGGCCTGTGGCGGATGCAATGTGGCATCATCGTTCGTCGGCCGTCATCGCCAGCCTGGTCACAGCCGGAGTTCGCGATGTCGGCCGGCGGGCCCAATTGGCCGGGCGAGGAACGCACCCTCTTCGTCGAGATCTGAGACTGTCGAGAAGCGCCGGGCTATTCTAGCTAGATTCGTATTGTACGGCAGGCGCCCGGGTGCTCCATCGGACCTCTTTCTCCGTCATTGTGCCGCTAGGTAGGTCGTATCTGTGGGTTCTGCGCGTAATCGAGCCAAAACCTATTCCATCTTGGTGGATTAGTTAGTTCTCGTGAATCGTCACCGCAATTGTTTCTCTGGCCCATGGCATTTGCTAGCGCTGTGGGCTTGTGCATCGTAGCGTCAAGTCCCCACAAACAAGGGAGGGGGACCCATGCTCCCCAGCCTGCCCGATTAGGAACTCAAGAGGCCCAGCCAGCCTATCGCCGTCCTCGAGAGCTTTGGCGTGAGACCGGGGTCTGAGCCCAACTTGTTTGCCCCACCTTTGGCTCTTCCAGTTCTGGGCACTCTGTGTTCCGCGTGTCGCTCGAAGTGCGAACCGGCGCAGCACCACAACGTCTCTGAAAGGGCCAGTCCCGGGCCAATCTTCTGCTGTGTTCAATATACGAATATACAACGCGTTTCGTGGCTCGCCCGTCTCCCGCCTAGCAGCGGCTGGTATTAAAACAGGGCAGGCAATTCCTAGCGAGGGAGGTTTGGCTCCGTGCCTGGCCTTGCGGAAGCAGGAAAGGAACTCGTCGTTGTTGGCGAGAGTCCAGTGTCCATGGGGCGCAACAACCCGCTTGCTGTTCTATTTCGGGGGCGCTGCAGATGCGTCGATGCGTCAAGCCTTTGTCGAGGTTGGGGATCCCCTGTCACCGTCAACCCACCGCACGAACGGCGCAGGGCGGGGGAGGGGCAAACCGAAGCACTGCGCTTGGCGAGAGCGACGAGAGCTCGGCGGCGGCGCGGGGTCGGGTTGCACGGCGGTCCGGCTGCCAGTTCCTCGTTGCCCGCTCGAATCACAGAAATAATATCCGCCAGCATGGAGGGTGCAATTCCTCATTCCTGGTTGATGAGTCGCCCACCCACCAGCAGTCTATCTGGTACAACGCTATCAATGGTATCGATAGCGCGGTGCGCTCCTTCTGCAGCGCCTTTTTTGTGCTGGCTCAGCGGCACGATACGGGAAAAGCAATGCAGCAGCAGGCTCGCAAGTCCCGTCGCAGGTGGTTAGCACGTTGGGTAGGTAGCCCACAGCTGAATCCTGAACGGCGCACTAACGAGGACCGCGCATCGCAAGTCCCGGACGTTTTGTCCGTTACCCACGCTTTTCAGCTGCAACCCTTGGACCTGGACTCTTATTATCTGGAGCTCACTCACCTCCTGTCCTGTCCTCAGATGCACACAGGCCTGTGCCTCGTGCCCCGTCTCCCGCCGGGATTCCGTCACACGCACGGAATGACGGCAGGCCATATTGCGGATGGCAACACGGCCCTTGCCCTTGCCCATGCCCGATACTCAGATGTCCAGGTGCCTTCACCCGGAACTTGGGAAATACTCTAGGCGGTGATCACGCGCTGCCCCGTTCCCTAGCTCGAGGTCGCCGTGCTTCGCGGGGCGGTGAGATAAGGCGGCTGCAGACGTAGATCGAAATCGACCCCCGCGCAGCGCACCCTAGCTCGCCCCAGACGGTTCATCCCACCATCTCCCTCGTACCCTCCCACTTTTGTCCACACCCACCCAGAGGCTGCCCGCATTTGCGTGCTGGCCCGCGCTGGTAGTCTCCAGCCACAGCCGTGTCTGCAGTCTGTCCGGTCCAGTCGTGAGGCGCAATCCGGACAGCTCCCGTCTGGCCATGAGGCAGTCTGCGAGTAGAAGCTGACAGGAGGATTAGAGATCTGACTTCCACTCGAAGACGTCGTTGATTTGCTGTCGCCCTCGGCCACTCGGTCGAGGCTCGAGACCGAGCAGTTAACCGGATTGCCCCACCGCAGACTCCATCCCATCACAGCCGTCGAGGGCAACGGCAACACGAAAAGCAACAAGACATTGCGAGAGCACGATGCGGCGACGAGATGCACATCAATACCTTATCAGTGTTCGGGAATCTCTTAGCTCTTGCACCAGAGTGAGTGCTGCAGCAAGACAGGGCCAGCAACCAGTTGATCGATAACGAGTTGCGCCGAGCTCAGGATGCAAAAGACACCGAGGGAATGTGACGAGAACAGCTCTCTGCCCCGCAATTTTTGATGGTACAGTACCACCAGGAAAGGTGCAAAATGCCATGATGCTCGCGTTCCAGACTTCTTTCGGTCGTTACTAATCCCAATCTTCGGCACTGTCAGCTCATGGCTCGCCAGCGCATCACCACTCGGGATTATCCTCACTCAGGGCCCAAACAGCCGACCGGGACGCTGGGCAATCGGGTTGTCGACATGGTAGGGCCGACGGCCTGCCTGTCTCAGAGAGCGCTTCTCCTACGGCGCCCGATATCCTCGCATCTCACCAGTCGCAGTCCCTGCTTCTCGATCCAGACTTGTCGAGTTCTAAGAGTATCGTGAGCCTAGAGTACCTCTGCAGGCGCACCTCACCTCGCACCTAGCTTTCTTCTTCCAGGCTGGTGCCAAGGAATCCCCAAGGGAAGTGGACCGGGAACCGTCACAGTCAGCCACGCCAGTGAGCCAGGTATCCTGCAGCTGCCGCGCATCGATCTTGAAGAAGCTCCCCCTCTCCGCACCCCATTCCGGGCCTGGCAAGCATGGATCGGAACGACGCCACCACCGTCAAGCAGCGCTGAAAACCACCCGCCTGCAGCAACAACACACAGCAACTGGGCACCTGGCGTCCACCCGGCATGGACTGCCAGTCACCTCTGGTCTTCTTATCCACCAATCCGGCAGTCTTACCCCACTCCCAAGCATGTTCGATGACCCCAAGTTTGAACGTCAGGCCACGGATAGCCTCGTCGGCGGAGCCTCTTGGCCCTCTGTGGCTCCCTACGAGTTCGGTCTGCAGTCCTTAATGCGGCCCTATCCCGGTGGCGGTTGATAGCTCACAAGGCGGAGGAGGCTCTCGGGACCGAGGGTCTCTGGCGTGCAGCCGGTCAATGCCCATCCACCATCCTGACAGGCGGAGATGGACGAATTGGCACTCTCCGCCCACCACGAGCGCGGCTCGATGTCTCCCGGCCTTATGCTTCGCTGGCCTGCACGCTGAAGTGTCCTGGCGGAGCCCCGCTATACCGCAGCCCACACCACTTTCACCACCCTTCTCAACACGAGACAGTGGAAACAAGGGCTTCCCGAGTCGGCACCACTTGCGCCCCCGAGACAGCCGCTCTCAAGCCTGAGGCCGGGGGGGGGCTGGCCCGGAGAAATCCCCGATAGCTGAACAAGGCCCGCTGTTCGCCATCCGCCGATGCACGGGACGAGATGACAGCTTGGCATGTTTTGTCTCTCCTCCATCGCGAGCGAGTCACTTCTCTTTAGTGGGTGATCCGGTTTCGGGCGTGCATCTCAGCAGAGGTTTTGCATGCCCGAATGGTGCGATGTTCATCCGCGGATCTTCTTGTCATCGTCCAACTCATCTTCCCAGCGAGCGCTGCGGGAGGGCAGCATCGTCTATGGCTCCCACTTCCGCCGAGCCGCGCTACCCAGCGTGAGAGGCTCTGCTTCTGCCGATCAGAGGAGTGATGGGTGCAAAGGTGAGAATCCCTTCCAAGCACAGCCCTACGGTCTAGGGCTAGGGCAACGCTTGCTCCTCGATGCTTACTGTGGTTGCGAGCAAAAATAAAATATCCCTGTCAGGTATCTTCAAACTGGCCCACCAGAGGTTTTTCCGGCCTCACGGTCGTCTTTCTGCCCTGTGCGGCCCTGGCGCAAACCCCTGCT